>ERZ1643249.617-NODE-617-length-39863-cov-5.772181_pt1 | contig 39863 bp, 58 predicted proteins | sample MGYA00579263_ERZ1643249 | MGnify/ENA primary metagenome ERZ1643249 (study PRJEB29033, sample SAMEA4952264) | chicken gut metagenome | biome: Broiler Chicken; feature: Gastrointestinal Tract; material: Caecum | place: Ireland | collected 2018 | study: Broiler...
AATTTTTTTTATGTTTCAAGCATAATTTTTTTGTTGCACATTTTGCAGCTGCCAAACGGCAAGACAGCTCACCGAGTGACGAAGTTGCGAGATATATATTGAGAGCGCTTCGCTCGAGCCGACTGAGCCGAATGAAAATTGAATAATAAAATTAAATGGCAAGGTAGCTCACCGAGTGACGAAGTTGCGAGATATATATTGAGAGCACTCTGCTCGAGCCGACTGAGCCGAATGAAAATTGAATAATAATATTAAATGGCAAGGTAGCTCAGTTGGTGAGAGCGCACGGCTCATACCCAACAGGGCGGTAGTAAATTGACAATAAAAAATACAATTATAAAAATGGCTGGGTAGCTCAGTTGGTTAGAGCGTTCGGCTCATACCCGAAAGGTTCGAGAGTTCAAATCTCTCCCCAGCTATTTTATTTTTCCCCACTATTGCCCCACTCGTGATTAAAAGTAATTAAAAGTAATTAAAAGAATTAATAAGAACAATAAAGAAATTACAAAAAAGCCCGGTTTTTACACCGGGCTTTGTGATACAAAAAGAAAGGAGTTACAAAGAAGCATTAAAGCTAAAGAAAAGCCGGAAAATTCCGGCTTGAAAACATCAGATTCATAAACTTTTATAATTTTTCTACAAAATCAATCAAAGCAAAAACACGATTTAACCAACCGTTTAAATATTTTCTTTGAGTTTGATTTTTTGCAAATTCATTATACTTACGTATCCGCGCTAAATGAAATTCGTTTAAGTCTATCCACTTTGCGGCCTTCAAAAATTCATTTACACGGCCAACCCCCATATTTACCGCCGTATCAAAACACACTACGGCAAATTTCGACGTCATTTTATTACACCCGGCCGCAAGCCAATAATTTTTATAATAAATTTCTTTTACTTCCGCGTCTGTTATATTTTTTACGTCTTTTGACGCCTTACCGTTGGATTTTAACCAACTGTTGTATGTGCTTTGGGTTATCCCCTTGTTAGTAGCCCCGCCGAGGTCGTCCGGGTCGTTTACGTAGCCGCCTTCACGTGCTAAAACAAATTCTAAAGCTTTTTCAAAATCCTTTGAGTACATTTAACCCCCTTTTCCTATAAATGAGATTAATAAATTTTTTACTTCCTGTACATTGTTATCTATTTGAGTTATACGGGTTTCAAGTGATATATGGTTATCATGATAAATTTTGTAATTTACAAAATTTTCAGCCGTATGCTTCATGATTTTTGTTTCAAGCTTAGATAAATCATCAGACCTTGCAAAAATATTAAGTTGAACTATTAAAGTTATTACAAATAAGGCACACGGCGCAAATATTATTAAGTGTTCCATTCTTTACCCTTTCCCCACCCGCAAAATTTTTGAAAATTGTCTACACTATGAAACATTAGCCAACGATTAAACGCCGGTACACCTGAAACATATAAAAGACGTTCAAAAACTTTATCGCAAAAATAGCGGTCATTATTTACATACTCATGGTGTTCACATAAAACATCATGTATCATTGAAGGGATTAAAAACTTTGAATCGGTTTTACTGCCGATTAGCCGCCAAAACAACCGGGGAATAGTCGCACCGTCCCAACAATACCCGCGCGGAATACAAAAATAGTGCTTTACATTTTTTTTGTAGTCATGCAACTCTACGTTTAAATGTCCTTTATTTTCAAAAGGGTATTTATTAATAGCTCTTTTTTCCGCTTTTGTCATTGAGGGCAAAGCATACCTAACGGCCACGCGCGGTTTTTCGCTAAAATATATTCCTATCTCTTTATCTTTATACCATTCAAGCATTTACGCCCCCTTATTCAACTTCATAAGTGCTTGTTAGCGGATTTACTTTTACTTTGCCGTTAATTTGAACATACACACCAAGCCAATTACGTTTTAATATGATTTTTTGGTTTGATTTTTCGTTTAAAGGTTGCTTCATAACGATAACATTTATTTTGTTATCTTCCATTTCTATAACTTGGTTTGATTTATCAACCGCGACGGTTTCATTTTCTTTAACCAATTCTTCAGCCGGTTCTTGTATAACTTCATCAGCAAAAGCACCTTGAACACAAAAAAATAAAATACCTAAAACAATTGCTAATTTTTTCATTTTTTACCTCTCTTTTAATAAATTACTAATTGTACGTTTTATGAGTTTTATATACTTATCGCCGTTAAATCCGCGAACAAAAAGACCTTTGAAATAATTAAAATAATTTTTTGCGGCGGCCGGATTATAATACTCCCTTAGCGGTCTATTACCCCGCATTTGATTACTTTTTCTTGTTGCTAATACCAAATTACTTAATGTTGTTTTTCCACCCTTAGAATGGGGTTTTAAATGTTCCAACGTTACGGTATCTTTTGTTAGCTTATCCCCGTAAAAATCATAATCAATTTTTATCAATCCTTTTTTATAAAGGGTTTTCAATTCGTGAGAATATCCAAACGCCGGACTATTTAAATTAATAGGATTTATTTTCATGCCGGTTTTCCAAACTTCCTAACTAAACACAAAACAACCGCCTTCATGCGGCATTTGTTAGGGCGGATTGTTTCCAATACCTTCATGTAGTTGCATTTTCGACAATCGCACCCGATTTTATAACAATATTTTGCCGATTCCGTCCAATGTCTTGTACATTCTTCCGCAATAGGTTTTAAAATCATTTATGCCGCCTTATGCCCTGCCCGAACTTTAGCCCGCTTAAAGCGCGCCGCAAGCTAAATACCCAACCAACCCAACCAAATTTTTATAATAATTCGTCCAAGGTTTCACGATACGCGTTATATAGTTCTTCTTTTTGGAAGTAAAGAAAATAAAATAACTGCGTTAATTGTGATATATTCATACTTACTTTATTTTCCTTCAGCCGCGTAGCGTCGTATATATTAACTGTTTTTTGTGCTATATCCGGGAATAGCGTGGACACATCACCGCCTATTAATGTTATTAATAATAGCGGTTTTAACAATTTATCCATTTCCCTGTCATAATCATCAATATAACGCGGTAAATAGATATGGCCGTTTGCTGGATATGTTACCGGGGTATCTAAGGCCAATTCGTATAACACTTCGGCGTCATTATCCCCGAGCGCCCTATATTCTGCCGGGGTTATTGTCGCTTCGTCATAAGTGTACTTTGTGACCGTTTCGCCGCTTTCGTTTTCTGTTTCCGTAACTTCAATATTTTTTCTGATATAAATTGCGGTATTTGATAAATTTTTATCAAGCGCAAGCGGCTGTACTAAACTTTCCGATTTTTGCCATGTCAGATTCATTTTTTAACCTCTTATTTATTCTTTTCTGTCTTAAACTAACAATCTTTTTACAATCGCCTATATTTACATTGGGCTTTATAAAACGTTCAAATGCTTTGTATGTGTCGGTATATTTAAACCAACCCAAATAACATAATAATTGCGTGCATTCATACCAATTTAATTTAGTCTTTTTGCTTAATTTAAGGGCTTTTCTAACCGCGCGCAACATAATACCGCGCCTTAATACGGTACGGTCGCGGTAAAACTTAAATCCCATAAAATCAATTGGCCGCCCTCTTGTTTTACCGTCTTTATCTGTATAAGCAAATTTGAATACCTGATAATTAGATTTTAAATGTAGTTCTATATTTTCTAAGTATTCGGATATTGCCTTTATTGCCTTGTGTAATTCCTTTTTATTCGGACTTAACAATACAAAATCATCAACGTATCTTACATAACATTTTATTTTTAATTTTTGCTTTATAAAATGATCAAAGTCTTGCAAAAACCAGTTAGCAATCCATTGACTTAAATAATATCCGATAGGCAAACCCATGTTTATGTCTTTGCCTTTATATGTTGCTATGTTTGAATCCAAAACCAAAAATATTACATCTAAAAACTTTTCATCATGTATAATTTTCCTAAATTTTTCTTTTACGCGTTCAATGCTTACCGTTTGAAAAAATTTAGAAATATCCCCTTTTGCTACATATTTAATCTTTTTAGGATTTTCGCGTATATATTTTGCTAAGTATCTTTTACCATACAGACCGCCCCGGCCGGGCAAAGACCCGCAAGAAAATATATACATACTGCGCATAAATATTGGGGTTAGGACTTGTACAATCGCATGATGTAAAATCTGTTCGTAAACATAATCGGGTTTTATTATTAACCTTATTTTAGAGATTATGCCGTCATTGATTTTAACCGCTTCATGTTTTCTGATTTTTAATTTTTTGTTAATTAGCAGATATTGTAAGCGTTTTATATATTCGTCTTTATGTTCTAAGACCTTTTTAACTTCGCGTCTTTCTCTTTTTCCTAAAGATGATTTTTCTATAGCTTCGCTTAAATTTTCATAACTTATTAACTTTTCAAAGAGATGATTGTAAGACTTCATAGTCTTTCTTAGTAACCTCGCCGGTTTTCAACTACTGCTACTAGCCCGCGCCTCTTGTTCGGTTAATTTTTACCAAGCGGTAAGGAATATAAAGCACATTAGAAAGTCAATATATACTAAGAATTAGCCGCGCCAATGTTCCAGTTCGCATTAGAAGCCGCATTGTTGGAATTGAAACAAGACACCCCGCAAAGCGCCCCATTGTTGGAATTGCCACCACGATACGGGCGTGCTTTATACCCCTAAATTTTGTACAAATCCTTTAGCCCTGTACTTGGGGGAAGACCCCCAAACCCCCTAAAGAGGTGTATAAGAAAGAGCCGCGCCAAGGTCCCAGTACGCACTAGAAGCCGCATCGGCGGAAGCGAAACAAGACACCCCGCAAAGCGCCCCATAGTCGGAACCGCCACCACGATACGGGTAAGCGGTAATACCGTTGTTAAACCATGTACCGTCACATAAGTAGGTCGTAGAAGACCCGCTAATAACAGTTCCAAAGCGGCCGTATTTGTTTTCTACGCTTTGAGAAATATAACCCCCGGAAGTTCCGGAAGCGGCCGGCACGTCTTCAAGTTTTATATAGCCTTCGCCCGTAGTGTTATAATCGGTAGCCGTTGAGCCGTCAACCGTGCTTTTTGTCATTTTCACGTAATGAACACCATTTATTACAATATGGCCGCGGTATCTTCGCCATTGTGAAGCGTAAAAGTTTTCTATATACATAAACTTAACACCCACGGCATTTGAAGAACTGCCGTACATCATACCTTTTGTGTTCATTGTACCGGTTTGCAAGCAAGCCCCTACGTTAGACCCGCCGTTACTTTTGCCTTGCCCTAAAACCGCTTGGCTGTTTGCATTTTTAAACAAAAGTTTAAACAGTCTTATTAAATACTGATTCATACTAAATAATTCAGTATCCCAACCGTCACCGTTTGCCCTTGCGTAGTCAATTTCATTTTGTGCGGTCTTACTGCTTATTACTGTTTGCCCTGATAATGACCGTAAAATATTATTTACTAACGAGCCGTTATATATCGGCGCGTAGCCAAATTCGTTATATGTACCGTCTGATTTTTTGCACCAGTAGCATTCAAAATTATCATCTAATTTAACGTTAGAAAAATATACATAAGTCCGGCGGCCTTTTTCATCATTTTTAGTAATTACCTTAGTAAACACGCGGCGTATTTGCACCATGGCATTACCGGCAAAGTTTGTATTAGCAATATCGCTTGCGACTTCACTATTATATATTTTACTAAAGTCGTTAGGGTCTAAATAATATGCTACCTGCCCGTTTTGTCCGCCCGTACCGTTATAAAGCATACATGGTTTAACGTTATTCCAAGATACAAGCGGGTTATTTTCCCAAGACCCCCAATTAAACAAATCACTTGCAAAATTCATATAGCAAGGGTCGTAGTTTTTATTTTCTTCTAAATATTCGTAACGATTGCCCGGCACTGATTCATTATCTAATTCACAATAGCCGTACAACCAAGCCCCGAACATATTGGCCGCCGCCATATTGTAAACATTATTGACCGTATAAGGGAATGCCCTGTAATAATATTCTATTGGTTCTTCGTCTTCATCTTCAGCCGGGGTTATTGTATCTTCAAAGCCGGTTATTGCGTATTGATTTCTTACTTTGTTATCGCAAACGACTTCACCGTCTAAATGGTCTTCCGGGTAACTTCCGGCTTTTCTTACAATTAATGTACCGCCCCATGTGGCTAATTCTACCCCGTCTATTATTGAATCGTCCGGGTCTTCCCATGTTAATGTGTTTGTATTGCCGTTTTTAACAATTTCTTTATTTTTAATCGGCATTGGCGGTATGCCGTTACCGGTTGCCGCATTATATCGTAAATACATTAAACAATCGTTTAATACGTCCGGGTCGCATTCTGCTACACCCGCTTCCGTTGGGTTATCCGTCCATTCGTAATTTTCTTCATTTGACATTTAAAATTATCCTTTCTTATTTTACATGCCTGTTAATACCCGGAAACGGAAATATTAACATTTCCGGTTGTTTCTATACCGTCATTTGTATATAGCTTTACCACGCAATAATCCGGCTTTGATTCGATAACGTCCGGGTATGCATTTGTATTGTATGGCGTTACAAGTACATGGGGTTCAGCTTTAATAAATGATACCGGTTGTTTGCTTTCGGGGTCTGTCGCATAAATAATTTTTATCCCCGTTTCTGCGTCTTCAATAGCCCTATTTGTGTAAATCTCGTTTCTGTCCGGTACATCAACGTTCATTACTAAATCATTCAGCCACATCATGGCGCTGTTAGGGTTATTAAATGTTACCCGGACTTGATAATAGCGGAATTTATAAGACCCGGTAGACGCCAAAAGCCAATCCGACCATGTTATATTGTCTTCACTATAGCGCCATTCTAAAGTTATAGATTGGCTCGTGTCGGTTGAATACAAACTATATGAAAAAGATATAATATTAGTAAGACTTGCGCCAATATCAAATATTTGAGAAATATAAGACCCGGTAGTAACTGTTGTTGTAGCCCATTTGCCGTTAGAATCGGCGTAATACCTTGCGCCGGTTTTTTGCCAAAAATCGCTTAGCGTTTGCCATTTTATAGCGGATTTTAGTTTTAATTTACCCCTATAAAATTTTGTATTATTAAAAACCCCTTGAGGATTTTCAAATATATGGTTTGATACAACTTCGTTTAAATCCGGTACATACTGAACATTCAAAATATCGCTTGTGGCCGCCTGTGAATAGTTGTAACGGTTTTTTGCTTTAATCCAATACTTATAAACACCTTTTGAAGTTAAATTTAATGTATAGCTTGTACCACTTATATTGGAAGCAACTACGCTTGAATTTTCCCAGGTTTCGCCGCGGCGTATTTCGTAAACAATTTCAACACCTTGTACCGGTGTCCATGCAAATTCCGCTAATTTTTGGTTTTGTACGACATTAAAAGATTGGACATTATCCGGATAGCCGTAAGAATCTTTTAAATTTGATACGAGTACGCGCGGTTCTTTGCTTCCTAATTCGTCGCTATACAATCTTTCATCATAAGTACGCCAATTTACGGTATAAGTGCCGGCGCCGTCATCTGATACGCTTGTTACCTTTGCCAAATAGCCGGTTAAACCCATTAACAAGCTGTCAAATTTGATAACGTCACCTACTTCTAAATCATACGCCCTATAATCGGTTTTGAAGCTTCCGTAGTAAGGGCATAGCCTTTTTGAATTTACATAATACCAAGCAAGCCGGCTTGCTTGTTGAAAATTGGTTATACTATAACAATTTATACTATGCTCAATCGGCACGCCGTCGCGGTATTCCGGAATCTCTGCAAACGCTTCAACCTTTTGCCATTCGTGGTCTGGTGAAATATAAACGAGTTTTAAAATGTCGTAGTGTTCTTCGGAAGGTACGGCCGAAAAAGTTTCAGACCCTTTTACAATATCTTCAGCCGTAAAAACTTTGCTTACTTCTTCAGCCTTGTCTATTTTAAATTGCAATTTACCATTTTTAGTAAACAGACCGCCCCGGCAACATCTGTAGATTTCATCTATCAAGTCGCGGGCGCTTGTTTGGCTGTCAAAAATCATATTAAAAGTAAATCGCGGTGATTTTTTTATACTTCCGTCATTGGCTGTATATTCCAATTCTTCATCACAAAATGCGGCCGCTTCTATAAAACTTTCAATGTCAAACAATTCCATTACGGCATTGTTATCTATTGTACCGTCATTTTTTAAGCATAACCCCAAACCGTTATATGAGGTTAAAAAATCAAACATTACCCATGCCGGATTTTCGGAATACATAATAGAATAGCTTGTAGGGTTAGGGGAAGAATAAACACGGATTTTACGCCCTTTTACAATGCTTGTAAGGTTATAATTTACATCAATATCATTACTTCTTGGTACAGATACCGCCAAATAAGCAAGGTTGCGCAATGACCCGACAATCTCGGCGCGTTCTTCATGTGTTGACCCGTCTATAATTGGGTCTACTGTCTGTGTTGCAGTTCCATAATATTTATTGACGCTTGCACCGCTGATAGTACCGGCTTCAATATCATTAAATCTTATGTCCGAAAATTCGGTTATTTCGCCTTCCGCAAAAGCTACAAGACGTTTAACCGTTTTTGTACCGTCGTCGTGCTGCCAAATTCTATTACCTGCAAGTTTACAAGTTCCATATAATAACGGTATCGGTAAATCTTGGTTTGTTTGGGTTTGTATTACTCCGTTTGCATAAGTAGGGGAAGACGCCCCGTAATCGCCTACACTCTTTTTAGTAAATGCCATGGATAAAGCCATGCCGCCAAAAATAGTAAGTGCTTGCAAAACTCCGGCCGTGACTGTTATAAAAGTTGCAGTAGCTACCGACGCTAAAGTCATACCCAGCCCGGTTGCTATTGCTGTTGCTATCGCTGTAAATATTGCCATTTATTATAAAACCCTGTAGTATTTAATTTCATTTTTAAATAAGCTAAGCCGGCTTATTTGTAGTGTATGCCCCTTGAATACATGTATAATTTTCCCGTATTCGTAATATATAGCTACATGCAATTCATTGCGGAATCTTGTAGCTATAATGTCGCCTTTTTTTAATTCGTCGCGGGTTATTTCCCTGCAATGCTGTTGTAATTTTGCAATTCCATAAAAATAATTGCGGTTATCATCTTTTGACCTTAATTTATATCTTGGTTTATCCGGGTATAATTTTTGCACCGGGTAAAAGCAACCCTGATATGTACCGTCAGGGTTAAACATTTCGTAAGGTCTTCCGACTTCTAACAACAATTCTTTAAAATTTTCCATAAATACCCCCTTATGTTTTTACATGCCGGCCGGTATTAAACCTTTACTACCAATTCTTCATACATTGTCGGGAATCCTCTAAAATTAGCTTCATTCCCTAATTCTTTACATCTGTCAAAAGTTCTGTCGCATGTTGTTTCTTCCCCTGTGTAACCGCACCGGCAATCTTTAAACCTGCGCACCTGACAGCTTGCGCGGTATTTCATAACCGGGCATTGCTTTTCATAGCCGCCCAGGGGCGTTTCAATGTCCATGCTTGCATTTTCGTAATCAAGTGTTAGATTATTACATTTTCCGGCGTATAAAATTTGCGCTGAATTTGCAATTAATGTATTTGTATTAACGTCTAAAAATACAAGCGTCAGTATGGCCGGGGAATTGGTTATAACGTCACCGCGTGCGCCTACAATGGCTGATATACTTAACGCAACATTTGACAATGAAATATTTAACTTAGATACGCTTGAATTATCATCTTTTGTAATTTCGCCATGCGTCAACGGCGCGCCTAAATATTCGTTACCGTTATAAACCAAATATGATAATGTTTCGTTATCAAGTATTCTTACACCGCCGCCGGGTATGTCGATTTCTAAAAGCTTACGCGGGATTATTTCGTCTTTTTCAACCTCTAATAACGGGTTGACTGTCGGAAAAACCTCTTTTAATTGTACTTGTGTTGTTGCAAAGCCTAACCGGTCTAAATCTAATTGTAAGCTATCAGAATCAAATCTTACATGGTATGTTTTGCCGTCACCGCCGCGGCTCGTTTCCCACGTCCAATCAAAAGAACGGAAGCGCCCGCGCTTTGCTATAAAAAATTCTTCTAATTTTTTACGGGTGGCCGGGTCTTTGTCAAATTTAAGCGTCCAACTTTTTTTAGGTTTATCCCACCATACCTTCATATTATTAGCGGCCGTAAAGGCGCTATCCATAATTCTATAAAAGCTTATTGAATTTTCGCATTCTGCGTCATGATAAAAATCAAAAGCCCCCACGCTTTGCACCGGGGAATTATCTATACAAACAAAAGTAATATCAAAATCGGTATAGCCTAAATTTTTAATATTTTGTTTTAGCTGTTCTTCTTCAAAGAAGCACAAATACGTTTTGCCATTGCCACCGGTTTCGTTTTCCCAAGTCCAATTAAATTTACCGCCGTTTAGCATAACATCAATAAAAAATTGTTCTATTGCTTTGCGGTCAGTATAATTTTTATCAAACTTTAATGTAAAAGTCCTTTTGGGATAAGTCCAATTTGGGTAACGCTGTTCTTTTCCTTTGTGTTTTTCGTTTATTTGTGTATCAAACTCAATTGTACTTGTATATGCTTCTTTATACTTAAAATTAAAGGTTAATACAGTATCTGTCATTGGTAAAACGCCCCTTAACGGTCTTTGTATGATTTTTGTAACAAAAATTAATTAATTCTTTGATTTTTGTTGCAAAAATCTAAAACGTATGTAATAATAGGAATATAAGAAATTAAAAAGAAAGGCGGATAAAATGAAAATTAAAATTTCTCTCGGTTTGTCAAATGCACCGGCTGTATTTTTTTTAAACGGTGAAATAGAAAATATTACCATGGACGGCCGAAAATTTAGAGATAAAAATGATTTAGAAAGATTTTTAAAATTGCTTAAAGGCAATGGCTATAAAGTAAAAGATTTAAGTGTACAATAAAAACAGTAAATATAAAGGACAATTGAGTAAATGACACGCGGCGGAAATAGACCGGGGGCGGGTAGGCCTGAAAAACCCCTAAAAGAAAAATTAATAAATTCGGTACGTTTAACCGATACCGAAAAAGATTTTATTTTGTTTACAAGGGATAAAAAAATAAACCTTGCAAAGCTTAAAAAAACTTTGCTTGTATTGGCGGCTCTCTTTTTAATTTGCATGCCGGCAAATTCATATACTTTAAAAGGCGGCGTAGAATACACCGTAGACAAAGCCCGTATAGTTGCTTTTGAAAATACGCCCGAAAGTATCAATAAAAATGAGTTTAGCGCATATTTAAATGACAAATTTTATTTTTCAAGTATCGGGTATATTAACGGTAATATATCGGTAGCGGTCGCACGCAAGGTTGTACCATTCTACGATAAAGGGAAATTGTCTTTTTACGGGGTTCAATATGATGATAACCCGGATAAAAAATACTACTATTCCCCAAAAGGCAAATTGTTAAAATATGAAATCAACACCTTTAAAGGAGAGTACCCATATAAAACCATGGCGTATGATACGCAAGGTAAATTGTTAAACATTAACCTTGTCGTATCAGACCATGAATCATTTTTATTTGACAAAAATAAAAAACTAATCGGCCATTGGCTAAACAATCAATTTTACAATTCAAAAGGTGAAAAGGATATAACTAGACGCCTTTAATCATATCGCGCATTTGGTGATTATTGTTTTTTATACTGTCTTTTACAATAGGTACGCCGCTTGTTTTCATCCACTCGGTAAACATTTTTTGCCCCTGCGCCGGGTCTAAACTCTGAAATACAGGAGTAATATTATTAACTATTACCTGTTGGTTTTGACCTTGCGCCATGTTATTACCGGCGGTCTGGGTATTATTCGCCCCTGCTATCATATTCCATAAGGTTTTTTGTTGAAGTGGATTTAAAACCATTTCAGACCCATGGGCAACAATCGGTACGGCTTGATTATAATTACCCGGTACTATACCGCCGTCGGCAAAAAAGCCCTTTATAAAGCCCGCCGCCGTACCAAGCCAACCCCCGGCGCCCGCAAGAGTGGTTAAACCCTGCATTAGTTTTAATTTGGCTTGTTCTACGAGCATTTCGGCAATCATGCGCGCAAAGGCCGCTTTTATATCGCCAAAAATACTTATAAAGCTTTCTTTTAAAGACTGATTACCTTGGAAAAATTCGCTTAATGAATCTTGGAAAGATTCGCCCAAGTGTTCTAAAGTATTTCGCCAGCGCTCGTTTTCCGCTTCTAGCGATTCGGCTACTAATTCTTGCTTGGCAATTTCATAATTAGCCGTTAATACTAATTTTTCTTGGTTAATCTGTTCAAGCTTCGCTAAGTCGTTTTGGTATAGCTGTTCTTGCTTTATTAAACCGTTTAAGGTTATATTATATTTTTGGTCTTCAAACGCTTGCAATTGCGCGTAATAATCGCTATTAGATATTGACCCTTCTTCTTTTTGGGCTTCTAACAAAGATTTTTGTTTTTCTATATCTAATTGGTCTAACTCTGCCTTGCGGTTATAACGTTCTATTTCAAGTTGTATTGCCTGTTCTTGGTGTTGCTGTTCTAATTGGGTACGCTCATTTAGTATGTTTTGATATGCTGATGTTCCCTGTCTTTCGGCGTTTAATTTGGCTTGAATTTTTTGTAATTCAAGTTTATAAACCTCATCAGCATTATTTTTTACTAAAAGTATTTCCGCGTCCAATTGCGCAAGTTTGAGGGCTAAAGCTTCCTTTTGTGCTTTTTCTGCGGCTTTTTTATCCTCTTTTGATGTCGAACTTGCGGCGCTTCTTTGAGTTCTCGGCGGTGTTTTACTGCTTACACCGGTTAGGGTGTTAATTATACTTTGCCTTGAATCATAAGCATTTGAAATCTCTTTAGATAGTTTGTTATATTCCTTTGTCTTTTCGTCTTCATAGGCAAAGTGTGTAGTACCGTCAAAGCTTTCGTAAGTTGCATAATTACCGCGGTTATTTATTACTTTTGCTACTTTATCGCGTCGCTTTTCAAGTTCCTTAACCTTTTGTAAGGTTAATTCGTTTGCTATTTGTTCGGCTGTAGCTTTATTTATTTCCCCTTTTAGCGCCAATTCTTCACGTAATTGGTCGGCATATTTCGGGTATTGTTCTACAAGTAAATCAATTGCTTTTGTTAGCCTTTGTTTTTCCTCATAGTTAAGATTTTCGGCGCCTGATAACTCTTTTATTGTATTTATGGCGTCGTTCAAAGTGCTTACTTGTTGGTCTTGCGTATTATTTAAGTCTTCAATTATGGCCGCGGTTTTTTCGGATTCGTTTTTTAAACTAACTACGGCGGCCGTAACTCCTGCAATTGCTACCGCTACCCAAGTCCATGGGTTAGCAAGCATTGTTGCGGTTAAAGTTCTAAATTGAGCAATTAAAGCCCTTGTAGCTAATACAAGTTTGCCTTGCATTGCTAAAGCAAGCGCGGTTGTTTCTGTACGTGCTAACGCCTGTTGATACCTAAAGTATTCAATAGCGGCGGCCGCAATTTCCGCCCCCTTTTTTGTTGCCGTAAATGCCGTTACTGCTGATAATAAGGCAATAGAAGTATTTTTAACCGCGTTTAATGTTTGGTTGTTTACGTCCATCCAATCGTACAAGGTTTTTACATATTCCGTTGCACTGTTGGCCGCGTCTATTTGTGCTTGGTCAAATTCTTTTAAGGCCGGTAATGCTCTTTCGGCTATGGTACGGCCTAAAATTTCAAAAGAATCTGCTTTAGTTGCTTCCAAGCCGGTTTTTGATTTACTTTGCGCTTCTAACATTCCATAAAAGCGCCCGCCCTCGCTAGTAGCGTCTTTAAAAGCCTGTTTAACCATGTCCACGGATATTTTACCTTCGGACATTTCTTCTCTTAAATCTGCCAAGCTTTTGCCGGTTTTTTCAGATATAATTTGTAATGGGTTAAAACCTGCATTAACCATTTGCAAAAGGTCTTGACCCATTAAGCGACCCGCGGAAGCGCACTGGGCAAAAGCAAGCGTCATTGAATCCATTTTAACTTGGTCGCCGCCTGTTATATCGCCCAACATGCGCAATGTCGGGATTATTTCGTCTTCAGCCACCGCATTAAAATTTAACAATAATTTTGCGTTTTCTTGAAGACCGGAAGATATCATAGGGGTAACGTTAGCTAAGTCTTGTATATCATTTACAAGCTTTGCCGCCCGTTCTTCACTTCCCAATAATACATTAAAAGATATTGAAGCTTGTTCAAAAGCCTTAGCAGAATTTAGCGCATAATCGCCTAAGCTTTTCATGGACACACCAAGCGCCGCACCGCCTAAAATACCCCCCAAACTGGTTTTAAAACCTTGTAAAAGTCCTTGGGATTCTTTAAGCTTTGCCCTTAACTCTGCATTATTTAAACCTAATAATATATCTACTTTATTTTTAGCCATTTTTAACCTAAAAAGCTGTCTAATTGTTTTAGTGCATACGCTTCATTATCTTTATGCATGCCGGCGCCCGTGTTACTGTAAAATGTATTCCGGGTTTCAAGAATTTTATAAATCCGTACATATTCGGATTTATAAAAAAATTCCTCACTAAACCCCAAAACCGATACAAAAGTGTAAAATAATAAAAACCAATCTATTTTATATTCAGAATCGTTTTTATTTTCTTTAGTATCCCGCCCGCTTCCTTCTTTTTTTTTGTTGTATCTTCGGGCATTGAAGCTAATAAACCTTTTAATACTTGTTCCCCGATTTTTCGCAATTCAGACAAATCCATTTTATAAAGCTTTTCTATGTCGATTTCTTCTTTAATTTCCGTAGGGTTTGACAAGTCGAAATTATCGGCAAAAACCAATGTTCCGCACCATATCATTATTAAAATTGCTTCTTCATCACCTTTTAACACCCGATTAATTAAATCGTATGTTTCTATGCCAAAACGCTTTTTTAACGCTATAAAATTCCTGATTTCAAATTTTATAGTCCGCTTTTTCCCTAATATTTCCGCTTGAAAACCGCTTGATGTTAAATTTTGCATGTTATCCCCTTTTCTTTTTGTATCTTAAAATAATGGGCGGGATTACCGCCCATTCATGTGTGTTTATTATTTATGAAGCAACGATAACCGGAATTTGTGAAATCTCTGTAGCCGCTTCGTAAAGTTTTCTTGCACCAAACTTTTTATCATAAGTTCTTGCAACACCTTTACCGGTAAAGCTACATACCATGTAATCTTCTTCGGCAAATTCTTCTTCATAAGACCCGGACACCTTATATAAAATTCTATGGTAGTCTTTTTCGCCTACTGATTTTTCCGGCGCAAATTCTAAAGCAAAATAACCCGGTGTGCATGCGCTGTCATCTTCCGTTGTATATACTTTACTACCGCTGCTTCCGCTTGATGTTGTTGTAGTACCGTTAATAATATCCATAATTGCATGGCTAAACTGCGCATTTTTAAAAGATACTTCGTAACCTTTTCTTTTTTCGTAAGTATCTAAAATAACACCGTCGCCGGTTAGTTCTTTTTCATCTTTAATAATTGTTATTGTCATTTCCTTAACACCCGGCACATCAACAGGCGCGCCATATTCCACGCCGGTTGAATCGTCTTTTAATACCGGTGAGATTTTTAAATCTCTAATACCTAATGTAATAGTTTCTTTTCCTGCCATGTCGTTTTTCCCTTTCATAGTTTAATTTTGTATTACTTTTTTATATAAATTTCCTGTTGCCATTCAACATACCAAATTTCGGCGCTGTCTATTTTTTCGTTAAAGCCGTCTTCTTCGGCATACTCAAAAATACCCTTGGTAAAGGTTTCAATATCGCCCCAAAAGTTACCGTCCACAAACGCCGAAATATCAAGCGCGGTATCTCTTACCCGTCTTTTGCCCTGTCCTTTAAAACTTTCACAAACATACGCCCTAAAGGTACAATTAGCCCTAAAGACCCCCGGGATTCTATTACTTACCCCTTCTAAATTTGTTAGTTGTATAAATATTGCCGGTAATTCTACGCCGTCTTCTACGTCTTCATAATCACCGACTAAATAGTTATCCCCGTATTTTTCCTTAAATTCGCTTATTATAGCGTCTGTTATCGGGTTTAAAACTGTTTTATCAATCATTTTAGCCCTTTTTAAGTTGGTTTCTTAGATATTTATTAACTTCACTTTCAAAGCTTTTTTTAAAAATTTTATAAAAATTGCTTGTTTCGTCTTCCAAAACCGGCATTACAACGTTTTCTATTTCGCTGTTTTCTGTTACCTGTTTTTCTAATATTTCGACTTTGTACGGTTCGCCTTTTTGATGTTTTGCCGTATTTCTTTGATAAACCTTGTTAGCATAACGCCCCTTACTCGGTGTGTGATACTGCCCGGTTCTTTTAACCGCAATTTTGCCGCCTTCCGGCATTCTTGCAATAAAAGCCCCTTTTCTTAACCTGCGCGGCCTGCCGTATGTTACGCCGCGTTTAGTTTTTCGAGCCTGCCAATTTGTAAGACCTGTTCTATAAAAACCGGCAAATATTTTAATTTTTAAATCATCTATTACGTATTGCCTTATTCTTTGCCTTAACTTTTTATCGGCTATACCGTAATTTTTTTTGATAGTTTTTATCGCATTTTTTGTAAAATTCTTTGCGCTCGATTTAAACGCCTTTGTAGCAATTTTCAATAACTCACGGCCGGTTAATTCTAATTCGCGGTTTAATTGCTTTAACTGTACATCATTTATGCTTACTTCTAACATTATTAAAGTTTGCCGTATTTACTTAACACAACAACCGCCATGCCGGTTCCGTCCGGTTGCGGGTCTTTTGTAACATCATATTTAGCGCCGTTAATTTCTACGCTATCTTCTTTTTTTACCCGAACTATATCCGCTTCAACACAAGTTAGACGCGGCTGGGTGTTATCTATATCCATGTCACCTATTTCTTGTAAAAAATAGGCATTATCAAAAATACCGTTTAAAGGTTTTCCGTCTATCCCGGTGTCTAATATAGACCCGTCGGCAAGGCTGAATTTTATAACCTTGCCGAAAGTTCTTGTATAAACATGTAAGTCTTGTTTAATCATTTTGTATTTTTTCTTTAATTTTTTCCCAAGCGTCTTTGATTTCCCAGTTTTCGCCCAATTCTAAATTAAGTTCGCTTGCGTATTGTTCCAAATTTAACGCTACTTGTTCTTTTAGGTCTTCATAGCCTATGTTTTCTTGAAAATCTATATTTGCTTCGGTTGCAATTTTAACAAGTTCTTCATAAGCTTCGCCCTGTTCTTGTTCGTCTTTTTGATTAGATTCAAACAAATCAAAAGCTTTTATAGCGTCTTCTTGTTCTGTCAGTTTTTCATCTTTTTCGGCCAAGAAATCTATAATTTTTTTATTCAACTTTTCGCCGCCAATATTAGGATTAAATTTAATATCAAGCTTGCCGGCAATTTCTTTTAATTTTTCAATATCATATACGACACTATCACCGGCGGCCGGATTTTTTTGTTTATCATCTGTTATTATTTCGGCGCGTTTACGTGCGACAAGTTCATTTGCTAATATTTTATTTACTTCGTAAACGCCGTTTTGTTCATCTTCCGGACTTGCTATTTTGCCGTCCAAAATAGTAGTAGATTTCAGTTTAATTTTTACTTTTTCCATGTTTTCCCCTTTCGTTTTTATTAATTCGTTATTTAACAATTCTTCTATTGTTATTTTTTCTACTTCCATGTCGCTTTCGGGGTTTAGTTGATATATATTTAAATAACGTCCTGCAACTTCTTTAATATGTCTTTTGGCTTTTACTAAATCGCTGTCAAACCATTTAGGATAATCAGCGTCAGGCGCTGTTTTACAATCAAAATGCGGGGTATGATTTATTAAATCTATCCCGGCCAAAACAACATTTTTAAACCCTTTTTGCCAAGCCCAATTTAAGGCCATTGAAGGCGTATGAAAGTGAAAATATAAAGAATTAGGTACACTGGTAAAAATATAATCGTTTTTGATTACCATGTATAATTCTTTTTTAGGATAGTCCGGGATTAACTGCGCGCATTTGTGTTTTTTATATTTAAAATATTCGTATTGCGTTACAATTGTACTATTTTTTACCTTCGGGCAAATATCATCATAAAAAATTACGTAATCTACTTCGGGGAATGACTCACAAAAATAGTTACAACCCATTGTAGTATATTTTTTGATGATTTCCGGTACTTTATCCCGTATTTTATTAATAAAAGGACTACGCCCAAATAATATTAACGTGTCTTTTGTATCTAACATAATTTTAAATTATCTTTGTTTGAGCCTGTGACGTGCCAAATTTTAACATCTTCTTTTGCAACTTCACGCCCGGTATATGGACGGTTATAACAATAATTGTATTTTTCGCTTATTAATTTGATTTTTTTATGAAATACATAATTTATTATTGTTTCATCTGCTGAAAACACCCGAGGCAAACCCAAGCACCCCCGCCAACTCTTTTTTATTTGCGCTAAATAGTTTTCATTATTCATTTTAGGAATATTAAATAACATCACTCCGGAATTTATATAATATTCTATCCCTAATTCTTCAGCCTGCTTATTGGCGTAATCTATCCCCCTACAACCTATAATATAATTATTTTCAAAATCGGCGTTATATAATTCGCTAATATCACCTTTGCAAACCGTATCACAATCTAAATACAATGCCTTATCTGCAAAACTTAAATATTTTGGTACCAAGAAGCGTACAAAACAAGTTTTGCTAACATGTTTATATCCGCATAAATCTTTTGTAAATTCTGCTAATTCGGATTCATCATATTTTATTATTTCTACATTTCCTAACTCTATCAAATCGTCTTTTGGTAACTCTGAAATGCAGAAAAAATAAAACTTTGCATTTTTATTATATTTTTTTACACTTTTTGCAGAATCAAGCGCATATTTATAATAATTTTCATCAAAACAATATACTATATTCATAAAAACCTATTTAAAAAATGCACCGCCCGAAAAAGGGCGGTACATTTTACATAAATTATACGACTTATGAGCCGCTTGTACTTGCGGTATTAGCACCCAAACAGAAGGAAGCCGCATGACGTGCGCCGTAATCAACGTCTTGGAATGCCGTAATTTGTACGCCGCCTTTATTTGAATATGTATATGGGTCTACAATGAGTTCAAGACCGCCAAACATACCCAAAATCAAATCGGCAAAATTACCCAAGAATACATCACCGTCGGCAATTTGGTTTGTAACAAGTGCTTTGTAGCCATTTACTTTGTTATCAGATTCCCAAATATAACCGCTTACGCCAGTTGATTTAAGCGTAGTTTTGCAATGTCCTTTAGTTTTTGCGTTGAACACATACGCCATATCTTCAACAGCCGCATTATCTGCGCCTATTTCGGTTTCCATTTTTACCAATTCTGCATAAGTAGGTTGAGCAGACGCAAATTTAACAACATTTATACCGTCAGTATTTTTAATGCCTTTTGGTTGGTTGCTTGTTCCTGTACCGTAGAATGCGGCTTTATCAATTGCAAGTGCCAAAGCTAAGGCAATATCTTGCCTTACAAAGTTTTCCAAGTCCATGCTAGACTGTTTTAACATGGTTCTTGTAATGTAAGTATTTGCCGCAACTGTTTTCATTCTTAATTGAAGCGTGCCAAATGTCGCGTTGCTTGTTGTTGGCGCGGTATCTTCACCAACCCAGTAAGCACTTGCGCCGGCTGTCTGCTTCGGAATGTCAATATTACCAACTAAGCCGGTTAATTGTCTTGCTAACTGCATAATAACAGATTTATTGCGTAACAATTCAATAAATGACCCGGTTAAGAGTTTTGTTTCAATTGTTGCACCGCCGGCCGTCGTATCTAAGCTTGCTTTAGGAAGCATAGGGGCTACAAGTGCTTCAACCGGAATTACAAGACCTTTATTTTTAGCGCCGTATTTATCTTTAGCCCTTGCGCACATTTCAAACTCTTTTTGTGCGGCGTCTTGTGCGTAATGGTCGGAAGGATTAGCCAAAGCATTAATTAAGTTTACAAAACTAAAATTGCGGGCTTCATCCAAAGTAAGACCTACGCCAAAATTAGAATTAAGCGGCTTTTGGTCGCTTGATTGGCCTTTAAGCAATTCATCTTTAAACTGGTCTACAGTTTTATTATCTTTAACAAAATCTAACGCTTTTTCTTTTGCGTTGTATTCTTCGCCCAATTTGATAATTGTTGCTATTCTGTCTTTTTCTGCTTTAATCTGCGCGTCTGCTTTGGCTTTTATTGCGGCCTCGTTGTTTCCGCCTTCGCCGTCTTCTTCCTGCATTTTTGCGCTAATCATAGCTTTAATTTGGGCGTCTGTCATTCCTGCATTAATTAAGGAATCGTAATCAAGCCCGTAGGCTTCGCACATTTTTTTCAAATCCATTTTTTTATTCCCTTTCGTTTTACCGTTTATACTAACATCTTTTTTTAACCCGGCCGGTTTTTCTTCCGCTTTGACTTCCCCGTCTTTCGCGCCTAAATCCTTATTTTTAAACCAATCCGTTTTAAAATTCTTATATTTTTTTATGTCAAATTTTTGCCCGTTTATTTCAAGACAATCATTATTAATCAGGGCTTTTACTTCGTTTTCTTCTATTTCGTCACAAAAGCCCTTTTCTAACGCCATTGAAGCGGTTAGCCATGTTTCATCTGCTAACAATTGCTTTATTTCATCTTCCGCAAGCCCTGTTTTTTCGACATAAGCGGCTAACATTGATTCTTCTACTTTGTCTAAAGTGTCGGCTTGTTGCCGCATATCGTTTGCGTTACCGGCTGATATTGTCCATGGTTTGTGTATCATCATCATGGAATTTTTAGGCATTATAATCTTATCGCCGGCCATAGCAACCAATGAAGCAATAGAAGCCGCCAAGCCGTCAATATATACAACTATTTGAGCATTACAACGCTTTAACATGCTGTATATCGCTTGACCTGCGAAAACATCACCGCCGGGGCTGTTTATTCTTACTGATATTGTTTCGGCGTCTTCAACCTCTTTTAATTGCTCTGCAAACTCTTTACTTGTTACTTCGTCCCAGTAGCCGTCATCACCAATAACACCATATAAAAGTATTTCGGCTTCTTTTTTGTTTTCTTTGTTTAAAAAACTTTTAAACTTCCAAAAATTCTTTTTAGTGTTTTTATTTTCGGGTTTTTCTATGCTTGCATAGATTTTATTTGTCGGTTTGTTCTTCGGGATTATCGCCAACATCTTTTATTACCTCATCTTTTACTAATATGCCTTTGGCTCTTAGTATGTCGTTTTCCTTTTGGATTTCTTCCCATACTTCATCAGGGTCGCGGCCTTGCTCTCGTATCACGTCTGAACGTGAACGGAAGCCATTTTGTACGGAAATTGACGCACTATTAACATCTTTAACCGGGTCAACCCACATCCAACGGCGCATAGTCCATGTAACTTCTTTATATTTGTCTATGCGTTCGGGTTTTAAATAACCATTGCCGCATTTAATTTTTGAAGCTAAAAGAGAATATTTTAACCATTCTTCATGTATTCTTTCGATTACGAGTGATTTAAACCATTCTTGCAAGCCCTTCCATACTTCACGGGTTTCAATTACACCATGACGCAAAGAAGAAAAGTTTACGCTTGTTAAATCGCCGGTTAATTCCGCATAGCCGGTACAAAGCCCGGCCGCAATATCTCTTAAAATCGCTTTATTAAAAACATCAAATTCACCATTTGGATAATTCGGGTCAAATTTTTTAACATCATACCCGGCCGGCAATTGCTGAAAACTTGCTGGGCTTGCTTCTATGTCTATGTCCTCGTTGTTTTCGTCTTCGTCGTACGCTTCCGGGTCGTTATTAGTTATAAAACCCATTTGACAGGCACCGGCGCGGGCGTGTTCGACTGCCGCAACTTCAAAACCGTTTAACATATTCATGTGCATAAGCACCGGCGAAAACCAAGGAATACCCCTTTTTTGGTCTATAAATTGCGGTAAGAATAAATGTATTATTTCATCTGCCGGTATTATGTCGTAAGGTTCGCCGTATGTTTGGTTTAATAAATCATCATCATATTTTTTAATGTAATACTTTAATGGTTTACCATAACTGCTAAATTCAATTCCAAATCTTACAAAACTCCCGTTAGGTTGTATAGATACGTCGTTTTTATCAATATCAAGCCTGCGGGGGTCTATAAGTTGCAGGGCAAAACCCCACGCCCCCGCGTTTCGGCCTTTAATTATCCTTATTAAACATTCACCTTCGCGGGCGCAAGTTTTGATAGCAAGTTTACATAAGCTTATAAAATTTTGTTGCTGTTTAACGTCGCAATATTTAGCCTTTTGCCATTCCTTCCACGCTTTTTCATGGGCTTCATTGGCTTTTGTGTCTAATTCGCCGTTTTGGTCTTTGGCCTGCGCTTGTAAGCTTATACCTTTATCGCCTATAACATTATTTTCAAGCAACGATAAGAATTTAACCGCATGCGGGTCGTTCATATATTCATTGCAAGAACGCGCTACAAGCGGTTTTAAAAACTTATAGACTATTTGGTCTGCTGTGTATTTATATGTATTCCAAGACCATGTAAGCCTGTTTGTTTTTGCGGCTTCATACGCTTTAGGCCTTACAACCACATAATGACCTTTTGCCGGTGTTTGATTATTTTTTTTATTTTTAAATAGGTTAAATATGCTAAACATTAAAATCTATACCCAATCGTTTTAAAAGTCTTATTGCGTCTTGCTTTGATTCTTGCTAATTCGCTACGGTAATATGTCCGCAAATTTAACAATTCATCAAAAGTAAATTTAGTTATTTCCCGATTATTAATTTTTAATGTTTTATAATCGTCTGTTAATCGCCCTTCTATTGCCGCTTCAATAGCTTCTAACATCTTTTCGGCGTGCGTTTTGGGCGTTTCTTGGGTTATGTTTTCTTCATCTGCCATGTTAAACTCTCCAACTTTGCGCGTATGTTTGTTTTGTATTAATTTTGCGTTTTTTCCGCATTTTAAGCGCTGTATTTTCGTTTGCGGGTTTATCCGGCTTTTCAGGTTCTTTATTGCTAAGCTTTTGTTTAAGTTCTTGCAATTTATTTTTTATCGCGTTTTCTTTCAAGCGTTCCCCGATTCTCTCAAAATTCGGATTGAGTATTTTTAAAGCCGCATAAGAATAAACCCTACAGTCTAAAGCTTCGTTTCTTTGGCGGATTTTTTCCCACGTTCTTTTTGGAAAACCTTTTACAAACTTAGTTATTAATTTTTCTGCGGTTAAACTATCAAAATATGCTTTATCGCATTTTCTCGGAAAGTGCATATAACCCGCCCCGAAAGAAGATATTTTTAACCGGCCGTAAATAGTTCCTTTTGCTTGGTCGACACCTACCGGGAATAATTTAACGGTCTTATTTTTAGATTTTCCGCATTTAACTTTACTTTGAGCGCCTACAATCGGGATACCTTCACCGCCAACACCTTTTATTAAATAAACCCTTTGAGTGTAACGGGTTCGGCCATATTCATAAACGCTTTGCGTTTTATGTCCGCCGGTATCTATACAAGTTGCGCTAATATTTAGTCTTGCGCCGGATTCGTGTAAGTAATCAGAAGCTAAAATATCGTCTAATTGTTCCCATACTTCCGGTTGGTCGGGGTCACCGTACAACCTAATATAATCAATTAACCATGATTCTTCACCCTTACCCCACGCGGTTATTTCAACTTCTAAACGGTCGTCTTGTGTGTCAACCCCGGCCGTTAATACTACGGCATTTTTAGGGATTTTTGTATAACCTTCCGTCCTTGCTTCTAAGCTGTCAGGGTCTACGCTTTCGCCGGCTTCTTCCCAAGTTTCGCCCAAGGAAGTATTAACCCAAGTTTTGAGGGTGTCCGGTTTGTCTTTTGCGTCTAAGAAGTCTTGCACAATATCCGCAAGCTTACGCCAAGGGCTGTACAATTCGTTTAAATGAAAACCTGCAACGCCTTTAAATTCTTCTTGCGCTTCCCAATATCCGCGGGCTATTGCCCTGTATCTGTCTGAATCAGATAAATGAGCGCCGCAATGTTCGCATTCGTAGTAAGCTTCTTTTACATTGTCTTTGCTATATTTTACATGCCCCCACCTTAAACGCTGATAAACTCCACAATGCGGACAGGGTACAAAATAATAACGTTGGTCGCTTTCTGCAAAAGCTTTTTCAATCCTACTAATACCTTTTATGGTAGGAGTTGAAAACAAACCTATTTTTTTATTCCAGTATGTTGTAGTTCTTTTTATTGCAAGGTTAACCGGGTCGCCTTCCGCGCCGGCACTTACCGGGTAGCGGTCGACTTCATCACATAATACAATTCTAATAGGTCTTGACGCAAGACCGGCCGGGGAATTAGCACCAACCATTGTAATATGGCCACCCGGGAAAAGCTTATGTAAAATCGTATTATCTGAATCTTTGGACTTTGAGTTTTTAACCTTTTTGGTTAAACATGGGTTATCTCTAACCATTGGCGCTAATCTGTCTTTACTCCAAGTTTGCGCCATTTCTAAAGTCGGTTGTAGATTTAATATTGTGCTTGGGTCTTGGTCTATGTAATAACCAACAATATTATTTAAAATTTCAGTTTTGCCGACCTGTGCGGAAGACATAACAACAATTCTTGTTACCTGCGGGTCGCTAAAAGCGTCCATAATTCCGCGTTGATATTCCGCCCTTGATGTTTTATATTTGCCGGGTTCGGCCGAAGCTTCCGGACTTAAATATCTATATAAATCCGCCCATTGGGATATAGTTAATTTTGGCGGACATTTCCAACAATTAAAAGCCTGTCTAATTATCCCCCGTATTTTCTGCAATTCCTGTATCTGATTCATCAAACCCCGGCGTAACTAATTCGTTTAATACTTCTTCTACTCCGTCGGTTAATATTACTTCGACTTCGTTAGGGCTTTCCGCTGTTGCTAATGTCGGCGCTAATTTTCGCGGCATAGCTAATAATTTACCCCTACAATTCATGATTATTTTTTCAAGTTCATGCTTAACTAATTCAACCGAAACATATTGACCCTTTTTAATCCCTAAATCAAATTCTATGCGGTCGGCCTCTGCTTTTGCTTTTCTTGCTCTTTCGTACTTTCCGTCTAATTCGCTGTCTTCGTCGCCGCAAAATTCCTTGTAATAATATGCTTGTACGCAAGCCGGTATGTCATATTGTCCGGGCTTTTCGGGTTTTGGTATAACTTCATCTTCTACAAGTTGTTGTATTCTTCGGGGGGTTATCCCTAATATTTCGGCTAATAAATCTAATTTTGATGTAATTTCATTTATTGCCACAAGCGAAACCCCATGAGCCTTTATTTTTAACACTTTTAAACGAAAAGCGAAACGATAGTTTTAAATTACAAACAGCCAAAACCCCATATTTAACAATGTTTACAAACTAAAAACGAAAAACGAAACGATAGTTTTAAACTGTACCTAAAAAACCTTCGCGCGTTTCCTTACCCGCAAGAACAGGGGGCGCCGGGAAGTACCTTTTTTGTCCTCGAAAATCAATATTTACAAGCGTTTTAGCCTATTTTATTTATTATGTTTTTGCTTTTCTTACCTCATTTAATTAGAATAGCCCCTATAAAGGGGCTTTACTTAGTGTTTTAAGGAGTTCCACTATATGAAAAAGATTTTCTGTAATAATGGTAAGCAAGTAGACAAAAGTCTTCTAAACTTAAACCATTCAAAACGGCTTTAATATCCGCCTGTAAATATGATTCGCCGCGGGTGTTTACATCATCATAACACCTTGCGCATAATGGTAATGTTAAATAGTCTTTAGTGTATGGCCTTTTCAAGTGGTACACCATACCGCCCCGCGCCCCGCATTTAATACAAGTAAGCTTGCTTTGATGTAACAAATAACTTGAATCAAAGTTATTAATGGCGGCCGCTTTCATAAGCGCCAGTTTATCTTTATCAATGTTATGCGTCCAACTATAACGCAATTCCGGCGGTAGTACAAAATCTTCAAATATTGCGGACGTATCAATAAAACAAATAATATCTTCTATGAACTTAGCGGCTTGCGCTTTAGTCATAGAAGATAATGTTTTTAAATAAGTTACTTGTTTACCGTTTGGTAGTGTTATACACTCCGTTAATCCACATTCGGAATATAACCAATCCTTAATCATGTACGGCTCGTAACTGTACCCCAAATTCTCAAAGAAGCGTATAAGCGCTTTTATCAATCCGCCAAATATAAAGCCTAATTGCTTTAGTGTTTTTTCTTGCTTAATTTCTTCGTAAGATATTCTATATATTGAGCCTTGTTTATAACGCCTTAATAAATCCCCGCAAATGTTTTTTAAATACTCTTTGTTTGAGCATGTAAAATCCATTAACTAATTACCTTGTAATCTTTGTTTAACTTAAATTGCCGCACATTATTAAAATCTTTTACCCATGAACTTTTGGCCGCGTCTGCATATCTCCAGCCCATATTAGATAATGACCCGTTTTTAACGTTCAAATCCGGTATTTCGTAATATGCTTCTTTTTCGTATTTTCTAATAAATTTAGCAACGTCTTTTGCTTTTTTTGGCTTTCGTTCGCTGTATTTGCCGTCTTCTATACGATATTGTTTTATCTGAACTTTTAACGCTTTGCACTTCGGGCATTGTCCGACCTCTAAAACGCGGTTTTTATGCGTTAAATTATCATATAATCTTAATTTACGTTCAGCCGAAAAATAGGCGCTACAACAATATAACAAGGCGTAATACTCCTATATTATTTTAGCGACACCCTGAATATTTACATTGCGCATTGCTAATACCTTGCGGGAGCGGGCGCAAAAAGATTTTTGCGCATTCCCATAAAAGGAATCAAGGACAACTAAAATTTTTTAAATCTAATCCATATTAGCGTGGGATTAAAATTAAAACAATATATCAACTAATTTACTTCAATTGAATTAGTTTATGGATATAAACCCGCATGCCATGCCTGTTTTGAGAAGATTATTTTATATTTTTCAATACCCCAATTTTTTAAAAAATTTTCTTCACTCATTCCGCTTGACGCGTCGTAATTCATTTGAGCCGGCACGATAATAATTTTTTGCAAATATTCTATTTTGGTATAAAATTCCGGGTTGTTTTTGCGTATTTGTTTTTCAATAAAATGATGTGCATGATACTGCCCATGGTCATAGTCATTTACGCTTGTTAATTCCCCGGCCGGAATCGGCTTTAGTGTCCGGCTAAACAAATCAAAAAAGAAAAGCGGATATTTTTTAAAATCCGCATTAAAACTACAACTACCCAAACTTACCCCCTATTCTATATCTTGAAATAACTTAATTCTATACTTACGAACTAAACACATGGCCAAAAACACCGCAAAATTACGCTCTGATAATTCATTTCTTGGGTCAACAAATATACAATCTTCTTTAAAACGATTATTTGAAGCAAAGAAAATATTTGCTTGGCTTGGGGTTATTTTATCTAATTTATCAATATATAACCGCCAATTTGTATAATAAAAAAACAGTCCATTTGACAATAAACCATATTGCCTATAATAACATGCTATTTTTGTTTTTTCCCCGTCTGCGAGTATATTTTTAACCATTCTGCACTATTCCTTGTTTTACTTTTATAACCTTTTCTATATCTAACCGTCTAAAATTTCTATATGATACTTCTATTTCGCCATTATTGCATAGTTTTAAAATTTCTGCGGCTTCTTTTAGATTAGAATAATCGCCATAGCATTTAAAATTATCTGCACCTCTTACCATTTCTTCTATATCAACCAATACATATAAGTATGTATGTTGTAGGTTAAAAGGTTTTACCGCTAAAATATATCTATTGTTGCAGGCGGTTATTTTGTACGGCCTTTTTTCATTTTTAAATTTAATCTTATCACCTATTGAATATGATAAATTTTTAACATATTCTTGGCGCTTATTAAATTCTTTTTTACAAAAATCTATTTTTTTACACGTATCGCCATATTTAAATCTTGTATCATTCACGCAACGATAACACCAACGCCCCAAACTGGTTTCTTTTGTTTTATTCATTCTACTTCACCCCCTATCCTTATAAACAATCATTTTAATTAATTTCAATTTATTTTCTTCAATTTTGAAATATTTTTTATTAGCCTTGCACCCTAACCAAGGCGCATTATATGAAATTACAATGTTATTGCGTATTTTAACCCAATCGTCAAAATATCTTATTGTTTTTGTTTTCATGCCTGTATATCCTTATCGATTGCCCCGGCTTCATCAAGTGTATGTATCGTGCCGCAATTTTTACAGTTTATAAAAACTTCCGGGAATAAACTTCCGTCAATATCCTTACCGCCTATATCTATTTCATATTCCCACATATTATTACAACCGCAATTACCGCAAATCAAGTGTAATTTTGAATTAACCATGAATACCCCCTTACATTCCGTAAACGATTCTTTTAAGTTTTTCGCAATAAATATCATGCGTCCAACCTGTATTACGTACCACTTTTAAATTTTTATAAACCGTTTTTGTATTTCTGCATTGTTTGCAATCTTTACAATATCCGGGCTTTTCTATTTCTGTTTTGCTTTTCATATTAATCAATAGTCCTTTTTAATACTGCTTTTTCGTTCTTTAAGCATTCTTTTATCTCTTTGTTACTGTTTAATACCCATTCATGTACTTCACAAATAAAAGAATCGTAATCACCTTCACAAACATAGTCATATTTTTTTATTGGTTTTTTTCTTAATTTTGTACCTTCTAACCAAAACTTAACTATGTTTTCGTCAAAGTACAAACAAAAACCTTCAAACTGTAAATAGTGATGATTTTTTAACTTCTTTTTAAGTTTTCTATATTTCATGCTGTTTTTCCTTATATTTTTCTATGATTCTTTTTAATCGTTCGATTTTTTCCCCCTTTTTAGTTGCAACTTTATCGTGCAAAGTAAAAATTAGTTTTAATTGCTCTAGCATAATTTCTACGTCTGCTATTTCTTCAGCCAAATTTTCTAAGTTGCCTTTTTCTCTAACAATTTTTGATATTTCTTTTTGTAGTTCGCTACATTCTTCCATGACTATTACCATTTGCGGCAATGCGCCAAAAGTTTTTATAGCTTCTAAATATACGTCAATATCTGCCATGTTGCCCTACTTTCTTAAATTACTTAACCAATCCCCAATAATCGCTACTACGCCCATAAAAACAAACGTAGCAATAGACCCTAAAAGGATATTGAAAAATATTATTGTTAATTTTTCGCTTGTTAATATTTCTATCATTTTTAATCGTCCTTATATTCTTTCATGTATTTCTTTAAAAAATGTATCGTTGCGCAATTATCGCACCTTATAAACACGTCCGCGCTTTGTATTGTTTCGCCGGTTTCTTCGTCTTTTATTCCTGGTACATATTCCCAAGTAGCCATGCCGGATTCTTTAAGGTCTTGCCCGCAATTACCGCAAATTATATGTAATCTATCGTTTACCATTGGTTTATTCTCCATAAATTGAACTATTAACTATTTCTTCGTAGGTAAATTCGGTTTTACCTTGCCACCTACGGGGCTTACCGTCTGTATATTTAGCTTTACTTTCGTGTACCTGTCTATATTTCTTTTTAAATACGTCGTAAATAAAGCCAAATTCTTTTAGCGTTGCTTTACCCGCACCGGTTTTTAATACCGGGTAGCGTCTGCGTAAAATTTTATTACCGTAAATTATTTTCCCGTTTGGCATTACTCTACATACTAAATGCATGCATGCCCGGTCGTACTGATTCAAAATTATTAACTTATCTTCATTTATCCACATGCCGGCTACCCTCTAATTTTTCTTTACACTCGGCGCATATTACATTACCTTTTACAAAGTCGCAAGCGTCGCTACTTTCATCTATAAAGGCTTTGCCGTCGTCTATTTCGTCTTGCGTAATTTGGCTTCTACATTGTTTACACTCAAACCACCAACACTTATTTAATAATTCCGTTACGGGTATTTTTTTAGAATCTGCGTATTTATCCCAACTTTTTACGCGTTGCGCCCGCAAGTCGGTATATTCGCAGTCGTTAAATTCCCATGTGTTTATTTCGTTACTTTTTGCTTTGCCGCTTGTTTCTGCAAATGTTACGCTAAAATGTTCACATAGTTGGTCTTGCACTATATAAGCCTTTAATTTTCCGTTTTGCATGCCTGTTTTCCTTTATTTTAATAATTTTGTTTGTACTGTGTTTTTTTGCCCTATGCCTCTATTTATTGAAGTATTGCGCGCCGATTCTACGCCGGCTTCAAAAGCCGATTTTAACGACGGGGCGGGCGTATAATTACTATGACCTAAATTTGGATGTTGCGCTTCAAATGATTTTTTAATCATTTGGTTTTTTAGACATATTAAACTTGTACCCGTTGTCGTTTCTATTTCTTGTGTCTTTTTTGCTACTAATTCTTTTATTTTTTGGCTGATTCGATAACAAAAACCATTTATAAAACCGTTTATTACAGTACGCGGCGCATGGTACATTATCAAACATTCAAAATCTTCACTTCTTTTATATTTATTTATTTCATTTTCTAGCGCCGTAAATACTACATCTGCCATGTATTTAGTTATATCTACGTCAGTTTTATAACCAAATATAGTTACCTTTTTTGTTCCGCTTGTGTAATAACTCTCACAATCAAAACAAGTACATATAGAAGCCACCAAACTGCGCATGTAAACAGATTGTCTATTAAGTTCTATTGTTTTTTCTTCTATTTTATCGTCAGAATACGTTTTTAAGTCGTGCTGTGTTATTTGGTATTCCGTCATTAATTTATTGGCCTTTTCAAGTGCTATTCTTGCTTCATTTTCAGACGCCCCACGGTCAACCGTGCGTGATAATAATGCTTTTATGCGGCCTTTTATTTTATCTATATCATTCATCACTACCCCCAATATATCTTTACGCCGCCTTGAATTTCGGTTACGGTATAGCCTGCTTGCTCGTACGCTTCACGCAAATTTGCTATAACGTCATGAGGACATAATACTTTAACTTCGCTTAATCCTTTTTCAACGGCTCTTTTTATACTGCCTTCCGCTTCTCTTATTGCCTTGTTTATTTTATTTATTGCGGCCTTTTCTCTTGCTTCTTTTGCATTTATCATTTTTATTAATCCTCTTTTTAATCACTAAATAAAATCGCGCCTACAATAACGCCCAATATAAAAACAGTCCAAACCATGCCGGTTACTTCCTTAACTCTCTTGGCATTATTAACGCGGTACTTTTAACAAAATCCTCTTGATTTTCCGCCGTTATAATAAAACAAGCTAAGGGATTATTTTTATTTACGCTTAATACCCCTTCTTTGGTTCTACCGTTTGAAATATTAGAAAATCTTTCTAAAAATTTTGTATTAAAACCGATTCTTGTATATGGTTCTTTTGTTATATCGGGGATTAACTGGTCGTATTTTGGAAACGGTACATCAGAAGAAAACCCCGGGATATTGTATTTAATTTTGTTTAATTTATCTTCTATGGTTGCATGGTCTTCATAAAGAGTAATTACAAGAGTATCAAAAAGGCTAAAACTTGATTTTCTGCCGTTTTCGTAACTGTTAAAAATTTTTGTTTTTGAAAGATATAAACCGCTTAATACTATCTCATGTTTAGGTTGCGGCGTTTCTAATTCAATTTCAGATTTTAAAAGTGTATTGCCGTCAGTTGAAGCCAATGTTAAAATATTACCGTCTGTTTTGAATTGAACACCGTTTAAAACTGTACCCGGTTCTTGTAATATTGTTTTTAATTGGTTTTCAATAATCTTTTTAAATCTGCTTTTTTTGATTTCAAACTCTACCGGTTTAAATTTTGCTTTTTTGGTTGAATTTTTAGCCATGTTTTTTCTCCTTTTCTTTGTATTCCTTAAACTTTTTATCTAATTCCCCACTTTGTATAATCCGGTCAACCTTTTGACGTGCCCGGATAAAATAAGGGATATTAACCGCGTCGGTTATTTTGTCTTGTTTTTCGTATTCGCGCATTATCGCCATTAACAAATACGCTTCTTTTTGTTGCTCTGAAACATTTTTAGGAATTAAATTTAATCCCATGTGTACCTGCCTTTCTTTCTTATTGACGGGATTCAAGCTTTACCGCTAATAACCCGTTTTTTGAAAACATTTTTAAATTTTCGTCTTCATCATCAATCGCTATACAAGCGTTGTAAAATTCTTTTATGCTTTTCAGATGTTCGGCTTTTACTTCCGCGGCCGAGTTTATATTCCCAAGTGGCCGCATGAATAAATCACCCATAAAGCCTAAATCGGTTTGTAATCGGATTTTTGTATTAATCCTTATTGCTTCACTCCGGGCGGTTGAAAAAATAATTTTATAGCCCTGATTGCGCAAGCAATTTAAAACATCTGCCAATATAAAATTAAATTTTGCTTTATCGCGGTCATTTGCATAGCGTTCAAAATACGCCCATTTTTCGTTACCCTGCAAGCCTTTTTCTTCAATCTCTTTGAATATTTGCGACGTATCCAATAAACACCCGTCTATATCGCATATAACCGCTTTTCTTTTATATTTCATTATCAAACCCTCTCAAACTTTGTTGTATTACTACTTCTTCCGGTTTTATTAACCTTATTTGCCTTTGCACGTTCCAAAGCCTGTTACGGGCTTTTGCTATCATGTCCGGGTCTTGGTCTAAACAAATATAATTTAACCCTTTGTTGTAACAAGCTATGGCGGTTGTACCGCTACCGCAAAAACAATCTAAAACAGTTGCACCGGGCTTTAATTTTGCCTTATCTAAACACCATTCAAAAAGCTTTACCGGCTTTTGTGTAGGGTGTATTTTATATGGTTCGTCTGCCTTATATTCACTTCGGGAATAATCAAAAATCCTTAATGCTTTGTTGTAAGATGTCCACGCTACTTCACCGTCTGCAAGACTAAAGCCGCGTTGTATTTTATTCCAAATCAATAAACATTGAGTAGGCGCTAATATATCGCCAAAGTAATTGCCGCCCCATATAATTTGATTTTTTGATACCCTTATAACTTCTTTAATCAAATCCGGGCTTGTGCGCTCTTTATCCCATGTTTGGTCTTGCGCGTCATAATCATTCCAATGATATTTAGTTATTGATGATCTTTTGCCGCCCAATTTTCTTTTTAATTGGCCGCAATAATCTATACCATAGGCCGGGTCAATTAGTGCCAAATCTACGCTTTTGTCTTCCAAAAACCTTAAAAACAATTGAGCAGGCGCGGTAAATATTTTATTTTTGAATCTGTTAATATCTGCTTTTATCATGCCGGCCGCCTTTTGTTTCTTTTTCTGCCGGTCTTTTTACTTTCAAGTTCGGTTAATTCCGATAATGGTATAAAAAATTGCAATTCGGAATTATAGGCCGTACCTTCAAAATTTTTATAGTTTCCTACTTGTATAGCCTTACCAACGCGGATTTTATAAGTCTTTTTATCAATTTTGAAATATAAATAATCGCCAACCCGCAATTTGGAAAAAATCGCACCGTTTACCCCTACTTCATTTGTAACATTCATTATATGATTTTTAGATTTTAAAAATTTCCACAATGAAAATTTATAATTAGCCGGGTTGTATATAAGTTTCCCTATTAATTTTTTTTCATTTCCAAAAATTTTATAAAATTCTGTAGAATAACAATCAGTAACCGCGGCTATTTTGTAGCCGGCAAAATTCAGCTTGCGTATTTCGCGCGCTAATATTTCGTTTTCGGTAACTTCAAATTTATACTCTTTTCCGTTTATTACTTTAATTTCTTCCATTTTCTAAAACTTCCTTGAAGTGGTTGTAAAATATGCACATTGCTACCCTAAAATTAGTTTTAGTGGTCGGTATGGTGATTTTATAAGACAGGTTATTTAAATAAACTTTTACGGTATTTCTTGATATTTTTAGATTTTTTGCAATTTCGGAAATATCAAAGCCCAGCGCAATTCCTTTTAAGGTTTCTAACTCTCTGTTGCTTAAATCCTTTTCCAAAATTTTATTTAGTTCTTTTCCCTCTAAAAATGCTTTAATGTTCATTTAATGCCCTATCTTCCATTGCATGGAATTGTTTTAATCCTCTTTTTTATTTGATACTTTTATTTCGTTTATCAAAATATAAGTTTTGGCTATATCCCGGCCGGATTCATCTTTAAAAACGTCTTTTTCTAAAGTTCCTTCTATGAATACCAAAGCCCCTTTTTTTGCTACTTCGCCGATAAACTCCGCTTTACTGCCCCAAGCGCGGGCGGTATGCCATGTAACTACTTCTTTTTCTTGTTTTTTACTCCATTTATTGACCCCTATAGAAATAGTTACCGTCTTATTGCCTGATTCAAAATATCTCATTTGCGGGGCGTCACCAAGCCGGCCGCTTAATGTCACTGTGTTAATATCTGCCATTATTCTTTACCCTTTCCGCCGCTGTAACGGCTAATTTCATTTAAATAACTCCATAAAATAGCTTTTAAGGCCGGTATAAATCTTTTATCCTTGTCGGTTTCTTGCTCTAAATATGCTTCTATGGCGCATTGAGAATAAAGCAATGCCGTTACGCCGACCCACCCCGCCGATTTTTCCGGGAATTGGTCTATAAAATATTGATTAATTTTCTTTAAATTCCTGATTATGTCTTTATTTTCTTTGTATGTTTTAATGTTTATTGCCATTTGCGCCCCCTTACGGATTCGCCTTTAAAATTAATTGCAAGCCCGCAAATATCTTTAAGACGGTCAAGCACTGCGCCCCAATCCTCAATTTTTCTTAATTTATCTAACATTTCGGGGTTAGCGGTAAAACCTGTTGGAATCTCATAATTTAAAAGTGTATCTATAATTCTGTACGCAATTTCTTTACGCCTGTCGGTGTAATTTTCGCGGCCAATATCATCAATTACAACAAAATCAAACTTTACAAGCCACATAAGAAGCGGGTATATATCGCCGTTATGCTCTGCACTATATTTTAAAAACCGTTCCATTAAAGCGGAAAACGTCACAAATAAAACATTAAACCCACGTTGTATTAATTCATTTGATACAGCCGCAAGCATGGAAGTTTTACCAACTCCGGGCTTTCCTGTTAAAAATATGCCGGGCGTTTCGTTTTTTTTGAAATTTTGCGCATATTGATAAAGCCTTTTTAGTTCTTTTTCGTTTCCGTATTCTACGGCTTTTTTTTGCAGATTTTCAAAAGTTTTCTTTTTAAAATACGGCGTTATAAGTGAATTTTCAAAAAGCTTATCTAATCTTTCTTTTTTTTCTTTTTCTTCAGCCGCACTTTTCCGCCTTTGTTCCTGTAATTCAATACAATTACATGCCGGTACTTCTAAACGGGTTATTTTTTCTTCCGGTTTACCTTCAAAAACCTTAAATTCTTTTATTATGTATTCTTTACCGCAATATTTACATCTATCTAATTTTTTAATATCGCTGTTTAAAATTTCGTTGATTTTCTGCATTTAATCATCACTCCATACGGGTATCCCCAAATCAAAACTACTGTTTTGGGAATCTTTGTTTTTTATATAATTGTCATATTCGCCATTCAGAATCCCCGCCCATTTACCTTCATTAATAAGGCCTTTTAGTCCAAATTTTGAAATCCCGTTAGAAAATTCTATTTTTCTGTATTTTTCTAAAATTTCGGGAATTTTTTCTATAAAATCGGGATTATCTGCGGATATTTCAATTAATTTGTTAATTTGAAAATTATCTAAATAACATCTTTTTTTATCAAAAATTTTTTCATATTCTTTTTTAAATTTTTCTACTATCGGATTATTAAAATATGGGTCAAAATTTTTAGTAACCTTTTTTTCTTCACCCTCTATATATATGTCTTTAATACATGTCTTTATATTGTCTTTAATAATGTCTTTAGGTGTGGTTATATCGCTTTCGCTGTCTATGTTTTCAGCTTGCTCATGTAACCGTGGTGGTGACAAAGTTTCATTTTTTGTAACCGTGGTGGTTACTTCGTTGTAACCGTGGTGGTTACAGTTTTCAAAATTTGTAACCGTGGCGGTTACTTGGCTATTTTCATTTTGGTTACTATCTGTAACCGTAGTGGTTACATTCCCCCTAAACTGTAAGCCTTTTAATTCGTTAAAATTATCTTCATTAAAATGCTTATTTAATTTAACCTTCCAGGTGTCAAAATGCTTATTTAGCATAAATTCATCATTACCGCGGTCGATAATAACATTTTTAGCAATTAAACTATCTAAAGCCCTGTCAATATGTTGCCTGTGCATACCAATTAAACCAAAGCGGGCTTTGGGTTTAATAATAGCCGCCTTATGGTTAAATCCGTATGATAGGCGGATAACCAAAAATATTACGGCTCTTTCGCGGTTGTTGAAATCTCTAAAAATGATATTGTCAAACAAATTATTAGCGATTTTTACATAGCCGTTTTTTGTTTTAACTTCAATATTCATTACCCGGCCACCTTTACAATATCAGCAATAACAACCGCTATAAAATAGTATGCAAAGAAGCATATAAGCCCTAAAATTGCTTGTATTTGTAATTTGATATATTCGCCCCATGTAACTCTCTTTTCCAAAACACTAAACGGGCAAATAGTGTTTAAAAAATTTCTCTTTCTCATTGTGTGAACTCCTGTAATTTTGTTAGGTATTTGCCGCCTGTTCTTCATTAACGGTTTTTAAAAAATCTTCCAGTTTGTCTTTTATAAAAAATACATGCCGGCCGATTCTAACCGTTAAGCTACGGGGCAGCGTACCGCTATAAAGCCAATTGTCTATAGTCTTACGTTTGGTTAAATGAAACATTTTCATAACTTCTTTAATCGTTAAAAGTTCCATAGCTACCGCCTATACTGCCGCAATAGCGGCTTTTTGTTTTCTTACTGATTCGGCAATAATTACGCGTAGATATTCAGACCTTGGGGTATTACCACGCAAGTCTTCTATGTCTTTTGCTAATTCTTGCGGAACGGTTACAGATAATGTAATTTTTAAATCTTCAATTGCCATTCTTCGCCCTTTCTCTTGTTTGTTCTAAAACATTTGTTAAATTTCTTTAAGAATTTTAGCAATGCAATATACCGCAAGTATTGATTTTTACATGCGCCTGCATTAATATAATTATTAAAGTGTTTAAGTATTTAATAAATTAAGTATGAAACAATCGTACAAAAAATTAAAACAAATGTCAAGTATTTTTGTTTAATATTTGAACTTTTGTTTTAAAACAAAAATAAAAAGGTTAGACTATGAAATTTAACAAGGTTTTCAAGACTTTACAAAACTTATCAAAAGTACCGGTTAGGCCTGTAGATATTGCGGCCGCACTTGGTGTGTCGCGTTCAAACATAAACTACAAACGCGACAAAGACGTAGAACTTACGGAATCGGATATAAAAAAATTAGAGAAATTTTTTAACATTTCTTTTTCAGATTCCATGAAAATACCTGAACAATACCAAGCGGCATACAAAATTTTAAATGAAAATAGCATGCCGGAAGATACTATAGCATTGGATTACTACCCGGACGTATTTGGCTCATGTGGTAGCGGGGCTTTTGTTTTTTCAGAACAAAAAGAAATATTACATGTACCCCGGCGTTGTTTTCAATCTTTTTCAAGTTTTAAAAAATATTCAATTATAAATGCCGTAGGGGATAGCATGACCCCTTACATATATGATAGGGATAAATTAGTAATAGAGCATTGGAATGGTGAACAAATCCGCGATAATCGCGTTTATATATTCAGATTCGGGGATAATATTTTTATTAAAAGACTGGTTTTAAATATAGACCAAATTATAGTTAAATCGGATAATAAAGAATACCCGGTACGACATATTGAACAAAAGGACGCCGCCGATTTTCAAATAATCGGCCGTATTGTTGGTATTTGGCGGGAAGAAAATTAAAGGCGGTATATTATGGAAAATAACATTAAATCTTTAATATGGCTTTTTGTATTATTAATTTTTCAATCTTTTTTTATTTTTACCGTCTATTATTTCATGCCGGAATTTACAACACATTTAGACGCTGTTTATCAGCGTCCGGGCGGGGTTTGGTTAATATTTTTAATACTTCTTTTGTACTTTATTCCGTCATTTATTGCTATCGCTTCAAAACATAAATACTTTTTACAAATTACGTTATTAAATATCTTTTTAGGTTTTAGCATTTTAGGTTGGGTCGGTGCTTTAATCTGGGCTACGATTAAAACCCCTGTAATGAATAAGCAAAATTATACTATTTGTAATATTTTGATTCAAATTTTTTCATTCATTATGCTTTTTTCTTACTGTGTAATAGACCATAATTTACATAATTATCAAAGAATGGACGCTATTTATAACCAAAACATACAAGAAGCGTTAGAAGCAATAAAAACTATTCAAACAATTAAACATATTCCCGGGGGTAATTACTAATGTCAGTTAGAAAACGGGGCGGCCGGTGGTATTGCAGGTTTCAAATAGACGGCGTTAGATATGAGCGCCGGTGTAGTACGGCTGTAGATGAACGCACCGCATTACAGGCCGAAAAAATTATAATGTCAGAAATCATGCGGGGTGATTTAAACTATGCAAAAGCCAAAAGAGCAATAAAATTAAAAGAGGGTATCAAATTATTTGAACAATATTCAAAGGCCAATAAATTAAGCTATAAAAGCGATATTTATTATATTAACAAAGTAATAAATTATTTTGGTGAAAATTGCATACTTGAATTTATTACACCGTCTAAAATTGAAGAATTTAAAGAATTTTTGAAAACTTACAAAACAATAGAAAAAATCAAAATTAATAATCCTGATTACGGCAAAAACGGTTGTAGAAAAAAATATATTTATAAAGAAATAGAAATAGAAAAAGGGCGCGCAAATTCTACAATCAATAGACATATTGAAATGTTAAGTAAAATGTTTAATCTGTGTATTGATAATGGTTTAATTGAATCCAACCCATGCCGGTCTGTAGGGCAATTAAGAGAAGAAAATTTTAAAATAAGGTTTTTAACCATTGAAGAAGAAAAAGCATTATTTAAAGCAATAGAAACGGCCTACGAGGATAAAACCGGCAATTTGTTATATCCCTATATTTATTTAAAACCTATAGTTATTTGCGCCTTACAAACGGGTATGCGACGCGCTGAAATATTTAATTTAAAATGGTCGCAAATAGATTTTAAAGAAGGATTTATAGAAGTATTAAAAACAAAATCCGGTAAGGCTCGTAAAATACCTATATCGCCCCGCTTAGACGTTACATTAAAAGGTATATTGGCTAATTCTAATAGTGAATATGTTTTTATTAATCCCGAAACAAATAAACCTTATAAAGATATAAAAAAGGCTTTTTCTACAGTATTAAAAAACGCAAATATTAAAAATTTCAGATTTCACGATTTGCGCCATACTGTAGCCACTCGCATGGTGGAATCCGGCACGGACTTGGTAGTAGTTCAAGAAATATTAGGCCATAGTAGTATTCAAACAACTATGAGATATGCCCACCCCGTACCTGAAAACAAAAAAAGGGCTATAGAATGTTTGAGCAATTTATACTAAAATTCTTCCCCACTATTGCCCCACTCAATCGCAATTTCTTTTAATTTCTTTTAATTTCTTAATGTTACTAAAAATATTATAAATAAAGGGATTAAAAGGAATTAAAAGAAACACAAAGAATTAAAAAAATAGGCTCATACCCGTGAGGTCGAGAGTTCGAATCTCTCCCTTGCTATTTTTTAATGCCAACAGCGCATCGAGCACGGCTCACAGGCAGGGTGTATTTTAACGGGACATTTTGTCTGAACGAATAAAAGGATTATTCGGCAAGGTT
>ERZ1643249.626-NODE-626-length-39401-cov-12.378895_pt1 | contig 39401 bp, 43 predicted proteins | sample MGYA00579263_ERZ1643249 | MGnify/ENA primary metagenome ERZ1643249 (study PRJEB29033, sample SAMEA4952264) | chicken gut metagenome | biome: Broiler Chicken; feature: Gastrointestinal Tract; material: Caecum | place: Ireland | collected 2018 | study: Broiler...
TTTTCTAATTAACTTCTTTTTTTATGATGTCTACCGATTGGGGTTCACATCATTATTAGCTTCTTTTAATATTTTATCTATTAAACCATATTTAAGTGCTTCATCACTATCAAAAAATTTATCTCTTTCGGTATCTTTTTCTATTAATTTAATATTTTGTCCAGTATTGTTTGCTAGGATTTTATTTAATTTATTCTTTAATTTTATAATTCTATTTGATGCAATTAAAATGTCTGTAGCTTGACCTTGAGTACCTCCTAGTGGTTGATGAATCATAATTTCTGAATTTGGAAGGGCATATCTTTTACCTTTAGTGCCACTTGATAGAAGAAAAGCTCCCATTGATGCGGCCATACCAATACAAATAGTGGATACATCGCTTTTTATAAAGTTCATTGTATCATATATAGCCATTCCTGCGGTAATACTTCCTCCAGGAGAATTTATATAAATACTAATATCATCATGGTTAATACTATCTAGATATAATAATTCTGCTACAATATTATTAGCACTAATATCGTCAATTTCTCCGGTTAAAATAATTATTCTATCTTTTAAGAGCCTAGAATAGATATCGTATGTTCTTTCAATATTTTTTTCTTTTTCTACAATTGTTGGTATAATCATTTTATCACCTATAAATAGTATATTTTAAGTAAATGTAATTATACTTTTAAAATTAATAGAAATATTGACAAATTATGATAAATATTATATATTAATATTATGTGAAGAGGAGGATGCTTATGAGTTGTGATCAAGTGATGCCTATAATAAGAATAGTTAGAGATGGTATTTTACCAATATTTCAATGGGGAATTCCTATTATTTTGATTGTATTAGGTACAATTGATTTAGGAAAAGCAGTAATTGCAAGTAAAGAAGAAGAAATCAAAAAGGCGCAACAAATGCTTATTAAAAGATTAATTTATGCTGTAGCAGTATTCTTTGTTGTTACGATTGTTACGTTAGTATTTGGTTTATTTGCCAAAACTGAAGATTCTAATCTTACTAATGTGGCTAATAGTTGGCTTGATTGTTGGAATCATCCATAAGAAATATAAAAGATTTACAACTATTATTTTATTGCAAATAATGATTGGAAAATCTTTTTTTTTATGCTATAATAAAAATGATTTATTGGCGTTTTATGTCTTAATAAAAAATGGAGGTAATTTTATGGTAAAATTCTTACTTATAAATGAAATAGGTGCAGCTATTGTTGATGCGCTAAGAACTTTTCTAGGTTTTCTTTGTAAAATTATTTATCCATTAATTATTGATGCTTGGGATTTATTTATTGCTTTATCAAAGGCACAGATATTTAATAGTGAAGGCGATGGCATTGTAAATGATATGTATACTAAAGTTGGCCTTGTATTAGGACTTTTTATGTTGTTTCGTGTTATTTTCTCCCTTTTCCAGATGTTTTTAAATCCTGATACTTTAACTGATAAAGAAAAAGGAATAGGAAGTATTGTCAAAAGAGCAATGGTAGTAATTATTTTACTAGCTATGACTCCTAAGATATTTGGATGGGCTTTTCAACTTCAAGAAATAGTAATAGATGATGGGGTTATTGCTAAATTTGTTTTAGGAACTGATCCAAGTGATCAAAATGTAAAAAAATTTGGGTCTGCTCTATCATTAAATTTGTTTAGAAATTTTTATGTATTAGATAGTTATAACGAGGAGGCTGCATCTGGTAAATGTCCAACATTTAAACTTACTTATGCAGAATTATATGATTATGGTACACTCGATTTAATTGATCAATGTTTAACTACAAAATATGAGGCGGGTAAGTTTGCTGCTTCTGAAGAGGCGCAACAAGAATTTAATATATCTGCAGATATAGATGAAGATTATGAAAGGTATGCTATTAATTTTACACTAAATGGTGTATTGGCTGTTGTCGCTGGTATAGGTGTTTTATATATTATAATAACTTATTGTGTATATTTAGGCGCTAGGGTTATTCAACTAGCATTCTTACAAATAATTGCGCCAATTCCTATAATTTCATATTTAACGCCCCAAAAAGATAATGGATTATCCAAATGGGCAAAAATATGTATTTCGACGTATATTGATGCGTTTATAAGAATTGCTTTAGTATATTTTATTGCTTTAATTATTAGTAATATCATTTCAGAAGGACAAGAAGGATTAGATAATTTAATAGCTTCTACTGATATTACTAAAGATAATCCATTATACGCTTATTTACTAATATTTATTATACTAGGACTATTAATGGTTGCTAAAAAAGTCCCTGATTTATTAGGAGAAATATTCCCAAGCTTAGGAGCTGGTAAAGGTAAACTTGGATTTGGATTAAGCTGGAAGAAGATGACTGATAATATGCTTGGATGGAAAGCTATTACTGGTGCTACTAAAATGGCAACAGGAGCTGCAACAGGAGCTGCAATTGGATTTGCAGGAGGTAGAGGTGTTGGTAGACTTACTGGTATAGTCGGTGGAGTAGGTCGTGGTGTTGCATCCGGATTCAAAAAAGGTGGAGTTATTAAAAATATTGGCGATGTTGCTCGAGCTCAATCTAAACGTAACGCTCAAAAAATTGATTGGAGAGATTCTGGTTCAACAATGACTGGTAGGTTTGCTCAAAGAATGGCAAACACATTTGGATTAAAAGGTTCAGCAGAAGTTTTTGAAAATCAAATTAAACAGAATCAAAAAGAAATTGATAATAGAAAAACTTTACAAGAATCTTATAAGAGACTTAGCGGATATAAAAAGTCAATGGAAGAAAGAGCTGAATCTAAATTATTAACTGGAGTTTTTGACCCTACGAAAGATGTTCAAGCTTACCAATTACAACAACAAGTATTTCAAGCAGATGCTCGAGTTAAAAGCGCTGAAAGTGCATTGACAAATGCAAGGAATTCAGGAGCATCAGCTGCTGATATTCAAAGATTTGAAAATGCTTTAGTTAATGCAAGAATGCAATATAATAATACGCTTGATCAAAATAAGAAAAAATATATTACTGAAGCTCTTAATAATGGTATTTCAGATGGACGTATTACTGCATTAAGCGAGGATATGACAAACACTGTAAGAGCTAATCCTGGTGCATTTGATAATATTGATTTTGTTCCAACTGATTTTGATATTATTGATAAAGTTGAGAAAGAAGCAAGTAGCAGAACTAACGAATTAGATCGTGAAATAGAGACATACAATATTGCTAATGCAAATATTAAAAATTCAGAAGAATATAAAAGAGCAACTGCTGATAGAAATGCTGTTGGAGGACATAAGGGTGGCAAATAATTTTATAAGAATATAGAGGAGGTTATTTATGAATGATAGAAGGTTTTTGATACCAGCTAATGCAAAAAGGGGATTGTTGATATTTAGCTTTTTTAGACCATTTGATTTAATACTATTTGGAACAGGAATGCTTATTAGTATTTTGTTATTGGTATTGGTTTCATCTAATAGTACTATTGCACTTATATGTTCATGCCTACCTGGTGCTTTAGTGTCACTTTTGGTCTTTCCAATTCCTAACTATCACAATGTTATGGAAGCACTCATTAGTTTAATAGAGTTTTATGGTAATAGAAGACAATATAAATGGAAAGGTTGGTGTATGTATGAACAATTCATCCAAGATGACAAAAAAAATTAATTATTCTTCACAATATAGTGAAAGTTGGATTCCAGTTCGTGATATTACAAATGGAATGATAATACTAGATAATAGGTTTAAGGTAACTGGTGTAAAAATTGTTCCGAGAAATATATTTATATTAGATCAATGGTCTCAAGACAATGTTATTAATGGACTTAAAAATTTTTATAATACTATTGATTATGAATTTTGGTTAATTTCTGCTGATAGACCTGTTGATATTTCTAGTTATTTAGCTAAATTGAGGCTATTATATAATGATGCTTCTAGTCCTGTTATGAGAAAATTGATCGACCAAGATATAAAGAAAGCTAATGATTTTATGGATAATAATGTAACTGATATTGAATATTTCATTTTGTTTAAAGAAAAGGATGATGCATTAATTCAAAAAAGACTTAAAAATTTAATATCAGGTTTAGCTAATTGTGGTTTGGAAGCTCACGCTACTTCTAATCAAGATTTAAGAGTTCTTTTAGATAGTTTCTTTAATGGTAATGCTCCTGCTACTTTTGGGACGGTGATGCCTTCATGAACATAAAATCACAAATAGCTCCAAAGGGGCTACAGTTTAATCCAGCAGATTTTATTATAAGTGATAAGTATGCAACAATATTAACGGTTATTTCTTATCCTAAATTTATTGACTATGGTTATTTAGCCAATTTTACTAGTGTAACTGGTATTAAAATGGTAATTAAGCATATTCCATTACCTTTTTCTGTATTGGCTAAAATGTTAAATAAAGAAATAGCGGAATTAAGAGCTAATTATCAAGATGAAAATGATAAAACAATTCAAGAAAGAATTAGACAAGATATTGAGTCGCTTGAATATTTTATACAAGATTTTACTGCATCTCAGTCTAGAACATTTGACTTCCAATTACATATTATGGTTACTGCTGACACTAAAGAAGAACTTGATAATAAAAAGTTAAGTTTAAGAAATTTTTTAGATTCCTTAGGAATGCGAGCTATTCCTTTGAGATTTGAACAGGAAAAAGTTTTAAAATCAATTATTCCAATATTTGATGATCAGCCAATTGAAATGCGTATAGGGACTCCTATGCCTTCTACGACAATGGCAGCAATGTATCCATTTATTTTTGATAGCGTTAAAGATGATGGATTATCAACGTTGCTTGGAATAGATTTTTCAGGTGGTGTAGTTTTATTTAATCAATTTTTGTATCAACTAAAAAAAGAAACCAATAGAAATAATGCTAATATGATTTTACTTGGAACATCAGGTAGTGGTAAATCTACAGCTGCTAAATTACTTCTTAGAAGTCATATTAGAAATGGTTATCAAATTGTAGCGGTAGATCCTGAAGAAGAAATTTATCAGATGGCTAATTTATATGGAGGTAGTGTTGTTGATTTAGGTAGTGGAGGTTCTAAAGGTATTGTAAATCCTCTTGAAATAATAATGGATGGCGATTATGATTCTAATCCTAATGAAGTTAGTAGAAGTATCTTTACTATGAATTTACAATCACTTAAAGCATTTATGAAGTATTATTCTCCTGATATAGAAGATGACGTATTAACTTTATTTATTGAAATTGTTCAAGAAACGTATGCAAGATTTGGTATAGGATTTGATACTGATTTTTCAAAAGCAAAATCTAATAATTTTCCAATTTTTAGTGATGTATATGCGACTGTTCGTGGCAAACTTATGTCGATGACAGAAAAAACTCATGAAAGAGATGTAATGGAAAGGTTAGAATTAAAAATTAGACCATTTGTAAACGAACTTAAATATTTATTTAATGCTCATACATCTATACCTGCTAATACTGATTTTATTGTATTTAGTATTAAAAGTTTGATGAATACAAGTTCAAATATTAAAAATGCATTACTATTTAATGTATTAAAATATGCATGGAGTTTATGCTTAAATCCTAATATTAATACTGTCTTATCTGTTGATGAAGCTCATGTATTGCTTGGAGCACAAAACTCTTTGGGAGCAGAATTTTTAGCGCAAATTCAAAGACGTGCTAGAAAATATAATACTGGTACTATTATAATTACCCAGCAACCTTCAGACTTTGTGGGTGGAGAAGTTTTTGCCCATGGTAAGGCTATTTTTGATAATGCTTCTTATTATTTAGTAATGGGATTAAAAAAGCAAGCGGTAGAAGACTTAAGTATGTTAATAGATTTAAATGATAATGAAAAAGAAGCAATAAAAAGATATAATCAAGGTGAAGCTTTATTTGTATGTGGTAATAGACGAATGCAAATAAGTGTTGTTGTTAGTGAAAGTGAACTTGATTCTTTTGGTTCAGGTGGTGGCCTATAATATAGGTGGTGATTTTGCTTGAAAGATAGTTTTAAAAAAAATGATGATGGAAAAAATAAACAAAATAAAATTATTTTAAAAAAAATTGGATTAGTGCGAATAATTATAGTATTATTATCACTATTTTGGATTCTTTGTGGATTAGTAATTATTACTAGTGTATTTAAAGTATTAGGATTACTCGATGGTGGAACAAACAATAATGCATCACTTATATATGGCGATAATGGGAGTTCTTTTTTACAAAGTGGCTCAGCCTTATTTGATGGAAGTTATACTGAAGCTGAATTTGTAGAACTTGTTAATAGTTTTGTACCTCCGGATGGTGTGAGTTCTGAAACTGGTCTTAATTTTAAGTGGGGATATAATACATACTTTAAAGCTAATGCCTCCAATTTTTATAAAATTGCAACTTCTTATGGAATAGATCCAAGATTCGTTTTTTCAATTGGTATTCATGAAAGTGGTTATGGTACATCTAATATTTCACAAGCTAAATTAAACTTCTTTGGATATGGAGCTTATGATAGTGATCCTTATGGTGGAGCTCATGGATATTCTAGTATGGCTGCTAGTATAGAAGCAGTATCTAAGGGTCTTAAAAACTATGTTACTGAAGGTACAGTTTACTACAACATGATTAAGGGAAAAGGATATGATCCTACTACTATTGAAGGTTGTGGCTCTATATATGCATCAGATCCCGATTGGGCAAAAAAAGTAAGACAAACAATGATTCGTATCTTTGGGCAAACTGTAAGTGCTACTCCTGTTGGAGATGGAACTGTTATTTCTCAATCAGGTGATGGCTATACTCAAGTTTATACAAGTAGTTATGGAAGAACTTATAAAGAATTTAAACAAAATGGACCATCTAGTTATAGAGACAAACCATACGGGGATGATACTATAGCAGCTCAAGGATGTAGTATTACATCCATTGCAATTGTGTTATCTGGTTATGGATATAATTATACGCCTGCAACATGGTCTAGTTCATCACTAGTTAGTATATATGGGGAAACTAATAAAGTTGTGCCATCAGTTAATCATACTAATTCAGTAAGTGGTGCTACTAGTGAAAATAAGGAAGCTATTCAAAATCATTTAAAAACCGGTAATCCAGTAATTATTCACGTACTTTCTAAAAGCCCTTTTACAGCAAATCAACACTGGATGGCCTTACTTGATATTAGCAGTGATGGATCACAAGTTTATTTATCAAATCCCAATATTACAGGTGTAAATGGTTGGGTTAATATTGATACAGCGCTTACTGATTTGATGACATATATTTTAGTAGGAGGAGGAAATTAATGGATAAAAGGCATACAATTTTATTGATTATAGTGGGGGCTATTTGTGTTGTATGTATTGTTGTGTCATTAGTTTTCTTTACAGATGATAATGGTATAAAAAGTAATGAAAATCCAATTTTAGATAGTGATAGGAATATTAAAACTGTAGATAATCGTAGTTCATTTTTAATTGTTTATAACAACATTTCTAACTTATTATTAAATTATTATAGTAATAAATACAATGTAGTTTATAATATATTAGGTAATGATTATATTGTAGAAAATGGTATTACTCAAAATAATATTAAAGATAAACTATCTTTTTTAAATAAAAATTATTTGTTTCATCTAAATATGATGTATGTATCAGAAGGTAATTATTCATCAATATTTTATATAAATGGAATAGCATATGGAGATACTAATCAAACAGAGTTATATATAAAGTGTATCTTAGACTATAATAATTTAACATATTCAATAACATTTATAGATAAAGATGAATATAATGATATTATTAAAAATAATATTATTCCTAATGAAGAAAATGTATCTAGTAATGAAAATAATAGTTTTTACATATCTACTAATGATGTATTATCTTATTGTGCATATTATTTATCTGATTATAAGTATTATATTCAATATGACCGTGATACAGCTTATAATAAGTTATCTAGCAGTATGAAATCATCTTTTAATGATTATAGTGATTTTTCAAGTTATATTGATGAAAATATAGATAGAATAAATTCTTCTTATATAAGTGGCTATAAATTAGTTAATGATAATCATAAAAATAATTACATATGTACTGATAATAATGGGTATGTATATGAATTTTATGAATATAGTATTTCTGTATATAGTTTAACATTCAGTAAGGATAAAAAGGAGGAGTAAAATGGATACTATAATATTGACATTTGAAAATGGGGAAAAAAGAGAATATATTAGAGGCGTTAAATTTCAAGATGTTGTTAATGATATAAAAGGACTATATCAGTTTGATATTTTATGCGGAAAATTTAAGAACCAAGTCATTGATTATGAAGACAGTATTTTAAAAAGTGGTAATATTATACTTTATGATTTAAATACTAAAGAAGGAAATAAAATCTATGAAAAGGGACTTACAATTTTATTTGAAAGTTGTGTTAGAGAAGTCTTGGGGAAAGATACTTCTATTAAAATTAGTTATTCAATAGACAGAGGAATATATTGTAAAATTAATAAAGAATTATCTGACGATATTTTAAAAGAAATAAAAAAATTAATGATGTTGAAGGTTGAAAAAGGTATTCCTTTTGTTAAAGTTGAAACCTCAAAAAATGATACTCTAGAATATTTCAAAGGCTTAAAAAGAGAAGATAAAGTAAAAATGATATATTATGATACATCACCTTTTATATCATTATATAAATTTGATGGTACTTATAATTATATTTTAGGCAAAGTTCCTCATGATAGTAGTGTTTTAAAATATTTTGATTTGACTTTATTAAAAAATGGTATTGTACTTAGATTTCCTTCTATATATGATAATGGTAAAATTGTTAAATATACGCATCATGAAAACTATTATAATTCATTAGAAGAATATTCAAATTGGGCTGATTTACTAAATATTAGTAATATTGGTGAATTAAATGATGCCATTATTAATGATAATGCAGGAGAAATAATTAAATTATGTGAAATGATTCAAGACTATAATTTATTAAATATTGCTGAGAAAATAACACTTAATAAGAATAATATAAAAATAGTTTTAATATCAGGGCCTTCTTCTTCTGGAAAAACAACAACTTCAAAAAAACTTGCTTTATATTTAAAAGCTTTGGGATTAACTCCACATCAAATATCATTAGATGATTATTTCTTAAATAGAGACGACACACCATTAGATGAAGATGGTAAACCAGATTTTGAAAGCTTAAGAGCTATTGATATAAAGTTATTTAATTCTCAGATGGAAAAGATGCTAAGAGGTTTAAAAGTTATAACCCCTACTTTTGATTTTGTTAGTGGTAAAAAGACTTTTGATAAACCAATTCAAATGTCTGATAAAGATATTTTAATCGTAGAAGGATTACATGCATTAAATAATAATTTATTAAAAAATATAGAGAAAAAATATAAATTTAAAATTTATATTAGTCCTCTTGCTTTTATGGGAATTGATGATGATAATAGAATTAGTATGACTGATATTAGGTTACTAAGAAGAATGATTAGAGATAATAGAACAAGAGGGTATAATGCCGAAAAAACTCTATTGACTTGGAGTTCTGTTAGAAAAGGAGAAGAAAAATACGTTTTTCCATTTCAAGATGAAGCAGATGTAATATTTAATTCTATATTAGCGTATGAACTTGGCGTTATTAAAACATATGCAGAACCTTTATTATTTTCAATAAAAGAAGAGAGTCAAGAATATTTAACGGCAATTAGATTGATAGAAACTTTAAAATTTGTTTTACCTATACCTAGTGATACAATACCTGATGTTTCAATTTTAAGAGAATTTATAGGAAACAGTTATTTTGAAAAATAATTGTTTTTTATTTTTTTATAATAATTGAATTTTTATTTTATTTTTGTTAAAATTAATATAGAGGATGGTGTATGATATGGCTATTAGAGTGGCAATAAATGGTTTTGGAAGAATTGGACGTCTTGTAAGTCGTATATTATTAGAAGATGGAGATTTTGATTTAGTAGCAGTTAATGATTTGACGGATTCTAAACAATTAGCGTATCTATTAAAATATGATTCTACTCATAGGAATTATGATAAGAATGTTGCATATAGAGATGATAATATTTTGGTAGATGGTAAAGCTATTAAAGTTTATTCTGAAATGGATCCTTCAAAATTACCATGGCGTGATTTAGAAATTGATGTTGTTTTTGAGTGTACTGGTAAATTTACATCTGATGAGAAAGCTAAGATGCATCTTGAGGCTGGTGCAAAGAAAGTGCTTATTTCAGCACCTGCAAAAGGAAATGTAAAAACTATTGTTTATGGTGTAAATGATGATATTTTAACAAATAACGATAAAATTGTATCAGCAGCTTCTTGTACAACTAATTGTTTAGCGCCAGTGCTAAAAATAATTGAAGATAATATTGGCATTGTTAAAGGATTTATGACTACTATACATGCATATACTAATGATCAAGTAACATTAGATGTTGCTCATAAAAAAGGAATTGAATCAAGAAGGGGAAGGGCATCTTCAATTAACATAGTTCCAACTTCAACAGGAGCAGCACAAGCAATAGGTAAGGTTATCCCTAAATTATCAGGAAAGTTATTAGGGGGTGCTATTAGAGTCCCTGTATCAGATGGTTCTTTAATCGATTTAACACTAGAGTTGAAAAAAAATATATGTGTTGATAAAGTTAATGATTTATTCAGAAAAAATCAAAATAGTGTTTTAAAATACACAGAAGATCCAATTGTTTCTTCAGACATTATTTCTTCTACATATGGTGCAGTGGTAGATGGTCTATTAACAGAAGTAGTAAACAGTGATAAAAGTCAATTATTAAAAGTAGTAGCATGGTATGATAATGAAATGGGATATTCTAGTCAAATGGTAAGAACAGCTAAAAAGATGATGAATGTAAAATAAGCAGTTATTATTCTGCTTTTTCTTTTGAACAATTGCTATTATTTGTTTTTTGTGGTATGCTAGTAATATATATTATATAGTATAGGAGATGGTTTAATGGATTTTAAAAAGCTTATTTTTGTGTTTGTTATTACCATTTCTATTTTAACGGTTAGTGCTTTTGGAGTATCTTATGCATGGTATAGTTTTTCTAATGGGGCTACTTCTTTTACGGTTCAAACGGGAAATGATGATATATCTGTTATTTTTGCCCAAAGTGAATATGTTAATATATCAACAGGAGTCCCTATTGTAGAAGCAGATGTGCCTACAAAAGCAGGTATAAGTAGATTTGTTGTTTCACCTGATTCTTCTTTAAATGGATCAGAAATTGCTCTTTCAATTGAACTTATCAATGTAAATATTGATAGTGAATTAAAATGCAATGATTTTAAAATTCAATTACTAGAAAACAATTCTGTTATATATAATGGAACTGGTAGTAATATTACAGGTGATACAATAGTTTTAAAGGATATGACAAAGTTAAATAATTTAAATTCTGTTAGTTATGAACTTAGAATATGGATTAACGAGACAGGTGTTTCGCAAAATAATTTAATGGGGAAATCTTTTTCTGGTAAAATAAAAGTCTCAACATCTATTAAAAAATAGTGGTGGTGATAAAATGAACAAATTTATAAATAATTTTATTTACATCTTGATAGTTATTACTTTATGTTTAGTTACTTTTGGTATTACTTATGCATGGTTTATTATGAGTAGGACATCAAATAATGTAAACGCTACTTCTTCGGGTAGTTTACAAATAGTATATGATAAAGGTCAAGATGTACAGGGTATGCTGTATCCTACTACTAGTAAGGATAATGGATTAAAGGCGAGTGTATCAATAAGCCAGACTTCAACTAGTATTCAAGGATTAGCTACTATAAGTTTAAATATAACAACTATTGATGCTGAACTTGCTATTTCAGCTTTAAAATGGGAATTATATGCTAATGATGGTAGTAATCCAGTTAGTACTGGAAATTTTGCAAATACAACTGCTTCTTCTGTTATTAATTTAGTAGAAAATTATGAATTATCTACTACTAATACAAAATTTGATTTATATATATGGTTAGATGGTAATGAAAGTAGTAATGATGTTATTAATAAATCATTCGGAGCATATATTTCTGCTTCTGCAGTTAATAAACCTGCTAATGTATCATAAAAGTAAACCCTATGTAAAAGAGTTTACTTTTTCTTTTTTTTTAGTATATAATTATAATGGTGATGGTATGAAAAGTAATACCTCTTTAATATGTAATATAAAAAATAATGATGATTTAAATAGTATAGATAAATTAACAAAATATTTAATTATAGATGTAATTAATTCTAGTAATGATGTTTTTTCTTTCTTGATAGAACATGGTCAAAATTATTTTTATGCTGAATTAATAGACGATTTAAAAGGTTTCTTTTTTGTTAATTATGATACTTTTATAAAGGGTGAATACCAAATTAAAAAAATTATTGAAGGGTTAAATAGTGAATTTAATGATTTAGAAAAATTAAGATATATTTATATTAATTTAGGTAAGTACTTAACAAATGATATTAACTCCCTTGAATATAAAAATGATAAATTTTCTTTTAATGATGTTGGTGTTATTAGTAATATGTGGGGATCTTTAGCAATGGGTAAAGCAAATAGTTTATCAGCATCTAAAATAGTTAAATATATATGCCATTTAGTTGGCTTAGATTGTAAAATTGTTTTTAATAATAAAATGTTTTATAATGAGATAACTATTGGTGGACAAAGTATATTAATTAATTTGTTTTTAGATATTCCATATATTCAATTTGGATTTCCTACTGTGTATTTCTCAACTTATAATGATGATAATCAATTAGATAAAAAGATTGGATACATAAATAAAAAATATAATTCTTCTTTACTAGATAAAACTTTTAAGAAGATGTTATTTAGTGAAAATTTTAGTATAGAGCATATATTAGATGCTTTAGAAAAAAATATAAATATAAATATGGTTGGCTCCTTAGAATTATATCAAATGTTAAATATAATTTTTTCTAGGTATTATCCTAATGAAAATATAAGTGTTAATAATTTATATATAAATTGTGAAGATGGAAAAAGGCAACATTTTGTATTAATATCAAGTAATGATAAATATTATAGTTATAATTATGAAAGTAATAAATTTATTATGTTAGATAAAAAAGAATTAATGGATTCTTTTAATATTGGTAAAATGGGTGTATATTTAGAAGAATCATTGCCATCTTTAAATATATATAGTTCTACAATATAACGGAGGTTTTGATATGAATATAGAATTTAGAAATATTACTTTTAAATATAAAGAAGAAAATATATTTACTAATTTTAATTTAAAAATTAAAGAAAATGATTTAGCTTATTTAATTGGGTTAAATAATTCTGGTAAATCTACTATTATAAAACTTTTAAGGAATTATCCTTGTATTGGAGATATTTTATTTGATGGAATAGAACTTAATCAAAAAAACTATAAAAGTATTTCTAGTTGTTGTAGTATTATTGATGAAGAAAACTTAAACAGTATTTCTTTAGATGATTTAAAAAAATGCTTTGGTTATAATGATGAAGATTATAATAAGTTAGATATAAAGTCACCACAAACTTTTATGGATATTATTAAGTTAAATATATATTATTCTTTAATTAATAATAAATATAAATTTATTGTAATTGATGATTTAATTGATTATTTAAATAGTAGAGATAAGATGGTTATATACGAGTTAATAAAAAAACGTCACAAACAGTTTAAAAAAACAATCTTGGTATGTAGTAATAATGCATATGGAATGATATATTTTAAACGAATTTTGGTCTTAGATAAGGGAATTATTAAATTTGATGGAACGTTGAAAAAAATTAGTGAAATAGAAAGAGTATTTGATGAATTGGGAATATATATGCCTTTTATAGTAGATTTATCAATAAAATTAAAACTATATAATTTAATTGATAAAATTTATACTGATAATGTAAAGTTGGTGAACGATATATGGAAAGAAAAGAAAAAGTAAAATATGGGATTGAAGGAATTTTAGTAAAAGATTTTGATGCAGTAAAACAATTATTTTTAAATATTAAAATTAATGATATTGCTATTATTAATTATGAAGAAGATTTGTTTTTAGTTCCTAATTTGTATATGTTGTTAAAGAAAATGGTGTTTAAAAAAGTATCTGATGATAAAATAAAAAAATCTTTTAGTATGGTTGGTTTAAAAATAGATGATTTAAACACAGATCCTTTATTTTTAACTAAAAGCGATAAGTTTAAGTTGTTAATTGCATGTGCTCTTTTAAATAATAATGAAACTATAGCTATGATATTCCCTGATTTTTATTTAGATGATTTTTCTTTAAGTAAAATATTCAAATTATTTAATAAAATGGATAATAATTTGCATAAAAGAATTATAATTGTGTCAAATGATGTCAATTTAATATTTAAAGAATGTAGCAATTTGTTAGTTTATAATGATGGTAAAATAATTTTAAATGTAAATAATAAAGATTTATTTGACAATAGGGAGATTTTATTAAATAATGGTTTTGTTCTTCCTGATATATTAAAGTTTATTGAGGTGGCTTTAGATAAAAAAAATATAAAATTAGTTCCTACTAATGATATTAAGGAACTAATGAAAGATGTCTATAGAAATGTATAATAGTTGTGTTACTTATAAAAAACTATTATAATATAATTGTGAATTGAGGTAGTATTATGAAATTTTTTATAACATTTTCTTATGATGGTAGTTCTTTTAATGGTTACCAAAAACAGCCTTCTAAAAGAACTGTTCAAGGAGAAATGGAAAAAGTATTAAAACAAATTAATGATAATAAAAAGGTGGATATAACTGCATCAGGAAGAACTGATGCTGGTGTCCACGCAATAAATCAAAAAGCGCATTTTTCTCTTAACATAGATATTAATACAGATAAATTAAAAAAAGCACTTAATTCTCTTTTGCCTAAGGATATTTATGTAAAGCAAGTAGAGAATGTAAGTGAAGAGTTTCATGCTAGATTTAGTGCTATTGGTAAAGAATATATATACAAAATAAATATGGGCGAATATAATCCGATAGAAAGAAATTATATATATCAGTATAATTCTAAATTAGATGTTGTAGAAATGGAACGAGCTCTTAAGTATTTAGAAGGTACACATAACTTTAAAACATTTACAAAGTCCGATGAAGAAAAGGATGATTATGTTAGAACCATTTCTCAAACTAGTATAGTAAGGGACAGTAAAGATGTAAATCAACTAACATTAACTTTTGTAGGCACTGGTTTCTTAAGATATATGGTTAGAAATATGGTTGGAACATTAATTGAAATAGGAGAAGGTAAAAGGAAAAGTGAAGACATTATAGATATGTTAAAGAAAGAAGACCGAAGAGTAGCGGGAAAAACGGCTAATCCGGAAGGATTATATTTAAGAAATGTATTTTATTAATGTAGTTCTTTACATATGCCTGGGTCTGGTTTGTAAAAACAGTGATTTTTATATTTTCCTGAAAAGTCTTGATCCCACCAAGTGTTAGAACAGCTATTTCCTTGCCCTGGAGCATAAAACCATAAAGCATTAGTCGCAGGATGATAATATTCTCCTCTAATAACACGGCTTGCTAGTTCTAATTCTTTTTCAGTAGGATTTCCGTTAAATAACGGACTACTTGTTCCAGAAAAACCACCGGGATTTTGGTATACCATTTGGGTAATTGTCGTTATATCTTTAAAAGTTAAACAATCCGCTAGTACTCTATTTATACAAACATTTCCTACCATAAGCATTCCTAAGTTTCCCTCGCCAACAGCTTCTGCTCTCATTAATCTTGCAAGTAGTTCTTTCTCTTTTTGTGTATACTTAACAATCATTATAATCACCAATATATTATATGGAAATTATTTGAAAATAGTTGAAAAAATACAATATTTATGATACATTAATATTGTCCTATTTATTAGGGGTGTGGTGTAATGGTAACATTCGGGTCTCCAAAACCCTAGCTGGGAGTTCGATTCTCTCCACCCCTGCCAATGAATTATCCGATTTTTTCTTAAAATTATAAGGGAAAGTCGTTTTTATTTAATTATTATAATTCTAGATAAATTTATTTATTTTTATTTTATAATAACAATTGAAAAAGTTTTTGAACTAGGATTGTATGAAAATTAATTATTTCAAAGTCTGTTTTTTAAATAGTCTGTTTTAATTGGATAATTAAAAATAAGATTCAAATTTTATGAATCTTATTTTAATATATTGTATATTTCTTCTACTGTTAACGGGGTTTCTTTTTCATATTTAGGAATTATATGTAAATGATAGTGTTTTATATCTTGTACACTACCATTATTTTGAACTAATGTGATTCCACTAGGTTTTAGTCTATCATTAATTAAATTACAAATATCTTTGGCTTTATCCATTATTTTGTATAAGGTATAACTATCAATATCGTATAAATCTTTATAATGATTTTTAGGTACAATTAATGTGTGTCCATTGTGTTTGGGATTAATATCTAAAAACACTATTAATAAGTCGTCTTCATATATTGTATATGAAGGGATTTCTTTATTAAGTATTTTGCAAAAAATACAACTCATATCATATCACCTAAATTTATTATACCAAAAAATAAAAAAACAATAAATGTTTTTTTGTGAATAAATCAAATATCTATTATATAATGTATATTTTTTTCCTATATTATACATAAATAATATAAAAAATTATCTTTTTAGATATTTATTATTTAATTTGTGTTAAAATATAGTTATATGTTATTTGAACTATTAATGCCTTGGAATAAAATATGAAAAAGGAGGGGTGATTATGCATAGGGAAGATTTTGAAATGTTAAATAATAATATTGTTTATTTTGATAATGGCGCTACAACATTTAAACCCAAATTAGTAGTTAACGCAATTAATGATTATTATACTAAATATACTGCTAATGCTCATCGTGGTGATTATAAAAATAGTTTGTTAGTTAATGAAAAATATGATGAAGCTAGACAGAAAGTTGCTAATTTTATAAATGCAGAGTCTTCTAGTGAAATTGTTTTTACTTCAGGGGCTACCCATTCGTTGAATTTTGTCGTTTTTAATTATTTTAAAAAAATATTGAAAAAAGGTGATGAGGTTTTAACAACATTAAGTGAACATGCTTCAAATTTATTGCCATGGTTTGTTTTAGAAAAGGAAATTGGAATAAAAGTAAAATATATAGAATTAAATGAAGATTATGAGGTAACGTTAGAAAATGTAGAAAAAGCTATTAATAATAATACTAGGGTTATTGCACTTGCTCATATTACTAATGTAATTGGAGATATTCGTCCAATTAAGGATATATGCGTACTTGCTCATAGAAGAGATATTAAGGTAGTCGTAGATGCTGCTCAATCCATTGCACATACTAAAGTAGATGTTCGTGATTTAGATGTTGATTTTTTAGCGTTTTCGGCTCATAAAATGTATGGACCAACCGGTATAGGTGTTTTGTATGGTAAATATTCATTGTTAGAAGAAATGGAGCCTTTATTTTATGGCGGAGGAATGAATGCAATATATAGTAAAGATGGATATATTGAATTAATGGAAATACCAACAAGGTTTGAAGCGGGCACTCAAAATATTGAAGGTGTAATTGGTTTATCAGCAGCAATAGATTATATAAACAAAATAGGGATTTCTAATATATCTAAATATGAAGAAGAACTTAGAGATTATTTAATAAAAAAATTAAAAGAACTTGATTTTATTGAAATTTATAATATAAATGATAGTAATATTAACGTAGCATTTAATATAAAAAATGTTTTTTCTCAAGATACAGCTATATATTTAGATAAATATAATATATGTATAAGAGCTGGTAATCACTGTTCAAAAGTATTAAATGAAGTAATTAGTGTAAATAATACGTGTCGAATAAGTTTAAGTTTTTATAACACCAAAGATGAGATTGATTTACTAATTAATGTACTAAAAAATAGTAAAAATTTATATAAGGAGATTTTATAAAAATTATGGATAGAGAAGAGAAAAGAAAGATTATACTGGATAACTATAATGATGATATTAACAGAAAGGAAATAAGTAGTAGTGATTATATAAAAGTTAATAGTAGAAACTTTTCTTGTATTGATAATATTGATCTATATATTAAGTTTAATAATAATATAATTGACGATATAAAATTTAATGGAGAAGCATGTGTAATAGCAATATCTTCAACCTCTTTATTAATAAAATACTTAATAGGCAAAAGTGTAGAAGAAGCTTTAAATATTATATATAATTATGAAAATATGATTGAAGGTTTGTCTTATGATCAAAGTATTATAAAAGACTTAATAGCATTTGATGATATTGGAAAACAACCATCACGTAAAATTTGTGCTACATTAGCTTCAAGAAAAATAAAAGAATTACTAGAAAAAAGTGTGTAAAGATACGTCGAAATATGATGTATCTCTTTTATTTTTTCAAGTATTATGTTATATTTAATCTAACTATATAGAAGGAGGAGTATTTTGAAAAAAATTTTAATTATTATTTTAATTTTATTGTTGTTAATTGCTTCTTTTTTTGGATATAATTATTTATTTTCTGAGAAAGGTATACCTATATTGGAAACTGAAGAGGAAGAGGTTATTATATCAAAATATTATATTTATGGGACACATTTAAATTTAATTGGTAATTTAGAAATAACAGATACTAATTTTGAAGAGATTTATTTAACTTTATATGATGGTGAATTTAAAGATTATGATATAAATTATACTAATCAAAGTAATTCAATATCATTTAATATAAGTGATGAAGTTAATAACGGTATATATTTGGATGACTTACCTCGTGGTAATTATTATGCTTTTATTAAGTTGGTATATGAAAATGAAGAGGATGCAGAAAATCCAATTGAAAAATATTATATATTAGATAATCAAACTGAATATAATGATACAATATATTATACATTTAGTAAATATAATAATAAAATAGTAATTAATAGCGATAATGATTATAATACGATGATGTTAAATATTAATGAAAAAAAGGATAGTGTTAAGGTAGCAGATATAGTATTAGATCCAGGCCATGGAGGGATGGATGGTGGAGCAGAAGCATTTGGATATAGTGAAAGAGATTTCACATATAAATTAGCTAAAAGTATACAAGAGAGTCTTGAAAATAAGGGATATAGTGTAATTTTAACTAGAAATGAGTTGCCTCAAAATGAGTTGTTGGATGAATATAATGAAGGAGGTAGAGCTGTTATTTCATCTGAGGTATACGCTAAATATTTACTTTCTATTCATTTTAATAGTAATAGTGTCTCTTCAGTTAATGGTTTAGAAATATATAGTCCTAGCAAAATTAATTATGATTTTGTAACCTCTTTAGCCGAAAATATTACTTCTATGACAGGATTAGAATATTCAAGTCAAAAAACGTTTAAATTATACAATGGTGTTTATTGTCATAACTTTTCAGAATATGAAATTGAAAATTCCCTTAAAGGGTACGAAGAGAAAAATTATAATCCATATAATATAACTACAGATTCTAATTATTATTATATGATAAGAGAAACAGGTGGAATTATAACTGGAGCTTACGTAGATGATAGTAATCCTGAAGAAGTTGGAGTTAATCCTTACTATAATAGTAATCGAGGAACTGAATCTTATGTTTTGGAACTTGGTTATATTACTAATAGTAATGATTTTGATATAATAAGTAATAAACAGACTGAATTTACTGATGCTATAGTTAAAACATTTGAAGAAAATTTGTTAAAATAAAAAATTGTGATTTTGGCATAATTTTGAATTAACAAATAGTATAATTATAAACAGTTTAGGATATAAATATAATGATTTATTATTATAATTTTAAAAAATATAATAAAAAAATATGAAGTTTTCTTTTAAAGTTAAAAAAGTTTAGTAATTAACAAAATATTTTAAACATTATTAAAAGAAAATTTTTTTATAATTAAAGAAGTTTAATATAAAAACTTAAAGAAAATAATTTTACAACTTGATTTCAATGTGTTAGACTCCCAATTGAAAGGAGGAAATATATGTTGAATCAAATTGTTTTAGTTGGTAGATTAGTAAAAACTCCAGAATTAAAATTAACTGATAGTGGTAAGAAAAACTCCATTATTACTTTAGCGGTTCCTAGAAATTATAAAAATTCTGATGGACAATATGACACTGATTTTTTAGATTGTATATTATGGACTGGAGTAGCTGAGAGTACTGCTGAATATTGTAAGACTGGCGATATGATAGGTGTAAAAGGAAGAGTTCAAACTAGAATTATTGAAACAGAAGATGGAATAAAGAAAAAAAGAACAGAAATTGTAGCAGAACGAGTTACATTCTTATCATCTACAAGCAAAGAAGATTAGAGTAGGTTATTGCTCTTTTTTTCTTTTCGTATTATAATAAGTTATGTAATTGTTAATTTTGTAGTGAGTTTTGTGCACTAAGAAAGAGGGAAGTAAATGTTAATTGGTAGAAGAATAAGAGATATGAGAATTGAAAAAGGGTTATCACAACAAGAACTAGGAGATATTATAGGAGTAACAAAGGTATCAATTTGTGGCTATGAGAATGGTACTAGAACACCTAGTTTAGAAACTTTTGCTTTATTAGCAGACACATTTGGAACAACTACTGATTTTTTGCTTGGTAGGGAGATTCCAGTTATTTGTGAAGATACGAAAGAATATATTGGTTCTATATCAAGCGCAGATATTGAATTAATACAAGAGTTAAGACATTATCCGGCATTATATGATAAGTTAATTAATGATGCTAAAAGGTTTATAAATTTGATAAACAAAAAATTAAGATAATTAGGAAGGTGATATCATGGTAGATATAAAACAACTATTTGAAGGAAATTATATTAATTCTAATATTGAAGTTCAAGGTTGGATAAGAAACCATCGTAAACAAGCGCATTTTGGCTTTATTGATTTATTTGATGGTACATATTTTAAAACTTTGCAAATTGTTTACGATGATACTAATAGTAATTTTGAAGATATTTCTAAATTAAAAATAGGTTCCGCAATAACGGTTAAAGGAAAACTTGTTAAATCTTTAAACCCTAAACAAGATTTTGAGTTAAACTTAGAAGAATTTATTTTGGAAGGAAATTGTGATGATGATTATCCGCTTCAAGCTAAAGGAAGACCAACAAGAGAGTTTTTAAGAGAAATTGCATATTTAAGGCCAAGGACCAATTTGTTTCAAGCTGTATTTAGAATAAGAAGTTTAGCGGCTTATGCTATTCATGAATATTTTAATAAAAATAATTATGTATATGTTCATACTCCCCTTATAACTGCAAACGATGGAGAAGGAGCTGGACAAGTCTTTCAAGTGACTACGTTGGATTTAGATAAAATTGCAAAAAATAAAGTTGATGCGATAGATTATAGTAAAGATTTTTTTGGGAAAAAAGTAGGACTTGCAGTAACTGGTCAATTAGAGGGAGAAACATATGCTTTAGCATATAAAAGAATATACACTTTTGGACCAACTTTTAGGGCTGAAAATTCTAATACTAAAACCCATGCTTCTGAATTTTGGATGATAGAACCAGAAATGGCTTTTTGTGATTTAGAAGGTGATATGGATGTTATGGAAGAAATGTTAAAATATGTTGTAAAATATGTTTTAGATAATGCAAAAGTAGAATTAGAATTTTTAAACAATTTTGTGGAAAAAGGATTAATTGAAAAGTTAGAGAGACTAGTTAATAGTTCTTTTGTAAGAATTGATCATAAAGATGTTATAAAAATTTTAAAAGAAGCTAATGTTAATTGGGAATTTCCACCTGAATATGGAGAAGATATAGCAAAAGAACATGAGAAATATATAACGGAATATTTTAATGGTCCAGTATTTATTAAAAATTGGCCAAAAGACATAAAAGCATTTTATATGAAACAAAATTCTGATGGAGAAACGGTTGCTGCTGTTGATTTAGAAGTTCCTGGCGCAGGAGAACTTATGGGTGGTTCTCAAAGAGAAGAATCATATGAAAAATTATATAATAGAATGAAAGAATTAAATATTAGTACAGATGAGATGGATTGGTATTTAAATTTAAGAAGATTTGGTGGATGTAAGCATTCTGGTTTTGGAATGGGATTTGAGAGATTATTAATATACTTAACTGGTGTTGATAATATAAGAGACGTAATTCCTTATCCTAGAACACCAGGAAATTGTGATTTTTAAAAAATGTAATTAATTTAAATATTACATTTTTTTTGTAAAAAATTGGCATATTAAAATTAATTAAACTGTTAATAATATTAATAGATTGGAGGAGTGAAAATGAAAAAACTATTAGTTTTATTAACTATAATTTTAATAGTTAGTGGTTGTTCTACATCTGAGGATAAATTATATTGTGATTCTACTATAACATCTAATAATTTAATTACTAAAACCTCATATGATATAACTCACGAAGGTAATGATGTTAAATATGTCAAAATAGTATATGAATATGAAGAAGTAATAGATGAAACAGAAGACGGAGTAGGAACAGGTACTGATGGAACTACGGAAGATGATGATACTAAAAATGATGGTATTGTTGACGGTAAAGTAGGAGATGCTATAGACGATGTAGCAGATGCTATATTGGATTTAGCAGGCATAAAGGTTATGTATACTAATAAATTAAATGAATATGATGAAATAGAAGGATTTACTGGAATAATAGATGATAATGAACAAAATAAATATAAAGTCACTTATGAAATAGATTTTACTAAAATAAGTGATGATGATTTAAATAAATTTGACTTAGATAGAGATTATGATACTTTGAAAAAAAGTTTAGAAGATCAAGACTTAACATGTAAATAGTTAGGTCTTTTTTTGTTGTAAAAAAGAATACTTTGCTATATAATTAAATATAGAAAAAGGTGATAAAATGAATAAATATAAAACAATGGATGGAAATACTGCAGTAAGTAGTGTTGCTTATAAATTCAGTGAATTATGTGGAATATATCCAATAACACCGGCTTCTCCAATGGCCGAGAATGTTGATGTTATTTCAAATAGTGGTGAAGTAAATTTTTGGAATAATAAGGTAAAAGTAGTTGAAATGGAGTCAGAAGCTGGTGCAATTGCACTAGTACATGGTGCACTTCAGTCTGGAGTACTTAGCTCTACTTTTACAGCAAGTCAAGGATTATTACTTATGATACCTTCGTTATATAAATTAGCAGGAGAAATGCTCCCTGCAGTAATACATGTAGCCGCTCGTAGTTTATCAACCCATGCTCTTAGCATTTTTGGAGATCACCAAGATGTGTATGCAACAAGACAAACAGGAGTATGTATTTTATCTTCTTCATCAGTAGAGTCAGCATATCATATGGCTGTGATAGCACATTTATCAGCAATTAAATCTTCACTTCCATTTATTAATTTTATGGATGGATTTAGAACAAGCCATGAAATTAACAAAATAAAACTAATGGATATGGAAGAAATTAAAAAATTAATAGATACTGAAGCTTTAAAAAGATTTAAAGATAAAAGTATGAATCCTAGTAATCCAACAACAAGAGGGGCTGCTGAAAATGATGATATTTATTTTCAACATATGGAAAGCAGAAACAATAACTATATAAATACTTTTAATATAGTTTCAGAATACATGAATAAAATTAATGATTTAATTGGTACAAATTATCATCCGTTTAATTATTATGGATGTAATAAACCTGATAATGTTATTGTAGCAATGGGTTCAGTATGTGAAACGATTAAAGAAACAATAAATTATTTAAATAAATTAGGAAACAAGTATGGACTTATAGAAGTTCATTTATATAGACCATTTAATAAAGATTATTTAAAGAAAATTATACCTAAAACAGTTAAAAATATTGCGGTATTAGATAGGACTAAAGAACATGGAAGTTCTGGTGAACCATTATATTTAGATGTTGTATCAGCACTTAAGGATACTAAAATTAATATAATTGGAGGTCGTTATGGATTGTCTTCTAAAAATACTACTCCTAGTATGATAAAGAGTGTTTTTGATAATTTAAAAAGTAAGAATAGAATAGGTAATTTCACAATAGGAGTAACTGATGATGTTACTAATTTAAGTTTAAAAGTAGATTCTAATTTTACTATTCCAAATGATATGACCGAATTTTTGATATACGGATATGGTTCTGATGGTATGGTATCAACATCAAAAGATATATTAAAAATAATTGGAGATAATACTGATAATTATGTTCAAGGATATTTCCAATATGATTCTAAAAAAAGTGGTGGTGTAACTAGAAGTCATATTAGAATAAGTGATAAAAAAATTAATTCACCATATTATGTTGATAATCCATCTTTAATAGTTATTAGTAAAGATAGCTATATTTATAAGTATGATATCTTAGACAAGATTAAAGATCATGGTACCCTTATATTAAATACAAACTTAGATAAGGATAAACTATTAAAAACACTTCCTAATAAAGTTAAAAAATTACTGGCAGAGAAAAATATTAATTTATATATAATAGATGCTTATAAAATAGTAAATGAACTTGGACTTAAAAATAAAATTAGTACTTGTATGGAAATAGTTATATTTAAAATAATTAATATAATGGATATAAATAAAGTATTAGAATTAATAAAAGCAAGCAATAAAAAAAGATTTGCTAGTAAGGGAGACAATGTAATAGAAATTAATAACAAAGTTGTGGATACGGCTTTAGAAAAATTAGAAAAAGTAGAAATTAATAAAGAGTTTATCAACATATCTGTGGATAAAGAAAATGAATTAGATTTTGACGAAACTATCAATATGTTAAAAGGTGATACTCTTCCTGTAAGTGCATTTTTAGATAAGAAAGATGGAATCTTTAAAGGTGGGACAACTCAATATGAAAAAAGAGATATTGCCGAAAATCTTCCATGTTGGAATAGTGAAAACTGTATTCAATGTAATAAGTGTGTAAGTGCTTGTCCGCATGGAGTTATTAGACCATTTTTATTAAATAAAGATGATAATAAAGTAGATGGAATAGATTCATTATTCCCAAAAGACAAAAAATATGTGATAGGAATATCTTATAAAGATTGTACAGGATGTGGAGTATGCGCTAATGTATGTCCGTCTAAAAATGGTAAAAAAGCTTTAACAATGGTTAAAAATACTCATGATAAAAGTGAAGATACATTTAATTATTTATTAAAAAATAATTTAAATAGTGAATACAAACCTAAAATATTAAATGTAAAAAATACCGGATTTATTATGCCAAACTTTGAATTTAGTGGTGCATGTGCCGGATGTGGAGAGACAGCCTACATTAAGAATTTAACCCAAGTATTTCATGATAATTTAGTAATTGCTAACGCAACAGGATGTTCATCAATATATGGTTCATCTGTACCTAGTATGCCTTACAAAACAGCATGGGCTAGTTCGTTATTTGAAGATAATGCTGAATATGGATTAGGTATTTTAAACGGAATAAACATAAAAAGAGAAAAAATTAAAAATTATATGGTAAAACATTGCGATGAAGAACTATTTAAATTATGGTTAGATAATATGGATAATAATGAGATGACTACTAAAGTACGAGATGAAATAGATTACAATAAGCATCTGTTTTTGAAAGAATATAAGAGTGATATTGTAAAGAATACAGTATGGATAATTGGTGGAGACGGATTTGCTTACGATATTGGATATGGTGGACTTGATCATGTATTATCGAGAAATGATAATATAAATATTTTAGTTCTTGATACTGAAGTATATTCTAATACTGGTGGTCAATCATCAAAATCTAGTAATATGGGTTCAATTGCATCATTTACATCGCATGGAAAAAATAACTATAAAAAAGATTTAGCAAGAATTGCTATGTGCTATCCACATGTGTATGTAGCATCAGTCAATATGGGATATGATCCAGAACATTATTTAAAAGTATTAAAAGAAGCAAACGATTATAATGGACCATCTATTATTATTGCTTATTCTCCTTGCATTGAGCATGGAATAAAATTAGGCATGGAACATAGTTTAGATAATGCTAAACTGGCAGGTACTTGTGGATACTTTTTAACTTTTAGATATAGCCCTGTTGATAATAAATTTATCTTAAATAGTAAAAATGTTGATTTTGATAAATATAATGATTTCTTAATGACGGAAAATAGATATGCTAATTTAAAGAAAGTAAATCCTAGTGAAGCTGACAATATTTTAGAAAATCAGAAACAATGGGCAATAAATAGATATAATTATTATAAAAAATTAGATAATTCAGAAGATAGTTAAAAATAATTACATTATTTATAAAGCACGCATATACAATAGTAAGGAGGCATCAATATGGATACACTCATTACTACGGAAATGATAAACTGTTTAATGCATGCGACTACTGTAAGTATTATTGTTATGGCCGTTATTCAAAAATTTAAAACACTTGAATGCATAACTAAAGATTGCCATATATTTCTATTAAATATAGTATTTTCATTTGTAATAGGAATATCTTTTTCAATAACTTTTTATGATGAACCAATTGAAAATGCCATATGGATTAGCTTATTTTCCTTTATTGGTGCACCATCATTATATACAATGTTAAAAAAACAAAATGTAATAAATATGGATTTAATATCTTTAGATGATACACTACCTGAAACGAAAAAAGAATAATATTTTTATTTAACTTATGTTATTTAGAAAAAAGAACAAATGGATTTTTAATGTCTATTTGTTCTTTTGTTTACAATTAAGAAATTTTTTTACAGTAAATAAATTATTGTAATTTATCAGTCCATTTGTTATAATTATAGTGGTGATTAACATGGCTTTAGATTATACTTTGGGTAGTATAGTGTTGATGAAAAAAGAGCATCCTTGTGGTGGAAATGAGTGGCAGATTACAAGATTGGGTGCAGATATTAAAATTAAATGTTTAAAATGTGGACGAAGTATTATGTTAAGTAGAATAGACTTTAATAAAAAGATTAAAAAGGTGATAAAATATGAGTAGAAAGAAAAGATTATTTAAATTACACCCAGCATGGGTTTTCTTAATATCTACATTAATAGTTATGATTGTTAGTAGTGTAGGAAACATACTTAATTTAGAAGCACATTATAGTAGTGTAAATGCAATTACTGGAGATGTTTCTAACCAAATAGTAACTATAAATAATCTGTTTAATCGAACTGGACTTCAATATTTAATTAGTAATATGTTATCTAATTTTATAAATTTTGCTCCGCTTGGCAATATTATTATTGGACTTTTAGGAGTAGGCGTAGCTTATAAATCTGGTTTTTTAAATTCGTTATTTAAAATGTTATCTAAAAAGATTTCTAAAAAAACTTTTACTTTTATAGTGGTATTTTTAGGTATAGTATCATCTATGTTTAGCGAGGTAGGATACGTAATACTAATTCCTTTAGCTGCAATTTTATTTATGAATCTAGGAAGACATCCATCTGCTGGTATATGTTCTGCTTTTGCAGGAGTTTCTTTTGGATATGGAGCAGGTTTAGTAGTTAACTATCTAGACAGTGTCTTAACTAATTATGCAGGTAATTCTACATCAATATTGGATTCAACATATAAAATTAGTTTAAATGGCAATTTAATATTTATTATAATTAGTACTTTGATATTATCTTATGTTGGTATGTTTATTACCGAAAGATATATAATTCCTAAACTTGGAAAATATACTTTTGATGATGAAGAACCTTCACTACATGACATAGTAACTGTAAAAGAGAAAAAAGGTGTTATACTTTCTTTACTTGTTTCATTAATTCTTGTATTAATTTTAATATATTGTATTACTCCTAATTTACCATTTTCAGGTTTGCTTTTATATTTAAAAGATTCTAATTATGTTGAACAGTTATTTGGATCTAATTCATATTTTAGACAAGGAGTTGTATTTATATTTTCGGCAATTTTAGTAGTTTCTGGATTAATATATGGTTTTAGAGTTAAAACTATAAAAAATAATCGTGATATAGTAGACGCAATGAATTATTATTTAAAAGAAATTTCATCAATATTAGTCTTAATATTTTTTGCAGCTCAATTTTGTTTAATTTTTAAAGAAACTAATATTGGTGTATTTATAGTAGCATCCTTGGCAGAAATTTTAGAAAGTTTTCAATTATCAGGAATTTTACTTGTAATAGTTAGTTTTATTATTGTTATGATAAGTACAATTTTTGTACCTGCATTTGGTACTAAATGGGCAATATTTGCTCCGGTTATGGTTCCTTTATTTATGCAAAGTTCATTAACTCCAGAATATGCTTCAGCGGTATTTAGAGCTGCGAATAGTTCAGTATTAGGGATTACTCCTTTATTTACGTATTTTGTTATTTTAATAGGTTTTATTGAAATATATAATAAGCGTAAGGATGATATAGTAAGTATAACTGATGGAATGATGCTTATGGTTCCTTACACAGTAGCATTTATATTAGTATGGTTTTTAATTGTAATAGGATTTTATATAATTGGTATACCAATAGGGCCAGGTGTTGGTGTTACTTTATAATAAGAAATAGATAGGGATTTTAGAGTAAAATTTAAAATCCTTTTTTGTATTCAAAGTGTTAAGACAAGTATTCAAGAAAGTTGAGCATATAATTTATACTTTTAGTAAACTATTTTATTGTAAAAGAAAGCAAACTATATTATAATACTAAGACAAAGGGAGGATACTAACATGAATCATAATATACATATATTTGATAAAAAAATTGAAAAAATGATTAACGAATATAATGATGAAGAAGAATTTGTGATAAGAATGTTATTAGAATTTATGGAAAAAACTAAAGATAAAGTTGAATCTATTAGGAAATTTAGAAATTCTAAGATTAAAGAAATAGACCAGGAATTAGAAGCATCCGAACAAACTTTAGAACAGTTAAAAAACAGAAGAGAAGAGTTATTAGATTTATATTGTAAAAAGAATGGACATAGGTATGTTCTTATTTCAGCTAAATGTGGTTCATACAAATGTTTTGGACCAGAAATAAAGAAAAGATATAAATGTAAAACATGTGGTGCCAAGTATTCTTCAATTGAAAAAGGGACTTTAGATTTTTATATAGCTGAATTGTATGAGCAGGAAATCCCAGAAAATTTAGTTGAAGATACTTCATTAACAAAAGATGGTATATCATTTGGTCAAATAGAAAAACAAATTGAAACAACTAAAAGCTATATTAAATATCTTTATTTGTTAAAAAAACATATGTGCAGATTATTTGGGCATGATGGAATGAAATATGATGATGGAATAGTTATATGTAAATGTTGCGGATCTATTATGACAAAAGGAGAATATGTTTCTTCAAAATGTAGTTCTCTATTGGATGGCGTTATTTCAAGTGAAAATAAAAACTCAAAATTATATGAAGAATTTAACAAAATTGCTCTTCCTTCTCAAGTAAAGCCCAAAACTAAAATATTATTGCCTTCATTTCCTTCATACGAAGAATTTTTGGATGAACAAAAATAATACAGATATTTGTGAAATAAGTTTAGTTTTTGTAATGAATTTTTAAATTTGAGTTGGGCGTAAATTTTGAAAAAATTTATAAAATAAGAATAAAGTGAAGATTTTTATGCTAAATTTTCGCATATATACTTTTATTTTATTTTTAAATTATTAAGATGTATTAATATATCAAGTTTGTTTTTAGCATAATTATTAATTATCATGCTAACTACTAAGACAAAAGAAATTTTATACCAAATTTCCATGTTTTTTGGTGGGGTAAAATTAATTACTTCTCCATTTTTTAAATAAATATAAATTTTAATATCTTCAAATAACTGCCTATTTAATTTAAATGGATATAAATATGCGTATTTTATTTCTTTGATTGAATCTAAAGGTATAGATATATTATCATATACTAAAATATCATTTTTAATAATAATTATTCTTTTGGGTTGATTAGTTAAAATAAAAGCATCGTCATTATAACAAAAAAAGACATATTTATTTTTTATATATTCATTATATTTTTTAATTGATATGTTAATGCTTTTCTTTTTATAATTATTTTCCCAATAAAGATATGCTAAGAAAATAATTATAATTGTAAAAATAAAACTCAAAAAATAGGTAATTAATTCCATTTTATCCTTCCTTCATGATTGATTATAAATTTAGTTAATCATGTATCCTTTTTTATGATAATTTATATTTCAATTTTATCTATTTTTAATATAAATGTCAATTATTATATTTTTATATTATAATAACATATCTTTCTTTTTATTCTTTACTTTACTAATAAAAGTATATATAATATTTATTATGAAAGAAGGAATACTATGAGTTTAACTGCAGGAATTGTAGGTCTTCCTAATGTAGGGAAATCTACTTTGTTTAATGCAATTACAAAACAAAAAATTTTAGCGGCTAATTATCCTTTTGCTACAATAGATCCTAATGTAGGAATGGTTTTAGTACCTGATAAAAGAATTGATGAACTAGTAAAAATGTATAATCCAGAAAGGACAATTCCTACTACTTATGAATTTACGGATATTGCTGGTTTAGTTAAAGGTGCTTCTACTGGCGAAGGACTTGGTAATAAATTTTTATCTCATATAAGAGAAGTAGATGCTGTTGTGGAAGTAGTAAGATGTTTCGATGATAATAATGTAATACATGTCGATGGTAGTGTTGATCCAATTAGAGATATAGAAGTTATAAATATTGAACTTGTTATGTCAGACTTGGAAATAGTGGAAAATAGAATAACTAAAATAGAAAAGAAGGCAAAAACTACAAAAAATAAAGATGATTTAAAAGAATTAGAAGTAATGGAAAAAATAAGAGATAGTTTAGTTAAAAACATACCTGTTAGAAAATTGGGCTTTGACGAAGAAGAACTAAAAATGATTTCATCTTTTAACTTAATTACTGCTAAACCAATTATTTATGTTGCAAATGTAAATGAATTAGATATACATAATGGTGGCAATAAATATGTAGATTTAGTTAAAGAGTATGCTAATAAAGAAAAAAGTGAAGTGGTAATGATTTCTGCTAAAATAGAAAGTGAACTAGCTGAATTAGAAGAACAAGAACGAGTAATATTTTTAGAAGAATTAGGTATAAAAGAAAGTGGTTTAGATCAATTGATAAAAAAGACTTATAGTCTTCTTGGGCTTGCTACTTATTTTACGGTTGGATCTGATGAGGTTAGAGCATGGACTTTTAAAAAGGGTATGAAAGCACCTGAATGTGCAGGAATAATTCATACTGATTTTGAAAGAGGATTTATTAGAGCAGAAGTTATGAGTTATAATGATTTAATAGATTGTGGAAGCGAGTTAAAAGTTAGAGAAAGTGGAAAAATGCGACTTGAAGGGAAAGATTATGTAATGCAAGATGGGGATATATGTCATTTTAGGTTTAATGTATAATTGTTCTTTACATTAAACTTTTTTTTTGTTATAATACCTTACAGAGCGGAAAGCTCCTTGCCTGAATAAGGCCATTAGACCAAAAGGAGGTGTGGATATGAAAAAATATGAAATTATGTTCATAGTAAGACCAGACATTGATGAAAATACAAGAAATGAAAGTGTTAAAACTTTAGAGAAAAGCTTGACTAGTAATAAGGCTACTATAACTTTATCTAAAGAATTAGGACAAAAAGAACTTGCATATGAAATTAAAAAATGTAAATCTGGATTTTACTACTTATACAACATTGAATCTAATGATGACGCTGCTGTTAAAGAATTTGACCGTTTAGCTAGAATAGATGAAAATGTTATTAGACATTTAGTTTTAAATATCGAAAAGTAGGTGTAAATATGAATAAAGCTTTATTAGTTGGAAGACTAACTAGAGATCCCGAGCTTAGACATACTCAAACCGGAAGAGCAGTATGCCAAATTTCCGTAGCAATTAATAGACCATTTTCTAATCAAGATGGTCAAAGAGAAGCTGATTTTATTAATGTCGTTGTTTGGGATAAACAAGCAGAAAATTTGGCTAAATATGTAAGAAAAGGAAGTCAAGTTGCGGTTGAAGGAAGAATTCAAACAAGAAATTATGATAATAATGAAGGTAAGAAAGTTTACGTTACTGAGGTAGTTGCTCAAAGCGTTCAATTTTTAGATTCTAAATCTTCAACATCAGTTGCACCTTCATCAAATAGTTATGAAAGTGCTGTAAGCCCATTTGATAATAATAGTAATAATAATAACGTTTCTACAAATGAACCAATGGAAACTGTTGATGTTGATAAAGATCCGTTTGAACTTTTTGGGGAATCTATCCAGATAAGTGATAATGATTTACCTTTTTAAAAGGAGGAAATAAAAATGGCAGAATTTCGTAAGAAAAGAAAAAAAGTTTGTCATATGTGTGCTGGAAAGCCTGTAAATTATAAAGATGTAGCTATTATTAGTAAATATATAAATGATTCAGGTAAAATGTTGCCTAGAAGATTTACAGGAACTTGTGCTAAGCATCAAAGAGAAGTTGCTAAACAAGTTAAATTAGCAAGATTTATGGCATTTATACCATATACAAAATAATATACTCTAACAAAACTGTTAGAGTTTTTTAGTAAAATGGTGTTATTTAGTTTATTTACACTTTCATTATATTAGTATATTTATAAAATATAATGAGGTGATTAGATGGAAGGAATTACTTTTTGTGAAGTATTAAAATTAAATAATCCAATAATAGTAGACATTCGAGATAATTATTCTTATTGTTTAGGTCATATTAATGGTGCAATAAATATACCATATTATAATTTGTTAAGTAATTATTCAAGATATTTAGATAAAAATAAGATATATTATTTATACTGTGATTATGGAAAACAAAGTGCAGAAATTAGCAAAAGATTAAATTCTTTTGGATATAATACTAAAAATATTATTGGGGGATATGAGGGATATTACAAATAAACGATTGTTCGTTAATTTTCTTGTTTTCTCTTGACTACAATTATTAATATATTATATAATTACATAAGAAATAGGAAGTGAATTTATGGATTATGTAATAATAATTGGAATAGTTATAATTATAGTTTTAGTAATAATATCAATAATTAAAAATGTAAACGAATCTAATATTACTGAGAGATTAGGTAAATTAGAAAATACTACAATAAAAGAATTATCAGAATTTAGGATGTCTTTAATGCAAAATATGAATAATGATTTTGAAAAATTAAATGAAAAAATAGAAAATAAATTAACAATGATAAATGACAAAGTAAATGAGAGACTAGATGAAAACTTTACTAAGACTAATAAAACATTTACATCAGTATTAGAAAGATTGTCAAAGATAGATGAAGCTCAAAAGAAAATAGAAACTTTATCTGGTGATATAGTTTCCCTACAAAGTGTTTTAACTGATAAAAAGAGTAGAGGTATATTTGGGGAAGTTAATCTAAAACATATATTATCTAATATATTTGGAGAAAAAAACGATAGAATATATCAGCTTCAATATACTTTTCCTAATAAATATATTGCAGATGCTGTATTATTTGCTCCAGAACCATTAGGGACAGTAGCAATAGACTCTAAATTTCCTTTAGAAGCATATCAACGAATGGTTGATAAAAATATATCTCCAGCAGAAAGAGCAAATTATGAAAAGCAATTTAAAGCTGATGTAAAAAAACATATAGATGCGATTAGTATGAAATATATAATACCGGGAGTTACTAGTAATCAAGCGATTATGTTTTTACCAGCAGAAGCTATATTTGCCGAAATTAATGCATATCATATGGATATAACCAGCTACGCGAATAGAAAAAGAGTATGGATTACTTCTCCCACTACTTTAATGTCAACTTTAACTGTAATTCAAGTTCTTCTTAAAAATATGGAAAGAGATAAATATACATCGATTATTCACGAAGAATTAAATAAACTAGGTCTTGAATTTTCAAGATATAAAGAAAGATGGGATAAATTATCTAGAAGTATTGAAACAGTAAATAAAGATGTTGAAAATATTCATATAACTACTGATAAGATATCTAAAAGATTTGAATCAATTAGTAGTGTTGATATAAAAGATAAAGAATATATTGAGTAATTAATTAAATATGTATTTATATTATATTTTATTACATAATATTTAATGAGGTATAATATGGTACGTATTTTTTTCTTTTTGTTAGGGTTCGGTTTAATTGTAGTAGGTTTAACTAATTTAATTTTATTATTAAATCTATTTAGTTTAGGTTATGGTTTAGAAAATTATGTAAACTATATTTTTAATAATAGTCAAATATATGTGATAGTAGTAGGAATTACAATATTAATGTTTAGTGTAATAGGAGGCTATAAAAATGAATTATATATATGATATTGTGTTAAATTTTAACAAAGAATTATATGAGTTTTTTGAATGGAAAGATGACGACAATTTAATTAATATAAGAAAGATTCCCTTAATTAAGATTAATGATGATGATTTTGTTTCGTTATTATATAATAAAATTAAAATTGAAAAACTAGTGTTAGATACTTTTAAAAAAAAGTTTTCGTTATATTCTGAAGAAATTAATGGAAATGTTATATGCATTGTTACTAACGGCCAAAGAGCTATGGGAGTAATGTTTGATCAATTTGGTAATTTAATAGGTAGAAGTGCAATGTTATTAGATGAAGAAGAGGAAGTATTAGAGGAATCTGAAAATCTTGAAGAAACCAAATTATTGTATGAGATAAATAAAACTCAACAAGTAAATATTAAATTAAGTAGGGTAGAAATAGAAAAAAAACAGTATATTGAAAATTTTTTAAATGCTATAGACGATATTAAAATTTTAAAATATATATATTTTGACTACTTTGATAGGGAAGCTGAAAAGGAAGATATTAAGAAAATCCTTTTAATGGAATTAGAAAAAAAATGGGATAATAACTTAAATAGGCTTTATACATTAACGCAAACTTTAAGCAATGTAAAATAAAAACTATCTAAAATAGATAGTTTAAAATAAGCAAGAGCCAAGAATAATTGCTAATAATATGTATAAAACAATAATTATTAAAAAACCATTTCCTTGACTACAAGTATTTGAGCATGATGAACAATTATTTGACATTATAACACCTCCTTTTGGAAAATTAAATCCACGCTCCAAGAATAATTATTAATAAGATAAATAAAACTAACACAATGGCAGCAGATGATCCGTGATTTCCCATATTTCATTCCTCCTTTTTTTTCTTTTCACATTATTTTATGGAATTTTCATAAAATGTGTGAATTATTTTAAAAAAATATTTGCTTTTTTTTGAAAAAGGTGTTATAATACGTTTCCACGAGGAGGGGATTATATGAATAAGTGTGAAATATTAGACGAACAAGCTATGAAACAATTTGATAGTTTTGGTGATAAAACAATACTAGTTGGTGCTAAGAGTACAGGAAAAACAACTGTATTAAAGGAATATTATAATCATACAAATAACGATAAAACTATGGTTGTTATGTTTGATTTTAATGATTTTTTCAATATTCCATTGACATATGATGAGAAAAGTATGTATGTTCAATTATCCTTAGCAAAGAGCGTACTAGATTGTATAACATCTGATAATAGAGTAGTAAATTACTATAAAAAACTTATTGATAATATATTAGTTGAATTTATTAATTTTACAACATGTAGACCTTATCTACATGAAACAAAGTTTAGTTATAGAAATAAAACTTTGTTAGATGAAGTAATAAATGCAATGAAAATAACTTTAAAAAAAGATTCAATAATATTAATTGTTGATAAGTTTGATCAAATATACTATTCTAATAAAGATTATCAAGAATTATTTATGGATTATGGTAGATATTTTGATAAGGTAATCGTTTCATCTGAGGATGAAGAAGTTTTACAACCTAGTGAAGTTGAAAGATTAAAGCCAAAGGGATATGACGTTGTTGATGTTAAGAAAATGTTTAATTATGAAACAATAAAAAATATGATTTTATCTAAATTTTTTAATTATAAAAAAGTATCCATCAACTTATGTAGAATGCTTACTTCTGAAAAACTATTAAATTTATATAATTTAACTGGTGGAAATTTTAACATTATGAAAGATGTACTTGATGAAATAAATAATGAAACTAGTATAGTAGATGATTTTTATGTTATATCAAAAATAAGTGAACATGTTAATAGATATAACGAAATGGCTTCTTATTATAATGGAGTTAGAGGTTATAAAAGAACACTTCACTTATAATTAATAAAATGATAATAAATTAGTATTATCATTTTTTTCATAACTAAAATAGTTGTTTTTTTTTTAGTTTTTTGTTATTATATATAATGTACGAAAGAGAGGATTATATATGAAGAAAAATAAAGATGAAAATACTAAAACTAGCAGTATAAACGAAAAAGTAAAAAAAGTTCAAAATAAAGTAAATGTTAATAATAAAAATAGTAATGAATTTTTAGGATTTTTGGAAAAAAATAGAATATCCATATATTGTTTTGTATGTGGTTTATTATTAATGGCGTTAATTACAGTAATTATTTGGCCAGATCGCATTGCTACTTTGTCTGATGGTACACAACCTGTTGTTTCTGTTAATGGTGAAGATATCACAGCAGATTATTTATATGAAGAAATGAAGAATGCTTATCCTATAACATATGTAATTAATTATATTGATAAGGCTATTTTGGATTCAAAGTATGAAGAAGATAGTACTATGACAGAAGAAGTGAAAAAAACAGCTCAAAGTTATTTAGATTTTTATTCTCAATATTATCAATGGGATGAAGCAACTTTCTTATCAAATAATGGGTTTTCTAGTATAGATGAATTTTATGAAACTTTAAAATTAGATTATCGTAGAAATTTGTATTATGAAGAATATTTAAAAGCACAAATAACAGAAGATGATATTAACAAATATTATGAAGAAAATGTTTATGGTGATATAAATACTGAACACTTATTAGTTGAAGTAAATGATGATATGACAGAAGAAGATGCTAAAGTATTAGCAGAAGAAATTATTTCTAAATTAAATGATGGAAAAACTTTTGATGAAGTAAAAGAAGAGTATTCTGATAAAGTTGTTTATGAAGATTTGAAATATGTTGCATTTAATGCTAATTTAGAAGATCCTTTTTTAGAAGAATTAAGAAATTTATCTGAAAATAGTTATTCTAAAACACCAGTAAAAACTTCTTATGGTTATCATGTCATTCATAGAAAAGATCAAAAAGAAAAGCCAGCACTAGAAGATGTAAAGGATACTATAATAGAAGAGTTATCTGCTCAAATGGATGCTGAAGATGAGAATTTGTTCCAAAAAGTACTTGTAAAAATGCGTGAAGAAGCAGGTATTAAATTTTCAGATTCTGTAATGGAATCAAAATATCAAGAATATATAAAAGATTATAAATAAAAGCTATCCATATCAAAAGGATAGCTTTTTTACTGTAATTTTATTAATTTTGCATGAACTACGACTCTTTTTTTACCACTATTATCGCATGTAGATAGTGTTAATATTTTATCATTAATGTTAACTTCTTCATTAAAATTATATATGCTTCGCGATTTAATTGTATCTATAAATTGTTGATATTCAATATTGTTAAATAAAGTCTTTATGTAATAACTTTCTGGTTCTATGGTATATACTGAAAATATTTTCCATACCATATTAGAATTTGGAGTTGATAGTTTTATTAAATGATTTTCGGGATTAGATAACCATGTATTTGATAAAACATTATCTGGAATAGACCCAAACATTGTATTATTTATCATATTATGGCCATAAATTATGGAATTTTTACGTAAATTATCTAAATTGTTTCGATAATCTAAGAATATCCAGCCGGCACTATTGCTATTTTTTCTAAAATCATGTTTTAAATAATATGAGTTATCATTAGATTTAACAACCGGATAATTAACATTTGTATTTTCAACTTTTAACCATCCTACAACATCAGGATTAATTTTTTTTAATGTATTAAAATCAATATTTAAATATGGTACGTTAATGTAATCCCAATAATCGTTAGTATAGTTATTATTTGAAGATTGATTATTATTTCCATTGCTATTATTGTCATTATCTTGAATGTTAGAATTGTTTGGATCTTCATTGTTAATATCTTCATTAATGTTTTCTTCATCATTTTTAACTATTTCAGTAGATGCAATAATATCTTTAATTAAATATTTTGTCTTTTCAGTTTGTACATACCATCTTGTAGCTATAAAAATAGTTATAAAATAAACTGATAGTGACATTCCAAGAATTAAATAATTAATTATGTTTTTGTTCTTTTGAAGTATAAATTTATAAATATTAATAGGTAACAATATAATGTACATTAGTCCGTGAATAAAACTTTTTAATAATATAAATAATATTTTAGGCATTAAAATTAAACCGGTTATAAAATATGAAATTATTTTAATATTATCACCTCTTTATTATTAAATATATAAATATTTTAACATAATAGCATATAAAAGTCTATTGGTTGTAAAAAAAATAATAATGGTGTATAATACTTTACAAAGGTTATTTGGTGATTTTATGTATAAAGATTTAAAAATTGGTGAAAAACTGGAAATCCATTGTTATAAGCATAATGGTCGATTGCATAGGCAATGGGATGAAGCTATAGTTTTAGATGTAAAAGAAGACTACATAGTTTTTGGAAATAACAAAACAACAGTTATTGACAGCGATGGAAAGGTTTGGAAAACAAAGGAACCAGCCATTATGTTTTTCTTTAAAAATAGGTGGTTCAATATCATTGGTCAGTTAAAAGAGTATGGTATTTATTTTTATTGCAATATAGCGACACCTTTTTTGATAGACGACAGGGTAATAAAATATATTGATTACGATTTGGATTTGCGAGTTTTTCCTAATGGTAGTTTTAAAATATTAGATAGAATGGAATATAAATATCACAGAAAGCAAATGCACTATTCTAATAGATTGGATTTTATTTTGAAATATGAACTTGGCAATTTAATTGATATGGTTAGATTAAAGCAGTATCCTTTTGATAAAAAAACAATAGAAAAATATTATAATATGTATGTAAAAATTACAAAAAGAAATGACAAAATGGGTGAAATTACTGAATAAATATCAATTTTATGCATAAAATATATAGAGTTTCATGTAAATAGCAAATAAATTTTGTAAAAATGTCGAATTTTTAAAAAAAAGTGTTGACACAAAAGTAAATAGGTGATATATTATTATTGCACTTGA
>ERZ1643249.629-NODE-629-length-39295-cov-48.821713_pt1 | contig 39295 bp, 50 predicted proteins | sample MGYA00579263_ERZ1643249 | MGnify/ENA primary metagenome ERZ1643249 (study PRJEB29033, sample SAMEA4952264) | chicken gut metagenome | biome: Broiler Chicken; feature: Gastrointestinal Tract; material: Caecum | place: Ireland | collected 2018 | study: Broiler...
CACTAGATGAGAATACAGCTACTAATTTAACTAATAGAATTATTACTTTGGAAAAAAATGAAATAGTATTAGGAACTTGTACTGATGAAGAATTAGAACAAGCGATTGCAGAAAGTGATTAAAGAAAGGAAAGTGATAACAATGAATAAAGTTTACAATATGTTACATGGGGGGGGGGGGAGCTTACACAGCTTAACTCCTCTTATGAAAGGAGGGAGAGGCTAGTAATTAATTCTCTCTCTCAAAAGAGGTGGGACTATGAGTAATAGTGTGCTTAAAGATAAAGACGAGAAAATATTGAACCCAAAAATTCCAAGATATGAAAAATTTAAAAGACAGTTTGAAAGTGGAGAAATATTAACTAATCAAATGACCGATGGACAAATTGGAGGTATAACAGGAGCTTACTATAATTTGACATTTAAAAAAAGTTACAATACTGTACCTAAGATTCTTTTAGAGCCTAAAACTAAAGTTGATAATATGGGGTTTGTTCAAACACTTGTTGAAAATTTAAGCACAACAGGGTGCAGAATATGGATAAATTCTCAACCACACTCAAATAATTATAGTGTTATGTATTTCATATTCGAAGAATGAGTATAACTCATAGTTAAGCTGAAAAGCGAAATATGTGAATGAAGTATTAAAAGATAAAGACAATAAAATATTAAACCCCAAAATTCCGAGATATGAATATAATTTATATACAAATGAAGAACCTATTAAAACAGGACGCAAAATAGATGGCAAAAGCGAATATATAAAGAGAATAACTATACCACAATTGCCAAATGCTAGTGCATTAGAAGTGAATACTGGTTTAAACATAGATGACATAAATGTTACTAATATAAAATGTTTGGCTTATAGAAGTAGTGATAAGACATATATACCTATTCCGTTTATAAGCATGGCAAATACTCATATTGGCTTAAATACAAAAGTTACAAATAACATTTTATATTTACTAATTGAAACTACAATTGATAGGTCAAATTTTAGTGGATGGGCAGAAATAAGTTTTGTATATAATTGAGAGAGAATTAAATAGCCGTTTATATAGCGAATGAAGTATTAAAAGACACAAATGGAGATATTTTAAATCCAAAAATACCTAGATATGAGATATTAAAAAATCAATTATTGGATGGGAGCTCTCCTATAAAAACTGGTAGAAAGATAAATGGAGAAGATGAATATGTATTTAGAAGGAACATAGGTATATTGCCTAATAATTCTTCATTAGAATATGACTTGCCTATTGAAATGGGAAGTATATTACCAATTAGAGGCTTAGATGTTTATGGTGTTAGCACGTCTGGAGAGATGATACCTATTCCAAGGCATACTGGGTCTTCTTATGTGAGTTATTATATAACTACCAATGGTAGTAGAAGTTTCTTAGCTCTCACAACCAATGCAGATTTATCAAAGTTTGTTGGTTATTTGAATATGTATTTTATTTATCAGTAAGTATAAATAAGAATAAAAGGAGGTATTAATAAATGAATTTTGATGTTAAAGACATCGGTAATTTTAAGGAGGTTATTGAAGCTATTGTAGATGAAAGATTAAAAAGATATGGTATAACATCTTTCATTGCAGCGGTAGTAACACAAGTTAATGATGATGGAACAGTTAATGTTGTAATACCTCCAACTAATAACAGATATGTAAACAATGTGTTAAATAAGAGTAATGAGACTTTAAATGTCGGAGACTCAGTCGAGTTATGTTCAAAAAACGGTCGCCTATCTAATTCTTGGGTGGCTATCAAACATGGTAACGCAGGGGCTGGAGGTTCTTTAGAGTCTCGTGTAAAATGGTTAGAAGATAATGCCTTAACATTTGTTAAGACAGGAGAATACGACGAAGAATAAAAGGAGTGAAAATTATGACAAAATCTTTAATTAGGGGGGGGCAATACGTCAATAAGGCTATTGCACTCTCTTTTGAATGGAAAGGAGGTATATTGTAATTAATATACCTCTTTTAAGGTGAAATAGTCTTTTGATAAGATATTATGAATAAAGGTAATACTTATAATAAGCATATGCCCGTCCTAATTAACGCAAGTTCAATATTGTACGAGGGGGGGGGCAGCATTTTAGAGGATTATCTTAATGAACTCTTCTTAAAAGTATACCCCGTGGGTACAATATATACTTCTACAAGCGATATGAACCCCACTGAATATTTTGGTGGAACGTGGGAAATATATGGTAGTGGTAGATGTTTGGTAGGGGTTGATACAACTCAAACAGAATTTAATTCAGTTAAAAAAACTGGTGGTTCAAAATCTGTAACTTTAAATATCAATCAAATACCATCGCATTATCATAACATGGTTGATGGAGGAAGATTAGTGTACTGGGATAGTGGTTTAAATCAGATGGGTGATTTAAACTATAATGGTAACAAACCAGTACAAACCACTTGGAATACAAGAACGGCTAATTCTGGTGGAGGTCAGGCTCACACTAATTTACAACCATATATTACTGTATACTTTTGGAGAAGAACGGCATAATTCTAAAATGCATAAATATGATAAAAAATTATGGAAAGACGTATAATTCAAGTCAAAATGTCTTGATTGAAACTTCCCAAATATTTGATGAGGGGGGGGCAAGACACTAGATAAAATAATTTATCCTATTGGCAGTGTATATATTAGTATAAACAGCACAGACCCTCATGAATTATTTGGGGGTACATGGGTGCAAATAAAGGATACTTTTTTATTAGCCTGTGGAAATACATACAATAACGGCTCTACTGGTGGAAATAAAGAGCATCAACATTTATTACCTATAGCTCTTGATAATGGAATAGATAACTGGAGTGTCATGCAGTGGAATGCAGCTTTTGGTTATGGCACGCAATCATATTGGTCTCCAAATAGAAACAATTTAAACAATAGGGCTACAGCAGAAGGAATATGGTTACAACAATTAAAGAGTAAAAAAGAAAGTAATATGCCACCCTATTTAGCTGTTTATATGTGGTATAGAACTGCATAATAGTAGTGTCGAATTATATGAATAGAAAAGATTATGGAGAAATTTTTTGTAAAGGAAAAAATGTAAGTTTAAATGCAACCCAATCTTATTATGAGGGGGGGGGGCAGGACGTTAGGTGACCTTTTGGATTTAGTATATCCAGTTGGGTCAATCTACATGAATGTTAATAATATTAACCCACAAAGTGTATTTGGCGGCTCTTGGGAAAAAGTAGAAGGTAAATTTCTACTTGGTTCTAGTGCCACTTATTTATTAGGTACACAAGGAGGTGAGGCATCTCATACCTTGACTTTGTCTGAAATGCCTAAACATAACCATATAATGACATTTTATACTGGAAATCCTGGAGGTTTTCAAAGTGGGCAACAAGTTGCTCCAACCAATTCAATAACAAGAACTACAGAAATGGCTGGAAATAATCAACCTCATAACAATTTACCTCCTTATTTAGTGGTTAATATTTGGAAACGTGTAGCTTAGTCCGAATTATATGAAACCTTATGGAAAACTATATAATAACGATATTAATGTATCAATAACACCATTAGACATATATAATTTTTATCCAGTTGGAAGCATATATTTGTCTGTGGTGAATATAAATCCTTCCACGTATTTTGGTGGTACATGGGAAGCAATAGAGGGTGTTTTCTTGCTTGGTTGTAGTAGTGAGTATGTAGCTGGAACAACTGGTGGAGAAGAAACACATATTTTAACAGTAGAAGAAATGCCTAGTCATAACCATAGATTAAGTTTTGGTCAAGGAAATAATAGTGCAGGTAATCCAGGAGTATATGGAACTGACTCTAATGCAAAACCGTATACCGAGGGAAACGGCGGTAATCAACCACATAATAATATGCCGCCATATCTCGCAGTTTATATGTGGAAAAGAATATCTTAATAAAAAGACTTTGATTACAATATGAATATATTTATGGAATATGGAACTTTAAATAACAAGAAAAAAGCTGTCCAACTTCTTTCTAAGACAATTCTACATGAGTATGAGGGGGGGGGGCAGCGTAGTTTAAACGAAATTCTTGATAACATATATCCCATCGGAAGCATATATTTATCTACAAATTCTACAAACCCTTCTAATTATTTTGGTGGTGTTTGGGAGCAAATTAAAGATAGATTTTTATTGGCTTGTGGTGATACTTATGGTAGTGGTTCTACAGGCGGAAGTTCAACTCATACTATTTTACCTGAAAATCTTCCTTGGCAGGTTACGGTTAGAATGAACCTGTCTAGCGGTTGGGGTAATAACAATTGGGGCGACTTGAGTGGATGGGGTAACTATCAGAATAATTCTGGTGGTCATGAAACAAATCGTCCAATTAATCATATACCTCCTTATGTGGCAATATATGTGTGGAAAAGAATTAGTTAAACAAAGCGAATATTATGAAAAATATTGGAAACATAAATAATAAGAATATTGGAGCCCTTCTAAACTCAAGCAATATATACTACGAGGGGGGGGCAACGCTAGATAAGATTTTATATCCTATCGGTAGTATATATATGAGCGTTAATTCGACCAATCCAAGTCAATTATTTGGCGGAGCCTGGGTTCAGATTTCTGGTCGATTTTTATATTGTACAAACAATAGTATGGACACTGGTGGTGAAGCCACACATAAACTTACTATAAATGAAATGCCAAGCCATAACCACATGGTAGATTACGACCAAGTTTGGGATGGAGGCGGAGGTACTCGTGCACTAGGAACTACAGATAACGGTGGTTCATGGGCTAGTGGTACGTGGGTGCATAATACAGGAGGAAGTCAAGCACATAATAATATGCCTCCATATTTTACTGTGTATTGTTGGTACAGAACGGCATAATATACTATTTTTAGCGTAATTTATTATGGATTATGGAAGATTATATAACAAACAGAAAAACGTCTCTATTACCCCATTAGATATATATAATTTATATCCTATCGGAAGCATATACATATCAGTAATAGATGTAAATCCAGCCAATTACTTTGGAGGCATTTGGGAAGCTTTTGGCACAGGAAGAACTTTAGTTGGTGTTGATGCAACACAAACAGAATTTAATACTGTATTAAAGACTGGTGGTCATAAGTATTTACAAGCACATAGACATATAGGTTTGTCTTGGCTTGGGGATGATGCCCAACAAAGTATTACTCTGAACGGAGGCTCTGGAGCGGGGTATAATTTGAGTTATACAGGTGGTAATGTGCCTAACCAACAAGACCATATTCAGACAAGAAGTGCTGGGCAGGGTAACGCACAGAATTTACAGCCTTATATTACTGTGTATATGTGGAGACGAATTAGTTAAAAAAGGAGAAAGAAATATGGCTTTATATAAAGAGATAACAGATAACAAAGGAGTTATTACAAGATATTTTAGAATTTCTAATATTACTTTTGATATTGATAATGACAGTTTAAATATCACTGTAAGGGAATATACAAACGAGGATTATAGAGATATTGAAAAAAATATTAGAGCATTAAAAGAAGAGATAAATGAAAAACAAAGTGTTATTAATACGCTAAACGAGAATTATAGGGAGAACGAAGAAGAAATATTAGAGAAAAATAAAGAACTATATAGTTTAATTACAGAATTAAATTCTTTAAATGAGTCTTCTTATTATGTTGGGGAAACTGTATATTCGTTTGATTTTACAGACCAAGACTACTCTATAACAGATTGTTATAATTTATTGAAAACTTTAGATGTGTTTGCAAATAGCACTAATGTTTAAAAGGAGGTAAGAATATGGCTCAACAACAATTAAATAACGGTATTTCTGGACAAGTTTTTAGGAATATCTGTAATGCCAACTTTACAGAATTATACACAGGTAAGGCTGACAAAAATCATGCATCATCAAGTACAGATTTTGGTGTCGCTACTACATCAAATTTTGGTCATATTAAAGTTACTGTTGGTAATGGTTTAAATTTATCTAATGGGACTTTATCATTGGCTGGTGCTTCTACTTCTGATGCTACTACAGGTACTTCAACTACAGTCGTAATGACTCCAGCAAGAGTAAAAGAGGCAGTTAATGCTTATGGCGTAATGAGTGATGGAAACATTATGCTAAAGGTCTCACCTACTCAACCAGAGCCACAAAGTGGTAAAACAATTATATGGTTAGATACATCTGAAAGTTAGGAGGTAATATATGGCAACAGTAGTATTAAAATATGGTAATTACAGTTCGCATTTGGACTTAGATTACGATTTTGTAGTTAGTGGTAGAAGCTGGTCTTTATACGCAGCATTAGTTTTTAGAACAGGAAACTATAGTATGGGTTCTTGGGGTGCTATCGGAAATACTTATATTCATACCGTTACTGTTGGGGGAGGATTACCTTATACGGCAATGTATTCAGCAACAACATTAATTGGTAGGTCGTTTATTACTTCAGGGACTTATCCAACTAATGGGGCTGCTCCTTCTGTAAGTTTTGGATGGAGATTTGGAGTTAACTCTAGTTGGGGAGGTTATCAGACGCCAAGTGGTAGTGTAACGGTTTGGGGGTCTGCTATTGGAGCCATTAATGCTCCAAGTGTTAATAAACCAACCATTTCATCTATAACAGATACTAGTGCTAAGGCGTCTTTTACAATTGCTAATAGTAATGGTCAGGCTCCTAGAGATTATTATATTGATTTGTCAGAGACTAATTTTGGTAGTGTTGTAAAAACTATCAATGGTTCTTCTGGTACATTTACTGGTTTAACACCTAATAAAACGTATTATGCTAGAGCTAATTCTTCTAATGATGGTGGTCGTGGTTATTCTGCTGTAACAAGCTTTAAAACTTTATTTTATGACCCAGGTTCTCCAGCTAACATCGTTTTAAGTTATGACCAAAGTGAACCAATACCATCTGCAAACTTACAAGCAACATGGTTAGCAGCTAGTGCAGGCTCAACCCCAATAGCAGGTTATAGGTTACGTTTATATAAGAATAATGTAGAAGTTACTACTATAGATACAGAAAATACTAACATCTCATATACTTTTGGAACATTTGAGGAACTAGGCTTTGTTCCTGGAGATGTAGCAAAAGTTGGTATATATGCTTATTCTAAAGACTGGCAGGGCAATAAACACTTTTCTGGTGGTGGTGCTGCTGGGTCAATTGTTTATAGTAATACCGTAACCGAAGTATCGGACAAATATGTTTATGTGTCTATGAACGGCGGGGCTTTTGAGAAGTACAAAATGTATGTGAGTATTAATGGGGGTTCTTTTGTAGAACACAAGAAAGAAAAATTTAAAATTATTCAATAGGAGGTATTTTTTTATGGAAAGTGCAGAAATTTTAACAATTGTGTCAATTTTAGTATCATGGATTTTAGGAATTGTGGCTAAAAAAGTAAGTTGGTTTAACAATTATTTAATACCAGTACAAAACATTGTTATTGGTGTCATATTCATGTTAATTGAGTTTGCTATTACTCAAGATTTTAATGCCGCAATAGCTCTTAGTGGTTTATTTGCTGGAGGAGCTTATGATTTAGTTCACAATGCGAAGAAAATATTAGACAGTTTTAGAACGCAAGTAACTGGTGAAGCTACTGACGACGAAAATTAGTAAAGGAGGAAAGTAATATGGCAAAGAAAAAGAAAGAGGAAGAAGTTGTTGTAGAAATTATTGACCCACAACATGCACCAGGTTTTGGTGAAGAAACAGGGGAAGAAAAAGAAAATAAAGAGGAGGAATAGATATGAAAGTTTTTGGTATTGATATTTCAAAATGGCAAGCTGGCTATCCTTATGACGCAGCTAATTCTGAAGGGGTAAAGTTTGCCATTTTAAGAGCTGGATATGCTCAAGTAAAAGATGGGTCTTTTGAAACCCACTATGCTAATGCTAAAAGACTTGGATGGGGAGTTGGAGCATATTGGTATATGTATGCTACTTCTGTATCAGGTGCAAAAGCAGAAGCAAAGGCATTTATCAATGCAATTGCAGGTAAGCAATTCGATTATCCAGTTTATTTAGATATTGAAGATGCTAGCATCAGAGGTCTTGGTAGGTCTACACTTGATGCTATGGTAACTGCATTCTGCGATACTATGGAAGCCGCAGGTTATTATTGTGGTGTGTATACTAATGTTGATTGGTATAGAAACGTCATCTCAGGAGCAGAATTAAATAAGAAATACGATTGGTGGATTGCTAAATGGTCAACATCTGAACCATCAGGAATTAACTATGGGTTATGGCAATTTGGTGGTAGCACAAACTATATTAGAAGTAATAAAGTGGCTGGTGTAGTTACAGACCAAAACTATGCGGTTAAAGATTATCCATCAATTATTAAAAATGGTGGTTATAACGGATATGGTAGTGGCTCTACTCCAGCACCTACTCCAACACCAGACCCAACACCAAGTACAGGAAAGTTTGCAATTGGTGATAAGGTTGTAATTAGTGGTTCTTTATATAAGAGTTCTAATGCTAAGACAGCTTCTGGTAGTGTTAGTAATAAGGTTACAAACATTACAAGATATAATGCTGGTTCAGCACATCCTTATAACACTACTGGAGATTTAGGATGGATGGATGAGTCTTCTATCACTAAATATTCAGAACCAAGTAGTGGTTCTCAAAAATTTGCTATCGGAGCAAAAGTAGTAGTTAATGGTTCTTTATATGTTAGTTCTAATGCTAGTAATCCATCTGGAAGTGTAAATAATAAAGTTACAAACATTACTAGATATGTAGCAGGAGCTAAACATCCTTATAATACAACAGGTGATTTAGGCTGGATGGATGAAAGTTCTATCAGAGCATATAATGGAACCAGTACAATTACATATACTGTACAAGCAGGTGATACTTTAAGTGGTATTGCAGCAAAATATGGAATGACTTGGCAACAATTATATGCGAAAAATAAGTTTGTAATTGGAAACAACCCTAATATAATTAAGGCTGGTCAAGTATTGACTATATAGAAAAGAATAGGTTTATCCTATTCTTTTTTTTTTTTTACGGATTGACAAGATGAGTTTAAACATGCTATTATGGTTATATGATAGAGGAGGGGTAAAATGAGAAGAATATATTTAGACAACGCAGCTACAACACCTATTGACAAGCGAGTATTAAGGGTTATGAAGCCATATCTAACTAAAAAATATGGAAACCCAAGTAGTGCACATAAAGAGGGCGTAGAGGTATTTATGGCTATCGAGAAGGCAAGAGAGGTTATTGCCAATGCATTAAATTGTGATGCTTCAGAAATATTTTTTACTAGTGGAGCTAGTGAGTCAAATGCCTGGGTTACTAGAAATGCTTCGTATATTTGTGATGAAACATCGCATGACTCTATGATTTTATCTAATGATAACTATACAGCAAAAAGTTTTAAAAAACCTATATCTATTAAGTTGAAATCTTATCCTTTGCTTGATAGTGAGACTGGTAATTTACATATTCCCGATGATAACGAAAGTGGTTGTCACATAGATTTAACACAGGCTATAGGCAAAGTTAATATCAGAATGAATGGATATAGCATGTATAAATCCTATATAACATTATATAGCGATAGTATAAACTTAGATAATTGTATAACTGCTTCTTTTAGTGGTCATAAATTTGGAGCTCCAAAAGGGGTAGGAGTGCTTTTTATTAGAAAAGATGTGCAACAATACTTTATGCCATTAATTTGTGGTCATCAAGAAAATGGTATGCGTGGTGGAACAGAGAATGTTGCTGGTATAGTAGGTATGGCAAAAGCTTTAGAGATTGCTACTAAGGAAATCGAAAAGAATACGTTATATATTAATAAGCTACAACAATATATTACTAGTAACGTTCCAGAAGATATTATGATAAAAGCAAACCACGGTATTATCAACATAACTTTTAACAAACTTAATGCACAATCTGCCGTACAAATTTTCGATGTATATGGCGTAGCTATATCGGCTGGTAGTGCTTGTAATTCTGGGTCTGATGAACCATCAAAAACATTGTTATCTTTAGGGTATACAGAGGAGCAAGCAAAAAGAACAATACGAATTTCATTAGGTAAACAGAATACATTACACGAAATTAAACGTTTTGTCAAGATTTTGAAGAAAGTTATTGACAAATATGACCAAATATAGTATAATTATATTAGAATTGAGCACAAGATAGAAGAGGATGAAGAGGCTTAGTTCTAATATTTCTGTACGGAGGTCATATAATAGAAAACGACTTAACCATTGGCGTGATTAAGTCGTTAGTACACAAAGTTTTCGTGCCCTTGTGTGCTCTCTATTATATCGCATTTTCGTTAGAAAAGCAATATAAGGAGGGAAAAAATTATGGCATTTGTGAAAGCAAAAAAAGAGAAGATTTGGACAAAGGTTTTATTAGGTGGTTCTAGTGGAAGTGGAAAAACCTATAGTGCTTTACGACTTGCAACGGGTCTAGCAAGAAAGTGTGGAAGTGAGATTGCGGCTATTGACACTGAGGCTGGTCGTATACGTTATTATGCAAACGAGTTTGAGTTTTCAGACATGCAATTAACAGAACCTTTCACTCCAGAAAAGTATATTAGTGCAATTGAGGATGCAGTAAATTCAGGGTTTAAGGTATTAATTATTGATAGTATCTCTCATGAATGGAATTATTGTGTGGATATTCATGATAAGATGCCAGGAAATAGCTGGACTAATTGGTCTAAAGTTACACCTAGACATGATGCTTTTATGGAAAAAATTCTACAAGCACCAATTCATATTATTGCTACTGTTAGAGGAAAAGATGAGTATGTATTAGAAGAAAAAAATGGTAAACAAACACCAAAGAAAGTTGGACTTGGTTTCAAACAAAGAGATGGTGTCGAGTACAACTATACAGCTACTTTTAATATTGCTCAAGACACTCATATCGCTGAAGCTACTAAAGACAATACACATATCTTTGAGGGACGTTACGAAGTCTTAACAGAAAAAGATGGCGAAGCTTTATATGATTGGGCTAATGCAGGAGAAGAGTTTGCTTTAAATATTCCAAAAGCACAAAGCGATATTATTGCTTTAGCGACAGAATTAGGAGGTAGTAAAGACCCAGAAGTAAAAAAAGCTACTATTGATATTTTAGGAGAAGCCAATCCTAAAAATTGTACTAATGAAGCATTACTAAGACAATCTTTAAATGCATTAAACTCATTAAAAGAAAGTAGAGGAGGAAGTAAATAATGAGACAAGTGATTACAGACAGATGTAAAGTATGGGAAATCAACGATAAAAATGGAACGGCAGAAGTAAAGATTTCTTCTAGTCGCAAAGTTAATGAAAACAACTCATATGACAAGGTTCAAATTGAGAACGGTGTTGCAAAAAATGGGTATATTGCAGATTATCGTTCATTTGTTCGATTTGTAGGACATGCTTATCATCAATTAAAAGACATTAAGATTGGAGACACCATTACTAATCTTGAGTCTGATAGTAGTAAAGAACCATATTGGAGTTCTAATGAGGGTTGTATCAAATATCCGAATAGTGAAAAAATTACTGTATTTTCATTTGAGAAATACGACCCAGAAAAACACAATCAAGGTTCTACTAGAAATTTAGATAGAGCTCCTCAAGTTGCAGAAGAGCCAAAGGAGGAAATGCCATCTCACACTCATAATCAACCAACGAATTATAATATAGAACAACCAACCAAAAGTGTAGAAAGTTCTAACAATATCTCAGCGGACGATGAGTGTCCTTTCTAAAACAAAATCAAAAGAATTATAGAAGGGTGGCAAGAGTATGTTAATTCCTGTAGAAAAGATAGACGAAGCGAAAGCAAAATATAATGAACAGGCAATTCAGGAAATAGTACAATATTTTGGATTAGAAGGTTCTTATAACGAACGAGAAAAAAGTTGCTCTTGCCCTTGGCATAGGGACAAAACACCATCGTTTATATGGAATGAAAAGACCAATTGTTTTCATTGCTTTAGTTGTAATCGTAATTATGGTATTATTGATTTGTATTTAGACCAAGGTATGACATATTTAGAGGCGGTACAAAAGCTATTCAATAATATTAATATGGATTATAACTTTAGTCAAAAAGGAGCTATGCATCTAAATAATCATAAGTACCCTAAAAGAGAGCATGGCGACAGAAGTAATGTAGAACAGTATTTACAGTCTCGTAAAATCAGTATTAAAACGATGGATTATGCAGATATTCAAAGCGATAACAATGGTAATGTAGCATTTCCTTATTATGATAGTAATGATGTGCTAATGACCATGAAATATCGTTTAGGTAGAAAGTACGATAAAGGTAATGAAAAAGGGTCTAAATGTTGGGCACAACAAGGTGCGGATTTTGTTCCTCTTTTGTTTAATATGAACAGAGTAGACCCTTCAAGACCTTTAGTTATTACTGAAGGAGAAATAGATGCTTTATCAGTATTAGAGTCTGGTTACAATAATGTTGTGTCTATTCCTAATGGGTGTGCAAACACACAGTGGATAGAATATAATTGGGATTGGTTAGAACAATTTGATAAAATTATTCTTTGGTTTGATAGCGATGAACCAGGAATAAAGGGGCGTTCCGAGGTTATCTATAGACTAGGTACGTGGCGTACTTATTATATTGAGCTACCAGCAGATGAAGTTACTCCTAAAGGTGCTCATATAAAAGACATAAATCAATTACTTTTTTTTAAGGGTAAAGAGAGGGTTTTAGAATATATACAACAACCATTAGAGGTTCCTGTTGAAAAGGTATTAGATTTATCTAAGGCAGAAGAGTTCGATATTGAACATGCTGAAGGTTTGTATACAGGTATTAAAGAGCTCGATGATAAAATATACAAATTAACCTTTGGAACCTTAAATATTATTACAGGAAAAACAGGTGAAGGAAAATCTGTATTTGTAAATCAAGTTGCTATTTGTCAATCTGTTCAACAAGGCTATGACGTTTTTGTATTTAGTGGCGAATTGCCACCACCTATCCTTAGAAACTGGGTTGAGGTTAACATGATAGGAAGAGATTTCATCACAATGAAGGATGGTCATCTTAGAGTGTTTAATCCTGAACAGAGAAAATTAATGCAAAACTGGTATAGTGGTAGAATTTTAGTTTATGATGATGATTATAACACTACCGCTACAGCTTTATTAAATAAGATGGAAGAACTAGCAAGAAAGTGTGGAACAAAAGTTTTTGTAATAGATAACTTAATGATGGTTGATTTAGAATGTAGCGAAGAAGGTAGGCTACAAGCAGAGAAAGACTTCGTTAATAAGTTAATTTTCTTTGCAAAGAAGTACAATGTTTTAGTATTTTTAGTTGCTCATCCACGTAAGACAGGAGAAATTAGAGTAACAAAAGAAGACATAGCTGGTAGTGGGAATATAGTTAATTTGGCACACATGGTATTTAGTGTACATCGTTACACTGACAAAGAAAAGGCTGGAGAAACTAATACTAAAGACCAATATATAAAAGGCAAAGAACCTATAAAATACGACTCGTGTATAGAAGTATTAAAAAATCGTATTACAGGAGCTTTACCATTAGTAAATTTATATTTTGACTATCCTAGTTATCGTTTTTATGTTACGCCTAAAGAATTGTATTTCCGATATGCGTGGGACAAACGCAGTGAGAAAGATTTTCCAATTCCAACGACAGACCCAAATAAACATGAAATACCAGGACAGGAGGAGGTTAGTCCGTTCTAATGGATGAAAAAATTACAAACATAAAAAAAGAACTTGATGTATTTAAAAAATTCCATTTTGAAGAAGAGCCTCACATCTATTGGTGGATTGATAAAAACGGTCAGCGTAAACAAGCTATTACATCAATGACAGCGTTAATTCATAGTTATTCGCAACCGTTTGATGCAGAAAAGCAAGCACCATTCACAGCAAGAAAATTGGGAATACCTGTGGAAGATGTGCTTGCTAACTGGAAAAATACGAATGAATTCTCTAAAGTAAAAGGCACTCATATCCATGCATTTAATGAATATATTTGGCAAGGCAAAAAATATACCTATCCTAAAGATGATGTCATTGCCAAATTGGGATATGATGCCTTAGAGCCTGTTTGGGCTCGACTTACAAGTATCGCAACTCAGTTCTATAACAAATATAAAGATAGATTAATTCCAATTGGTATAGAGCTTACAGTTGGCGATGAAGAATTAGAGATATGTGGAAGTATAGATTTCTTATGTTATTCTAAGAAATTAAAATCTCTAATTATCATTGATTATAAATCCAATAAGGAAATTAAATTCAAACCGTATAATCACCAAAAAATGTTGGGTTGTTTATCACATTTGGATGATTGTAATTATATACATTACAGTTTACAGCTTAATGGTTATCAATACATCTTAGAGAGAAACACTAATCTGAAACTAAATAATGAACATTTTATTGTGTGGATGAATGAAAATAATTCCACATATGAGATTTATAAAACTAAAGACTTATATAAAGAGGCTAAAGAAATGCTCTTCGATTACAGACAAAAACAGTCTTTAGAAACTTGTCCTTTTTAGGGACAGTTAGAGATTATACATCATTTTAGCCTTTTTGTCAAATTTTGGAGGTAAATAATGTTTGAAAATACGCAAGCTTATAAGCGTTCTTTAAAGAAAGAAAAACTTATTGCGGCTTTAGAAGAAGCTAAAGCAAATGGTAATGAGTGGAAAATTAAACAATTAGAGTCAAAACTTGCTAACTTTAATATGAAGAATTATCCTAAAAAGATTTGGGATAGTAGTCGTGGCACGTATGTAAAGCCTAAGGAGGTCTAAAATGAATTTGACACAAAAAGATAGGGTGTCAGACTATTTAAAAAAGTGTGGTTATATAGAAACTAGTATTAGTAAGGATTATTTAATTAATCCTGATGGTCAAATATATTCACTGAAATCATCAAGATTATTGAAACCTTATGGTAAACGATATTTATATATTACAATATTAAATCAAAAATATTATGTACATAGATTGGTCGCAGAAGCATTTATATCTAATCCTAATAATTTACCTTGTGTTAATCATAAGGACGGAAATAAATTAAATAATTGCGTTGATAACCTAGAATGGTGTACTTACTCGCATAATAATAAAGAGGCATATAAATTAAAGCTTAAACAACCAACATGGAGTAGATATAATAATAAAGCACATCCTAATTTTAAGTATAGAGATAATTGGAAGACTCAGAAACTGATTAATCAATATGATAAGGATTTTAATTTTATTTGTACATATAACTCATCATCATCTGCTGAAAGAGCGACAGGCATACAATGTAGCCATATAAATGAATGTTGTAATAATAAAAGAAAAACGGCTGGTGGATATATATGGAAATTCAAGTAAGAAAGGGAGGCTTAATAATGGATATAAATGAATTAAGCGGTTGGGGGATTTCTCAACAAATTGCACAAATCATAGAAAATGGTTTTAGTTATGATGAAGAAACAGGAGAAGTATTTTTTACTAGTGACGATTTAGATAAACTAGAGGAAACTTTAGAGAAAAAGATGGAAACGTTGGCTGGAGTTTATCAAAGAACTACGGCGGAAGCTGATGCATTAAAAGAAAGAGCTAAAACAATTGAAAAAAATGCAAAAGTATTAGCAAATAAAGCTGACCGTATTAAAAATTACATTGACAGTTTAATGCAATTAAACGGTAAGACGAAAATGGTTGCTGGGGATAAAACTATCTCATATAGAAAGAGCACAAGTGGTGAGGTTATTGATGAGAAAGCATTAATGGATTATATCAATATAGACGATGAGCGTTCTAATAAATATTTATCTTATAAGGCTCCAAGTGTCAATAAGAAAGCAATTTCTGATGACATTAAAGCATCAAAACAAGAAGATGGCACTTATTCTTTAAATATTCCTGGCTTTGTTTTAGTGACAAAGAACAATATTAATATAAAATAGGGAGTTAACATGAATAATAATAAAATGTATGCTACAGTAATGTTATCATTAGAAGAGGTGGATGTTGTTTTAAATGCATTAGAAGAAAAGGCATTAAGTGTGCAAGCATTAAGACAGAATATATATGATAGTGTAAAAGCACAAATACCAGAACAACCTCCTGAACCCCAAAATATAATATTAGAAACAGATAAGGAGAATAAGAAAAAGAGTGGAAAACAAAAAGATAAAGTGTAGAGATTGTGGAATAGAATTTGATTTTACGGTTGGCGAACAAAAATTTTTTGCAGAAAAAGGTTTTTCTGACCCTGTGCGTTGTAAGGATTGTAGAGGTAAGAAGAAGAATAATCAAACTACAACCAACACTGGTATGTCAGAGGATGAAATAGAACGTATATTAAAATCTTGGAGAGAAAACACTGTAAAGTTTTAAAAAGATAAGTAAAAAAGGAGAAGATTATGAAAAAGCATTTAAAAGTGGTGGAGCTATTTGCTGGCATTGGAGCTCCACGGAAAGCACTCATGAGGGGGGGGGTATAATTTCACCGTAGTGGATGCTATTGAAATTGATAAATACCCTGTAGCCTCATATAATGCCATATATGGAGAAAATATCATACCTCAAAGCGTTACTGATTATTTTCCCAGCAAAGAAGATTTAGGAGAAGTCGACCTCGTTTGGAATTCTAGCCCTTGTCAAGATATAAGCACAGCAGGCAAGGGTGCAGGAGCAAAAGAGGGGAGCGGAACTCGTAGTAGTTTGGTGTATGAAGCTATTAGAATTGTTAGTATACTTAATCCCAAATTTGTCATTTGGGAGAATGTTAAAGGACTAGTATCTAAAAAGCATCGACCAGTATTAGATGATTATATTGACAGACTAAATGAATTGGGTTATAGGAGTCAATTTCAGATTTTAAATGCTAAAGATTATGGAATACCTCAGAATAGAGAAAGAATATTTGTTGTTTCTGTAAGAAATGACGTACATGTAGATTTTACCTTTCCATTAAAACAAGAACTTAAATTAAAATTAAAAGATATTCTTGAGGATGATGTTGATGAAAAATATTATTTATCTGATGAACAAGTTAACAAGATAAAAAATAGCAAATTTACTCAAGAAAAAGCAAGATTGCAAGAAAAGGACTACTCTGATACATTACTTGCTAGAGATTGGAAAGACCCTAAGTGTGTAGAGGTTAACAGAAAATATGGTATATTTGATACAGAAAAACAAACACATCAAGCAGGTAGTGTGTATGATGAAAGTGGACTAGCACCAACACTTGATACTATGCAAGGTGGTTGGAGACAGCCATGTATTGAGGAAAAGAGTTTTGTTCAAAACAAGTATGAAAAATTTATAGAAAAACAAGGTTATATTCCAGAAATGTTTAACCCATATAATGAAAAAGAAATAAAGGATGTTGCTCCAACACAAAGCACATATTGTGGAAGTATGACAAGTAGTGCAACAGTATTAATAAAAAATAATACAAAACAAGGAATTGATATAACTTGGGATAAAATTGGAGATACTATAGATGTTGCCAGAACATTAACAACTGCTTGCAGAACATTAAGTAAAAGTCAAATGACAACTGGTGTTTTAGAAAACAATTTACGAATAAGAAAATTAACTCCAAAAGAATGTTGGCGTCTTATGGGATTTGACGATGACGATTTTGAAAAAGCAGAGAAAGTAAACTCAAATACTCAACTTTATAAACAAGCTGGTAATAGTGTTGTGGTGAATGTGATTGAAGCTATTTTTGACAATTTATTAGTGGATTATCAATAGTTTTTTCTAAATGTCAAGGCTGAAGTTCTCCTTGACTTTTTCTGTATTCTATGGTATTATGTTTATATAATAGAGGAGGCTAAATATGAACTACGTAACATACCATTTACACAGTGACCTTAGTTTATTAGATAGTTGTACAAAATTTGAAGATTACATTATGAAAGCCGTAGAATTGGGACAAAAGGCAATATGTTTCACCGAACACGGAAACATCATGCGATGGGTGGCAAAGAAGATAGCGTGTGATAAAGCTGGTATAAAATACCTACATGGGTGTGAGGTATATTTGACCGCTCAACTAGAACCTAAAGTACGTGATAATTATCATACTGTATTAATTGCTAAAAACATGGATGGTTTACGTGAACTTAATAATTTAGTTAGCATTTCCAATCATGATGACCATTTCTATTTTAAGCCACGTATTAGCTTTGATGAGTTTTTAAATATTAGTGATAATGTCATAAAAATATCTGCATGTCTAGCATCTCCATTAGCTAGATTAGAAGAAGAAATCGTTACTTCTCAAGATGCTGAAAGACGTGAATATTTATCGGCAATGTTTCCTAAAATTTTACAACATTATGATTATTATGAGATACAACCCCATATTAATAGTGAAGACCAAAAGAAATATAACAAACAGTTGTTTGAGTGGTCTAAAAAATATAATAAGCCATTAATAGCTGGTACTGATACGCATAGCCTTAATAAATATAAAGCCGAGTGTCGTTCTGTTTTACAATTAGCAAAAGGTATCGAGTTTGCTAATGAAGATACATTTGACCTTTCATATAAGTCTTATGATGAACTTGTTGATATGTTTGCAACACAAAATGTTCTGCCACAAAAAGTTTATCTGCAAGCTATTGAAAATACTAATGTTATGGCAGACTCATGTGAGGAAATTGTTTTAGATAAAGAGTTTAAATATCCTAAGGTGTACGAAGATGATATAGAGACTTTAAGATTACGTTTGTGGGATATGCTTAAAGATAAGGTTGCTAATGGTATTATACCAAAAGAACAGAAACAAGAATTTGTTGAAAACATCAAAACAGAGCTAGCAGTATTTAAAAAAATAAATATGTGTGGCTTTATGTTATTCATGTCAGACCTTATAATGTGGTGTCACGAAAATAATATCCCCACTGGCTTTGCTCGTGGTTCTTGTGGAGGCTCTTGTATAGCTTATGTATTAGATATTATAGATTTAAACCCTATTCAATGGAAGACAGTATTTTCACGTTTTGCAAATGAAGACAGAAAAGAAATAGGAGATATTGATGTTGATTTTGCTCCAGATGACCGTGATGCTGTATATAATCATATGATTGAAAAGTTTGGGGCAGAATATACAGCTTATATTCTAGCTATAGGTACTGTTTCTGATAAAGGATGTATAGATGAAATAGGTAGAGCACTACACAGAAAAACAAATAAAGATGAGTATTCTATTGAGAACATAAAGCTTATAAAGAAAGAATATGAAGCTGACCCTGAGAAAGCTAAAGAGAAACATCAGGAACTATTTTATTATTTTGATGGGCTACTAAATACAGCCATTTCTCAATCTATGCATCCATGTGGTATGGTGGTAAGCCCAGTAACATTAGCAGATAACTATGGTACTCTTATTAGAGATAACAAAACGATTTTACAAATTGATATGGAAGACGTGCATGAAATATCTCTAGTAAAATATGATATATTAGGGCTAAAGAATATAGGTATTATAAAAGATGCTTGTACTTATGCCGATATAAAATATCCTAAATCTTGTGAAGTCAATTGGGGAGACCAAAAAGTATGGAAAGATATGTTGAGATGTCCATATGGTATATTTCAATTTGAAGGTGCATATGCATTTCAGATGTTGTGTGAGTTCAAACCTAAAAGTATATTCGATATGTCATTGGTTACAGCGGCTTTGAGACCGAGCGGTTCTTCATATAGAGACAAACTAATGCAGAAAGAATTTCACAAAAATCCGTCTACCATTATTGATGATATGTTAGCAGACAACTATGGGTATTTAATTTACCAAGAAGATACAATTAAGTTTTTGAAAGATATTTGTGGGTTAAGTGGTAGTGAAGCTGATAACATTCGTCGTGCTATTGGTCGTAAACAAAAAGACAGATTGGATGCAGCGATGCCTAGTATATTAGAGGGATATTGTAAAACATCTGACCAGCCACGTGAAAAAGCAGAACAAGAAGCAAGAGAATTTTTGCAAATAATAGAAGATAGTGCTAATTATCAATTTGGTTACAATCACTCTGTTGCATATTGTATGGTTGGCTATCTATGTGCCTATTTACGATATTATCACACACCATATTTTATAGTGTCTTATTTAAACAATGCTCAAAATGAAGATGATATTGTTGGTGGATTTGAGATGGCAAAATTATATGGTTATAAGATTTTACCTCCAAGATTTAGACATTCAACAGATAAATATATGTATGATGAGGGAACAAAGGATATTTATAAAGGTGTGGCAAGTATAAAATTCTTAAATAGTGGTGCAGCTGAATATTTATATTCTTTACGTGATAATCATTATAATAATTTTATTGACTTGTTACAACAGATAGAAGAGGATAGACAAATTAATTCTAGGCAAATGGAAATATTAATACAGTTGCAATATTTTGAAGAGTTTGGAAAGAACCAGAAGCTATTAGAGGTGTATAGATATTTCAAGTCTATTTACGGTAGAAAGATAATAGCGAAAAACAAATTGGAGGAATTGTCGTTAACAAAGGACGACATTGAGGGCTGTTACGACAAAGAGACTGATAAACAATATACAGGAATTAATGACTTGTTGATATTAAAAAGAGTGGAAGAGAACATACCAAACAAATCTATACCATTAACACAACAGATATTATTTGAAGCAGATACAGTAGGATATTTGAGTGCCGTGTATGATGTTGACAAGAATTATTGTTTAGCAACAGATGTCAATACCAAATATAGTCCTAGAGTAACGTTATATTCATTAGGTACAGGTAAAGACGTGCAATGCAAGATTAATAAAACTGTATTTAATGAGGCTCCATTTAGACGAGGACAATTAATTAAATGTGGTCGCTTCTATGAAAAGTTTAAACAACGTAAAACAGAAAATGGATGGGAGGCTACTGATGAGAAAGAATGGTGGCTCGCATCTTATGAATTGATAGATGATTTAGAATTATAAAGGGGGATATATGATACTTTATAGACTTTACATTGATGGTGTCAAGGGGTATAAGCACCTTGGCACTTACGATGCTGAACAAACAATAAAATCATTAGATAATTTAATTTTAGAAAAGAATTGCCCTGAAAAGATTTTAGCAATTGAACAAAACATGGAAGATAATATGGATTTCCCAGTATTTCTTTATTTAGGTAATCAAGAAGAATATATGAACTTCAGAAATTGTTTAGAAGACACGACTATAAAAAAGGAAACTAAAAAATTTGTTAGGAGGTAAGAAGTAATGACTAAATATATTGCTAGTTGTTCTTTTGGGAAAGATAGTTTAGCAATGCTTATAAAAATAAAAGAGTTGGGTTTACCACTAGATGAAGTAATATATTGCGACATAAGGTTTGATGATGAACCTTTGAGTGGCGAATATCCGTTAATGCAATCATTTATCCCAAAAGCAGAGAAGATATTGAAAGACAATTTTAATATTGTTGTGAAGCATATTAGTGCCGATACTTCTTTTTACAAACAATTTTATAAGAAAAAAACAAGAGGAAAACACATTGGAGATTATTATGGGTTTCCTTTTCCTGCGGCTGCATGGTGTAATTATTATTTAAAATTAAATCCAATAAGAAAGTATTTAAAATCTTATAAAGAACCAGTCATCCAGTATGTAGGAATAGCTTATGATGAGCCTAACAGATATGAGAGATTAAATCATGAAACTCATATAGCACCATTGTATGATTTAAAAATTACAGAAAAAGAAGCTATGAAAATATGTGAAAAGCATAATTTATTAAGTCCTATATATGACTATGGGTTTAGGGGAGGGTGCTGGTTCTGTGTTAAGCAAAATAAATCACAATTAAAAAACTTGTACCTAAATTATCCTGATAAATGGAACAAATTAAAGGAAATGGAAAAAGATAGCCATAATTGCTTTTGGGGTAAGTATACTATAGAAGAATTAGAAAAGAAATTCGAGGAGGAGATTTACCATGAATAATAAACACGATGATAAATATATGAGTCCTGAAGAAAACATTGCTTATTTTAGAGGTGTTGATGTAAGTAAAAATAAAATTTGTAGATTGAGGGCTGAAAACAAAAGATTAAAACATATTCTTAAAGAGATTAAACAATTATTAAATTGTAGAATAGAAGCATTTGAAAGAAGAGAGGCATTAGGAGAGGGTTATGAGTTAACAGAAGTTATGCAGATAGAGTTGGCATGTGATAGAAGAATGTTAAAACAAATACAGCAGATAGAAAGGGAATGTGTCTATAAAAATGAAAGCAAGAGATAAATTTCAAATTGTAAAATTTATTAACTCTCATAAAGACTGGAGAAAAATACTATCTTCTCCTCCTTATAATTTAATGTTTAGGGATGACGGAGAATATGTATTGATTAAGTACAATCAAATTTTCTCTGATTTTAAAGAACAAATGGTCAGAGAAGCTCGAGGGTTAATTTTAAAGAAAGTCAAAGGAAAGTATGTTTTAGTATGTGCTCCGTTTACAAAATTCTTTTGTGCTGGAGACCCAAATGCTCAAAGAGATTTATTTAAGTTGTATCATAGAAAAGAATGGTTCGTAGAGCAAAAAATAGATGGTAGTTTAATAAAACTTTGGTGGGACAATGATTGGCATGTTTCTACAAGTGGCACAGTAAATGCTGAAAATGCCGAACTTCAGTTTGTCATGAATGGTATTGCTAACTACAAACAATTATTCGACAAAGCCTCTTCTGGTAAAATAGATTACAGTAAGCTAGACAAAAGATTTACATATATGTTTGAACTTGTAGGATTAGAGAATAAAGTGGTTGTTCCATATAGCACAGAGGATATTTATTACTTAGGAAAAAGAGATAATTATACTTTGTATGAAACACCATATTATGAAGATGATTTACGTGGCGTAGAGAAATGCCTTCGCCCTAAAATAAAAGTAATTAACATCACAGAAAGTCCACAAAAAGTATTAAAAGACCTACAAGAGGAAGTTAATAAATTAACAAAAGAGGATGAGCATTTTGAGGGCTGCGTAATATCTGATAAGAATTTGAAAACTAGAGTTAAGATGAAATCGTCACAATATATGGAATTGTTTTTTCAAAAAGGCAATGGTATTTTTACCCCTCGAAAAATATTATTAATGATATTAGACTCCAAAGACGATGACATACTTTCATCATTTCCAGAATATCGTCCTCAATTTGATAATGTGCGAGAACATTTAATTTCATGGGTCAATAATGTTAGAAAAGACCTAATTTATATGGGCAACAACACTTGGGAAACAAAAAGAGATTTTGCTGAATGGGCTAAAACTACAACATGTTCTAGTATTATCTTCCAAGCATACGACCAAGAGTATAATATTGATGATTGGCTAGAGAAAAAGATAAAAAATATCAATATAGATAATTTAGTACGATATATAGGAGTTGATAGTAATGTTTAAAGAATATAAAAAGATGTTTATATTTGATACGGAGACTAATTCACTAAACCCAGAACCCTACGGAGAAATCTTGGAATTAGGTGGTATCTTATTATCTAAACCAGAAGGAAGTGATAAGTTCACAGAACGCCAAGATATTTCTGTATTAATAAAAAATCAATACCCTATTTTAAATAGCGATATACACCATATAACAGCCGAAATGTGCCAGGATAATGGAATTACCAAGGAAGAGCTTTTTGAGCTTCTAAAGGGTATTTTTGGGGATTATGATGACATATTAATTGTTGCATATAATACACCGTTTGATATGAAGTTCATAAAATCATTTATGCAAAAGATGCAACCAGGTTATCAGGTTAACAATCCTACTTTAGATGTGTTAGAAATCGCAAAACAAAGAACTGGTCTTAGAAAAGGTAATAAATTATGTGACATGATTATTAGATACGAGGTTAAAGATGTGCAAAATTCACACAGAGCACTTGATGACGTAGAAGCAACATTAGGGGTCATGCGAGCTATGTGGAAGGAAAAGCCAGATTTAGATAGTTATATAAGGAGATAATAATATGATGTATGTGCTATGGTTCGTTGTCGGATTTGTCATAGGTTTGTTTTTTGAGATAGAGTACGATGATAAGGATTAAAATAAATGAGTATTGATTAGGGTATATCTGATATATAAGGAAAAGAGGATGATGTAGTGTGAAAAAATATGATACGTCTGTAAAAATAACTTATTTTAATGTGGATTGGTTAAGAATAAAATCGGCATGCATGACGACAATTAGTAAAGAAGCTAAAAACATGCCGACAAAGGAATGGCGTAGAAAACTTTTAATATGCGAACATTCACCAATTCGCCGTAGTGAAATAAGTTGGAAATGGGAAGCAATTCCATATGCAATTAGCACTCATTTTGCTAGGCATCACGAAGGGTGTGAAAAGTTTATTGGCACGGAGCGTACTGATAGAACAGGTGTTAATAGAGAAGAACGTAGCCAAATGAACCCTGTACCTATGGAGATGGATGCCAATGTTCAAGCTTTAATTAACATTAGTGCCAAAAGATTATGTATGTGTGCTGACCCTATTACTAGAGAATATTGGAGTGCAACATTGGAAGCTATAAAAGAATATGACGAAGATGTGTATTTTGCTTGTGTGCCACAATGTGTAAGATGTGGAGCATGTGTTGAGCCTTTTAGCCATTGCAACTTTTATAGTAAGTTTGCTAAAACATTAACACCAGAACAACAAACGGACATTATGCAAAGATATGAGGCATTTGAAGAATATCGAGCTAAAAAGCTACAATTAAAAAAGGAGAACTCTCATGGATAATAAAGAAATTAAAAATAGACTAAGGGAGCATTATGATTATATTAAATCCTTAGGCTATGAAGTTGTTGCAATTTTTCTGCAAGGAAGCCAGAATTATAATTTAGATATATATGAAAAAGATTATCAGTCAGATATTGATACTAAATGTATTATTATTCCAACTTTAGATGACTTGATTAAGGGCAATCATATGGTATCTACTAAATATGACTTTCAAGGGGAACAAATTGATGTCAAAGATATTAGGGTTATGATGGAGATGTGGAAGAAACAGAACCAATCTTATGTTGAAATATTATTTACTGATTACAAAATTATTAATCCTAAGTATAAAGAGTTGATGCAAGATGTTATCTCTATGAAGAATGAAATTGCACAATTAAATACCTCGCAGTTAGCTAGATGTATAAGTGGTATGAGCAAAGAAAAAGTGTGTGCTTTAGAACACGAATATCCAGCTACTAAACAAAAAATTGATAAATATGGTTACGACCCAAAGCAACTTGTAAGTATTATACGTTTAACTCATCTAATCGAAAACATTTTTGATAAGAACTTAAATTTTAAAAAAGCAATGTGGTATGAAGATGGAGAGACTAGAGATTACATGATTTCAGTTAAAAAAGGAAAGTGTAACCTAGAAGAAGCCAGAGAATTGGCTACCTTATATGACAATAAAACAGAAAGCATTAAAAACCGTGTTGTAGAAGAGTTTGGTAAAGAAAATTTTAATGACGAGATATATCGTAAACTACAAAAGGCAGTCTATCGTTTAGTAAAGTTCGGCATTATATCTTCAGTGCAAGAACAGATGCATAATGCATGGAAAGATGTTTGTGATAGCATGAAATATTTTACAAAGGAAGAACAAGAGAAGGAAGAAGAAATAATAAGAGAAATGTCTGTAGAAGCAAAAGAAAATTTCTTTGACTATTACAAGGAGGAAGAATAATGAAAAAAACTATTTTTGCTGTGTCTGATATTCACGGAGAGTATAAAGCTTTGTTGGAGGCATTAGAAAAAGCTGGATTTGATGAAAACAATCCTAACCATTTATTGATTAGTATTGGAGATGCTTTTGACCGAGGAGATAGTTCTTTATCAGTATACCAATATTTAAAAAAATTAAGTGATAATGGTATGGCGATTGTTTTAAAAGGCAATCATACTAGCTTTTTTACAGGCTATTTAGACGGAAGTATTATAAGTCCGTTCAATTATATGAATAACGGCACGAATGAAACCATGGCTGACTTTTTACATCAGACAGCACCATTTGAAAGTTGGTGTTTACTTGATAAGGACATTAATGTCCCTACCATCGGAGATTTTACTAATTGGTTATCTTATGCTAGACAAGAAATCAACGAAGAATATCCAGAACTGCTTGAGTGGCTAAAAACAAGACCATATTATTACGAGACCAAAAATTACATATTCACACATGGTGGCATAGATACTAATGCAGAAGATTGGCATAAGCCACATTGTGAAAGATACCATTTTGTAGACTGGGAAGCATTAATGTGGGATGATGGTTCATTTTTCGGAAAAGAACTAAACAATACCGATAAGACAGTGGTAATAGGACATTTTGGTACTGCACGATTAAGAGAAATGTATGGTTATTTAACACCTGGAACTTTAGTGGAGACATTCCCTAAAGGCGAGAGAGAATATACGGATGAAGTGATTTATGCTGGTAATGAAGTAATTAGAGAAGTTGTAGAGAACATAGATGATGAAAACGATGGGCTAATTAGATATAGCAACTTTGACGAATATGAAATATTAGACAGAGAAGATGGCAGAGTTGTTGCAATTGATGGCACATCTAATTTCACAAAAAGAGTTAATGTGCTAGTGTTAGAAAACGAGGAGATTATTAATGAATAAAGAAGACAAAATGTGGCTACAAAAGTGTTTAGATGACCCAGAGAGATACAAAATATATGTAGACAATGACGATATATTTGTTGTTGAAATTACTAAAGAAGACCCAGATGGCATGGATAGCGAAGTGATTTATAGTTTTAGTAATTTTGGTTATGATTTTGCTTTATTTCTTTTAGAATATTTAGGTGCCAATGTAGACTACGTGTAAAAAAATAAGAAAAGGGGGATATTATGAGTCATGTAATTAAAAGAAATGGTAAAAAAGTTAAATTTGATGAAGATAAAATAATTAACGCTATACAAAAAGCTTTTTTGGAAGTAGATGGTGAAGTTACAAATGTAGCACATCAAAAAGCAAAAGATATAGCTAGTTATATAAAAGGTTTAGAAAAAACATTATCGGTAGAAGAAATACAGGATATTGTAGAAGATAAGTTAATGGCTAGTGCTCGTAAAGATGTTGCTAGAGCTTATGTCAGATATAGATATAAGAAAGAAGTGTTAAGAAAAGAAAATACTACAGATAAAAGTGTATTTGAGTTGTTAGGTGGAACTAGTGATTATTGGAATAATGAAAATGCCAATAAAAATGCTAAATCCGTAACAACACAAAGAGATTACTTGGCTGGTATTACATCGACCGATATTACAAGAAGATTTTTATTAGATAAAGATATTGTAGAAGCTCATGATAACGGAATAATTCATTTTCATGATGCAGATTATTTTGCACAAAATGTTCTTCATAATTGCTTTAGTGGAAAAACAAAATTTATAACCGACTTGGGTGTTAGAAGTTTTGATAGTTTTTATGATGGTGCACCAGTCAAGGTAAAAGATAAAGACGGGGTGTGGAGACAAGCAACAGTAAGAAACTATGGAAAAAAACAGATGTATGATGTAACGTTAGCTACTCCAAAAACAACAAAAACAATAACATGTACAAAAGACCATAGGTGGATATTGAGTAATGGAGACATAACAACAAATTTATCTATAGGAGATAAATTATATGCTTTATCAGATACTGCAAGTAATTATGTCCCAGAAACCCTAGAAGAAATAAGAGCCTTCTGTCTTGGTTTTACACTTGGTGATGGTTGCGATTATTCTAATTCTGACCTTGGAATACAAGTTAGATTATGTCAACATAAAACAGAATATTTAGAATATTTTATAAAAGCAGGATTTAATTATTATCAAGTGCAAAATAGCGAAGATATTGTTGTGTATAATAAATCAGAGTATCAAAAACAAACATTTTTAAATAGTAGTGGTTGGAGATTAATGTCATTAGAACAAAAAATAGCTTTGTTCAATGGTTACTATTCAGCTGATGGGCGTGCCAATTCTCACAGTATATCTACAGTTGATGAAAGATTGATGAACATGATTGAGGATATTTCTTCTCTTGCGGGATATTATATTACAAGTAAGTTTGTAGAAACAAGAGATACAGAATACAAAATAGGTTCCCAAATAACAACTTATTGTTTTATTATTAATCAAAAACAAAATTGGCTATGGACTGTTAAAGATATTGTTCCGCATTATAATAAACAATACCTAGATAATAGACCAGGTAGAGAAGGGCAGTTTAAAATTTGCAACACTCCAATAAATGCTTGGTGCGTAGAAGAGCCTGTAACTCATACATTTACTTTAGATGGAGGTATCATCACAGGAAATTGTGAATTAGTTAATTTAGACGACATGTTGCAAAATGGAACGGTAGTAAATGGTGTGATGATAGAAAAGCCCCATAGATTAATTACCGCAGCTACAATAGCAACACAAATTATTTTAGCCGTAACTTCTTCAAGCTATGGTGGATGTACGGTCTCTTTAACACACTTAGCCCCTTTTGTGAGAGATAGTTATAATAGATATATACAAAAATATTTAGAGGCTGGAGGTCTTGGTAACGACTCCGAGTCAACAGAAGAAATGGCTCATCGCTTGGCTAAAATTGATATAAAGAAAGAAATAGCAGATGCTGTTCAAACTTTTAACTATCAAGTAAATTCAATGACAAATACTAATGGTCAGGCTCCATTCTTGAGTGTGTGTATGTATTTAGGAGAGACTGACGAGTATAAAGAAGAGCTTGCAATGTTGATTGAAGAATTCTTAAAACAGAGAATATTAGGGTTTAAGAATGAAAAAGGTGTGTATGTAACACCTGCTTTTCCTAAACTTCTGTATGTTTTAGAGGAAGATAATATTCACGAAGATAGTAAGTATTATTATTTAACTGAGCTTGCTGCTAAATGTACGGCAAAAAGAATGGTACCAGATTATATATCTGAAAAAGTAATGCTAGAAAATAAAATTGATGCTAAAGGTAGAGGAAACTGTTATCCATGCATGGGATGTAGAAGTTTCTTAACTCCAGACAGATTTCAAACAAATTTAGCAAACGCTAAAAACTATGTTGAAGGAAAGTCTCAATATTACGGAAGATTTAATCAGGGCGTAGTAACAATTAATTTAGTTGATGTAGCCCTATCATCAAAAGGAGACATGAACGAATTCTGGAAGGTATTTGATGAAAGATTAGAGTTATGTCATAGAGCATTACAAACACGACATGAAAGATTATCTAAGGGCGTAAGCGATGTTGCCCCTATTTTATGGCAATATGGTGCATTAGCCAGACTTGAAAAAGGAGAGAGTATAGAAAAGCTATTACATCATGGTTATTCCACTTTATCTTTAGGGTATGCTGGTTTATATGAATGTGTCAAGTTCATGACAGGTCATTCTCATACTGATAATGGCGAAGGAAAAGACTTCGGTCTTAAAGTTATGCAACATTTAAACGATGCATGTAATAAGTGGAAGAAAGAAGAAGATATTGATTATAGTGTTTATGGTACTCCAATTGAGTCAACAACATATAAATTCGCAACAAAGCTAAAAGAACGTTTTGGAGATGATGTATTTATAAACATGGATGGTACAGATAGAGATTATATTACTAACTCTTATCACGTTCCTGTTTTTGAAGAAATAGACCCATTTGAAAAGTTAGCTTTAGAAAGTGAATTCCAAAAGCTTTCACCTGGTGGTGCGATTAGTTATATAGAATGCTCTGACTTAACTGGAAATGTAGATGCTGTTTTAGAGGTTATTAAGTTCATTTATGACAATATTATGTATGCAGAATTAAATACTAAATCAGATTATTGTCAAGTATGTGGTTATGATGGTGAAATAAAAATTATAGATAAAGATGGGAAGTTGGATTGGCAATGTCCAAATTGTGGAAACACAGACCATTCTAAAATGAATGTCGCTCGTAGGACATGTGGATTAACAATATAGTCCACGTTAAACGGATTAAATTGCGGGAAAGCCCTTAGAGCCTTAATAACTAAGCTATTGTAGGAATATAATAGTGGCGAGGTTAGCGACCAAGGTATAGTAAAATCATTAAGGATTGGGTAACCAGACGCAACGAAGCCTCCAGAACGGAGGAACGCTCAACGACTATAATATCCGATAGTATTATATAACGATAAAAAGGGTGAGAATATGAAAGAAGTAATTAAACCTATAAAGGATTATGATGGTTATTTTATATCTAATCTAGGAAAGGTATATTGCAATATAGGTAAGGGAGGAAAAAGAACTAATAGAAAAGATTTGTATGAGGTAAAACCAAGATTAACTAAGAATGGATATGGCAGAATATATATCAGAAATACTAAAACACATAAAAGAAAAGATATATATATATATATATATAGACTTGTAGCAGAATATTTTGTACCAAACCCATACAACAAAAAGTATGTTAATCATAAAGATTGCAATAGGATGAATAATACGCAAAGTAATTTAGAATGGTGTACTGCAAAAGAAAATACGAAGCAAACAGAAATGTTAAAGCATATTATAAGAGACGAAAGAGGTATGTTTGTTAGTAATTTTAAATATGAAATATAATACTATAAGGTATAGTCTATTCCCTTTTTAAATATCTCGAAAGAGAGGGTAGAAAAGACATTGGAACAAACTTTTTCAATCAGGGAAGAACTGATGAAATAAGAAATAGATATGTTCACCTAGATGACCATAAAGAATAAATATGAAGAATATTACAAAGGAAATGATTAAACAGTATAGAATAAGAAAGTTAGGATATGACTTTATGGGCTATACGTTTAATCGTGTAGAAGACTTAAGTTTTCATCATTTAATTGTTCCTAAAAGAGATTGTCGTGACAGAGGTCTCGGAGATGGCTATCTGTATTGGAATGGAGCTATTTTAAATCAAGAGACCTCTCATGATTATCTACATACAATAGAGCGTGTAGATAGGAAACTGTTCTTGTTAATCACACAAGAAATGATAGAACAAAATGAGAAAGGCTATTTAGACCTTGAAAACTTAAGAAGAATTAGAAAAATTTTATTATATTTCGAGGATGAACATAAAAACGATAGAAATAAACAAGGAAAATTACTTATAAAAAGACAATATATAGATAAAAGAATAAAATTATAGAGGAGGGGTAACCGATGAGATATGCTCAGATAAGAAAAATGGACATCTCTAACGGAGAAGGTATTGGCATTGCTGTATTTACACAGGGTTGCCCATTTCATTGTAAAAATTGCTTTAACCCAGAAACATGGGACTTTGATGGCGGTACTGAATGGACACAAGTCGAAGAAAATAAAATCGTGGAGTTGTTAAATTCACCACACATAAAAAGATTAACTATACTTGGTGGAGAGCCACTAATCAACAATAACAAAGAGGCACTTGTGCAATTATTGGGAAAAGTTAAAAAGTTATATCCAACAAAAAAGGTATGGTTATATACTGGGGCAAAGTATGAAGATGTAATAAAGTCATTTGCTGATGTCTTACAATATGTTGATGTGTTAATAGATGGTAGATATGTAGACGAACTAAGAGATTACTCTTTAAAGTTCAGAGGAAGCTCTAATCAAAGGGTTATAGATGTACAAAAGAGTGTTGCTGAAAATAAAGTTGTCTTATATTTAGAATAATGTACCCCTGGGAACTTGAAAAGTTTATTAAAGACAGAGGAAATAGATTAGGAGGAGACGACTTATTAAAGGCTATCTCTATGGAAGAGAACCCTCAATTAAACCATATTGTTTATAACCCCTATAATCAGTTATATGAAATGTGGGATTATGAGGGTAACTATTATCATTTTTCACCAATACCAATAGACGAAGTGGAACAAAAGACTTTAGTTAAAAAGAAAGAAAGGAAAGAGGATTAATATGAACGAAGCAAAGAAAAATATTCAAGAAGAATATGAAAAATTTGAAACTTACTACAGAGGAGTCGAAAGACAATTACAATCATTAGTGTTGACAGACATCATGGCATCATTAATGACAGAAGAAGAAAAAGAAATAGAAGATAAAGATGGAAACAAAAAAACAATTAAAGTAAAGAAATACGATGAATTTGAAAAGATGGTAGAACAAATTAAGGAAGTTTTAGAAAGTGTACAAGGTACACCAAAATTCAATTTAGATGCATCTATTCAATCTACACTTGATAGTATTGAACGTATTAGAAACGAGGCTTTAATATCTATGAGAACCTTAAAATGGGTTGCAGATGATGTATTAAAAGAAACAGAGGAGGTTGAAAAAGATGCGTAAATTTGAGTTTATTAGTGAAAAACAGTGGGAATTTGACATCGAGGAGGAATTTGCGTCTCAATGTGGCTTAGAAGCACATTTAAAGCCACGTAGAGGCACGAAACATAGTGCTGGGTATGACTTTATTAGTCCAGTAAAAATAACCGTTAGAGCCCATGAAATGGCTAAAATACCGACTGGTGTTAAAGTCTCTATGGAAGATGATGAGGCACTATTTATTTATCCTAGAAGTAGCATAGGATTTAAAACTGGAATAAGATTAGCAAATACTGTTGGTATTGTAGATAGCGATTATTATAATAATGAAGACAATGAGGGGCATATTTTTATTAAATTCTACAACCCAACAGATAATGACTTTGTAATTAACATAGGAGACAAAATCGCTCAAGGTATTTTTATGAAATATCTAACAGTTGATGACGAAGAAGAGATAGAAGCAAAACGTACTGGTGGATTGGGAAGTACAGGGAAATAAAAAGTCAAAAAAAACTGTTGACATTATATCTTGTTTATGATATATTATTACTGAAAGAGAAAGAGGTGTAGAAATTATTAAAGTTTCTGCAATAACACTATTATTTATAGCCGAGATTAAGTCTTCGACTGAATAATACTTGTCATAACTTATGTAGTGTTTTACATTGTAGAACCATAGATGTTAAATCCTCATTGCTGTCGATTTTTACATCTGTTTGAGTTTCAAAAGAACTTAATATTATATTAGCAGTTTTCTCTTTCAATTAATTATTGTTTAAGGTTAATTTTTAATCTTGAACTTTAAATAGTTTCATTCATTTACATTGAAATTTACATCTGTTGACTTTGTATCAGTACCAGTGATTACAAAGTCTTTTTTTTTATTTTCTTCCATAAGTTTTCCTCCTTTTTTGTTTAGGGTGGTCGTAAAGTTGCTTTTTAACTTCAATGTTGACAATTTATATATTACTGTGCTATACTTGACCTAAAGGAGGTAGCACATATGGACTTAGAGAATGTAGTTGCGATTATATCAAGTGTAGTGATGTTAATAGTATCTCTTATATTATTAGCATTAGTTATTGATACATACAGACTTAATCGTAAACGTGAAAAAGAGCGTTCTGCAATGGAAAGAGAATTTCATAATTTGATATGTGAATTAGCTACAGAGTCTAATGAGGAAGATGATACTCCTAATACAGACTATGAGCATATGAATGTATCTGAATTAAAAGCTATTGCAAAACAAAGAAAAATTAAGGGATATTATCGCTTAAAAAGAAAAGACCTATTAAGAGTCTTAAAATAAAAAAGAGGATGCAATATCCTCTTTTTTTTATGCTTTAAAAGGGGGCGAGAAGGAGTCCAAGGAGCACATCATGAACAAGATTAGCACTTTTTAATCTAACTCCTTCTCTAGTAATAATTATATAACATAATGCTTTGTTTTGTCAATATAGTTTTATGACTGCAATATTCTAATAAGCTCTTCTATATCAACATCTTTAGTGTCTCTAATATACTTTAAAGCCTTCTCGCTTTTACTCAATCCTTTTTTAGTTAGAATTAATTTATCATCATCTATTTTCATAGTAATGATGTCTCCTGGTCGTATATTTAAGCTATCTCTCATCTCTTTAGGGATTACAATACGTCCTAAATCATCAATATGCCTATCCATTTACTTCACCCCTCTCAATTATAGTCATTTCAATACCTCCCAATTTAATATTAGCAAATTTTACCAGTTTTGTCAACAAAGAAAAAAAGGAGATAGAAATCTCCTTGAAAAAATGAATTACACAATTAAAAACGACAATTCAATACATAACATTATTATACCATTTTGCCATAAAGCATAACTTAAAAGCATCCCGCTAGCATATAGAGATGGTGCATAATTTATATCCGAAAGGAGATAGATATAAAAGAGCACTTATAAGATAATCAAAAATACAAAAAATTATCTTTTTCTTTATGACATCTTAATTATAGCATAATTACTATACTATGTCAAGTTAAATTCAAAAAAAAGGAGCCGACGGGTGAGAATTTCACTCACTTGGTTACCTAGGAACCATTTATACTCATCGGCATATACTTGGAGCACTCTATAGGATTTGAACCTATGCTCAAGGAGTTGCAGTCCTTTGCCTTGACCAACTTGGCTAAGAGTGCGAGTCGCAACTTTTTATATATAGAGCGTCCTACTATATATTCCAGAAGTTGCCAAACTGCCCCATACCCGATTTGAACGGTAACGTTCGTCAACGCAATCCATGTTTCTGGGGATATATGGTTCCAGGAGTGGGATTTGAACCCACGGTCTTCTGGTTATGAGCCAGATGAGATGACCACTTCTCTATCCTGGGATATAAGACGCACTCCTCTCGAGCGAAGTGCAGAAAACTAAGGCGTCGACATAATAGTCGTCGACAACTAATTACATCCACCCCTATGCAAAAGATACTTCTTTTTCCTCTAGCTAGTTGACCGAAAACCTACCTTACTCGGTCAAAATTTGCCTAACCCATAATGGAACTGTTAGACGTTCCAACACATCCGATTTTCACCATTTTTTATCATAAGACGATAATTTCTGGTGAATACATAGCCTCTAGCACGATGCCCCGACCACATTACTACTTGTCGTACCAACTTCCAGTACCTATTTAAACAAGCCTCATTTGTAATTTAATACAGCGTCGTTCACTTCCTTATTACATCCTGTTTTACAGGGAAACCTTCCTCTCCACAAAGCTCTAGCGGTGCCCTCTACCCGACCTTTTGGCAGGCTATGATAGTAATCTAAGTGCTTTATTATAGTCATAAATTGTAAATCCTAGTTGACAATCACATCTTACTAATAGTGGTAATAAATGACACATATCACTATCATCGTCAATAATAATAAATTTGCCATTAAAGTTATTTTCGTCAATCCATTCTTGGATTTCTAACCCACGTTGTTGATGTAATATTGGCGTCATTCCTATTACTTTTATACTAGGATTAAAACCAGAATTGATAAGCAAGTCCTGTAGCTGTTCTAAAGACATACTAATACGCCACGTACTAGATATAACTACATCGTAAGGTATATGAGAATACAATTCATTTAACCACCCTATTGCTTGCTTATTATTTAATTCATTGTGTTCTAACTTATGACTATTAAGGGTAAACGAACCATCTTCTTTTTTATCCCAATAAATAGTTTCAACTACTCCATCAAAATCTAAAAAGATAATTGGTTTCATATTACACCCCTTATACAAAAATTGGCTGCCAGAGCTAGACTCGAACTAGCAAAAGCTGGTGTCAAAGACCAGTGTGTCTACCATTCCACCATCTGGCAATAAAAACCTAGGGCTTCTAAAGTTTCCTAGGGTGGACTTACATACAAGGCTTTAAAAGAATTTGCAACTTCTCAAGTTTCTTGTAATGCCTTACTTACTAAAAAAGGTCTTGAAAAATTAGAAAACACGACGGTGTGCCGTCTAAGTTTTGCACTTAATATGCCTAATAGCAACGGCACGTAAAGAAAGCCATATGGCTTAGCTTAACATATCAATAATTGTTTCCTTTGTGATATTTTCTAGTGATAAATCAATATCAGCCTCAACTACTTTAGGAACTTTAATTGGATTACCCAACTCATCAGTAGCATCTTCATATATAGTTACTGTTTTAGTGTCTACCACAGACGCTCCAGCCTCTTTCAATAAATCATTTAGTTTTAATTGAGTTTGGCTGTATGCTTGTAAATAATCAAATGCTCCCATTGTAATTGGATTGCGAGATGACGTACTACAAGAACTTCCTGCACTAAAATCATTGAAATAAAATCTTACATTATCAGAGATAGTAATAAGTCCAACGATTTTTTGTCTTTCATTTTTCTTAACAGTCATATTTACTTTCTCCACAATCTCATTTGGGTCTAAAACATAATTTGTTCTTCTTGTTGCTTCTCTATTAGTATTAGCGATAACGAACTCAAATGGCACATCTTGTGAATTATTAGTAAACATATTTAAAGTTATTAAGAATGCTCCATGACCATAATTTTTACTTACATAGAATAATTCTGTAGCTCCATTTGGTAGTGGGGCATTAGTGACATCGCCACTAAACAATATGTCAGATGTTGTACTTCTGTAAGATGCATCCCAACCAAACACGTCGCTTTTATTCATTTGTTTTAAATCAAGGTCGACCCTTTCTTCAGTTAAATCTTCTACTTCTCCATAAAAGCCTTGTTTAGCCTCACCATCAGCTATATTAGTCCAATGAATTCCATAAACTAAATTATTGTCACGTGGTGCCTCTAAATAAGAACCAAATGGAATATTACCATTAAATTGCTTTTCGCTTGTTGGTGCAGCATAAGTAACATTATTCGGAATATATACGATTTTTCCAGATATTTTTTGGCTTAATCTGTGCACAAGATGTCTTTTAACATAATCATAAATTGGCAATAATCTATTCACATACAACGTATCATTTGTTTCTAAAGTAGATACATAACTTTTGCCGTTTCTTATCTTATACACAATATTAGTATTACCAAATAATCTGTATGATAAACCATTTAAAATCCTAATTTCTCTAAAAATTGTTACTTTATCTAACTCTTTAGCAATCTCGCCGTAATCAACATTAACGTTTCTGTCAGTTAAGCAATCTAAAACGTTTTTTCTTAGTGGCTTGTGATGGTATTTAGCACCTTTTCTAACGGCATTAACAATAGTATTGATTTCCTTATACTTATTATCTTTAGTTTTTAAGGCTAAAAATAAGTTCTTGTTTCGTAAGAAAATAGATGATAACTTATTATAACCGTTTGGTGTATTAGAAAGATAACTTTGTAACATAGTTAAAGTTTTGTTCTTATCAGCATTCTTAAGTAGAGTAATCATCTCTGTGTTTTGAATTTTTAAAGTTTCACCAGTAAGCTTAAACAACATAAATCTTAAGAATTCTTCTGGATTTTTTGGTGTGATATTATATTTATCATAAAGTGCGATTTTTACTTCTCTGTTTTTGATGTCATCAAACATATCTTTTGGTATAAAATCAGATAGTACCATAATATCTTTTACGGTTTGAAAAGATAATGCAATTCCACTAGTTAAAAGTGTTGTTAGCTTATCAGATAACTCTTCTGTAGTTAATGGGTGAATTGTAATCAATGCTATATCATCTTTTAATTCAGGAATTTCTAACTTCTCTTTAGGTACATATACTAAATCATTATTATAAATACCTAACGCTTCAAAGCCGTATGTAGTAAGATAATGTAATAATTGTTGTGCAATTAAATCTTCGATAGGTGCATTACGAACAATTTCAAAATCTTTATGTAAAGTTTCGTTCCATTTAGCACCATCTTTACCATACAACTCAATTGCAATTTTTACTACATCATCACTTGCGGAATTAGGAATTAAAAGACCAAACTTTAGAGCCTCTTCATGTATTCCGTCAACCTTCTCCCCCAAATAACCTTTAAATAGTCTTAAGATTTCTGTTTCCATTTTTTCATTCTCCTTCTTTACTAAATGTCGACAAGTAAATATAGCTATGGATGGATTTGAACCATCGACCTTCAAGTCCTGACTTGATGCTCTACCCTCTGAGCTACATGGCAATAACATAAGAACTTGTTATGACATTATTTTTTTTATTAAATAGGCGAAAAGTAAATAAACGCTGCTGCCTTTACCAATTTGGCTATTCCCCGATAACAAAATAATGGTCGGGGAAGATGGACTCGAACCATCACATATCAGCTCCCTGTTAATATAAAAAGGAACTTTTTATGCCTATTATAACCCTTATTAGCGGACGAAGGGTAATACGTTGCTCTTCCAGTTGAGCTAATGCCTGCGAGGCAGACATGTGGGACTCGAACCCACAACCTACGGCTTACAATGCACAAAATAGGAACCCTTTGTGTCCGTATATTTTGTTTAATAAGAGGCGAAGACTACACATATGGAGCTGGTTACACAAACCAGCGAATTACTTTTTCTGTAATATAAGGAAGTCTTTATGCCTAAGGGCGAAGAGTAATAAACAAATCTTAACCATTTACTAACGTTTAATAAGGAACTCTTTATGCCCTATCTATCTTATTAACTTAATTATAACATAGCGACGTTAAAATGTCAATAGCAAAGTTAATATTTTTACTCAAATGCACCAAATTCTTGAGCGTGTTCGTAGTAAAAATCTTCATACCACCCACACCAATTATATTGCTTTTGAATTTCACTAGTAACTTCTTCTAGCTCTTTATTCTGTTTTATTAATTCTTGCACATCTTGATGTAATTTAGTGTTTGCCACTATAAAACCAATAATAACTAAAACGAGTATTCCATATAATACTGCTTCTATATTTTTCATATTTTTCCTTTCTTACTAAAAAATGGTGGAGATGAGGGGAATTGAACCCCTGTCCAAAAATAACTATTCTGCCATAAATCTCATTCTTACCTTATAAGCTTTGTCTAGTTCCGTTCTACATTCCGTCCAAGTCCCTAGCAATCACGGGCAGAAGTAATGTGCTGGAGGTTAGTAACATATCAAGCCACACATTAAAAAACTTTACGATATGCCATCGCCTTTGTGTTTTTGATACATTTTATATTTTCTCTGGCGACATCTGATACTTATATAAAATGGTTGTTCTAGGCTAATACTAGGTTATTGCTAACAAATAGTGATTTTACACTATTAACAACTTTAGAAAACAAATTTCCGTTTATTTTTAAGTTTGGATTTAACGCATACCTACGGCTTATATTATGACGTTTCGTTCATTCCTGTCGAGACCAAAACATCCCCAAAAATGGTGGACGCTATAGGACTCGAACCTATGACCCCTTGCTTGTAAGGCAAGTGCTCTAACCAACTG
>ERZ1643249.634-NODE-634-length-39181-cov-5.592522_pt1 | contig 39181 bp, 32 predicted proteins | sample MGYA00579263_ERZ1643249 | MGnify/ENA primary metagenome ERZ1643249 (study PRJEB29033, sample SAMEA4952264) | chicken gut metagenome | biome: Broiler Chicken; feature: Gastrointestinal Tract; material: Caecum | place: Ireland | collected 2018 | study: Broiler...
CGTGCGGAAGGTCATGGGTTCGAGCCCCTTAGTGTCCACCAATATAAACACGGTCATCCTAGGATGACCGTGTTTTTTTGTCTGTCTCCAGCGGCGCAATGGCCTTCCCTTCCCTGCGCGCCTCCCGCATGAAACAAAAGGCGCGGCACAGGAACTCCCTGTGCCGCGCCCTTCTTATATAGAGGTGTCTCTCTCAAATTGCCTTACTGTGCCATCCGGCTGAGCACGCGAACGACCTCGTCGCCCACCTCGTCGGTGTGCGCCGTGCCGCCCATATCGGGCGTGAGCACCTTGGCCTCGCGCATGACGGTCTCGATGACGTCGATGAGCTTAGCGCCCCAGTCCTCATGGCCAAAGAAGTCCAGCATCTGGCTGGCCGACCAGACCGACGCCAGCGGGTTCGCCTTCTTCTGGCCCGCGATGTCGGGCGCCGAGCCATGGATGGGCTCGAACATGGACGGGAACTTGCGCTCCGGGTTGAGGTTTGCACCGGCCGCCAGGCCCATGCCGCCCGAGATCGCAGCGCCCAGGTCGGTCAGGATATCGCCGAACAGGTTAGAGGTGACGACAATCTCAAATCGCTGCGGATTCTTGACAAAGAACATGCTGGCCGCGTCCACCAGCAGCGAGTGGGTCTCCACGTCCGGATACTCCTTGCCCACCTCGGCAAAGATCTGATCCCAGAATACCATCGAATAGTTGAGTGCATTGCCCTTGCTGATGCTGGTCAGGCTCTTGCCCTCACGGCGCGCCAGCTCATAGGCATAGCGGATGACGCGCTCGGTGCCCTTGCGGGAGAACACGCCGGTCTGCAGAACGACCTCGTTGGGCTGATCCTTGTACAGCCATGCGCCCGCGCCGGCATACTCGCCCTCGCTGTTCTCGCGGATGACGATCATGTCGATATCGCCCTTCTTGCAGCCTGCAAGCGGGCAGGGCGCGCCGTCCAACAGCTTGACCGGGCGCACGTTGATGTACTCGTCAAAATCGTGGCGGATGCGCAGCAGCAGATCCCAGAGCGAGATGTGGTCGGGCACGCCCGGCGCGCCGACTGCACCCAGATAGATCGCGTCGAACTTTTTGAGCTGCTCGATGCCGTCGTCGTCCATCATCTTGCCGGTCTCCAGATAATACTCACAGCCCCACGGGAAGTGGGTGAACTCAAAGGCAAAGGTGCCGTCCAGCTCTGCGACCTTATTGAGCACCTTGATGCCCTCGGCCAACACTTCCGGGCCAACGCCATCGCCTGCGATGACTGCAATCTTATACGTCTTCATAGCTTGTTCTTGTCCTTTCTTGGGTCTCAATCGAGCGGGAAGGCCTCGGCCGCGTGGCGCAGGGCGCGCACGACCGGCAGCTCCTCGCCGGTCAGGAAGCGGATGAGCGCGCCGCCGCCCGTACAGATATAGCCCATACGGTCGGCCAGGCCATACTGGTTGGTCGCAGTCACGCTGTCGCCGCCACCGACCACAGTATAGCCCGCCGTATCGGCCAGCGCCTTCCAGACGGTCTCGGTGCCGTGCGCGGTCTCAGGCTTCTCAAAAATGCCCATGGGGCCGTTGACAAAGGCGGTTTTTGCCCCAAGGATGATGTCCGCATAGGCCGCAGCGGTCTGCGTGCCGATATCGACCAGCATCTGGTCGCCCGGCAGCGCCCCGACCTGCGCCTCGCGGCGCGCGCCGTCCTGGACGTAAGCCAGGTCGGTAGGCAGGACGATCCGGTCGCGGTATTTGTCTAACAGGCCGCGGGCCGTGTCGATAAATCCAGTATACCCCTGTTTGTCGATAAAGTCCAGCGAAGCCTTGCCGATGTCCACGCCATTGGCCGCGAGCAGGATGTTTGCGACCAGGCCGCCGGTCAGCACCTGATCGGCGGTGCCGCGGGCGAGCACGGTCTCCATCATCATAAATGCGTCCGCGATCTTGGCGCCGCCCAGGATGAACACGCAGGGGCGGGCGGGCGACTCCATCAGCTCGGAGATGACCGTATATTCCTTCTCAAACAGGCGGCCCATCGCCGAGGGCAGCACCTGCTCAAAGCCGCACAGGGACGGCTGGTCGCGGTGCGCGGCCGCAAATGCGTCGCATACATAGTAGTCGGCCAGCGGCGCGAGCGTGCGCACGACCAAGGTCTTGGCCTGCTGTTCATGGCTCAGCTTGAGCGAGCGCTCAAACAGAGTCTGTTCCTCGGAGACAAACCGGACGTTGTCCAGCAGCAGGATCTCGCCCTCCTTGAGGTCGCGGATGGCCTGCTGGGCCGCCGGGCCGCATACGTCGGGCAGGAACTTGACCGGCGCGCCGACCAAGCCCTCCAACACTTTGGCGTGCGGCCGCAGCGTATAGAAATTCTTGTATTCGATGTCGCTGCCCTGGTGGGCCAGCACGACGGTCTTTGCGCCCTTGTCGTGCAGTTCGCGCAGGGTGGGCGCACAGCCGCGGATGCGCGTGTCGTCGGTCACGCAGTCGGCCGTGCGGTCGATCGGCTCGTTGATATCCACGCGCACGATGACCGTCTTGCCGCGCACAGACAGGGCGTCCAGCGGATAGATTCCAAATTTTTTCATGGGGCTTTGCTTCCTCTCTGTCCGGACCAATGCGGCTTACTTCATGCCCAGGTAGCGGTTGGTCATGGCCGTGCCTTCCTCGCGGGTCATCTGCATCTGCATGGCGGCGCGGATGGCGTCCATGTTCTCCGGGATGACGACCGACTCCTGCGGGATATTGATGGCGAACATGATCTGCTCGCCCGACTTGACGATGGACTCATCCCACAGCGCGATCTCGTAGTTGTCGCCGCGGAACTTGCCCATGTCGCGCGCATAGCGGAAGAGCGACGCATTGCCCAGGAAGCCGTCCGCGATCTTGACCGTGCGGATACGGGGATGGGCCGCCGCCAGGTCCAGCAGGTCCTGCTTGCTGATCGACTTCTTGGGGGTTGCCATGACCGTGATGATGTGGCCGTGGGTCACAGGCGCATGGACCAGGATGCCGGTCGCGTCGATGTGGGGCATGATGTGCATCAGATCGAGCGCCTGATGGGAGGGCGCGTACTCCATTTGCAGCGCATTGGTCAGACCACGATGGTAATCGCCCGGGTCGGCCACGCGGCGGATGATGGTGACGGCGACGCGCTCGACGCCGACGGCGCGGTCGATCATGTCCACGGCGCGGATGAGGCCGGTCGTGTTGCAGCTCGTGAGCTTGAGGAACTGCTGGCCCAGGCCCTGCTCATAGTTTGCATAGCCGTGGAAGAACACGTCTGCGATGTTGTTCTTCTCGCCGCCCTGGAAGACCGCGCGCTTGCCCATGCGTGCGTAAAGTTCCTTGTTTTTCGCGCCAACACCGGCCGAAGTGGCGTCCAGCATGATATCACACTGCTCAACCAGATCCTCGAGCGAACCAGAGATCGGGACGCCGGCTTCCTTCAGCTTGTCGTTGTTTTCAGGCATAGCGCTGTAAAAATGGTAGGGCATGCCGGACTCGACCAGGCCGCGAACCGCCAGGGTCGGCGCAACATCGGAAACACCGACAAGCTCCATATCCTCCTGCATTGCAACACCCGTCGCCAAACGCAGTCCGATGACACCATAACCTGCAACGCCAACTTTGACCTTACTCATTTTGCTTTCCTCCTGTGATGCTCTTCATGAAATGGTTGGACAAATTTTTGCTCATTTTTGGTGGATTGTTGGTTAACTATCTTGTTATTTATAGTAATATTTCTCTTGTGTTTTGTCAAGCAACAGATTTTACAAAACACCTTTTGTCTTTTTATGCATAATGTCTTTGTTTAAAATTTCACAATTTTGCCCTGCAGCACATTTCAAAACGATTTTTACTATGTAAATTATATGTAAACATTTCCGGAGGGCTGTTTGCGTCCATTGACACATGCTCAAAATATTTCATATAATAAATGAAAGTATACTCAAAACCTGCCGGAACCTGTCGGATGCCGGCGCCATTTTGTGCCCGGAAGAAGGACGCCCATGGAAAAACGCATTCGCTTTATCATCAACATCGTCTATTTCGCGCTTCTGCTGCTTCTGATCTTTTTCGGCTGCAAGTATGCGCTGCCGCTGCTCGCGCCCTTCCTTCTGGCTTTTGTGATCGCGTACCTGCTGCGCCGTCCGGTGGCCTTCCTGGAAAAGCACCTGCACCTCCCGCACAAAGCGGCGGCGATTTTGGGCGTTTTGGTGTTTTATTCGACCATCGGCCTGCTGCTCGCGCTGGCGATCATCAAGCTGTTCTCGGCCGCCCAGACCGTGATCTTCCAGCTTCCCAGCCTGTATAACACCTATATCGCCCCGGTGCTCATGAGCATCTCGGACATCGCCGAGCAGTCGGTATTGCAGATGGACCCCGCACTCGTGGAATCCATCGACCGCATCTGGATCCAGTTCGTGCAGTCCATCGGCGAGATCATCTCCAGCGTGTCGGTCTCGCTCGTCGGCGGGCTGTCCAGCCTGTTGGCCACCTCCCTGCCCGGCCTGTTCATCAAGCTGCTGCTTATGATCATCTCAACCTTCTTTATCGCGGTTGACTACCGCAAGCTGACGCACTTTATCCTGCGCCAGCTCTCGCCTGCGGGCAAGCATATCCTGTTCGAGATCAAGCAGTATATTGTCGGCACGCTCTTTGTCTGCATCCGCTCGTATGCACTCATCATGAGCATCACCTTCGTTGAGCTGGCCATCGGCCTGAGCATCATCGGTGTGGACCGCGCCGTGCTCATCGCCCTGGGCATCGCGGTCTTCGACATCCTGCCCGTCCTGGGCACGGGCGGCATCATGCTGCCCTGGGCCGCCATCCGCGCGCTGGCCGGCGATTACCGCATGGCCATCAGCCTTTTTGTGGTCTACCTCATCATCACGGTCATCCGTAATATCATCGAGCCCAAGATCGTGGGCCAGCAAATCGGCCTGCATCCGGTCGTCACGCTCATCAGCATGTTTGTCGGATTGCAGCTTTTCGGCGCTGTTGGGCTCTTTGGCCTGCCCATCACGCTCTCCCTGCTGCGCAACCTCAACGACAATGGCACCATCCATCTGTACCGCACAACCGATGACCCCGAGCCGCAGGAAGCAAAGACCACGAATCAACCATGAACACAGAAAGCGCTGCCCGTGGGCGGCGCTTTTGCCTGCCCCGCCTGCACACACACGCCTGCTATAGCAGCCCAAAAACGCCCCTCACCGGGACGTTTTTTTGGCGTCAGGGGGGCCAGGGCTATCCATGCGAAAGCGGGATGCCAGCTAAAGCCAGCATCCCGCTTTCCATGTATTTTAAGAAGGGAATGCTGTGTTTCTTTTCAGTTAGCAAGTAGGACGTCCGGTGTCAGTTCAAGCTTGAGCAGATAATCAACTGCGCCCAGCTTGAGCGTCTCGCAGACCAGTGGAAAATCGTCACAACCGTTTTTTTTCACTCTCTCTATATTTCTATTATTTTCCTTTTAATCTCTTATATTTTCCGGAAAATTTATCCTATAAGATTTATATTTTAGGTCTTGCACATATGTTTGCATCTATTTCATAGATTGTATCCGGCTCGTATCCTTTTAATAATAAATTTATTATTATATCATATATAAAACTTATAATTTGTAATTTTTTTAAAGTGTTCTATGATTCATGCGAATCGTCTTGCATGTATAGGACATTTTGCCGGGAAAGGGAGTTTGCCATGAAGCGACGTGTGTTCCGTTTGTTTTCCATCCTTCTCGTCTGCCTTCTGGCCTTCCCTCCGCTTCCGGCCCATGCGGCCGAGGACGTCGCGCGCATTGGCGACACGCTGTATCCATCGCTGAGCGAAGCGGCTGCGCACGCGCAGCCAGGCGACACCATCACCCTGCTGTCCGACAGCACAGTCAGCGAAGAAATCACCTTCCCCGAGCAGTTAACCCTGGACGGCAATGCATACCGGCTGACCCTGTCCAGCAGCGCTTGCCTGCATATCACGGGCGATTTCTATGCACAAAATTTGCAAATCGAGAGCAGCCGCAACACGCGATCCGGCCCCACCCTATCCATCGAGGGCCAGGACATCACATGTACCCTCACCGCAAGCACCCTGCACTGCCTGGATAGCCGGCGCGGGCCCTCTGGCACCGCGCTGATTTCTTTTTCCGCCACCGACAGCCGGCTTTCGCTGGAAAACTGCACGCTCACCAGTGCGCTCAACCAGAGCGCCGCGATCGAGGCCATCGGCGACTGTGCGGACAGTGAGATTGCCCTGGACCAGGTAGATATTGCCATTTCCCCGGATTCCGGCACCGCGCGCAGCTGCTATGCGCTGTATGTGGACGCTGCGGACAGCCCGCTTGCCGTCTCGCTGACCGACTGCATGCTGCGCGCAGACACCGCCGTCCTAGCCATCGGCGAAGGTGTACAGCCGGTCTCTGCGACGCTGGCCGGATGTACGCTGGAGGGCAGCAATGCGCTGCGCCTGACAGGCGAGGGCGGGTCCTACACGCTGGAGGACTGCGTGTGCAGCGATGCTCAGACCGATGCCGGCCAGACGGCCGGCTTGGTCTATGTGAGCGATACCGCAAAGGACAATGTGGTCACGTTTTCCCAGAGCACCCTGGACTGTGCCTCGGACAGTGCCACGCCCTGTGTCCTGTCCCTAGAAAACGCAGACAACCAGTTCCATCTGTCGGCGCACACCCGGATCACAGTGAATACCGACACGGCCGACCTTGTACACATAAATTACGCGCTGGCCGACCGGGCGCCGGTCACGGCGGACGACAGCGTCGACCTCTCCGACTTCCCGATCGTATGGCAGGACGCGGACGGACGGCTGTGCAACGCCACGACCGCGCTCCTAGCCGCCGCCCCGCTGTGGCGTGCAGGCGACACGATCACACTGCGCGGTGCACTAGCCGGGGCCCTTGATCTGCAGGAACCGGTCACGCTCGTGGGGGAGCAGGCCCGTTTCTCGGGCTCCTTGGCCATCCGGGACGCCGATACGGCCATTCACGGGCTGGATCTATCCGAAAGCGCTGTGGACTGCGCAGCTGGCTGCGACCTCTCGTATAACTATTGGGGCAGTCTGACGCCTCCTGCGCATGCGGTCGTGTCGCCCTACTACGTGGACGCCGCCTGCCAAACGCTTGCCTATGCGCCGGTCGGCGACACGCAGGCGGCCCAGGAGGTGGAGCGCTTTGTACAGGATGTCCAGTCCGTGCTGACGCGCGCCGATCCGGAATCCAGCCTAGCCTCCTTTGACCCGCTCACCGACGGCGACTTGCTCACCGCCTATGCCGATCCCCTGCTGTCTGCCCGCACACGCCTGGCCCAGAGCACTACGGCCGAACAGCGCGCAGACGCCTGCGCGGCGTCCCCCGACCTGGCTGCCGCGCTTGCTGCCGCTTGGCGCGTCTACTGGTCCGGTGTTGGCGTCCGGGCGGATGACACGGTCATCGATCTGTCGTCCGTCCTCACCCCCTCCGGCACCGACAGCCAGCGCGCCGGCATCACCGAAAACGCGGCCGCACGCATGCCTGTATCCGCCATCTCGGCCGACGGCGCAGCGCTTGCGCCGGACGATCCGGTCCTGCTGCACGGCACCCTGACCGCCTGGGCCTTCGGCCCGCTCGGCGAGCTCACACAGCTGACATTTGAGACCAGCCTGGTCGGCCCGGACGGTCTTCCCCTGGTGGGCGACGGCGTCTATCGTCTTCCCGTCCCCACACAGGCCTGTGAGTCTCTGCGGGCCACGGTAGACGGGGAACCTGTCGAAGCTATCTTCACGGTCTCGCCAGCGGGCTATCCCTACGTTACGCTGGACCGCTGCGGCACGGTCGTCCTCTCGCTGACATACGCTTCCTCCGGCGATCAGCCGGCCGAGCCCACCGATCCCGACCAGCCTGCCGACCCTGACCACCCCCAAGGCCCTGTATCCGATCCCGACCAAACCGGCCGCTTTTCGGTCAGCCTGCGCACAGGGCCGCACGGCAGCCTACACCTGCACACCCGCAGCCCCGCGCCCGGCGATCTCGTGCGCGTGACAGCCGAGGCCGACCGCGGCTATGCGCTGGATACCCTGGACGTCATAGACAGACGCGGGCGGGCGCTCGACTTTGACCTGGAGGACGACACGCTGCGCTTCCGCATGCCCGAGAGCGATGTGCGCGTCACCGCCCGCTTTGCCCGCGCAGACCGTACCGACACTACCTATGAATCCCAGACCGATCTGGACGATCCCCTGCCGCCGCTGGCCGAGCAGCCCGCGGGCGACCTTGCCCCGGACGCCTGGTATTGGGCCGACGTGCGCGAGATCACGGCGCGCGGCTGGATGGACCCGTTGCTGGCCGGCGCTTTCTGCCCCGACCTGCCGGCCTCCCGCATTGATCTCGTGCGCGCACTGTACCGCATGGCAGGCCAGCCGCAGGATGCCGCCGCATTGCCGTTTTCCGACATTGCCGCCGGCTCGCCCGACCAGGCCGCCGTCACCTGGGCGCGTGCGGCGGGTATCGCCCGCGGAGAGCCGGACGGCCGCTTCCGGCCCTATGACCCGGTCACGCGCGAGGAATGCGTCGCCCTGCTCTACCGCTTCGCCGGCTCCCCGGCGCAGGCCGTGTACGGCCTGCCGTTCTCAGATGCCGGGTCGGTCTCGGCCTGGGCCCGGCCCGCCATGCAGTGGGCCTATCAGGGCGGCATCCTGTACGGCAACGCCGAGGGAACCTGCACACCGCTGGCCCCGGTCAGCCGCGCTGAATCGGCCGCGCTTCTGCTGCGGCTGGCGCGCGCCTTGGGGCTCAGTTAAATCCCTGCATGCAAAAAGCGAGGGCACAGATGCCCTCGCTTTTTTATGCCTTCTAAGTTTTTTCCTGCGCACTGGTGCGCAGCAGACGGCGCACGACCCTCCGATCGGCAAGCCAATAAGCGGTCGCGCCCAGCAGATAGGCCAGGCAATCCCACCAGTCGGCCGTGCTGGTCTTGATCAGCGGCGCAATCCCTTCCCAGCACAGGCTGCACAGGCAGGCAACAGCGAACACCGTCCGATAACGCCGGACGCGCCGCGGCCCCGTTCGGTACCACGACAGGACCAGGTTCATGTATGCCAGGAACGCCGCGCCGCCCAAAAAGTCATTGGCGTGGCAGCGGAGCAGATAGGCCAATTGCGGCTGGCTGACCCGGTCCCGGAACACATGCACCGCCACATGCAGGCCGATGCACAGCACAAAGACCGCAACATCCCAGCGCCGCAGGGCGCGCAGGCCCGCCTTATCCACACACAGCGAAAATAAACAGTGCGACCAATACAGCCAGTACGGTGCCCCAGAAACTCATTTCGCTCCTCCTTTCTGGTCAGAGGGAAGTAAAAATCCTTTCAATGGGTTCATTATACACCGGTGCCCGGCTGTGTTCAAGGTGCAGAATGGTTACAAACCAGGCGCAAGTGCTCCTATGCCATACTGTAGCCCATCAGAATTTCATAGACAGCGGCCTGCACGGTCCTAGCATCTAACACGATCACTATGGAGCAATTTATGGTGATTTGTACCAGTATGACCTACAAATATTGTGCTTCCCCGACCGATCTGGTACACTTGTTGCAGCGTGCGGTTTAGGAGGGGAATAAATGGAACGAACTCACCCAGCCAATATATTTGTCTGCGAATGTATCACGCAATCTCTGTTTCGGTTAATGAAAAGAAAGCAATACCATAAAATCACAGTAACCGATATCGTACGAGAAGCCGGTGTTAGCCGCAATTCGTTTTATCGAAACTTTCAAAGTGTCGAGGAAATTATTACTCAATTTCTTGAACAGAAAACTTCTAAGTGGTGGAGCGAATTTATTGCTTATCCAGATCGTTATCCTCATGTTATTTCCGAAATGTTTTATCACTTTTTAGATATGAGAGAAGAGATTCATTTGCTCTATCATGCCGGACTTTCCCATTTGCTCATGGAACATATTGTTCTATGTGAAAAACTAAGCCAGACTGGAGAAATCAAGAACACATACCAGATAGCCTTTATGTCTGGTGGACTTTGTGGGCTGGTAAACGAGTGGATATTACGCGGAATGAAAGAAAGTCCTGAAGAAATGGAACACATATTTTCAAATCACAAAATTTAAGATTCGGAGAAATACACATTTATGAGAAAAGCATTGAAAATAATTGGCATTATTGTTTTGATCTTGATTGTCGGAATATCCATTTTGTTAAAGTTTTTGGGAAGTCGTCCTGTTGTACCTGCTAACTACACACAAGACACGGAAACTGGAGGTCCCATCGAAGCCAAATATATGGCAACTGGTAGCCATGAAGTATCTACTTATGAAGAGCCTGTATTGCAAGGTTTTTCAAAATATACCATTGATTATCCGACCGAGCTCGAAACAACAGATGAAAAATATCCTGTCATAGTTGTCTGCAATGGAAGCGGCACTCCCATATCCAAATATCTTTCTGTCCCAGAACATTTTGCTTCATGGGGATTTATCGTAATCGGGACAGAAGAAGAATATGATTGGAGTGGATTTAGCGCAGAAATGTGTATTAGGCACTTACAGAAGCTCAATGACAGCGAAAGTATAGGCGAGAATAAAAACATATTCTATCAGAAAGTGGATTTTGATAATGTAGGTATTGTTGGGCATTCGCAAGGCGGAGTCGGTGTACTGAATGCCATTACCGCGCAGAAGCATGCGGATATCTATAAAACCGCTGTAAGCCTATCCCCCACCAACAAAGAACTCGCACACAATCTGGAATGGGATTATGACGCAGCGCTTGTTGATACTCCTATTCTATTGATTGCGGGCGCAGGAGGTGGAGATGATTGGGTCATAACAGGCGAACAGCTTCAATCCATCTATTCTGACATAGACCGCAATAAAGTCATGTTACGCAGAAAAGATACCCCGCATAACGAAACGCTTTACGCCGCAAACGGCTATGTGACAGCCTGGTTTATATGGCATCTTCAAGACGATGATGAAGCGGCGAAAGCATTTGCAGGAGACAATGCGGAAATATATATGAACGGCTTATATCAAGATCAGCACGCAAATCTCCGGTAAAATGGCGCAGCCAGTCAACGGTCAAGCTTGACACCGCCCGTCTTTGCCGGCAGACAAATCAAGGGGCGGCAGCAAAGTATGCTGCCGCCCCACGCTCGTATTTGGGAAGCGGGAACCTTTCCTTGCCTATCTGGCGTTTATCCGACCTTGCCGCGATGCCGCAGCTTGCAGATCCCCTGGGTCATGGTGCCCATCGGGCAATAGACACACCAGGCGCGCGGCTTGAACAGCACCATCGTGACAAGGCCCAGCACGGTCGAGGTCAGCATCACGCCGTAAAAGCCAAAGGCGAACTGGGCCACGCCCGGCGGGACCAGCGCCGCGGCCGACGCGGCAAAGTGCCAGGGCAGGCGGAATACCCAGAGCAGGGTCACGGCCTCGCGCAGGCCGGACGCCCCCGCCGCGACCAGATAGGTAGTAAAGAGCATATTACAGAACATGAGCATGAAAAATGCCAGGAAGCCATAGCGGAACCACTTCTGCTTGAGGAAGCGCGGCACCGGCCGGCCCCGCGACAGGTGCAGGCGCGCGCCAAGCAGCTCGAATAGCTGCCCGCGGCCGCAGTAGCGGTTGCAGTATGCCTTGTTCCCCCGGATGACCGCGATGCCCAGCGGCAGGAAAAAGCAGATGAGCCCCAGCCAGGCGAACAGGATATTAAAAAATCCCAAGATCAGGTAGAGCGCGGACAAGACCCATAAATAATCATACCATTTTTTGCGCTGTTTCACGGTGCATCCTCCTGTCTGATCTCAATGACCGAAGCCGGGCATGCCTTGGCGCACAGGCCGCAGCCCACGCACCGGTCCCGTGCGACCTGCGCCGCGATGCCGTCCGGCACCTGCACCGCCTGCCGCGGGCACACCTTGACGCAGCACCCGCACGCCACGCACAGCGCGGTGTCCACCACCGCATATCGTTTTGCCATCTCCTCTGTTCTCCTCTCAAACGGTTTTTTTCAGTATACCAGGCCGGCCCATGGTTTTCTGTGACCACATCACAGACAGATGAGGGCCGCCGCCAGGCAAAAAAACGTCCCCCGGCCCAAGGGCCGGGGGACGCGCATTCCGCACAGAGAAACGGATTTATTCTACTTCAGAAATCTTGACCGGGCGGCCCTCATGCAGGGACTTGGTTGCCGCGGCAGCCATGAGGACAGGATACAGGCCGTCCTCGCCGGTGACCGGGGTCTCCTTATCATTTGCAACCGCGTCAGCGAACGCCTGCATTTCTGCGACGAATGCGCCGGTGTAGCGGTCCCACATGACCTTGTAAGCCGTGCCGTAGGTGGTGCCGTCGGCGGTGGACAGGACAGCGGTGGACGGGATATCGTTCTCGTCCTGGGCGCAGCCCTCCGAGCCGAAGACCTCAACGCGCTGGTCATAGCCGTAAACTGCCTTACGGGAGTTGTCGATGATGCCAATCGCGCCGTTCTCAAACTTCAGGGTGACGACGGCGGTATCAACGTCGCCGGCCTCGCCAATGCCCGGGTCAACCAGGACAGAGCCGACTGCATGGACCTCGGTGACCTCCGAGCCTGCCAGGAAGCGGGCCATATCGAAGTCGTGGATCATCATGTCGTAGAAGATGCCGCCGGAGACCTTGACATAGGATACCGGGGGCGGCTCCGGGTCGCGGGAGGAGATCTTCACGATGTTGACCTTGCCGACCTTGCCGTCACGAACCATGTCGTAAACCGCGCGGTGGTTGTGGTCGAAGCGGCGGCAGAAGCCGATCTGCAGCTTGACGCCCGCTTCCTTGGCTGCGTCGATCGCCGCATGGACCTTTGCCAGGTCATAATCGATCGGCTTTTCGCAGAAGATGTGCTTCTTTGCGTGTGCAGCCTCGATGATGTACTTCGAGTGGGTGTCGGTCGAGGAGCAGATCAGGACTGCCTCGATCTCGGGATCGTTGAGGATGTCATTTGCATCCTTGGTGCAGTTCGGGATACCGTACTGCTTGGCGAACGCTTCGGTCTGCTCGTTCATAAAGGGATCGGCGATCGTCTTGATCTCCATCTCCGGGACGAACATCGAAATGTTCTTGGCGTGCACCTTACCGATGCGGCCGGCGCCAATGATACCTACCTTCATGGGAATCATACCTCTCTTTCGTAGGTCCGTAAGGTGGATGGGTGATATGAAGAAAAGAGTTGGTTTGGTCGAGAATTAATAGGACATAATAGCCTTGACTGCCTCGGCGGTCGTGGTCTTGGGCATGAGCTCAAAGCCAATGCGGCCGGTGTAGCCGATGTCCTCGAGGCACTTGAAGACGTTGTGGTAATTGATCTCGCCCGTGCCCGGCTCGTGGCGGCCCGGCGCGTCTGCAACATGGATGTGGCCGAACTGGTCGCCGTATGCCTTGATGGTATCGCAGATGCTGCCCTCGTTGAGCTGCATGTGATAGACATCATAGAGCACCTTGAGCATCGGGGAACCGATCAGTCGGGTGATCTCCGCAGCCATCTGGGTGTGTGCGAGGAAGTTGCCCACATGGTCGGTGGTGATGTTCAGCGGCTCGAGGTTCATTGCGATGCCGCTCTCCTCTGCGATCTTGGCGCAGTCCAGCAGCATGTCGTACATCGAGCACAGCTTGACCGTATCGGACAGGTCGTCATAGTGATTGACAACGATGCCGCCGTCGCCCAGGGCGTTAGAGTGGATGGTCACGCTCTTGGCGCCGATCTTCTGTGCCGCCGCAACCGACTGGCGCAGGAAGTCCAAGTACTTTTCCTTGTGGGTGGGATCGATCAGCGAGTAATCCGCGTCGCCGTTGAAGCCCGAGATGCCGATGCCGGCCTTCTCGGCCGCTGCCTTGACGGCGTCCAGGTCCTTGTCGGTCCAGCTCCAGAACTCGACATACTCAAATCCGTCGTCCTTGGCCGCCTGGAAGCGATCCAGGAAGGGGATCTCAGAATACATGGGCTCGATGCAAGCAGATCTCATAAATTTCATGGAAAAAACCTCCTGTAGCTGATTCATTCCTTGAACCATTTCGTTTTTCATTTGGGGACTGGCTTCCGGTGACCGGAGCCCTCATTTCTGTGTGTTTGCACATGCTGTGCTTTTCTTGTCTCTATTATACGCACGCCAGTCCGCTTCTGTCAAATTATTTTTTTGGAGCTTTTTGATTCGCCGTGATTTTGCCTGTCAATTTCCGAGATAAAATCATGGTTTTTTATCGATATATTGATAAATTTTTCTGTTTTTTACAACATTTTTCAGGATTTTATACATCCTAACCATTCTTTCTTTTTGTTTTCTGTACAATTTTTATAATATTCCTGTGCTTTTCTAGTCCTGTGCACTTCTCCCCTGTCTTTTTCGTCTATATGCAACGAATTATTTCGCAATTTCTTTCTCTTTATCAAACATTTACAGATAGTATTTCAGATGTTTTGCACATATTCTTCTCGATCTTCTGTGCATTCCAGCATACACAAAAAGCACACATTATTCTCCCCATTACACGCTTTGATTCGCTTTCATTTGAAAAAATGTGTGCACCGCACAGTTTTTTGTGTTATACTATAGTCATGACACGGGACCCGGCGGGCCTCCCGCTGGGAAAGCGATATATCCCGCATCCTATCGCACGATATAAAGGAAGTGATTCACCCATGGGAAAGCGTCCCACAATCCAGATGGTTGCCGAGCGCGCCGGCGTGTCCCGCGGCACGGTAGACCGTGTGCTCAACAACCGTTCTTATGTCAAAGCTGAGGTGCGCACGCGCATCCTAGCCGCCATGCAGGAACTCGGCTATGTCTCCCCCCGCGACGCCCATCAGAAGGCCCTGAACGAATCGCGTTTTTCGCCCATCCGGCTGGGTGTCGTCCTGCCCAACTGGCAGGACGACCACTTCCGGGGCGAGGTGCTGCGCGGCGTACAGGCCGCACGCACTGAGTTGGCCGACTTTCACGTCGAGGTCATGCTCTCTGAGTGCCAGACCGACATCCCGGGCGAGGTGATCGAGCTGCTCGACCAGCTGATCGCGGACGGCGTACAGGGCATCGCCATCTGCGCCGTAGCCGACATCGCCATCGAGAATAAGATCGACCTGCTCGCCGAGCAGGGCATCCCGGTCATCACGCTCAACTCCGACCTGCCGGACAGCAAGCGGCTGTGCTTTGTCGGCCAGGACTACCGTAAGAGCGGCCGCATCGCGGCCGAACTGATGAGCAAGTGCATCTCGCCCCACGCGAAGATCCTGGCCGCGGTCGGCAACCTGGAATTCAACGGCCACCGCACCCGCCTGGACGGCTTCTGCGCGCGCATGCATGAGCTGGGGTTTGACAACGGGCAGATCGAGATCGTCGAGACCTTCAACGATTACCACACGACCTATCGTAAGGTGCTCGATGTTATCAACCGCCATCCCGACCTGTCAGCAGTCTATATGGCAAACCAGAGCGTCGCCGCCTGCACCGAGGCCATCCGCGCGTCCAATCACACCCGCCGCATCCGGGTCATCTGCCACGATATCTCCGAGAGCACCAAGCGCCTGCTGCGCAGCGGCGACGTGGACCTGGCGATTTCCCAGGACATGTACCGGCAGGGGTATCTCCCGCTCATCCTGCTGCGCGAACTGCTGCAAAAGGGCAAGGCGCCCGCGGTCGAGCAGACCTCCACCAATATTTCGATCTTCTGCGCTGAGAACCTTTGATACATCTGCAAAAAGAGGAACGCCCTCAGTCTGGGGGCGTTCCTCTTTTTGGTCCGGGGATGGGCGTTTACTTCTGATAGAATGCGTCGACCGCCGCAAAGAATGCGTCAATGTTCTCCCATGGGGACATGGGAGGGATGTCACAGCCCGAGGAGATAACGAAGTTCGGATACTTGCAGCAGGCCTCCATGACCTTCCAGGTTGCCCGCTTGATGGACTCGGGCGTACCGCCGCGGAACTCGCCCGCCGGGCTGACGTTGCCGAGCGCCATGACATCGGACGGGATCTTTTCCATGACCTCGGCCATATCCACCGCATCGCCAAAGTGATATGCCTTGGCGCCGCAGGACAACAGGGAGTCCATGGTCAGCACCGCCGTGTTGCCGCAGTTATGGTAGACCACGATGAAGCTTTCATCCTGTACCGCATCAACGATCTGCTTGCAGTAATCGCCCGAGAACTCCTGCGCCAGGCCGGGCGACAGCAGGCCGGCCAGCGGCTCTGCCAGGACGACGCCGTTTGCGCCGACCGCCTTGTATGCCTTGATATATTGGATGATGAAATCGGTCGCCTTTTGCAGCAGGACGTGCACCATATCCGGCTCGTCATAGCAGTAGATCATGGCTTCGGTCACGTCCATCAGGCGGCCGGCCAGCGAGAACGGTCCGATCACGCCAGCCAGGACCGGGCGGTCAGTGATAAGCCCTACCGCCTTCTCAATGGCGTCAATGTAGATCTGCGTGCGGCCTGCGCCGACCGCGGGGACCGCCAGCGCCTTGGCCTGCTCCAGGCGTTCGTCCTCGTCCAGCTCCGCGTCGATCAGTGAGCCGACAACGGTCGGCACTTCCTCGTCCGATACACGGATCTTGGAGCCAAAGCACTCGGCTTCCAGCGACAGATCCATCAGACTGACCGCAGCCGCAGTTGGCACGCGATCAGCGACAGCCTTCATGCCCTTGGCCTGCAGATCGCTGTCGTTAATCAATTCGCGGACCGTAATGCCCAAGAGCTGCACCGACGGGAAGGACAGGACAGGCAGCGCCTTTTTGGCAGTAGCCGCCTTTTGGTCTTCGATCCACGCATACATATTCCGCTTCATTTTCAGATATCCTCCTTTGGACTGCTTGTATGTCTGCAAGTTTGCTCTCGAAGAAAGCCTTTTTGCGCTTTTCTTTTGCTGTCTCTATCCTATCACTACTAGACTTACTCTAATAGTAATATCTTCTATTCTTTGGTACACGCTTGACATCTTTTTTTGCCGCAAAACCGTGCTGTCGTATGTGTTTTTTCGTCCTTTCCCTAAGTTTTCCTCCCGAAATACAAAAACAGCCGTGCGCGCACAACGGCGCCGCAACGGCTGTTTTGGGAATCTTACAAATCGTCCTGCGCCGGGCGGCGCAAAGGACGCAGTGCATTTTTGTAGGTCTTCTGACTCACGCTTTCAGGCCCGCTCGTCATTTGGGCCAACGCCTTGACACCGCAGCCTTCCCAGTTTCCCAGTGACCGGCTTTCACCTTTTCAGCGGTGCGGGCTCGCGCTTCAGCAGCGATAAGCTGTGGGGTACGTCCCTCTTCCCTTATTTATCCTGCGCCGTTGTGCGCTTTCCGCGCGCCCCGGCCGCAGGCCACAAAAGCGATCTGTCTGGCTTACTTCTGCTCGCAGAAAGCCAGAGCTGCCTCGGCCGCGCTTGCAGCGTCCGGGGTATAGCAGTCTGCGCCGATGGAGTCGCAGAACGCCTGGGTGATCGGCGCGCCGCCAACCATGATCTTGACCTTGCCGTTGAGCTCGGAAGCCTTGACCGCCTCGACAACGTCGCGCATCTCGGACATGGTGGTGGTCAGCAGAGCGGAGCAGGCAATGATGTCTGCGTTGTTCTCGCGCGCAGCGTCCAGGTACTTTTCGACCGATACGTCAACGCCCAGGTCGATGACCTTGAGGCCCTTGCCTTCCATCATCATGCGGACCAGGTTCTTGCCGATATCGTGCAGGTCGCCCTTGACGGTGCCGATGACAACGGTGCCCTTCTCCTCGACGCCGGCGGTGACCAGGTAAGGACGGAGCAGCTCGATGCCCTTGGTCATGGCGCGGGCCGCGATCAGAACCTCGGGGACGAAGACTTCGTTGTTCTTAAACTTCTGGCCGATGATGTTCATGCCATCGAGCAGGCCCTTCTCCAGGATGTCCTGCGCCGGGATGCCCTCGTCCAGGGCCTGCTGTACACAAGCCTTTACCTTGGGCGCGCGGCCCTGCTGCAGCCAGGAACTAATGTCAGTCAAAACGGTGCTCATAGTGATGTTTCTCCCTTCACAATCTTATCTTTTGGATTCCCTGCCGGATAGGGAAAACTCCGGCGGCAGCGGATGCACTTCCCGCGCCGCTTTCCGCGTTTCCCCCTGTCCGATCTGATGTATGTATCATACCAGCCCCTGCCATTTTTTTCTTGAACTCATTTGCGTTTTTTTGTACTATCTTATCACTTTTCACAGCTTGTCCAAAAAGAACAGCGCTGTTCTTGGGCAAGTATACAATACCGGCTTCCAAACTGCCCCAGACAGGCATCCTGCCTGTCCTTGCATGACAAAACCCCCGCCATCTCTGGCGGGGGCTTTGCTGAAGTAAGAGAAAAGGATTTTGCAAATGAGGCAGGGCATCGGCCTGGCTCAGGCCGGTTTCCCAATTATACCAAGCTGTTGAGCTTGTCGAGGTATTCCTGTGCGTTGTCCGGCGTGATGACCGAGCAGCCGGTGTCAATGAACTCCGGCAGTTCTTCGCCGTCCACAGCGTCCACCAGGCTCATAACGCACTGGTAGCCCATGTTGTAGGGGTCCTGTGCAACCGTGCACGAGATCGTGCCGTCCACGACCGCCTGGACGCCGGAGGAGATCCCATCAAAGCCGCAGATCATGATGTCGTCCGCAGTCAGGCCCTGCGAGCTCATCGCGCGCGCCGCGCCCAGGGCAACGTCGTCCGCGCAGCAGACAACAGCATCCAGATCCGGGTGGGTCTGCAGAGCGCCTTCCATGACATTAACCGCCTTGTCGCCGACGCCGTCGGTGTACTGGACATCGACAATCTCGCAGCCGCCCTCCTCAAGGGCCTTGGTGTAGCCGCTGACGCGGGCCTCGGAGGTGGACTCGCCCTGGATGTTGGCCAGGATCAGCACCTTGCCGCCCTCACCGATCTGCTCGGCGATGTACTGGCCGCCCTGATAGGCCGCGTCCTCATGCGCCGTGCCGATGAAGGTCGATGCGCCTTCAAAGTTGGTGTCGACCGCTAGGATCGGGATGTCCGCATTGCCCAGGACGGTTGCCGCCATGCCGGCATCCAGCGGCGCAATGGCAATGGCCTGCTTGGTGCCCGAGTTGAGGATGGTCTCCGCCTGGTTGAGCTGGCCCTCATAGTCGGTGTCGCTCGACGCGCCGTAGACCTGCGCATAGACATTGCCAAGCTCCTCCTCGGCCGCATCCACGCCAGCCATTACATAGCTCCAGTACTCGGAGGAAGTCGTCTTGAGGATGACGCCGACCTGGTACTCCTTGCTCTCCTCGTCGGTCGCAGCTGCAGTAGATTCCGCGGCCTGGCTGCCATCGGTACCAGTGGAAGCGGTCTGGTCGCCGCCGCAAGCGGTCAGGGAGAAGGTCATGATACCTGCCAGGACCATCGCGGTAACACGGGGGAATAAGCGCTTATACATAATATATCTCCTTTCAATCCAGGCAGCCCGGATGGCCGCCCAATATCTTCTCTTCTACTCTTCCAATCGATGGGGTCTGTATGCCTTCCGGCCAAGGGCTAGGATCAGCCGTAAACGCGGGCGACTTCCTCGCGTGCGAGCTGTACCCAGCGGTATGCATTGTACGGGGTATTGGCGATGGTGTGGTTATCCTTCATGATGAGCTCGACATGGTTGCCGCAAGCCTTGCACTTGGTCAAGACCTCGTTCAGGCGGCGGCGGATGTAATCCTCATCGATCTGCGGCACGGCGATATCGGTCGGGCTGACCTTGTGGCAGAAGACATAGTCGCCGCCCAGCATCTCGCTCATAAGCGGGATGTTCGCCCACTGGGAAACCGACACGCGGCGCAGGCGCGGGATCTGCTTGACATACTCGAAGCGCTTGTCCAGGCCCTCGCAGCAGCCGTAATAGTTGAGGCCAAAGCGCTTTGCCAGGCGCAGCTGATACGGCAGGATGAACTCCTTGAACATCTCGGGCGAAACCTCACCGGTCTCCTGGCTCTCGTGGAAGCCCCACATGTCCATCGTGGTGTTCGGCACCTCGGCATTCGGGTTGAGGTCGTTCGTCAGGCCCAAGCCGCCCGAACCGACATAGCAGTTGCCGGTGTTGGGCGTGAGCAGATGGTTCTGCTCGAGGTAGTCCAGCTTGGCCTCATAGCCGCGGGTGAACAGGTCCAGGATCTCGTGCATCTTTTCCGGATAGTCGTAGAAATCGACCAGCATGTTCTCAAAACCGCGCAGGTCTACATAGGGATGGGTCAGCTCCATGCCCCACCACCACCAGTTGCGGCGCTCGACCGTCAGGATGCCGTCAAAGACATCGTGCGCGATGGCGGTGAAGGCGTTGGTCGCCTCCCAGTCGACCGTGATGACCGGCGTCTTGATGAGGGTGGACATATCAACGTCCTCTTCCATCATCTCGTCGGTGATCGGGCTCTCCCAGGTGTAGGCCTCGCCGTGAGCGGCGTCACCGATGACCTTCTTTTCGATGCCCCACTCGGAGTCATGCGCCATAAAGGGGATGTAGAACTTGGCCTCAAGAGGCTTGTCGCACTTAATCTTCTCGGCGTAGATCAGTTCCTTGTGCAGCCACATCTCCCACTCCTGGGCCATCTCGCCTTCGCACTGGCAGGTGAATTCCTGCGGCAGGAGCTCGTTCCAGCCGTTCTCCAGGTCGATATAGATGAGCGGACGGGTCTCCTTCAGGTCGTTGTGGTCACGCCACAGCTGGAACTTTTCCTTCTCCTCCGGGCGCTCAGCGTAATCGCGCATCTTCTTTGCCAGCTCCTGCAGGATCGCCTTGTCATGTTCGCTCATGACCGCCTGCTCCAGCGTCCAGCCGTGCTTGAAGATGTTTCCGTTTGTGCACTGGTCAAACCTCATAGTAAATCTCCTTTCAATTGTTTGCTCAACATCTGAATTTTTTTGAGAGACACCGTTCAAACATTGAGCACTTCATCTGCATACTTCACGCAATTTTGTTCTCGTAAATTCCTGTTCTGGAACTTTGTGGCTCTATCATAGCATGTAAAATTTGGATTTGCAACTGCCCCAAAATGCATCGGACTCTCATTTTGTGCAATATGCACACAAGTTTATTTCTGTGATTTTGCACAATTTTTATCGTTTTATTTTGGATATTTAAGTCAATATCCGCCAAGGCCAATCCGATTCCGATAGTTCCTTTCGCATTCTTCGCATTTGCAATCTTGCGGCCCGGATTGCGCAATCTTGCGCATTTTTTTCTCCACAAAAAACATGCGCATTTTCCGCAAGTATTTCCGTATTTCAAGCATTGTTTTCTATATTTAAAAATGATAAAATATTTATTTAACATTTTTTATTCCACAAATTTGCGGTGTACACGCTCGCCAGCCCGCGTAAGCGGCGCCGGCACGGACCGATGCCCCGTATTTGTCGGTCAGGTTGCCAATTGCATCTACGCGCGAAATCTGTTATATTGAATATAACTTCAGCGTTTCCATTTGTTTTGTAGAGGAGATCTTCTTGCAATGCTCTGCCAGAATGAAACCGGTGTGCTGCCGGGGTCCGAACTGTTCTTTTCCACCATCGGCAGCACTACCCGGCGCCTGTTTTACTACATCAACTCCTGCGGCCACTACTATTGTGAGCGCGGCTATAAGATCCGGCGCGGCAGCATCGAAAACCTGCTGCTCATGTACATCGAGGCTGGAACCATGCACGTCGAATACGACGGGCACAGCTATGATGCGCACGCGGGCGACATCATCCTCATGGACTGCACCCTGCCCCAGTATTACGGCACGCCGGACTATGTAGAATTCTTTTGGATGCACATTCTGGGCGTCAACTCCTTTGAGCTGTGTGAATACCTGACACGGGCGCGCGGCGTCGTGCACCGCACGGCGAGCAACGAAAAAAATGCCGTGCTCATCCGCCGGCTGCTCGCCGAGTTCAAAAATGATCAGCCCGTGCCCGATTCCGAGCGATCCAGCGTGCTGCATACCATCTTCTGCAACCTCATGCCAGACGCCAACAAGCAGGAATCCGCCCAGTCTGAAACGCCCGCGCACACGGCCGCCCGCTTCATCGAGTCCCATCTGAGCGAACCGCTCAGCCTGCAGCGGCTGGCCAGCCTGGTCAACCTCAGCCCGTCCCATCTCATCCGCCTGTTTCAGCAAGAGTTTCACCACTCGCCCCATGAGTACATCATCCTGGCCCGCATGAACCACGCCAAGTACCTGCTCAAAACCACGTCCAAGCCGGTCAAGGCGATCGCGCTCGAGGTCGGCTACCGCACCGAGTCTAGCTTCACCAACGCCTTCACCGAAAAGGTCGGCATCTCGCCGCGACGCTTCCGCGAAGTCCCGCTCGGCTGACACATCAAAACTTTTCCTGGGGAGGCTTTACCTATGGATTTTTTGCAGCAATGCCTGCACTACTGCGACTTTGTCAAGACGCTGACCGGCACCCACTGCACCCTCATCCGCATCCCGGACGGCGGCTTCTGCCGGGAGCCGTTCCGCTCGGTCTGTGACAACTATGCCTGCAACGCCTCGCACACCCACCTGTACGGCGCCTATGAGGCCGACCGTTGGGACGGCAAGTACATCTATTACTGCCCACGCGGCCTGGTATTCATCGCAACCTCCATCCGCGACCCGGACGCCCAGAGCAGCCTGTGCATGATCACCGGCCCCATCGTCATGGCCAATTCGCTGGACGACCCCTATGAGGACAACATCCTCTCGCTCGAAAACGTGGACGGCATCCCGCACATGACCACCCAGCAGACGCGCGCGCTGAGCGAGCTCCTGCGCGCGGCCATGGGCTATCTCTCGCACGAGGACCGCGCCCCGGACATCGACTCCGGCCGGCAGGCCCAGATGCTCAACGTCATGTATGACCTGTATTCGACGGCCTCCGCCGTCGAATATCCCATCGACAGCGAGCGGCAGCTGCAGCAGAGCATCCGCGCGGGCGACAAGGAAGGCTCTCAGCGGCTTTTGAATGTCCTGCTCTCGGCGCTATACCTGTCGTGCGGCAACGACCTGGACAAGATCAAGCGCCATGTGCACTCGCTCCTGGTCCTCATGTCGCGCGCGGCCATCGACGGCGGCGCGGACATCAACGACATCTTCCGCCTGAGCCAGTCCTATGAGCCCGAGATCGAACAGCTGCGCAGCCTGGAAGAGCTCAACCGCTGGCTGAGCATGGTGCTGCACCGCTTCATCAACTTCGTCTTCGACTTTAACGACATCAAGCACCACAACGTCATCTACCAGACCACCGCCTTCATCAAGGAGCGCCTGTCGGACAAGCTGACGCTCGAGGAGGCAGCCGAACACGTCGCGCTGTCCAAGTCCTACTTCTGCCGTATCCTCAAGGACGAGCTCGGCTACACGTTCACCGAGTACGTCAACCATCTGCGGGTGGAGCGCGCCAAGCTGTACCTGAGCGACAGCACGATGTCGATCGCGGACATCGCCTACGCAGTCGGCTTCGACGACCAGAGCTATTTCACCCGCATCTTCAAAAAGCTGACCGGCGTCTCACCCGGCCAGTACCGCAAGAGCAAAAAATAAGCCTGCCGCCTGACTGCGGCGGAAAACAAAAAGGGCCGCTGTATGTTAAACATACAGCGGCCCTTTTTCCCTATGCATCTCCATGGCCAAAGCTCGTTTTGTCAGTCTGCGTCCTCGTCCTCCTCGCACGCGACCGGCACGGCGCAGATCTTTTTGTTCGAGTAGTCGGCCTCTACCCGCTCGCCCGGGCGGCAGACCAGGAAGCGCTCCTCATCCCATGGCCCGGCAAGCAGCGCCTCGAAATAGCACATCTCGCCCTTCTCCTCAAAGTATTCCCAGCCAAAGTCCTGGGCCGCCTGCTTGGTGTACGCCTCGTACTCGGGGTACTGGCACAGCGGACAGGTAATATAGCCGCAGCTCTTGTAGTCGTGCATCCAGGAGTTGGTGCTCTCCATCAGGAAATCGGCGTTTTCCTCGCCGTACAGCTCAATATACTGTTCCCGTCTGCGGCGATAGTTTTCGGTCGAGGGCGTAAACGCCTGCTCAATCCAGCCCGGATTGTACCAGTACACGCCGGGGTGTTGCTGGAACAGCGCACGGTAGCGGTCGGCCGAGCCCAGAAAGAGCGAGATGCAGTCGTCACAGCGCGGGATGACCAGCGGGATCGAGTGCGGCCGCAGGCCGACGACGCCGTTCGAGCACAGGCCATATCCAAGGCAGATCACGTCAAAGCGCTGATTTTGCTCCATCAGCTCATTTTCCCGCTCCACCTCGTCAATGGCGCGCTGTAATTCGTGCCGCAGGATATCGGGCGTCTCGTGCAGGCCCTGGCGCAGCCACCAGGTCCGGATGGGGTACTGACTCTCGCTGACCAAGTGGCTGATCTCCCGGTTCATGACCATGCAGCCGATAAATGCAATTCTCATCTTTCTCAACTCTCCCTGCGTTCGGTTTTTTCTCCATTATACGCAGGCCCGCGCGGCCTGACAAGAAAAATTTTGCATGCGCGCACTTATTTTTTGTTTTTGTACTTTTTTGACATGCTGCACGAAATTGTGCGCAGATAGTCCTATACACTTGGGCACTCTCCCGGTATACTGGACTTATCCATATACTGGACTTATCCATAGAATTTTGACGAAAGAGATGATAGCCATGCGTATTGGGATCGGTATTGACACCGGCGGCACCTCGACCGACGCCGTGCTCCTCGACCTGGATACCCACGCCGTCCTGGACTCCGCCAAGGCGCTGACCACACACTACGACCTCATGACCGGCATCTTAAACGCGCTGGACGGCCTGGACCCTGACCTGTGCCGCAAGGCCGAGCTGGCCGGCCTGTCCACCACCCTCGCCACCAACGCCTGCGTCGAGGGCAAGGCGCGCAAGTCGCGCCTGCTGCTGCTCGGCATCGACTACAACGGCATCGTGCGCAACGGCGCGCGCTTTGGCCTCAACGACCCGGACGACATCCGCTACCTGCCCTGCCGCACAACCATCCGCGGCGAGGTGCTCGAGGAGCCCGACTGGTCGGTGCTGCGCCGTCACGCCAAGGAGTGGTTCCACGACGTCGAGGCTGTCGCCGTGTGTGAGATCTTCGCCGTGCGCAACCAGGGCGTTTTGGAAAAGAAGGCCGCCCGCATCATCGCCGAGGAGACCGGCCTGCCGGCCGTCGAGTCGAGCACGCTCTTTGGCGACCTGTCCAGCCTGGAGCGCGCGGCCAGCGCGCTTTTAAATGCCGGCCTCATCCCGATCACCCGCGATTTCCTGGACGCGGCCCGCGACGCCTTCCGCGCGCGCGGCATCCAGGCCGAGATCATGGTCGTGCGGTCGGACAGCAGCCTGATGAGCTGCCCCTTTGCCATGGACCACGCAGTCGAGACGCTGCTGTCCGGCCCGGCGGCCTCGGCCCTGGGCGGCAGCGCGCTCGTCGGCGCCGGCCAGGCGGTCATCGTGGACATGGGCGGCACGACCACCGACATCGCTCTTATTGAGGACCGGCTGCCCATCCTGTGCGACGACGGCATCCGCGTCGGCAACTGGAAAACGCTCGTGCGCGGCCTGTTCTCGACCTCGTTCGCCCTGGGCGGCGACAGCGTCATCCGCTGGAAGTTCGGCAAAATTACTATCGGCCCCGAGCGCGCCATCCCGCTCTCGCTGCTTGCCCGGCGTCATCCGGATATCGTCCAGACCCTGGCCGACCAGATCCGCGCGACGCCCGTGCACTCGCTGCCCCTGCACGAGTTCTTGACCCTGGGCCGCTCAGATTGGGACACCATCCCCATGAGCCCCGAGGAGGAACGCCTGTGCCGCGCGCTCGAGCGCGGGCCGCTCAGCCTGCAGCAGGCGGCCAACCTGCTGCACCTGGACAAATACCTGCTGGACACCACCTTCCTCGAGCAGTCGGGCGCCATCCTGCGCGCCGGGCTGACCCCGACCGATGTCATGCACGTGCGCGGCGACTTCACCGCCTATGACGTGGACTGCGCCCGGCTGGCCGTGGGCTTTGCTGCGGCCTCGCTCGACATGCAGCCCGAAAAGTTCTGCCGCCAGATCTATACCGAGATCGAGCACCGCATCTTCCTCGGCGTATCTCAGATGCTGCTCGAATATGCAAACCCCTACTTCCACAAGAACGGCCTGGACGAGGGCATCCAGGGCATGCTGGAGATGCAGTGGAAAAAGCGCAAGAAAGCCCCTGCGGGCCTGCTCCGCTTTGGCTGCTACACCCCGGCCACCCTGATCGGCATTGGCGGCCCCATCCACCTGTTCCTCAAGGGTGCGGCCGACGCCCTGCATGCGCCCTGCGTCATCCCCGACCATGCCCCGACGGCCAACGCGGTCGGCGCGGTCACCGGGCAGATCACGGCGAGCGTGTCGGGCGAGGTGCGCATCGACCACCGTGAGGCCGAGACCGCCGTATTCAAAGTGCTCATCCCCGGCATGGAGACCCGCTCCTTCGAGGAAGAACAGGACGCCGCCGCCTACTGCCTGGCCTGTGTGCGGGCCGAGGCCGAGCGCCGCGTGCGCGCCCAGGGCGCGGTCGGCGAGATCCGCGTGACCGACAGCACGGCCGACAACACCTACGACGATACCAAGCTGGCCACCCGCTTCACGGCCACGGCCAGCACCTATGTACATCCTGAGACAAAGGAGGACGACGCCTGACATCCGGCGTCCTATCGAAAGCTATGCCTACTATCACCATCTTAACCGGCCACGATACCATCCACGCCGAGGCCCCGGAGGGCACGCTGCTGTCCTCCGTGCTGCAGGCCGAGCTGCCCACCTTCGCCCTGCCCTGCGCGGGCAACCACACCTGCGGCAAGTGCCGCGTGCAGGTCTCGGGCGCGGCACTGCCCCCGGACGCGCAGGAGCTGTCTCTTCTGAGCGAGAAGGACCGGCAGGCCGGCGTGCGCCTGGCCTGCTCATGCCGCATCGCGGGCGACCTGACCGTCACCGTCCAGACCGGCGGCAAGTCTAAGATCCTGGCCTGGAACAAGACGCCCGCCTTCGCGCGCACCGAGACCGGCTACGGCCTGGCCGTGGACATCGGCACGACCACGGTCGCCATGCAGCTGTTTGACCGCGCCACCGGCACGGTCCTGGCCGAGCAGCTGGCCGAAAACCGCCAGCGCAGCCATGGCGCGGACGTCATCTCGCGCATCGAGGCGTGCAAGACCGCCGGCCTGGACACGCTGTCCCGCCTCATCCGGGACGAACTCGAGCAGATGGCACGTGCCTGCCTGGATGAGGCCGGTCTCTCTGCCGTAGACGAGGCGGTCGTCACGGGCAACAGCACCATGCTCTATCTGTACGAGGGCATCGACCCGTCCGCCCTGGCCGTCGTCCCCTTCACCATGTCCACCTTCTTCGGCGGCATGAGCCGCCATACCCTGGCCGGCGCGCCGGTCTATCTGCCGCGCTGTATCGGCGCCTATGTGGGCGCAGACATCGTCTGCTCCATCCTGGCGTCCGACATGGTCCATCAGCCAGGCGTGCAGCTCATGACCGACATCGGCACGAACGGCGAGATGGCCCTGCACAAGGACGGCAAGCTGCTGTGCTGCGCAACGGCGGCCGGCCCGGCCTTCGAGGGCGCGGGCCTGAGCTGCGGTATGCCGGCGGCGCCCGGCGCCATCCGCACGGTCGCGCTCACAGACGGCAAGGTCTCGTACACGACGGTCGGCGACCAGCCGGCGACCGGCATCTGCGGTTCGGGCATCCTGGACGTGCTGCGCGTCATGCTCGAGCAGGAGGCCATCGACGACACCGGCTATCTGGAGTGCGAGGACGAAGCCGGCTACACCATCGGCGACAGCGGCGTGTGCATCACCCAGAAGGACGTGCGCCAGATCCAGCTCGCCAAGTCGGCCATCTGCGCGGGCCTTGTGACCCTCATGCAGGAGACTGGCGTGGACGCGGATACCGTGACCCAGTTCCACATCGCGGGCGGCTTTGGCAGCAGCATCAACTACGACTCGGCCGCGGCCATCGGCCTATTCCCCGAGGCGCTCACGCGCAAGACCAACTTTATCGGCAACGGCGCCCTGGGCGGCGCGGCCATGCTGCTGATGAACCGTGACCTGCGCGCGCAGAGCGAGCGCATGGCGGCCGAGGCAACCGAGCTGTCGCTCTCTGCCAGCCAGACCTTCATGGACGCCTATGTCGACTGCATGTCGTTTATGGCTTTCTGATCCGCTGCCTACAAACTGCAAAAAGAGGATGTACCCGGCTGGGTACATCCTCTTTTTTATGCCGAAACCTGTGTTATTCTTCCTCGATCAGGTCATCGAGCTCGTCAATATACGGCGTATCGCAGCACAGCTCCATGGGCGCCTGCTTGGCGAAGATGCCGACGGCGGCAGCCGACTTGGTAATGGGCTGCATGGTGCCCGCGCCGGCGACACAGCCGCCCGGGCAGGCCATGCCTTCGAGCAGGTAGCCGTTGTACTTGCCGGCCTTGGCCAGCATCATCATCTTCTTGCACTCGGCCAGGCCCTGGGCGCTGACGACCTTGGCCTCAAAGCCAGGCTCCAGCTTCTTGAGGCTGTTGACGACCGCCTTGGCAACGCCGCCGCTGACGGCAAAGTTACGGCCGTCGGTCGACGCCTTGTAGGTGGCCTCGATGCCCTCGATATTCTCAAGGTCAATGTTCTTGGCGTTGAACAGGCCCATGGTCTCCTCAAAGGTCAGCACGAAGTCCACGTCGCTGCGCACGGTGCGGCGGCGGGCCTCCAGCTTCTTCGCCGCGCAGGGGCCGATGAAGACGACCTTGGCGTCCGGCTGGTGGCGCTTGATCATGCGTGCGGTCAGCGTCATGGGCGTCAGCGCCATGGAGATGCAATCCTTATAGTCCGGGAACTCCTGCTTGGCCATGACCGACCACGCCGGGCAGCACGAGGTGCCCATGAACGGGATCTTCTCGGGCACGTGCTCGAGGAAGTCCATGGCCTCCTGGGTGGCGCACATGTCCGCGCCAACGGCGACCTCGACGACGTCGGTAAAGCCGAGCTGCTTCATAGCCGCATACAGCTTTTCGGCCGTCACCTTGGGGCCGAACTGGCCGACGAAGGCCGGCGCGACGGCCGCATAAATCTTCTTGCCCTTCTTGAGCGTGCGCGCGACCTTGAAGATCTGCGCCTTGTCGGCGATGGCGCCGAACGGGCAGTTGACCAGGCACATGCCGCACGAGACGCACTTGTCGTAGTTGATCTCGGCGCGGCCATGCTCGTCCGAGCCGATGGCGCCCACGCCGCAGGCCTTGGCGCACGGGCGCTCCTGCTTGACGATGGCGTTATAGGGGCAGACATCCTGGCAGCGGCCGCACTTGATGCACTTGGTCTGGTCGATGACCGAACGGCCGTTGACGATGTGGATGGCGTCCTTGGGGCAGACCTGGGTGCACGGATGCGCCAGGCAGCCCTGGCAGCCGTCGGTCACGACGACCTGCTTTTCCGGGCAGGCGTGGCAGGCGAACTTGATGATATTGATGAGCGGCGGCTCATAGTACGATTCGCTCGTGCTGTTCTCGATGCCGTCCGAGATGGGCGTGTTGGCGTCGGCGTCGCGCGCAGAAAGGCCCATGGCCAGGCGCAGGCGCTCGCCAACGATGGCGCGCTCGAGGAAGACGCTGTCGCGGTAAGCGGCGTCCTCGGTCGGCAGGATCTGGTAGGGCAGGGATTCGAGCGTCTTGGCAAAGTCCTCGGTCTTTGCCTCGTCGGCGCTCTCGAAGGCCATGCGCGCGATCTCGGTGTAAACGCGGCGGCGAATCTCGTTGATGCTTGTGTAAACTCCTCGCATGCAGGGGGGCTCCTTTCACGGTTGCTGATTTTTCTTTCGATCTCGTGCTTTTAGTATAATATGTTCCCTCGCGTTTCGCAATCCCCTGCGGCCGATTTTATTGGGAATTTCCCCGGAAAAAACACCGGTTTCCGGTTTTGTTTTTTACTATTTCACAGATTATTTCGTCCTTCTTTTCGTCCGTCGTACGTGGACGCCAGAATTTTATTGTCCAGCCAAAAAATACATTACCCAGTAAATGGTCTAACCAATCGTTCTTTTCCCGCATGCCAATCCGCCATCCGGCGTAGGAAATGACGGAAATACTGCACAGGACGCGCGAAAAAAAGAGGCCGGCGATCGGCCGGCCTCCGGTCTTCCCGGGCGCGTGGGCCCGGTCTGTTTCCGCCATGCGCCCGCGACGCAAAGCAAAAACATTTTGTAACATTTTTGTGTACCTGTGCGCAGAGTGCCTCAGCGGTACGACAGCAGGGTGCCGACGTCCTTGCGGCGCGGCGCTGCCGGCGTCTCGTCCGGGTAACCGACCGCGATCAGGGCCATCAGCTCCTGGTCCTCGGGCACGCTCAGGCTCTTTTCCACCTCTGCGCGGTCAAAAACGCCCATAATGACCGTGCCAAGGCCCAGGTCGTGCGCGGCCAGACAGAAGGTCTGCGCGGCAACGCCGCAGTCAAAGTACTGCCAGCCGCCTTCGCGGTCGGTCGTGAACGAGCCGTCGCGCTCGTAGCCCGAGCGGTTCTTGACGAAGGTCTGGGCGATGAGCACCGGGCAGCTCTCCAGAATGCGCGCGTTATAGCTCGGCACGAACTTGCACAGCGCCTGGCGGAGCGCCGGGTCCTCCACGGCGATATAGCGGCTGATCTGGGTATTCTTCCAAGACGGCGCCATGGACGCCAGCGAGACCACCTTCTCCAGCGTCTCATGCGCGACCGGCTGGGCGGTGAACTTGCGCACGCTACGGCGGGTTACGATACAATCTTGTGCATTCATAGGTATCAGTCCCTCACTTTCCACTTTTATGATAGAACAGATATAACCCAAAGTCAATTGCGTCCGCGCATAAATCTACCAAATTTTTATGCATAAATAACCCAAAATTTCACAAACTAGCGCAATCCCCCGGCGCGCCGCAGGCCGATTTGACAAGGGCGGCCGGACGTGTTAGAGTGAACTTACAAATCCTGCCGGCGCACGGCGCGCCGGCCCTTGAAAGCGAGGAATCCCCCTATGTCAAAACCTGTTCCCGCCCGCGCAGACTGCGACCCGCAGTACCAGTGGGCGCTGACCGATATCTTCCCCTCGGACGAGGCCTGGCAGGCGCAATACGACCGGACAATGGCCGCGCTTGACACGCTGCGCGGCTACGAGGGCCACCTGGCGGACTCGGCCGACACGCTGCTGCGCTATCTGCGCCTGGGCGACGAGCTGGGCCAGGCGCTCGACGCACTCGGCAACTATGCCCAGCGCAAGTCCGACGAGGACACGCGCGTGCCGGCCTATCAGCAGATGGCCGCCGCGTTCACCAACCTCGCCGTCGCCGCCGCCCAGGCCGACGCCTTCTCCACCCCGGAGCTGCTCGCCATCCCGGACGAGACGCTGGACGCATTCTATGACGCCGCGCCCGGCCTTGCGCACTATCGCCTGTTGCTCACGCGCATCCGCCGGCAGCGCGCGCACACGCTCTCGCGCGAGGGCGAGGCCCTCCTGGCCGCTGCCGGCCAGATGGGGCAAGCGCCGGATGATATCTTTTCTATGCTCAATGACGCCGATATGGCTTTCCCGGACGCCATCGACAGCATGGGCCAGGCTCATCCGGTCACGCACAGTACCTTCGTGCCCCTTCTCCAGTCGCCCGACCGCGCCCTGCGCGAGAACGCCTTCCGCGCGCTCTACAGCGTATACGGCCAGTTCCGCAACACCTCAGCCGCCGTGCTCTCGGCCCAGATGAAGCAGCTGCAATTCTTTGCCGATGCGCGCCGGTATGATTCGGCCCTGCAGGCGGCACTTGAGGCCAACGAGGTGCCGACCGAGATCTATCACAACCTCATCGCGGCCGTGCGCCGCGGCCTGCCCGCCATGCACCGCTATATGCGCCTGCGCAAGCGCGTGCTCGGCGTGGATGAGCTGCACTTTTACGACCTGTACACGTCCATCGTCCCCGACCAGGACTTTGAGATCGGCTACGACGAGGCCAAGCAGCTCGCGCTGGATGCGCTCGCACCGCTCGGGCCGGACTACCGCGCCATGCTGGAGGAAGGCTTCCAGGGCCGCTGGATCGACGTCTATGAAAACCAGGGCAAGCGCTCGGGCGCGTACTCGGCCGGGCCGTACGGCACGCATCCCTATGTGCTGCTCAACTACACGGGCACGCTGAACGACGTGTTCACGCTTGTGCACGAGATGGGACACGCGCTGCACTCCTACCTGTCCAACAAGAATCAGACGGCCACCTATGCAGGCTATGTCATCTTTGTAGCCGAGGTCGCCTCGACCTGCAACGAGTCGCTGCTCATGCAGCACCTGCTTGACAAGACGGCCGACAAACGCCGCCGCGCCTATCTCATTGGCTATTTTCTCGAGCAGTTCCGTGCCACGCTGTACCGCCAGACCATGTTCGCCGAGTTCGAGCTGTGGTGCAGCGAGCAGACCCAAAAGGGCGTGCCGCTGACGGCCGAATCGCTCTCGGCCAAATACCAGGCACTCAACCGCGACTACTATGGGCCTGACGTCGAGCCCGACCCCGAGATCGCGCTGGAGTGGGCGCGCATCCCCCATTTCTACTACAACTTCTACGTCTATCAGTATGCCACGGGCTACGCAGCGGCCATCGCCCTGTCCCGCCGCATTCTGCAGGAGGGCGCGCCGGCCGTACAGGACTACCTGGACTTTTTGTCCAAGGGCTGCTCGGCCGACCCGGTGACCCTGCTGAAGGGCGCGGGCGTGGATATGGCCTCCCCTGCGCCGGTCGCGCAGGCGCTGGAGCTGTTCAGCCAGTTGGTCGGCGAGCTGGAAGCCCTGCTTGAGGCATAAAAAAACGCCCGCGCGGGCCGTTTGCCGTCCGCCGGACATGTCAATAGGAAAAACGCCGGATTTCCATGTCCGGCGTTTTTTGCTATACTGTTTTCAGCGAGAAGGCAAACGGCCTGGACGCTCCCAAACCGACAGACATAGACCAACCCGAGAGGCCTGTCCACGCCCGTCTTCGCCCCAGCCCCGAACGGTGCCATGCAGTTCCCCACATGGGGCCACCCATTCCCGCAAAAACCGGAATGTATATAAGGAGCAGATAGAAGACACAGTTAGAAGACGAGAGTGCACGCGCGCGCAGGAATTTTTTCCCGCCTGCGGCGGATGCCTGTCCGGCGTGTCTTACGACTTCCACGCCTCCCACCATGCGGAGAACGGCGCGGTGTAGTTGGTCTTAAAACCGGTCAGGCTGTGCGTACAGATCTTCTTCCAGCCCTCGGGCGTGTCGCCCAGGTTGGAAAAGACCAGGATATTGTGCGCATGCAGCCAGTCGATATCCTCCCGCTCGATGGCCTCAATGTTCAGGCCGACCTCAAAGAGTTTCATGGACGGGATCTTCTCTTTCCATGCCTCGGTCAGGCGGCGGATGTTCGCGCCCAGCTTGACCCCCTCGGGCAGCCCGTTCTCGCGGGCATACGCCTGGATCTCGTCGATGAGCGCGGGCTCACCCGAAAAGATGATGCAGTCGCTGCGCCCCGGAAAGGCCTCGAGCTGGCGGCACAGTTCGGGCATCATGCCCGGTGCTTTGTACTCGATCTCCAGGATGATGCGCCGGGTGAGCTGGCTCATCCAGCCCAGCAGGTCGGACAGCCGCATGAGCCTTGCCACGCGCGGCTCCTCGGCCAGCTCCCGGTCATAGGGATGGTCGGGGTCCATGCCGAGCTGGCGCACGGCGTCCACGGCCTCGTCTTCCTGGATGCCGTCCGGCTTCCAGTTGTCCATCAGGTGATTGGCGTACGGCAGCTCCAGTTCGGCCAATTCCGCCCAGGTGCAGTCCGCCACAGCGCGCGTGCAGGGGTGGGCCGAACCACAGGTCAGCCGCGCCAGCGTCTCGTCATGATGGATGACGATGACGCCGTCCCGGGTCATCCGGATATCGATTTCCAGCCCCTCAATACCCGCGTGATAGGCCGCGCGGAAGGCTTCAAGCGTATTCTCCGGCGCGGCCTGGCAAATGCCGCGATGGGCCAGCCGCCACGGGCCGGTATACTGCTTTTTCATGGGTACTCGTCTCTCCTTCTTCACGCGGCGGCGCCGCACGTTTTCCAGCTTCACTATACCGCGTCTTCCCGGCAATGTCAACAAATTTTTGGTGAAAATTTACAATTTTTTATCGGTTTTTTCCGACCTTCTGCGCACCTAGCTGCTTTTTATGCTTCATCATGCACGCATAGCACACACGGAACTTGGACGAGAGCGGCATGGGCGCATGGCAGATCTGGCAGCTCTTGCCCTTTTGGGACAGCTCCCGCACGAGCAGCTCATTGATGCGCAGGGCGGTCGCCTCCTTCTCGGCGCGCAGCCAGTCCAGGTCGACCGGCTGACGGAAGGCCCGGCAGAAGGAATAGTACAGATCCAGCATCTGGCTATATAACTCCAGCCCGTCGAGTGAGGCCTTGCCGCGCCGGGGCGGCTCGATCGTGCGGCCGTCCAGGTATTGGCCGCAATAGAGCAGGAAATAGTCCAAAAGCTCGCCCTCCCGCTCGTCAAACGGGATGGTCGCCGCGCGCAGCGACTGCTCCTTGTCCAGCGCAAGGCCGGCCTCCTCCAGCGTCTTGAGGATAAAGATATAGCGGTCAATGGGCATCTTGCGATAGGGCGCGATGGCCGGGATACTGTTCCACACCTGGAGGACCTCTAAGAGGTCGTGGTCCACGCGCAGAACCAGGTCGGAGAAGCCCAGCATGGCCTCGCGGATGGGCGTGGCCGGGGCGTCAAATCCCTGCCAGATGGTCTCGCTGTCCATGGTCGCGGTCACAAAGCCCTGGTCATACACGCCGAAGCGCCCGGCACGGCCGCCGATCTGGCGGATCTCCTCGGGGCGCAACGGCCGGTTATGCTGGCCGTCAAACTTGCGGTCGCGCGTGAAGACCACGCGGCGGATGGGCAGGTTGAGGCCCATGCCGATGGCGTCGGTCGCAACGAGCACCCGGGTCTCGCCGCGCAGGAAGCGCTCCATCTGCAGCTTGCGCGTGGCATAGGGCAGCGCGCCGTAGATGATGGAGGCCGGGATGCCCGCCCGGCGCAGCGCCTCGGCCAGCATGAGCACGTTGCGCTTGGAAAAGGCGATGAGCGCGTCGCCCTCCTCGATGTCGTCCAGCGTAATGGGGTGGTCGAGCAGGATGAGCTCGGACTTGCGCGCATGGCGCCGGACTTCGTACGGCTCGCCGCAGCTCTCGATCAGGCGGATGAGGATGGGCAGGCCCTCTGGCGCTGTGCACAGGTGGATCTCCCGCGCGCAGCAGCCTAGGATCGCGCGCGTCCAGGCAAAGCCGCGCTCGCGGTCGGCGATCATCTGGCACTCGTCCACGACCGCCACGTCATAGGTGCGGCTGGGGTCCAGCTTTTCCACGGTGGAGGCGATGTGGGTCGCGCCCGGGCGGATGTCCTCCTCCTCGCCGGTCAGCATGCTGCAGCACACGCCGCGCTCCAGCATGGATTCCTGCACCTCGAGCGCGAGCAGGCGCAGGGGCGCCAAATATACGCCGCTCCCGGCCTGGGCCAGGCGGTTCAGGCTGTCATAGGTCTTGCCCGTGTTGGTGCCGCCGACGTGGATGACAAAGCGGCGCTCCATCATGCGCGCCGCCGGATACTCGTCCTTGGGATCGACCGTGATGAGGTCGGAGAGCTGGCTGCGGATCTTGGCCGGGATGTAATCGACGAGATAGATCTGGTAGAGCGGGCTGTCCAGCAGCTTGCGCGCCGGGAAATCCGGCATGGCCAACAGCTGGCGGGCGGGCACCGGCTCGCCGCGGCCGGCGTACTCATACAGCATGACCGCAGCCACGCGCACGAGCGCGGCCATGTAGCCCGCGCGCACGCGCGCCGTCAGTGCCCGCTCACGCTTGGTCTGTCCCCGGCCCAGCCAAGGTGCGCAGGCCACGATGCGCTGGGGGTTTTTGAGATACTTGCTGTGGCGCACATCGGCACCGGTCATCTCCAGCACCGTGCGCAGGCCGTCCTGCGCCTCGGCGGCCGAGCGCGTGCACGGGATACTGCCCTCCTGCAGGGCGGCCAGGATGCCCTGATGCAGGCGGCGCACGAGCAGCATGGCGTCCGGGTCGGACTCGGTCATATCGGCGAGCGCCTGGGCGTCAAAGGCCTGCTCGAGCGCAAGCCCGCCCAGGAAAGCCCGCTCACGCCGGGCGCGCTCCTGCTCACGGCGGCGGACCTCCCGCCCGGCACGGCGGCGGCTGACGCGCTCCAGCATGCCGCGCACGTCCGGCCGGTTCTCCAGTGCCTGGACGTCGGACAGCGCCCACAGCCGCACAAGCTTCTGGCTGTTCTGGTGGTGCGGGTTGCGGCCGCGCACGGGCGCGGGCAGCTTCTTAACGATCGGGTCGGTCCAACCGCGCGCGTACAGGTCGCTGACGGTCAGCCACTGGTCTTCGTTGGGTTCGAGCATGGGGTCGCCTCCGGGAATGAAAGATATAACAAAAGCCGCCCTCCCTGCCAGCAGGGATCGGGGCGGAATGGGTCGTAAACAAGATTATTATAACATTTCCCGCGCCAAAGGACAAGGCATTCCTGCCCGCCGGCCGCACGGCGGCCCGTGTGTGCAAAACATCCGCTTTTTCTCTCTTGTTTTTGGAATATCCGGCGGCACCGCGTCCGCCGGACATAAAAAAGAAGAAACCACCCCTCCGCGGTTTCTTCCTCGCCTTATAACATCGCCCGCTCGGTAATCCAATCGTAGACGATATCCCGAAAGTGAACGGCAGCAGCCCTGTTTTGGTTGAGTTTTTGCGCGATCTCCTCGGCGTCCGCCCGCCTGGCCGTGACATCGGGCAGCACGTCAAGCAGGTGCCCATGGGCGCTCATCGCGATGCCAAATGCGCCGTCCCGTGCCGAAATCGGCTCAATCACCGTGAAACAGGGTTCCATAGGGCGTTCCCCCTTTCCGGTTTTATTGTAGCACTGCGGTTTTGTACGCCTTGTCGGATTTTGTCGAGGCATCTGTGACGTTTTGTGCACATTTTTCAACACTTTTATCTATTTCCGGCGGAAACACCGGCGGCATAAAAAAACGCCCGCGCACGGGGCGCAGACGTTTTTCTTCATTTCGGTCTATCAACAGATTAGATGGCACGGGTAACCTTGCCGGAGCGGAGGCACCGAGTACATACGTTGATATGGCGGGGAGTACCGTCGACCAGAGCCTTAACTCGACGGACGTTCGGCTTCCAAGTTCTGTTGGAACGTCTGTGGGAGTGGGAAACCTTGATACCAAAGGTCACGCCCTTGCCGCAAATATCGCACTTTGCCATTTTTCCTGCACCTCCTTATCTAATAGGCATTGAGTAACGGATATTATAATAGCACAAACCGTCCGGCAATGCAAGCCTTTCCGCCGATTTATTTTGAAAACTTAAAAAAAGTTTTTTCGGTTTTTCGCCCAGCCATTGAAATGCCCTGTCCGCTCCGTTATAATAAAGGTATCTTACTCGCGTACGGTAGGAGGATTTCTGTTATGCAGCTAAAAGAATTTGGTGTGTGCCTGGGCGACCTGATCCAAGAGTTCAATTTTGAGGTCGTCTACGGCCCGGAAAACTTTGAACACGTCGAGATCACCAAGACCGACGTCAGCCGTCCTGCGCTCCAGCTCGCCGGCTTTTTCGACTACTTTGACCCCAACCGTATCCAGATCATGGGCAAGGTCGAGACGACCTTCGTCGAGCACATGACCCATGAGGAGCGCGCCCTGTGCTTTGACAAGCTGTTCGGCTCGGGCATCCCGGTCATGATCATCTCGCGCAACATCGACGTATTCCCCGAGTGCCTGGCGGCGGCCAAGAAATACAATGTGCCCCTCTTGCGCACCAATGAGTTTACGTCCACCATCGTCAACGCCCTTGTGGCCTCGCTCAAGGTGTCGCTCGCCCCGCGCATCACCCTGCATGGCGTGCTCGTCGAGATCTACGGCGAGGGCGTCCTGCTCCTGGGCGACTCCGGCGTCGGCAAGTCCGAGACCGCCATCGAGCTGGTCAAGCGCGGCCATCGCCTGATCGCAGATGATGCCGTCGAGATCAAGCGTGTCTCTGACAAGACCCTGGTCGGCACCTCGCCCGACGTCATCCGCTACTTCATCGAGCTGCGCGGCATCGGCATCGTCGACGTGCGCCGTATCTTCGGCGTCGGCTCGGTCAAGCTGACCGAAAAGGTCGAGCTCGTCATCAACCTCGAACCCTGGGAAGAGGGCAAGCAGTACGACCGTCTGGGCCTCGAAGGCCAGACCACCAGCATCCTGGATATCACCGTCCCCTCGCTGACCATCCCGGTCCGTCCCGGCCGAAACCTCGCTGTCATCATCGAGGTCGCCGCCATGAACGACCGCTACAAGAAGATGGGCTTTAACGCGGCAAAGGACCTGCAGGACCGCATGCTCAAGTCCTTTGGCGGCGGTGCATAATCCCATGGGTATGACCCACACAAAAGGCAGGCGCGCCCTGCCTTTTTTCCATCCCGCCGCGCGGGCGGCAACTGAAACGTTTTCTTTGGAGGAACCCTCTTATGATGAGACTTGGCATTGACCTTGGCGGCACCAACACGGTTGTCGGCCTGTGCACCCCTCAGGGCGAGCTGCTCGACAAGATGAGCGCGCCGACCAAGACCGGCGACCCGGACGGCCTGTGCGCGGTCATGCACAGCCTGTGCCGCCAGATCTGCGACAAGCACGGCGTGGCCTATGCGGACGTCGAGCGCATCGGCATCGGCCTGCCCGGCACCCTGGTCAAGGCGACCTGCACCCTGACCTTCGGCACCAACCTCGGCATGTCGAACGTCTGCTTCGCCCACGCCTTTGAGCCCGATTTCACCTGTCCGGTCGCCATCGACAACGATGCAAACTGCGCCGCCCTGGGCGAGTTCGCCGGCGGCGCCGGCCGCGGTACGCGCAACCTGCTCATGGTCACGCTGGGCACGGGCGTCGGCGGCGGCATCGTGCTTGACGGCAAGCTGTACACCGGCCGCGAGGACATCGCGGGCGAAATCGGCCACATGGTCATCGTGCCGAACGGCGCACCCTGCAACTGCGGCCGCCACGGCTGCCTTGAGACCTACGCCTCGGCCACTGGCCTCATCCGCCTGGCCACCGAGGCCATGGCCGACGCGCCGGATACCTGCCTGCACGCCATGGCGCAGGGCAACGGCGGCAAGCTGACCGCCACGATGGTCTGCGACGCGCGCGACCA
>ERZ1643249.636-NODE-636-length-39093-cov-11.232619_pt1 | contig 39093 bp, 31 predicted proteins | sample MGYA00579263_ERZ1643249 | MGnify/ENA primary metagenome ERZ1643249 (study PRJEB29033, sample SAMEA4952264) | chicken gut metagenome | biome: Broiler Chicken; feature: Gastrointestinal Tract; material: Caecum | place: Ireland | collected 2018 | study: Broiler...
TTGTGGTGGGCGCTAACGGACTTGAACCGCTGACCCCCTGCACGTCAAGCAGGTGTCGCAAAATGTGTGTATTTCAAGAGTCCACCAGGAGTGATACACCATGCAAAAGTTCCAACCTGCTCGGCAATTACCCAGAATAAAACCACGGCAAGCTCTTCAATACCGTTATTTGGTAATCCCCCAACTTTTGATTACAGACCCGGCTTTTGCCGATATAGATTGTGCGGCAAAACTGACGTATGCCATCCTGCTAAATAGGCTGACTCTTTCTGCTGAAAATCCCGCTGAATACACGGATGAAGAGGGTCAACTTTTTGTTATCTTCACGGTAGAGGAATTACAGAGTACGTTGCACCTTTCAAAACCAACAGCGGTCAAAGTTCTCAATCAGTTAGAAAAGGCTGGTCTGATTGAAAAGAAACGCCAAGGGCAGGGTAAACCTACTTTGCTCTATGTGAACGATTTTACTGCCGCTGTGGAGCTTCCTTCGCCCGGAGGGGATAGCAATGGCCCTGAAAGCGACCAAAGCACGGTTGAGGATAGCTCGGAGAAGTTAAATGATTTGACTTCCAGAAGTGAAGAATTTGAACCTCAAGAAGTAAAAAAACTTGACTGTAGTAAGAATGACCTGAGAAAGAATGACCTGAGAATCTCTTCTTCCTACCAGGATGAAGAAAGAAAAGATAGAGAGGCCAGAGCTTTAGGACCGCCTCATGTTCGAAAGATAGACATTGATGACCTTACGGAAGATGTGAAAAATCAAATTGAGTACGATGTGCTGAAAGAAGTCCATGGTGAATGTGTGGCAAAGAGTGTGCTTTTCTTGATTGTAGGGGTACTTGCACGAGACGGACCTTTCTATTTCGAGAAAGGACAGTACCCGGAAGAGGCTGTAAAGCAGCGTTTTCGCAGTTTAGAGTACATGGATATTGACCGTGCGCTTAATATCCTGTATCAAACCCCAGGAGTACGAAATCAGACCGCCTACTTGCAAACACTATTGTTTAACGCTGTAGGAAGCTCAGACATTGAGGCGGCAGCTCTATGGGAACAAAATGAGAATCAACGTGAGAAAAACCGGAACTAGTTCCGGTTTTTTTAATACCCAAAACCAGGAATGAAAACCAGGAGGAAAAAACAATGGCAACGAAAATCGCAATCACCAACGAAAAAGGCGGCTGTGGGAAGACCACTACTACGGTCAACATTGCGGCGATCCTGGCCGAACACGGCCAGCGAGTGCTGCTAGTGGACGCTGATTACCAGAGCTATGCAACCACCTACTATGGCCTTTACCAACCCAATGCCCAATCCCTTTACCATGTTCTTTTTGAAGGGACTTCCCCCAAGGTGGCCATCAGCGTTACCGAGTATGGAGTGGATGTACTGCGGGCCTCGGCGGCACTAAAAAAGGCAGAAGACCAGTTGACCCTCATGCACTTGTCCCATGAGCCGTACACCAACCTGCTGAAGAATACTCTTGCTGCCATAGAGGGCCAGTACGACACTATCCTGATTGACTGCCCTCCCCAGAGCTACCGGCTATTGGAGGTCATCCAAAGCTATGTTGACTACCTGATTGTTCCCATGATTCCTGATGAATTTGCTCTGCACAGCCTGCGGATTAAAGCAGAGAATCTGCTGCAAGTGCGCCGGACTCTAAATCCCCGGCTCCAGATTATGGGAGGGCTTATCGTCATGCAGGAAAACAACGCTACCAAACGGGCGTACACGGATGCCCTCTTGAGTCAGACCGTGGTGCCGTTTTTCCGCACACCCATTCGGAAGAACATCACCCTGAGCCGGGCTATCAATGCCCACCAGCCTATCAACGTGTATGCGAAAAGCAGTAACGGTAATCAGGACTACCAAGCATTGGTGGAAGAAATCATGGGGAGGATTGCGAAATGAAAAAGCTGAATTTTGGAACCATCGCTGATGGGTTGAACACGTTGCAGAACACATTGGAGCAGAACTCCGGGATAGGCTGGAGTGAGCTGGTGGATGCGAACACCATCGACTTTGCCGAAAAGAACTCCTATGCTGCGGATGATACGGATGAAACAATACGGGAATTGGCCGAACAGATTGAGGTTGCTGGGCTTCTGACCCCTCTGGGTGTTATCAAGGAGGGAAACCGGTATCGACTATTTTCTGGGGAGAGGCGCTATAAAGCTATCACCACCTATCTCCACTGGGAGAAAATTCCTTGCCAAGTATTTCAGGGTGTTACCCCGAACAAAGCGCAGTTGATGCTTCATATGGCAAATGGTGCCAGGGACTACACCCCAGCCAGAAAACTGGAGCTTTACGAAGAATATAATGCCCTCCTGCGGGAGATGAAATCCACCGGCGAGTTTACCGGCCCCATCCAGAAAGGAGTGGCAGAACTGCTACACGTCTCCGACCGGCAGGTACGGACCTACCGCACTATGGCCGAGCAGCTCACCCAGGAGGAAAAAGAGGCCGTTTCCTCTGGCAGTTTATCATTTGGGGAGGCCAAGCAGGTTGCTGTGAAACGTGCTGCTGAGAGCAAGATACCGGAGGAAACCGGAACTGGTTCCGGTTTTTCTGATAGGCAGGAAAAGAAACCATCCAGAAAGAAATCGCAAGGCTGGAATCGTGAGATAATAGCCCAGATTACGCTTCCCGATGCAAAGGATGATGACTCCCACCCCCGCCTGTTGTGCGGTGGAGTTGGCATCCATTGTGGAGAAGTTTTCAGCGCACTATTGCCAGATGGACGATGGCATGACATCACACTGGAAATCATCTGGGATGTTGAAGGACCGGGATGCTGGTACATCTCCAATCCAGAATACCGGGATATTTGCCCTATTGGGCTTTTTGTAAAAAGAAATTGAGTTAAGAACAGGTAGTATAGGCAGGAGCAATTTGCGGCACGGTTGTCCGGAAAGAGAGTATGGCATATGGCAAAGAGTATGAAAGTCCTCACATTCCTGGCGAAAATAGGAGCCGCCAGCGATGACATTCCTGTTGTTGTTAAGGAAGGACTAAAAGAACTTGGGACTGCAAAGAGCTTGCGCTGGTTAGAACTTCACGGTTCACCTGGTATCCTAGAAGCCCGATTGGAGTATGCGAACGTAGGACGCGAGAAAATCACCCTGCAAATCCGGCTCAAGGACTACAACACCAAAATCTGACCAAGGAGGCATAGAAAATGGAAGTAACCGGTGTAGAGATTAACCCCCTCCACACGGGGAATGGCTATTATAAGGCGGCGGCAACAATTTACATTGAGGGCGGTTATGTTGTCAATGGGATTATGGTAGCAGAGACGAATGGGAAAGTAAAAATCCGGTTTCCTTTCGTAGCCAAGAACGATAAAGATGGCAGACCTCGAACTTTCGCTTTCACACCCATTTCAGCACAAGCCAGGGCTGAAATCGAAGGCGCAATCAAAAAGGCGTATTATCAAGCCCAAACACAGAACGGCGCTGCTCCTCAGAAACACAAGAGGCCAAACGGGAGAGAATGAACTGGGGAAAAATATTTGGTTGTATCACAATTCGTTGACAATCGTGCCATGATTTGATACAATAATCATGGGTAAACTACTGTAACGGATTGTGATATAGGAGTGTGAGTATATGAATTTTTACTCTGTAAGGGATTTGAGAACAACGCAAAAGGCAATATGGGAGAAGCTGGAACAAGACGGGGAAGTTGTCATCACCAACAATGGGAAGCCCTCGGCCCTATTGTTCGACATTGGTGACGGGGACTTGGAGGAAACCCTGAAGGCGGTCCGCCAAGCAAAAGCTATGATGGCCTTTAATTCCATGCGTGGGAAGGCTGCGGAAAAAGGCTATATGAGTGATGAAGAAATCGAGGCTGAAATCGCAGCGGCCCGGCAGGAGGAATAAGGCTTATGCTTGCAGTGATAGATACGAACATCTTGGTGTCGGCACTGTGGTCCAGGAACGGAACTCCTGCTAAAGTGTTGAGCTTGGTGCTCAATGGGAAAGTAATCCCCTGTGTGGACAGCCGCATAATGAGTGAGTATCGAGCCGTGTTGTCCCGGCCAAAGTTTGGCTTCTCAGAACGCGAGATAGATGCTCTCTTGGGTTGGTTTGGAGATTATGGGCTTTCGGTTGTGCCTGAGCCATTGGAGGATGCGTTCATTGATGAAGCCGATAAGAAGTTTTACGAAGTCGCAAAGCATTGCGGGGCCGTTCTTGTCACAGGTAATCTGAAACATTTTCCATCCGACCCGCAGATTGTCAATGCAGCCACTTTCTTGGAGATGATTCAAAGATAAGAAGCTCCCCTTTTTCATTATGGAAACGCCTGCTGAAAAGTAGGCGTTTTTCTTATGCCTAGAAGACACGATTTCCAGCATCCCTTTTCTGAACAGAAATTCAGTATTATACCTTGGATTATAATAATTTGAAGAATAACTTGGACGAAGTTAATGTTCCAGAGAGGAGGAACTAATACATGAGGTATTACAGCACACAAAGGCCCCTTGGCCCAGGCACATTCCCTCGGCAGGATGGAACAGAAAGTGTAGTCAATTTTGATGGTCCTACCTACTGCGAAGAAATTGGCCGGGAAGCGTGGGGGTATATTGAGTATCAGTGTGGCCTCGAACCAAATGAGTGCAGCCGGTATGAGCTTACGCCTGGTCTTGTAACGAAAGAGCAAGGTACCAATGGAACAATACCCTGCCCCCATTGCGGCAGGTGGAGCGAGTACACATCTTTGTAGAAATCTGGGAGGTGGCATAGTGGAAACCAAAGTCGAAAAAGTAACACGGCTGTATAAAGAGGCTCTTACGGATATGTGCGGAAGCTGGCCAGACTGGGCGGCTTTCCTCACAACAGCAGCCAGGCTTTATAAGTATCCATTTGACGAGCAGGTAATGATTTATTCCCAGAGGCCGGATGCCACGGCTTGCGCCAGCTATGAGTTGTGGAACCAACGGATGGGAAGATATATCCGGCGTGGGAGTACCGGTATCGCCCTGGTGGACAACACCGAGGGAAAACCCCACCTCCACTATGTTTTTGATGTTTCGGACACTGAGGTCCTCCAGCGATCCCGAAGCCCTTGGATATGGACACTGGAAGATCGGCACACTCAGAGGATCAGCTCCATGCTTTCCAGTGAATACGAAATTGGGGCTGGGGACCTTGTGGAACAGCTCAGTGGAGCCGCAGAGAGATTGGCCGAGGACTACTGGGAAAACTCCAAAGAAGATATTATCAGGGGAGTTGACGGCTCCCGTTTAGAGGGGTATGATGAAGATAATCTTCAAGTGGCGTTTGTAAGGGCCGCCAAAGTAAGCTCTACCTATGCGCTGCTTACCCGTTGCGGAATAGACCCTATCGACCACATAAAAAGGGAAGAAGCAGAGTTGGTGCTGGAATTCTCCACGCCCAGAGCCATCCACGCATTGGGAAAAGCAGTCAGTGAATCAGACCAACAGATTCTGCGGCAGATCGCCAGCACCATATTACAGCAGGAACGAGAAGAAAGGAGCGCAGAACATGGCAATCGATCTAACCTATCGGCAGGAAGGGGATTATCTGGTCCCGAATCTGGAATTGGACGAGCAGCCGGACCGGCCCTTGAACAGGTACGGCAGGATGAGGCTGACCTACCTGAAAGAGCATCGACCGATTCTGTACAGCGAACTGGCGATGAGCCTCAAACTGCACGAACACTTGCTGGAAATTCAAGACACAGCCCAGGCGAGATTGGAAGACCTGATGCCCAAGTTAATGAAGGAAGCCGGGGCAACAGAGAAGCTGAAAGCAGAGAACATGATGAAGTGGGTGGGCCTGGTGAACAACTGCAAAGCCCAGGCGGAGGAAATAATCTTCAGCGAACTGATCTACTGCTAACGCAACATGAGGGGATGGAACAGTTTAGCCTGTTCCCCTCTGAACAAGAGCAAATACAGATTATTCAGGAAGCAGAGAGTGCTAGTACAGCACCCTCTGCTTCTTCTTTTACACAGAATGAAATCGACCTGGTTCTCCGCATGGGAGGCAACACAGTGCGGACTAGAGAGACCGTAGTCGCGCTCTTTTCGAAGCAGAAGGACCTTGCCGACACGGCACAGGAACTCCGGGCGATCTACCAGGGTGGGAATGGATTTACTACGGAAGCCGGATCTTTTGCGGTGTGGTACACCGATGACGGCATCCGTTTAGCAAGAGGCAGACAGGCCAGGTATATTCCAAGCGCCCAGCTGGTACCCTGGGAAACAGCCGCCGAACGGGTTGAGGCCATGCTCCATGCAGGGACGTTCGCCCCGCAATCGGAACTGGATGCTGCGTTGGGCCATGAAAGAGATGGTGTAGCCCTGCGCCTTGACTACCTTTGCGGAGATTTCACCGAGGAAGCACGAAGTGCGGGCTACCTCGCCAGTATATCCGACCTAATCGGTCTCCACCATCCTGACAGCGAACAGAAGATTAGCGAGCTTCTGGCAGACCCAAAAAGCCGGGCATCCATTACCCAAGAATATCAGTCTTTCCTGGCAGCGTACCGGGATACGCCGGATCAACTGCTGCGCTTCCACTATCACAAGGTAGAGGTGCTGGAAAAGGAACTGCGGGAATTGGCACTTCCTAGGGAGACTTACACTACAACCATTGACGGTCTCCCCTCTGCCGGCCAGTTTATTACTGAGGACGAGATAGATGCAGTGCTGGCATCCGGGAGCGGGATGTCCGATGGAAAAAGGCGAATCTACGCCTATTTTCAGGAGCATCACGGCGCAAAAGAGAAAGCAGATTTTCTTAAAGAGGAATACGGTGTGGGCGGCAGGTCCCACGCTATCTCTGGTTCCAACACCAGTTGGGAAAACTACGACCCAAAGGGATTGCAGCTGCAAAAGGAAGGCTGTCCCACAGAAATTTTATCCTGGACCAAGGTCGCCGCCCGTATTACGGTGCTCATAGAACAGGGGCGTTATCTGACCCCAGACCTTACTCCAAATCAATCCCTCTTGGAGCAGGCAAAGGGCTTAATTGACCAATTCTGTCAGAAGGAATATAACAGCCCAGCAGATTTCAGCGATTTGGAGAAAGTGGGCATAGCCTACACCACCGTTACTGATGAGGAAATCCCCATCCAGGTAAATGTCGATCTGGTCCATTACCGCATAGAGCGTTACCTGGGCGAACAGCTTATGGAGCGTAGGCAGTATGAGAGCCTGGACGAACTCATCCATAACGAGTTGACCGACCTGGAATTCGATGAACTTGTTGCCGTTTCCGATGATGAACTAAAAACCATTGAGGCGGAACAGACAGGAGCAGGGCGCTCCCCCACCGTGCGGGAACTGTACGATCAATATAAACCTGCCGTCATGGAACGGGTAATGGCCGATGTACCCTATCAAAATGCCTGCCGGAACTCTGACCGGGAAAACGCCATGGTGGAAGGCGGAGCGGCCATTCAGAGAGCTGTCTTGGAGATCAACGACACTCAGCTCTTACGGCTTTATTACGACATGGCCAAGTTCCACAATGACCTGCACCATGAAATATTGGAGGAGACCTATCAGGTTCTCTCAGCGGAACCGCAGGAAACCCAGGAAACCGGAACTGGTTCCGATTTTACTGCCGACTACAATGCACTGAAAGAACAAAACTCTGATAGTCTGGTACTCTATCAGGTAGGGGATTTCTTTGAGCTGTTCGGAGAAGATGCCAGGACTGCGGCAGCCTTAGCCGAGCTTACTCTGACCACCCGCAACATTCCCGATGTGGGGCGGGTCCCCATGTGCGGTTTCCCGGCACACAGCCTTGAGCGCTATACCGAAATCCTCCGTACAGAGCACAGCGTGGTTATCTCCGCTGTACCGGAGGGCGCTTCGGAACGCCAAGTCTTCCGTATGACTGCATTTACGCAGAGCGTTGAACAAGAGACCCCAAAAGAGGATACCTTCCACATTTATCAGCTCAAAGATGGCCCTGATACCATAAACTACCTTTTTGCCTCACTGGAACAGCTGCGGCGCAACGGGCGGACCATTGACCCAGACAACTATGAACAGAAGTATTCTGCCCCTCTGGAAGAAAACGAAACTTTAGAGGGTATCTATACCAGGTTTAACATTGACCGGCCAGCGGACTTTATAGGACATTCCCTGTCAGTTTCGGATGTTGTGGTGTTGGAACGCGGGGAGACCGTCACTGCCTATTACTGTGACAGCGCCAGTTTTGAGGAAGTCCCGGAGTTTCTAACCAGGGAGCTTGCTCCTACAACGCACGACCTGAAGACGGAGGTGGAGGCATGGGAGTCCCAGCAGGCCGCCCAAAGGCAAGCAATATTTGATACGCTCTCCGAGAGGCAAAAACTCATCGTTCAAGCATGGGAGACTGCCGGTTTCACTTTTTCCCAAAACCAGGGAGGAAAACCAGTCTTTACTGATGGCATTGGGTATCCCCTCACCTTTAATGACTGGGAAGAAGCCTATGAGCAGATTGACAAGGCGCAGCTGCAGGACACACCTGGCCTGCGAGAACAGGTTCAGAATGTTCTCCATCCCGAAAGAAAAAATGTGGAGCAGGAAGCTACTGATGAGGGACCCGCACCAGCTCCCGTGCTTACCACAGAGCAGCAGGCTTTCTATCCTGCGGAACAGACCTATCTTCCCTATGACATTGAGATACAAACCCTACGGCTAGACCCGCCGGAGCAAGAGAAGACCAACGGCACAGTGTCAATTCCCGTCAATGGAGAATGGCAGACATTCCCGGATCTTCCCACAGCTCAGGAAGCTGCTCTCCAGGAATATAAGGACGAACTTCGCCGGAAGGCGGTCAACTTCCGTATCACGGATGACCACCTGGGAGAGGGCGGACCAAAAGAGAAGTACCAGGCCAACATATCCGCCATCCGGCTACTCAAATACCTGGAAGAAAATAGTTTCCAGGCAATCCCGGAACAACAGCAAATTCTTTCAAAGTATGTTGGCTGGGGTGGCCTTGCAGACGCTTTTGACAGTACCAAGGCAAACTGGCATACCGAGTATGAGGAACTAAAAGGTTTACTGACGGAGGAGGAATACGCCGCTGCCAGGGCCTCCACCCTCAACGCCCACTACACCAGCCCTACCGTAATCCGGGCTATTTATGAGGCTGTGGAAAACATGGGGTTCCACACTGGCAATATTCTGGAACCGGCCATGGGTGTCGGCAACTTCTTCGGGGTGCTTCCGGAGAGTATGGCAGGAAGTCGTCTGTACGGTGTGGAGCTGGATTCTATTAGTGGGCGCATTGCCCAGCAGCTCTATCCCAGGGCGGAGATCACAGTAGCGGGATTTGAAACCACCAATCGTCCGAACTTTTACGACCTTGCCGTTGGGAACGTGCCTTTCGGTCAGTATCAGGTCAATGACCCAGCCTATAACGGGCTGGGTTTTTCCATTCACAACTATTTCTTTGCCAAAGCGCTTGACCAAGTACGCCCTGGGGGTGTAGTTGCGTTCATTACTAGCCGGTATACCATGGATGCCAAGGGTTCCACTGTGCGCCGGTATCTGGCCCAACGGGCCGAACTGCTGGGGGCCATCCGGCTCCCCAACAACGTATTTAAGGCCACCGCTGGAACAGAAGTGGTGTCGGACATTATCTTCCTGCAACGGCGGGAACAGGCCGTGGAGCTCGACCCGGATTGGACGCAGACCGGTCTGACTGAAGATGGTTTCGCTATCAATCAGTATTTTATCGATCATCCTGAGATGGTGATGGGCATTCCCACCAGCGAAAGCACCCCATATGGCCGTCAGGAATACACGGTGGCTCCGATCCCCGATGCTGACCTTGGTCTTCAACTCCACGAAGCGGTGCGGCATATCGAGGGACATTTTGTAGAGGCTGAGTCCTCTGAGCTTGCCGAAGGGGATGACCTTAACCGCAGTCTCCCTGCCGATCCCGCAGCGCGGAACTATTCCTATACCCTGGTAAATGGGGCTGTATATTTCAGGGAGAATACGCGGATGTCTCCAGTCGAAGTGAACGCCACGGCAGAGGAGAGAATCCGCCGCATGATTGAAATACGGGACTGCGTGCGAAAGCTTATAGAGATGCAGTTGAACCCCTTGGTTATGGATGAGGCTATTCGCAGCCAGCAGGCCCAACTCAATCTTCTCTATGATGCGTACACAGCCCAATACGGACTGCTCAGCAGCCGGGGAAACCGATTGGTATTCTCTGAGGATTCCTCCTATCCTCTGCTCTGTGCACTAGAAGTCTTGGACGAAGACGGCAATCTGGAACGCAAGGCAGACATCTTTGATAAACGTACAATCCGCCCCCACAATCCAGTTACCTCTGTGGACACTTCCAGTGAGGCTCTGGCCGTTTCCATAGCTGAGAAAGCTGAGGTAGACCTGGCGTATATGGAAGCTCTGTCTGGAAAGACAGAAGCGCAGTTGGTGCAGGAGCTAGAGGGGACAATTTTCCGGGTTCCGTTTACCGATCAGCCGGTCTATGTCCCAGCAGATGAATACCTCTCTGGCAATGTCCGCCAGAAACTTCGGGAAGCGCGGGCCGCAGCGGAAGAAGACCCTACGTTTGCCATCAATGTCCGATACCTGGAAGCTGCACAGCCTAAAGACCTGGATGCCTCTGAGATTGAAGTTCGCCTGGGGGCTACCTGGATAGCGCCAGAATACTATCAGGAGTTTATGCTAGAGACCTTCCAGCCGCCAACGTATATGCGGGATACTATCAAAGTGCAATATTTCCCATACACCGGGGAGTGGGAGGTCACCAGCGCAAGCAGAATACCAACCCACAATGTGAGGGCGCACGTCACCTATGGCACGAGCCGGGTGAGTGCCTACCGTATCTTAGAGGAAAGTCTGAATCTTCGTGATGTGCAGGTATATGACACCATAGAAGACCCGGACGGACATAAACGGCGTGTTTTAAACGCCAAAGCGACCATGCTGGCAGCTGAAAAGCAACACGCTATCCGCACGGATTTCCAAAACTGGATATGGAGGGACCCAGAACGGCGCAGGACACTGGTACAGAAGTACAACGAGGAGATGAATTGTTTTCGAGTACGGGAGTATGACGGCAGCAAGCTGATCTTCCCCGGCATGAACCCGGAAATTACACTTCGGGAGCATCAAAAAAACGCCATTGCTCACATTATCTACGGCGGTAACACTCTGCTGGCTCACGAAGTGGGTGCAGGGAAGACTTACGAAATGGTAGCTGCTGCTATGGAGAGCAAACGCCTCGGCCTTTGCCAAAAGTCTTTGTTTGTCGTTCCCAACCATTTAATAGAGCAGTGGGGTTCCGAATTTCTTCGTCTCTATCCGTCTGCAAACATCCTGGTGACAACGAAAAAGGATTTCGAAACCAAGAATCGAAAGAGGTTTTGTAGCCGGATCGCTACTGGGGACTATGACGCTATTATTATGGGACATTCCCAAGCTGAGTTAATCCCCATAAGTCCTGAAAGACAGGAACGTATGCTGAGGAGTCAGATCGAGGATATTACTGCGGGTATCGAGGAAGCAAAAACGCAAAAAGGAGGCCATTTTACTGTCAAGCAGCTTGAAAAAGTAAAGCGCGGGTTAGAAACTAGGCTACAAAAGTTGAACAATACAGAAAGAAAGGATGATGTGGTCACTTTTGAAGAACTGGGGATTGACCGCCTCTTTGTGGATGAGGCTCACAACTATAAAAACTTGTTCCTCTACACAAAGATGCGGAATGTGGCAGGTCTTTCTACGAGTGAAGCTCAGAAGTCTAGTGACATGTTTGCGAAATGCCGCTACCTTGACGAGATTACAGGAAATCGTGGAGTAATTTTCGCTACCGGCACCCCGGTCTCCAACAGTATGACTGAGCTTTACACCATGCAGCGGTATCTTCAATATAACCGCCTTCAAGAGCTTGGTATGGGTCAATTTGACAGTTGGGCCAGCCGGTTTGGGGAAACCGTAACTGCCATGGAGCTTGCACCGGAAGGTACTGGCTACCGGGCCAGAACCCGATTTGCAAAATTTTATAATCTGCCAGAGCTGATGACGATTTTTCGGGAAGTGGCAGATATTAAGACAGAAGACCAACTTCATCTTCCTAAACCAGAAGTAGAGTACCATACGGTGGTTGCCAAACCTACTGAGCGCCAGAAGGAGATGGTTCAGGCGTTATCCCAACGTGCTTCTGCGGTTCATAACCACAGTGTGGACCCATCTCAGGACAATATGCTGAAAATCACTTCTGATGGCCGCAAGTTGGGTTTGGACCAGAGGCTTATAAATCCGTTGCTGCCTGACGAGCTGGGGACTAAGGTCAATCAGTGTGTGGAGAATGTTCTGCGAATCTGGAGCGAGGGTCAGGATGGCAAACTGACTCAGCTTATTTTCTGTGATAGTTCAACCCCCCAGGAAAGAAAAGAGAAGAAGGGAGAACCGAAGGCTTTTACTGTTTACGACGATATTCGGCAGAAATTAGTGGCCCAGGGTGTCCCTCTAGACCAGATTGCTTTTATTCACGAAGCAAAGACCGACGCTCAAAAGAAAGAACTTTTTGCCAAGGTGCGTTTAGGCCAAGTACGGATACTCATGGGTTCAACTGCAAAGATGGGGGCCGGAACCAATGTTCAGGACCGTTTAATTGCTCTGCATGACCTGGATTGTCCCTGGAGGCCCGGCGACTTAGAACAGCGGAAGGGCCGTATTGCCCGGCAGGGAAATCAGAATGCCAAAGTCCACATCTATCGATATGTAACCGAGGGGACTTTCGATGCCTACCTCTGGCAGACTATCGAAAATAAGCAGAAATTTATTGGTCAGATTATGACTAGCAAAACCCCGGTTCGGTCTTGTGAGGACGCTGATGCTACTGCCCTTTCTTATGCTGAGGTCAAGGCACTTTGTGCTGGTGATCCTCGGATTAAAGAACGAATGGAACTAGATGTGGAAGTTACCAGGCTGAAGATGCTTCGATCAGAGTATCAAAGCCGGCAATTCTCTATGCAAGATCAATTAGGGAGGGAACTGCCTGCCCGGATCAATGACACAGAGTTAAGAATTCAGGCGTTAAAAGCTGATATAACCTACCTAAATGAACATCCTGTACCAGAGGATAGTTTCAGCGGTATGGTTGTAAATGGCCAAACATTTAGAACCCGTTCATTGGCAGGTAAAGCAATTCAGGATGCCTTAACTAAGGTTTATTCTGGCAAGCCTCTTCCAATCGGAGAATATCGTAGTTTTACTATGATGGCCGGTTTTGATGAATTAAACAAAGTGTTCTTTCTCACACTGAAACGGTCGATGCCCTTCACCATGGAGCTTGGAACGGATGGTTTGGGTAACGTAACACGGATTGAAAACGGGTTGCGTTCGCTACCCCGTCGGTTGGACGAAGAAGAGCGAATCCTGGAGGACTTGCGGCACCAGGTTGAAAATCTGAAAATTGAACTTCAAAAACCTTTTGCCCATGAACAGGAATACCAGGAGAAATCTGCCAGACTTAACCAGCTGAATACCCTGCTCAGCATGGATCAGTGGCAGTCAAATATGGAGGCCATTGATCCAGAGGAATTGGCAACGGAAATCTTCGATTTGGCCTGTGAGTATAACCCCGATACCAAGGCGTTTTTTGAGGACGTTCGAGACCATCAGATTTCATTGGTCACTGACCGGCTGAAAAAGGGTGACACAAAAGACTTCACGAGCTTACTGCAAGAAATCAGAAAAGAAGGAGGGCCAGAACAGCAGGATAAGGCAGCTGCTCTGATTGAGAAGATCTCTACTCTGCCCGTCCTCCAACATGATGAAGAAATAGCACGATGACTTTGCCCCTCACACCAATTACCTGAAGTCCAGAAGCACGAGAAATCAGTGAAACAGTGTGGCCTCCCCTGAACCGGACAGGGAAGACAACCTTGAACTATAAGGAGGAAGGAACAAGGTAATGAACACGATGCAAACCCTTTTTGACAACATGGCCCAGGAGCAAGAGAATTATCGAGAGTGGCTGCTGCACCAGAGTCCAGAGACCATTTTGGATCACGCCTATGAGTACGCAGTCAGAGAGGACATTATGATTGCGTTCGCAGATGCCGATTTTGAGTTGGATCAGGCCCAAGTAAATGCGCTTCTTACAAGAAGAAGCCCTCTGCAAGATATTCTCAAAGACTATCTCAAGCTGGACTCTGATATCTCCAATACGATCAGGGAGGTCACAGAAGAACGGGCCAACACCATCCTCCAATCGTATAGGGAAACGCCGGTCTATCTCCATACTTATGCCACTGGGCAAGAGTCTCTCTACCATACATCCCATGAGCTAAATATAAAGTGCCGGAACGCCATTGAGCAGGCTATTTCCGATAATTACCAGGATAACCGGCTCAATACAGAGGAGGCCGTCAAGGAGGTTGCGGATATATACGGCTATGACCGCCCCCTGTATGTGCTGGCTGTAACGGTCCGGGCGCACCTCTGGGACGGAAGGTTTGGCAGGGAAACCAAGACCTGGGCACAGGAAGCCCCTACTGCTGAGGGAGGGCCTGATGTTGAGCGGCAATACGTCATCGAGAAGACCCATCCCGGCTTGGTCCAAATGTTCACCTCCCGTTTCCGGGAGCAAGCCAGGGAAAAAGCTGCTGAACAGATAGCCGCCATTCCGTTGAACGCTGCGGCATATCAGGAACTTAAAGATGGCCATCCTGGTAAAGTAGCGGGTATCCTCACAGGGGACTATGTGATGTTCTACGGAGAAGATGCCCACACAGCAGCGCAAGCTCTAGGAACCAAAGTCCTCGATGCGGATGTTCCCGGTTTGGGCCAGACAGAAACCACTGGGAGCAGTCTCAACTGGCAGTCTGTACTGAAGAAACTGATGGACCATAACATTCCGGTAGTGCTGGCCAAGCAAGACCCCGAAAGTGGTGTGGACTCTCCTTACCTGGTGGTAAAAGAACGAGATACTCCCCTGCCGGTGGAGGAACTGGCGGCACAAATCTATGACCTTGCCGCAAAGGCGATGCCTGAACTAACTCAGGGGAGTGACAGGGATGAGCAGATCAGCCTAACAACCAAGTGTCTCCGGGAGGGAGATACAATGGACTTTATTTACCTGCTGGTTGACATTTCCAATGGGGAAAACCAGGAGCTCGCCTCTCAGGCTGACCAGCTTCTGGCGCAGCTGCCAGACCCCGCACTGCTGGAAAAAGACGAAGGTTACCAAGAGCTTTAATTTCAGACGAAGACCATTTTCCATCGCCAAAATGCAAGGAGGTCATATCAATGAAAAATCGTACAGACCCAAAACCTAACTCTGGAAACAAGCCCCTTTTCCAAGATTTTATTGAGGAAAACGGAATCGTGCTCACCGATGACCAGCCGCCGTTTGACGAGGAGCCGGAGGAGGTGACCGTGTATGGCGGGGAAGATCAATAAGGCCAGAGAAGCCCTTGCTGATATGTTCGTGAAGTGCTTGGAGCAAGACACTCTCCCCTGGAATCAGCCATGGGTGAACAAAATACCTTCCTTCGGTGCTCACAAGAATCCGATTACCGGCACCCGTTACCATGGTATGAACGCAGTCATATTATGGGCCACCGCCCTGGTCAATAACTATCCCGATCCCCGCTGGGTCACTTACAAACAGGCATCGGAAAAAGGGTGGCAGATCAAAAAAGGAAGTCATGGAGCCAGGGTTGAATACTGGTACCTCTTTGATACAGCAGAGAAAAAGAAGATTCCCTGGGCGGAAGCACAGAGGGAAATCGAGGCAAAACCGGAGCGAGAGGCCGACTTTAAGATGTGCAGCAGCGTCTACATAGTTTTTAACGGGAGCCAGATCGCCGGTATCCCGGAGTTGCCTGTACAAGCTACTGTAAGCCAGCCGTTTCAGAATGACTTGCTTAAAAAATTCGCGGAGAATTATCTTGCCGCTGAAAATATCCCTCTGCTGGAAGGAGACCATGCTGCTTATTCCCCAGGCAGTGATAGCATCATCATGCCGCCAAAAGAGTCTTTTGTCAGCGAGATCGCTTATTACGACACTCTGTTCCATGAGTGCGCACACTCCACTGGAATAGAAAAGAGGCTAAACAGAGGGCTCGAAGCAGATGCTGATAAAAAAGAATACGCTATCGAGGAGCTCCGGGCAGAGATGGCCGGAGCTTTTATCTTGTCTGAAACAGGAGCACCCGTGCCTGAATCGGTGTCTGCGAATAACCGGGCCTATATCCAAGGGTGGGCGGAAGACATCAAAAAAGATCCCACCGTGCTTTTCCAGGCAATTAAATCGGCCAATAAAATTTCCGACTACATTGAGGAAAAAGGCGAGTTAGAACTGCTTCTGGCACAAGAGCAGGAGTTAAGTCTGGAGGAATTCGCAGCGCAAATGTTTGACCTGGTCCGCGAGTACGACCCACAGGGTATGATGGGATATGACAGGGAAGATGAAATAAACCTGTCGGTTGACCTTATTGAGAAAGGTGACACTGAGGACTATGCCAGCGTTCTGAAAGAGATTCAGACTTACGGAGGAACGGAAGAAATGATCTCCAAAGCTGGGCTGCTGCTTGAAAAGTTAGAAGGTTTTGAACCGGAGCTTGCCAAAGAGGAGGAGATCGAGCTGTAATCAGGAGGAATCATGGACAACAACACATCCTATGAAAGTACTTCTACAGATTTCTTTATCGAGCCTTTCTTTGTAGATGGCCAGTGGGTGTGGCCGGACAATGTTCCCGATTGGGCCGGCGGACCGGAGGCAGAGGAGGATTTTTACTCTGCTCTCCGGGAAGCCTGGATGACCAGCAGTGACCCACGGAAACGCCTTCTGGCAGCTGAACACGGGGGTCCAGCAGAATGGAAAGTGTTGGTAACAGACCCTGATTTCATGGTTCGGGCAGCAGTGGCCATGGTCGGAAATGCCGATGTACAAAGGCTTCTCTGCCGGGACCAGTCGAGTTTTGTGCGGGAATATGTTGCGAATTATGCCACGCCAGAGGTGCTGCGCTACCTTGCTTCGTTCGAACCTGACCAAACTGTCCTCTACAACATAGTGAAGCGATACGACATCCCCTCACAGAAAATAATCGTCGAAAGGGCGTGGGGTGACCCAGAATTTCTGAAAAAGATTATCCCACTTCTCCCACATTCCCAGCAGGAGAAGCTGCTCTCGCACAATGACCCGGCAGTCCGAATCCGTGTAGGAGAATGCGGTGACCGAAAGCAAGCCAGGGCGGTTCTGAACGATGAATCCATACCGGCAAGCAAGAAAATCTTCGTGGAAGACCATCTCGACGAGCTGGAAGAAATCGCTGCGGCGCTGCGTCCTGCCCGTTTGCGTGAACGCGAAAGAGACATGGAAACGCAACGATAAAAGGAGGATAGAGAGTAAATGAAGACCATTGTAGTCAATATGTTTGCCGGTCCCGGCGCTGGTAAGACCACCTGCGCCTGGCAGGTCGCCAGCGAACTCAAAAAGCGTGGGTACATCACAGAGTATGTGCCGGAATATGCAAAAGAGCTGGTGTGGGACAAGAATTTTGACCTGCTGGACGGTACATTAGACCACCAGAAGCAACTGTTGGAGGTCCAGGCCCATCGGTTGGAAAGACTTAAAGGCCAGGTGGATTTTATCGTCACAGACTCCCCGCTTATGCTCAATGCCATTTACTTGACGGGATCACCGGAGGAAATGAAGCGATATACCGACCAGGTCTACAGGCGGTTTGCCGCGTATGACAATTTCTCTGTCTTTATCCAACGAGGAAAGAGTTTTGAGCAGGCGGGCCGTATCCACGATCTGGAACAGAGCCGGAAAATCGATCAGCAGATAAAGGACTTGCTGCACGACTACAAAATCTACTACGGCACCTACACCTATGAAACGGTCCGCCTGGTGACAGATAACTGTATTAAGACGTACTCCAGGGTGAACCAGGCAGCGGCGTTTGAGGAACGGACGAAAGCAAAATATGAGGTAAAAACGGACACGCCTCCTACCGTTTCCTCGCCAGAATCGCGCACAGTATTTGTAAAAAACTACCACCGACCGAGGGAAACCGAACGCGACTCCCCTGCCCCTGAGCAGGAGAAAGCACGGTCGGAGGAACTTTTTCCTCTACAAGATGAGCGGGGCCAGGAAGAAATTGACGACGATTTAGAACTATAAACCACCATGAAAGGAATGATTTTTGTGCCTAAAAAAGAGAAGAAAATCTCCGTTTCCCTCAGCTTTCCCGAGTACAAATTAGAGGCGCTGGCGCTTGCCTTGGAGGAAAAAGGAGTGTCGCTGGAGGAAGAATTGGAGCAATATCTAGCGAAGCTCTATCAGAAAAAGGTCTCCGCAGACGTGCGAAAGTTTCTGGCCGGCAAGTACAAAGAGTACGAACAGACCACGTTGGTAAATACCAGCCAGGCGGCGGAGCGGGAGCCGGAGGATCAAGTTTTTGATCCGCAGCCCTGAGCCGAAAGGCGGTTTTTTCTATCGCCGGAGGCCTTTCCTCCCAACACACCCGCACGTAGTGCGAGTGTGGAGCCAGCATCGCATTTGTAAAGCAGATTGTAAAGCAGATTGTAAAGCACTTTGTAAAGCATTCTGCTTTCAAAGTGTTTCCAATTCTGCTTACAAACGCAGCCGGTTAGGGGAGACCCCTAATACCCCATAGTGTTCACGCAAAGCGTGGATAAAAAAGTGAGCGTGACTATCAAATAAGGAGATGGTTAAATGCAATCAAAACGGTTGTTCAATGTCCGGTTAACGGACCATGAATACGAGCGTCTTGAACGGAAAGCTCGTGATTGCAATTTATCCATGTCCTCGTATGTACGCCAAATCATCAATGGCTACCATCCGAAGGAAGCTCCCTCCATGGACTTCTACCACATGATGCGTGAGCTAAAACAAATTGGTAACAACCTGAACCAGCTTGCCTACGTTGCAAATAACACCGGCCTCATTGATGAGGACGAGTATCATGCTCTGGCCGCACTGGTTCGCCGGAAGATTCGGCAGATTGAAAAGGAGGTGCTGGACCCGGAGCGAGATGGCGACCACTAAAATATGGCCGATCAAAAAACGGCTCGACTATGTAGTCCGCTACATTATGAACCCGGATAAAACAGAGGACGGGCGATTGGTCAGCACGATCAATGTGCTGAAGGACACCCCAAAACAAATTACCCAAGACATGATTGCGACGAAGGAGCGGTTTGGAAAAAGAGATGGCCGTCAAGCATATCACATGGAACAGTCCTTCGCCCCTGGGGAGGTGACGCCGGAACAAGCGCATCAGATTGGTGTGGAGTTGGCTCAGGAGCTTTTTGGGAAAGACTTCGAGGTTGTGGTCACGACCCATGTGGACAAGTCCCACATCCATAACCACCTGGTAATCAACTCAGTCTCCTGTGTGGATGGTCACAAGTACCACGAACCGAACACGGAGTATTACGACCGCATCCGCAAGCTGTCTGACCAGCTCTGCAAAAAGTATCAGCTCTCCGTGGTGACCGAACCAAAGAAAGGACGCTACCATTCCTACCCAGAACAGCACCATGGGGACAACCCCGCCCACCCCACCATTCACAATATCATATACTCCGACATCGATCGTGCCATCGAATTTGCGAAATCGCTGGATGACTTCTATGAATATCTCCAAGATATGGGGTATCGAGTGAAACGAGACGGGAAGTACCCGGCCATAGCACCAGAGGGCCGCAAATTTTTCCGTCTCTATAAATTTGCCAAGGGCTACACCGAAGAAGACATCGAAGCCCGTATCAATGAACGGCTCCACGCGGCGATTCCACCGCCATCCAAATATTCCTCCCAGGCCCGTCTGGGAAGGGATGACGTAAACACTGTTTACTATGGAGCATGGCAGTCAGATCGAGATTATCAACAATGCGCTTATCGTTTTCATACATACTTCGCAAGACGGTATTACAGGCGCAACCTATGGCAGACCTACATTCAATACCGATTTGTACTGCGGAGTGTCCAGCGGGAACGCTATCCAAAATACCCCAGCCCAGACTTGCGCCTGGCCCTGCGGCAGCTCAACCGGTATTCTCAACAGGCGGTGATCCTGGCCCGCAACCACATCGAGACAGAAGACCAGCTGAAGGAATACATGGAGAATTTGGACAGTCAGGCCCATTCCATCAACAAAGAGAAGTGGTACCTAAAACGGGCACTCTCAAAAGCTGCCCCCGAAGATAAGGAGGTAATCGAGGCACAAATCAACGCTTTGGAAAAAGCCGCCAAACCTTTCATACGGGAAAAATTCCTCTGCCGTGACATTTTAGAACGAAGTACCAACGTCCGGGCACAGGTAGACTGTGAAAAGGAGGAGGCGGCCAGAGAAATTATGGAAGAAAGGGGAAGGTCATTATGAATGAAGCATCTATGGCAACGGAAGAACTGTTTCGTGTCACCTTGAGCGGAATTACCTATACGTTCCGTATTGCGGAAGCGATCATCAACGGCGCTCAAAGAATAAGCCAGAATAGCCGCGAAAAAAACGAAGTTATGTGGCGATACCTCAATAGCCTGGAAAACGAGGGACAGGGCACACCGGGTCAGGTTAAGATCGAAGAAATGCTTCGACGTGGTGAAGGCCTGGCACAGGTCAATATCATGGAAAAAGACTACGGGACTTTTTCAGCAGCGGCAAAGGCAGCTGGACTGAAATACGCTGCCGTAAGTCTGGACCAGACCCACCAACCTGGCGAACGGGTACTCACTATCTTTATAGCCCGTGGCGATGCGTTTACCGTCCAGAACATCTTTGAGCTGAACAACCTTAATTCTGTAAAAGATAATGATGTTATGAAGGAGGCGGAGGCAGCGGCCAAGGCGGCAGAACAGGAAAAAGAGCAGGCCGCCCCTTCCAGGCCCTTAACACCAGAGGAAATCAAAAAGCAAAAGAACGAGCTATTTTTAGCGCGCCTGAAATCCAATGACAAGGCTCCCAAGGAACAGGCACAGAAGTCCACAGAGCAATCACAGGAAAAGGAGGAAGTCATAAACCCTACGACCCCGGAACGGACCTCCCCAGAATCTGCGTCCGTGACAAAATCCGGGAGCTTAGGGAACAAGGAACAGGAAAAAGGAATTACGGGAAAAACAGGAAATTCTGATCGTCCGTCCATCCGTGCGAAAATCCTTGCCTACCGTGCGGAAATGACAGAAGAATCCCTTTCCCCGGACGAAAAGCTGCGTAGAGCACAAGAATATCTGAATGGGATGAATAGGGGGGTGTAACATGAACTGGAACTTCACAGCACAGAACAGCCTCGGTGAGTTTATCAGCGAAGCTGAAAAGAATGCTTCAAAGTATGGCTATGCTCCCCAAAAGGTCAGCTTTGCAGACCGGATGAAAAAGCTGCGGGAGAGCCTTTCGGAAATCAGCACCAGTGTTTTTGTCAAGGTTTGGGGAAACGAGAAGGAGTTTCAGAGTTTTCTGACAGTCGTAGAACATCTGAACCTTTCGGCAGCGGATGATTCGCACGGGAAAGGGATTGTCAATGCAGCTCTGGTCTATGCTCAGAGGCCGGAAGCCAGGAGGCTTCTGACCTTTGATGAATGGTCAAGAAAAGGTGTGCGTATCAAAAAGGGAAGCCGGGGTATCGACATCTTCATCCCATCAACAGGTGAAAAGGATGGGAAAAAGACTACTTTTTTCAACCCCACAAAGGTGTGGGATGTGGAGCAGACCACCGCCCAGTTTCGCCCTGTGCAGATAGGGTTGTCGGACCTGAAAGTTGTATCATGTATTATGAGCATAATGGACTTTGCCGCTGATTACAGCGACCTGTTGCCGGACGGCGTGGATGCCTGCTACATTCCTCGGATCAATACGGTCTGGGTGAGAGACGGGCAAAGCATGGCTGCCATGCGGACCTCACTACTCATTGAATATGGCCATTACCAGTTGTCTAAGGCAAAAGACTATGACAGAACACCGGAAGCCAACTTCATAGCCTACACCAGCGCCTATCTCCTGTCCCGTCACTTTGGGTTAGAGATGGAAGCGCCTCCGCAGGAAGCATTTCCTCCCACTGTGGATACCCCAGGGAAAATTAAAGAGATTCTGGCCTCCACTTTATCCGTCAGCACTAGGATATGCAGCAAGATGGAGAAAGAGCTAGGTGGTCTTTACTCTGTACAACAGGACTCCCGTGACGAGGATATGGAGCCATGAAAAAAGGCCAAGACCGGACAACTATACTCATCATGGGGGGCCTTGGTGCCTTAATTGCGGCTTGGATCGGTATAATTGCCGCCCCCGGCGCTCGTGAGGGGCTTCGCGGTCTTATCTCTGCCCTCTCTTATGGAATAAAGCACCCATTTTCCCTCAAATTCGTCCCCGATACTTTTACCTCTGTGCTCGTCTGCCTTGGCATCTATGCCATATTTGCCGTGGTGGTGGTGACATCCAGTAAGGGCTATCGTCGTGGCGAGGAATACGGCTCCGCACAATGGGGAAGTCCCCATGCTATTGACCGTAAATACCGGGACAGGAAACATCCATTTCAGAACCAGATTCTTTCCAGAGCAGTCGCCATGGGTAACTCTGAGCAGGCCCTGCATCGACACCAGCGCAACAACAATGTGGTGGTGATCGGTGGCAGCGGCTCTGGTAAAACCAGAGGCTATGTTATCCCCAACCTCCTGCAAGGGGAAATCTCCTATGTCGTTTTGGACCCCAGCGGAGAGATCCTCCGAGCAACGGGAAGATTTCTGCGTGATAAGAAAGGGTACCGCATCCGGGTACTGAACCTGGTGGACCCCGATACTTCGAGCCGATACAACCCTTTCGTCTACCTGAGAAACGATGACGATGTGGATCGGATGGTTGAAAACTTCTGGAAAGCGACCACCCAAGAGGGAGCACAGCGAGGCGAACAAATCTGGGACGATACCGCAAAAGAGCTTCTGTCGGCCCTGGCATATTACTTGTTCTACTTTGCTGGCCCCGAAGAACAGAATTTTCCCATGATACAGTTTCTAGTGCGGAACATGGCCATTGAGGGGGATGATAAAAGAGCAATAAGTCCAGTGGACAGGCTGTTTAACGACCTGGAACAGGTACAACAGGAACATATCGCTCTCAAGCATTACCGGTCATACCACTCTGGTGCGGCAAAAACACTTCAAAGTATCCAGATCACCCTGTTATCCCGGCTATCTAAGTTTAACCTGACCAGCATTGAGCGGCTCTCCACCACCACGCAGGATGAGCTGGGCCTGTTCACTGCGGCAGAGACCAAGACGGTGATCTTTGCCGTTACCCCGGTAGCGGATACTTCCTTAAACTTTTTCGTCTCCCTGCTCTACGGCCAGATGTTTGAGCTGCTCTACGCTTATGGCAACGCCCATGGCCAGCTGAAAGTGCCCATGCACTTTCTCATGGATGAGTTTGCAAATATCACTTTACCAAAAGACTTTGACAAGCGTTTGGCTACGTTCCGAAAATATCTGATCTCCGCAAGCATCATCTTGCAGGATCAAAGCCAGCTGAAGGCCATATATGAAAAGCAGTGGCAAAGCGTCATCAATAACTGCGATTCTCTTTTGTATCTTGGTGGTAATGAGAGTGGGACACACGAATATCTCTCAAAACTCCTGGGAAAGCAGACGATACGCACCAATACCTTCGGCCAATCTAAGGGTCGAAATGGCAGCTTTTCTAAAAATGAGCAGCAACTTGGGCGGGAATTGATGACCCCGGATGAGATACGGCAGATGGATAACAATTATTCCATCCTTCTGATTCGAGGTGAACCACCGCTATATGACCATAAGTATGACCTTAACCTTCATCCCAACATCAAATACACCACATACGGCCATGGACAGCCGTACCGTCACGATGAACTGACGCACATCAATTCGATGATAGAGCTGGTCCATGGACTAACCAAGGAAGAAATTGCTCAACTACCTGTCCTACCTCCCATAAAGTTTACATGGGTGGGGGACGATGAAACCCCGTACTACCAGCAATAAGGGCGGCGAAAAGCCGCCCTTAATTTATTTTCAAAGGAGTGCACACACAATGAAAAACACAAAGAACACTATGAAGAAAACCGTGAAGAAAGCCATGAAGCTCATGCAGGTCGCCATGGTTGCCCTCGTCTTGACAATTTCTGTTGGAATGACGGCTTCCGCCAGCGAGCTTCAGCCGGTCTTGACGGCATCCCCCACAACCACAACAGCGGCGATCGGGCTCCCCGGTACTATGCTGTTGACCTCCAACACCGGTATCCCGGAAGTGGACACTATGTTTGATAACCTCATTGACTTTATCGGCGGCGTAGTCAAAGTCGTTGGCGTGGTGGCCGTCTTGTTCGGCGTTGTGCAGTTGGGTCTGTCTATCGCCAACCATGACCCCAGCCAGCGGGCACAGGGTTTCCTGTTCATCGCCGGCGGTGTTATCGTTTTCTTCGCTCCTGAGCTGATTTCTTTCCTCCAGACCTCCGGCGGCGGCACGATCATCTAATCCATTCCAGGTGAATAAGAAGAAAGGGGGGTAAAAATGAGCTATTCCCAAGCGATACTTACCTTGTTCGGTACAGCCATGTCGCTCGCCTACGATTTCCTTACAAAAGACCTCGCCGGTTTTTCACCGACTATTGCCAGTGCGATGCAGACCTTGAATAACGGCCTACAAGCGTTTTCTTATGCTCTGTTGGTGATTCTTACTCTGTGGAATGTGGTGAAGACTACCACATCGTTCGTTGAGCTGAAAAGGCCAGAGGTGCTTATTAAACTCCTAATAAGGTTTATCCTTACAAAGTACGTGATTGGTGCAGCATGGGCTTTAGTAAACGGTATTTTCCGGGTGTGCGGCGCCCTTATTCAGGCTATCTTCCGTATAAGCAACATCCCGTTCGACGGCTACTGGATCAATATGCAGGCTCCAGATTTCGGAGAAAATGTCATCGACAAGATCATACAAGGTCTCATCGGTGTAGGGACTGCCATCATAAATCCAACTGCTGTCATTGCTGGATTGATCTTGGAGATCGTGGGCTTTATCGTTGCCATAGTTTTAGCTATCACACTCATATTAACTGTCTTTGGACGTTTCTTCAAAATCTATATGTTTGCCGCCCTCTCCCCTATCCCGCTTAGTACATTTGGCTCGGAGTCCACTCAAGAGGTAGGCCGTAACTTCCTCAAGTCCTTTACCGCCATCTGTGCCGAGGGACTAATCATTGGACTAGCGCTCATTGTGTTTACCGCCTATAGCCAAAATCCGGTTATTACATTTGAGGGGACCGGTATTTTTGAGTGGGTAGGAAATTTGGCAGAGGAGATCACCTTCATGTTCACCCAGGTGTTCCACATGATTCTGCTGCTGGGTATCATCAAAGGGGCAGACCAGATCGTCCATCGGATGTTTGGTATGTAAGGAGGAAAAAATGCAAATCAAGTCAAACCAGGAAGTGCGAAATTATAAAGAAGTAATATACTTCGGAATGACGGTGCGTCAGCTCGTCTTCTCTGCGCTTGCCGGTGTAAGCGCCTTGTGCATCTTCTTCCTGTGCAATGGCCGCCTCCCCATGGAAATGGTAAGCTGGCTGTGCATTTTAGCTGCTGTCCCATTTGCCGCCTTTGGATTTATCCGGTGGCATGGGATGTACATGGAAGACATCATTAAGGTGTTCATACGGTCAAGGTTTGTAGTTGGGCATACCGTCTACTTTCGTCCGCAAAACGACAACAAAGCGTTGATAGTAGCGTATCTCAAAGAAAAGGAGCGTGAGGAAGCCAATGCTGCAAAGCGAAAAAAGGGCAAAAACAAAACACCGTGACCGGAAATATTTCACTAGGCCAAGGTCTACCCAAGACCTCATCCCAGTAGACACTGTTTATGATGACGGGATGTTTCTCTCTAATGGGGGCATCTACTCCAAGTGCTTCCAGTTTTCCGATATTAACTACACGATTGCCGATCAGTCCCAGCAAGAAAGTTTGATCCGGGACCTGCGATCGATCAACAAAAGCTGTACTGCATCAGAGATTTCTCAGATCACTATTATCAACCGTCACCTAAACCAGGAATTGCTGGATGCCCTGCGTTATACCATGGCTGGAGACGAATATGATGTGTTCCGGGAGGAACTCAACACCATGTTGGAAAACCAAATCGGCAGAGGGACTGGAATCATCCAGGAGCGGTACTTTACCATGTCCGTCTCCAAGAACAGTGCTAAAGAGGCCAAAACCCATTTTGACCGTGTGGGAACTGAAATGGCGTTGCGGTTTGCGGGGATGGGAAGTAATTTCGTCCCAATGGGGCTCAGCGATCGCTTGCGTATTCTGCACGATTTCTATCGTCCCGGCGATGAGTCATACTGGGATTTTGATTTCAAGGACAAGAAAAAGAAAGGCCATAGCTTTAAGGACAGTATCGCTCCTATGAGCGTGGTCCCGGCAAGAGACCATTTCCAAATCGGAGGCCGTTACGTCCGAGTGCTGGCAATGACGGAGTACGCGAGCTGGATCGATGACGGCACCCTCTCCCGGCTTACAAACCTGGACACGGAGATTATTCTCTCCGTCAACTTCTTGCCTGTGCCAACGGACGAGGCAGTCAAGTTTTTCCAGAGCAAGCTAGACAGCGTGGAAGCCAACTCCATGCGATACCAACAAAAGCAGATGGAGCGCACAAAACTGGCTGTTCCAGAGCCGTACAACATCAAGAAAGAGCGCCAGGTTATTACGGACAGCCTCAACGACATCACCGTGCGCGACTGTGGCCTGGTGGTGGCAACCATCACCATAGCACACATGGCCGACTCCCTGGAAAAGCTCGACTCTGATACAGAGCTGATCCGCACTGTGGCCAGGGATGTCAACTGCGAGTTTAACATCTGCACTGAACAGCAGCTCGATGCCTTGAACACTTGTCTCCCCTACGGCCTGGACCGTATCTCTATGGACCGCAGCCTTACTACCGAGAGCCTGGCGGCTTTCATGCCCTTCAACGCCCAGGAGATTTGCGACGAGACTGGTGTGCTCTACGGGCAGAATGCCATCACCCGGAACTTGGTGGTGGTGGACCGGCTGGCGAAATCTTCCGGTAATGGCTTCGTGTTAGGTATGACTGGCGGCGGTAAATCCTTCTTCTGCAAAGAGGAACTGGTAGAACTTCGGTTCAAATACCCGCCCGAGAAGGCTGATTTCCTCATTCTAGACCCGGAAAGCGAGTACAACAACTTGACGTTGGAGCTTGGCGGGGAGGTCTTCCACGTTGGTGTGGACAGCATCAACCCCTTCGACCTGGAGCTGGACCTTACCGAACGTAACCCCCTGGCCTACAAAACCGAGTTTATCACCACATTCTGCGAGAAAGTCATGGAAGATGACGGTCTGGATGCTCAGACTAAGTCTCTGATCGACCGTGCGGTCCGGCTGGTCTATAAAGAATTCCTGAAAACGAAAGGACAGAGCCGTGTTCCCCTGCTGGGCGACTTTAAGGCAGCTCTGGAGGGGATGCACAACGCCCGCGCCCAGGAACTATCCCTTGCATTGGAACGCTTTGTCGAGGGTGCTTTAGATAACTTCTCTCTCCCTACCAACATTAACACGAACAACAGCTTGATCTGTTACTCCCTTGCAGGCCTTCGAGACCAGATGAAGCCTTTAGGGACCCTTATTACCCTGGATCAGCTCCTTAGCCGAGTTATGCGGAACTATAAGCGGGGAAAAATCACCTTTGTTTACGCCGATGAGTTTGCCCTCCTTTTCCAGGATGAAGACACCGGTATTTTCTTCTCCAACCTCTGGCGGCGAATCCGTAAGTATAACGGCTACTGCACAGGTGCCACGCAGAATGTTGAGGAGGTGCTTGCCTCTGAGTCTGGCCGGGCCATGCTCTCCAACACCGATTTTGTCGTGATGCTCAATCAGAGCCCCACTAACGCAGCCCAGTTGTCCGAGCTCTATAAGATTTCCGCAAATCAAGAAGTGTACTTTCGCAACGTAGCTCCGGGCCATGGGCTTATCAAGGTGGGAGGGGCGCTGGTTCCGTTCATCAGCTCCATGCCCCAGGATACCAAGCTATATTCCCTGCTGTCTACCAATCCCAGGGAAGCTAGATGGGACTAAAACCGGAACTGGTTCCGGTTCAGTGAAAGGAGGCCCCATGATTCAGGTAATTCTCAGTGTTGTTTTAGTGCTGGCAGCAATGTCCGTGGTCTTCGCTCTGGGGTGGAACATAGCATTTAAGAGAGGTGCCTCCCGTGCCAGGCGAGAATACCAACAGCAGCTCGGCATTGAAAGGGATGCCATGAACCGAGAAATGAAGAATCTTCGAGACACTGCAGGCGAGGAAATCCAGGCGCTCAACAGGGAATGTGACCGGCTGCGTAATGAGATAGCCCGGTTGCGGATGCCCACCATGGAGATGGCAAAACACTGGACAAATATCTGATAGGAGGTGAAGCCACTCGAAAACCCCTTGAGAAAAAAACATGCGCAGGGTATAATAACATGAGAAAAGAGGTGTTCCCCATGCTCAACGGTGTTATCTTGTCAGAAGACCGAATCGTGGCCCGTGTCCATAATGGCCTCCGAAAGGTGGTAGACCAGGCCCACTGCCCGTTGTACCTGCAAAAGTACGATGATGTAGAGGGCTGGCTAACCCGCCGGTCTATCGACGCCCACCGGACAAACTCCCGCCTGTTGCGGAAGGCCCTGCGGTTAGCTCCCAACGATGACTTGGCAGCGGTGCTGCGGGTGCATGGGGCCACCATAACTGATGCTTACTGGTTCCGCGGGGAAAATGAGAACCTGTCCTACGACCAAATAAGATTTCAGAAAGACAACCCCTTTTCCCGGTTGGCCCTCCGTGGCGATCCTGATTCTTTTCGGTTGGGGACTTCCCAGGCAGTCACCCCGGAACTTACCAACACCGGAAGCTACGAAAAGTGCTGGGAGTATCACGATGGGGCCTGGTGGATGCTGAAATCCGGCAGTGACCTTGAACAGTTTTCCGAGCTGTTCGCCTATCATCTCGGTCGGCTGATGGGCCTTTCCATGGCCCATTATGAGCGGGACGGAAACTACATCCGCAGCAGAGACTTTACCGAGGGCTGGTACGATTTTGAACCGGCCTATTCCATTATGCTGGACGAGGAAGACTACGGCGAGAACTACCGGAAGATTCGAGCGTTGTGCCCTAAAGCAGCCATGCAGTATGTGGGCATGGTGTACCTGGACGCCTTGGTGTTCAACATGGACCGGCACACCAACAACTACGGCTTTCTGAGGGACCGCCAGACTGGCGAGGTGTTGGGCCTTGCCCCCCTATTTGACCACAATATCGCTCTGGTGGCCCGTGGGTATTCTGCAAAAGCTGCCCAACGTGGCGGAATGTTTTCGACTCTGTTTGTGGACCTCCTCCGGGATGAACCCCAGGCATTATCTGACTTCCTTGCCTTGGGTCTAACACCTCCCACACCAGAGATGGTGCAGAAAGTGATCCGTCTTTCCAACGATCCCCCCTTCCCCTCTGAGGTGGTCCGGGAGGACTACTTGATAGAGTTTGTCCTGTCTGCCCAGGAGTGGATGGAGGAGAAGCTGGGACTATGCCAGGAGCCGGAACTGGAAGAAGATGAACCACAGCTGTGATTTCTGAGAAAGGAGGCCGACAATGCCTTTAGAGAACAAGCTCGGACTCACCAATGCCGTGGAGCTTGCCTTGGAGGAAGAACGTATCAGCAAGACCAGAGCAGCAGAGATGTTTGAAAATGGCCTGCTGGAATCTTTACGGCCTGGCTCCTTCGAGGCTCTGCGCAAAATCCACGAGTACCTATTTTCCGACATTTACGACTTTGCAGGGCAGATCAGGACGGTCAACCTGGCAAAGGGAAACTTTCGTTTTGCACCGGTGATGTACCTGCGCCAGGCAATCCAGGAGATTGAGAAGATGCCCCAGGACACCTATGACCATATCATAGAGAAATATGTGGAAATGAACATTGCTCACCCCTTTCGGGAGGGAAATGGACGCAGTACCCGGCTCTGGCTGGACCTTATCCTGAAAAACGAGCTGGGATTGGTGGTTGACTGGAGCAAGGTCGATAAGTCCGATTACCTGATGGCCATGGAACGCAGCCCTGTAAAGGACCTGGAAATCAAGGCGTTGTTAAAAGAAGCCTTGACAGATCGGATATATGACCGGCAGGTCTATATGAAGGGCTTGGACGCCAGCTACAAGTATGAGGGCTATGAAGCCTACAAAACTGATGACCTTTCCAGAGAGAACGAACTGGAAGAAGATCTTGAGCGATAGAGCGAGAGGCCGGGAGAACCCCGGCTTCTTGTTATATCAGCACAAATGTTCCAGGAAACATTTGTGAATCGTTGCAATCAAAAATGATTGCAACATGCAAGGGGGTATGCTATACTTAGACTAGAGAGTAAGAGGTGTTGTTATGGCAATCGAAAATACGATGGCATACCAGGGCTTCCTGGCAAGAATAGAATACTCCACCAAGGCCAACGCCCTAATCGGACGGGTCCTTAGTGTAAACGCTATTCCCACTTTCACCGCAAAAACCGTGGACGATATGGAACGGCTGTTTCATCAAGCAGTGAATCAGTACCTGGCGGCCTGTCAGCAGTCCGGGCAGCAAGCAGGAACCTCTTACAAGGGCGTCCTCACGGTTCGGATTCCCCCTGCCCTCCACCGTGTATTGGCTCTCCAAGCCGCTGCTACGGACCGCAGCATCAGCAAAGTTATTGCAGAGGCGTTATCCGAGTACGCTGAAAGGCACCTTCTTTCTGGAGGCGATGCTGATACATCGGACGAAAAGGAGTAACTTATGGATTTCTTGAAAGAACTTCTTGCGGAGCGGAACAGTAAGTATAAAGGCGGTCTATACCATCGCACTCAGATTCTGTTTGCCTACAACAGCAACCACATTGAGGGCACCCGTTTAACAGAAGAACAGACCCGATATATCTTTGAAACAAAGTCTTTCTTCCCTGACGGAGAAGGTCCCATTAAGGTCGATGATGTGGTGGAGACCATCAATCACTTCCGGCTCTTTGACTATATGCTGGACCACGCCCTGGAACCTCTCACCGAAGCCATGATTAAGGAGTTTCACCGTATCCTTAAAACTGGGACTACGGACGAAACCCTCGCCTGGTTCCATGTGGGTGAGTACAAAGGTGTTGCCAACATGGTCGGAGACATCCGTACCGCCACCCCGAAGCAAGTCCCCATCCGCATGAAAGCCCTACTCTCCCAATGGGAAAGAAAGCCTGCCCACACTGTAGAGGACTTGGCAGATTTCCACTTCCGTTTTGAAACAATCCATCCATTCCAAGACGGGAATGGGCGTGTTGGAAGGATGATTCTATTCAAGGAGTGCCTTGCCAACAGGTTGACCCCCTTTGTTATTTTGAACGCTGACAAGGCGTTTTACTACCGGGGCCTCCATGAGTATGAGCACACACCAGGGTATTTGGTCGGTACATTCCAGGTGTCACAGGACTTCTATCAGGAGCTTTGCGAGGAGCTTTTGCCAAGCGTGGAACCTGAACAAGAGGATGATTTTGAGCTGTAAAACCGGAACTGGTTCCGGTTTTGCAACCAGAAGGGGGAACTGAGTCGTGAAAATATACACTATTGTCGGCGGGGTGAACGGCAGCGGAAAATCCAGTCTCACAGGCTGCCTTAAACGAGAGAGGACCGACCTGGGAATCATCATTGATGTGGATAAGCTGAACGCCCAATATGGAAGCATTATTGAGGGCGGGAAAGCAGCGGTGGCTGAAATCAACCGGTGCTTAAAGGCTGGCATCAACTTCACCCAGGAGACCACCCTATCCGGTGTCCGCACCATGAAGACCATCCAGCGGGCCAGGGACTTAGGATATTACATCCGTCTGTACTATGTTGGTCTCCCCTCTGCCGAGGACAGCTTAGAGCGCATCCGTAACCGGGTCCGCAAAGGCGGACACAACATCCCGGAAGAAGATGTCCTGCGGCGGTTTCGGTCCCGGTTTGAGGATTTAGCTGCCATCCTCCCTTACTGCGATGAGGCGAGGTTTTACGATAACGACAACGGCTTCCAGGTGGTGGCCGAGTACCAAAACGGTGAGGTAATCCCCCAAGTGGGACACCTGCCCCTCTGGATGCGGGAGTTTCAAGAGTGGAGCGAACGCCATGCCGAACTGGAAGAACCGGGTGAGGACTTGGAGCGCTAAAACGGGAACTGGTTCCGGTTTTAGCGCTGCCAAACAGAGTAAAACAAGGATATCTCGCCCTCGTGGCGAAAGCACAAGATAACAGAGGAGGTATACAACATGAAACGCACTGGAAAGAAGCTGCTTTGTGCCATGGTCGCCCTACTGCTGGTGGCAGTGGTTCCCATGGGTGCTATGGCCGTGTGGTTCAACCCCTTCAAAGATGTAACGGTCGATGACTGGTACTATGAAGCCGTCGAGTATGTGAACACCCAGGGCTTGTTCAACGGCACTGGAACCAACGAGTTTTCACCTAATGCCTCTATGACCCGTGGGATGTTTGTGACTGTGCTGGGCAAAGCCGCCAAGATGGACACTAGCGCCTACGGTACGAGCCAGTTTAAGGATGTACCCGGCGATGCCTACTACGCTCCCTATGTGACCTGGGCAGCGGAGGTGGGCGTGGTGAACGGCACCAGCCCCACCACCTTCTCTCCCAACAACTCTATTACGAGAGAAGACATGGCAACCATGCTGTACAAGTACGCCAGGGCCTATGGGTATGACACCAGCTACGACGAAGCAAACCTGCTGGATTATCCTGATACTGGGAAAATTTCCAGCTATGCCCAGGTGCCCATGGCGTGGGCTGTAACCCAGGGGGTGCTGGCAGGCAGCGACGGTTATCTGAATCCGAAAGGATACGCAACCCGTGCGGAAACCGCCCAAATCTTCTACAATTCCCGGAATGTTTTTTCTACCAAGGTTGAAGACCCCACTTTGGACCGTGTGTGGGTAGTGGATGTGCCAGGTCACTATGAAACCGTGGAGCGCCAAGAGCTTGTGGAGGTGACTGTGGGTGAGGAAGGACACTGGGAAGAAGCGTTCCGTACCCATTGGGTATATAGGTGTAATCAGTGTGGTTATATTGCAGAAACCACGGAAGAGATTAACGCTCACCAAGACGCTAATTTTGACTGGAACACGATGACAGGAACTTGTTGGAGTTATACTATGGTCTCCAGCGAACCTGAATACACCGGCGAATATTACTGGGTGGTTGATGTCCCCGGTCACACCGAATACCATTGGCAGACCGTTACCGAAGAAGTTTGGGTGGAGGAAGTCGGCCACTGGGAATATCGCTAAACACAGCTCCAACAAAGCTGTTTCACATATAATGTCTTGATAGGAAGGGGGTATAGAAAGATAAATGAATAGCTGCTGAAAAGGCTCTCTGGAAGCAGAGGGCCTTTTCTTACGCCCAAAATTAACGGAAAGGAGAATAACGATATGAAAAGCAAACGGTTTGCGGCGTTGTTCCTGGCGGTAATGCTGGTCCTTACCTCCCTACCGTTCTCTGTGTTCGCCGCTGAGAACACTGGTATTGAGGAGACTGGTGCTGAGGAAAATACTTCCTCCAGCATTACCATCTCAGATTCGTCCGGTGATGTTCCTGTATTGTACGCACAAGACCCCTTTTCCGAGATTAAGAACCGTGCGGAAGGCGGTAGCAATGACATGACACAGTACGGTGTGACACGGGCTAAAATCGTGTCGCACCTGGAGTCCCACGAACACGATGACTTCTACTTGGGTACGCCATACCAAGGCGGCGACTGGCAATCCCCCAATGGGGACACTTCCTACAACGGCTCTGCCGGTATGAACTGCACAGGTTTCGTGTCCTATGTCTTACGAGCCTGCGGTCTGAACACCGGCACTTTTTTGGAACAGCTAAGTCTCACCGGCAGCACCGTATGGGCTGGTTCTGGCCTGCCCTACGACCTGATGAGCGGTGCCAGCAACTACCTGAACGCCGTGCAGAACGGTGACATTGCCGCCTACACCTTTCGGGACAAGAGCGAATTGCTTGCCAGCGGATTAGCCCAGAAAGGCGACATCCTCCTGATGTGGTGGTCCCTCAGCCCCTTTGATGACGGCGCTGATAACCACATTGGCTTCTTCTGGGGCGATTCCTCCAGTGAGGATAAAATGTGGCACAGCAGCACCCATCCCCAAAGTGGGAACCAAATCTCGGAAATCGTTCCCAAGACCCCTGGCTCCTACTTTATCCTCATCAAAACAGAGAACGAAGAACCCACCTACTCTGTCACTTTGACCAAGACCTCCGCGGACGTCAGCATTACCCAGGGCAACAGCGCCTACTCTCTGGCCGGGGCCACCTACAATGTCTACAAAGGCACCAGCGGTACCGGCAGCGTGGTGGCAACCTTTACCACGGACGAGGCAGGCCACGCCACCCTGTCCACTCCTTTGGAGGATGGGACTTACTCCGTCAAGGAAGTGACGCCGCCAAAAGGGTACAAACTGGACGAGAAAATCTATACGTTCACCATCAATGGGGCGGACACCAACCTGTCAGTGGAGGACGAGCCGGGGACTTTGACCCTCAAGCTGAAGAAAAAGGACTCCCAGACCGGCAGCACGCCCCAGGGCAACGCCTCGCTGGCCGGGGCGGTGTACCAGGTGAGCTACCAGAAAGGTGGGCAGACGGTGACAGAGGAACTGACCTCTGACTCCTCCGGCAATTTGGGAACTTTGGAGGGCCTGCCCCTGGGAACGGTGACGGTTAAGGAACTCACCGCCCCGGAGGGCTACCGCCTGGACACCGAGGTGCATACCTACACCGTGGACGGCAGCCAGCTCACCGGGGATGTGTACGAGCTGGAAGTGGATGACCTGACAGAAGATGTCCAGCGGGGCGGGCTGACCATCCAGAAGCTGGACAGCGAAACCGGTGCCACCCCCCAGGGCGATGCCAGCCTGGAAGGAATCGTTTTTGAGATTGTCAACAACTCCCAGAACGCCGTGGTGGTGAACGGCAACACTGCCCAGCCTGGACAGGTTGTCATGACAATCACAACCGACGCCAGCGGGGTTGCCACCACAGGGGAGAACGCCCTGCCCTATGGTGAGTACACCGTCCGAGAGGTTGCAACCAATGACTCCATGCTGAAAACCTTTGACGAAGAAATTTCCGTCACCATTGATGAAGATGGAGAGATGCTAGAGTACGAGGCCGGAAACGAAGTGGTCCGGGGCGGTATTGACATCTCCAAGGAGGATAGCCAGACAGGTTCCACTCCCCAAGGCAACGCCAGCTTTGCAGGGATTGACTTTGAAGTTATCAACCGCAGCGCCAACCCCGTGGTGGTGGGCGGCCAGACTTACGCTGTGGGCGAGGTGGTAATGACCATCACCACGGACGAGTCGGGCCGTGCCAGCACGGGCAGCGATGTACTGCCCTATGGCACCTACGAGGTACGGGAATCCACGACAAACGAATCCATGTTGTTGACATGGGCTGGTCAAACGGTTACAGTTCGGCAGAATGGTCACTCCGTTTCCGTCACCGCTGTGAATGACGTGGAGCGTGGCGGTCTAGCTGTGGAGAAGCAGGACACCATCACCGGCAGCATACCCCAGGGAGATGCTGATTTTTCCGGGATTACTTTTGAAATTATCAACAACAGCCGCAACGCTGTCATGGTGGAGGGCCAGAAATATCAGCCTGGCGAGGTAGTCAAGACTTTGGTGACCGACGACCAGGGCAAGGCCAGTACATCGGATGACCTTCTGCCCTACGGCGAGTACATCTTGCATGAAAGCGCCACCAACGAGTCCATGCTGCTGACGGCCCCCGACCAGACCGTCTTAGTGGAAGATGATGGGATAATCTATGAATTCACTATGGCGGACGAAGTGGTGCGAGGCGGCGTCTTGATTGAAAAGCGCGACCTGGAGTCCGGCCTGCTGACGCCTTTGGGAGGGGCTTCCCTGGATGGGACGCTCTTTGAAATCACCAACAAGAGTGTCAATGCGGTGTATGTGAACGGCGCGCTCTACCAGCCCGGCGAGGTATGCGCCACCATCGAGGTGGTGGATGGGATTGCTCAGACCGATGCCCGGGCGCTCCCCTACGGCACCTACCAGATGGTGGAGTCCAAGCCTGGTGAGGGCTACCTCCACACGGACCAGACCGTGCGCTCTTTCCAGATTCGGCAAGATGGGCAGGTCATCGAGTTCCGAGACGGCGATGCTGCCTATAACCAGGTGGTGAGAGGCGACTTGCAGTTTATCAAGGTTGGCGAGGGCGGAGAATCCAATATGCACCGGTTTGCCAACGTGGCCTTCAAACTCATCTCTGAAACCACGGGTGAGGAACACATCGTTGTGACCGACGAGAACGGCGAGGTGCGGACTACCACAGAGTGGAACCCCCACAGCCAGAACACCAACGGCAACGACGGTGTGGAAGATGAGTCTGCTTGGAATGACCATGCTGGCACTTGGTTCGGCCTGACCACTGAGGGCTGGATGGTGGATGTCCAGGACAGCCTCTGTGCTCTGCCCTACGACACCTATACTTTGGAAGAACTTCCCTGCGAGGGCAACCAGGGGTACGAGCTGGTGAAGGTTCCCAACATTACCATCTCCCGGAATAACACCACCATCTACCTGGGCACCATCGACGACCAGTTTGAGGGCATCCCCGAGATTGGCACTACTGCCACGGTGGACGGAGAACACACAGCGGAACCTGCCGGGGAAGTTACCCTCATCGACACTATTTCCTATAAGAATTTGAAGGTTGGAGAAACCTATAAAATCTCTGGTGTACTGATGGACAAAGAAACCGGCGAACCGCTGCTAGTGAACGAGCAGCAGGTCACAGCTGAGTTGGAGTTTACTCCCACCAATTCGGAGGGAACTGTGGAATTGAACTATACCTTCGATGGTTCCGCCCTGGCAGGCAAATCTGTGGTGGTGTTCGAGGACTTGTATCAGGAAGAAAACGTGGTGGCCTCTCACGCTGACATCAACGATGAAGGACAGACTGTGAACTTTGGCAAACCCTCCATTGGTACCACAGCGACCATTGACGGCGAAAAGACCGCTCAGCCCTCTGAGCAAATTACCATCACCGACACGGTGGAATATTCCGGCCTGACTGTGGGCCAGGAGTACAGGTTGGTTGGCATTCTGATGGATAAGGAAACTGGCGAACCTCTGCTGATTGGGGAGGGTGAAGAACAGACCCAGGTCACATCCGAGGCCACGTTCATCCCTGCCGAGCCGAACGGCACCATCGATGTGCTGTTCACCTTTGACGCCATCGGTCTGGAGGGAAAATCGGTGGTGGTATTTGAAACCTTGTACACTGACGAGAAAGAAGTGGCCTCTCATACTGACATCGAGGACGAGGGGCAAACCATCACTTTCACCGAGCAGCCCCGCATTGGCACCACCGCTACCGTGGACGGTCAGCACACTGCCGAACCGACCGGGGAAATTACCATTGTGGATGTAGTGGAATACACCGGCCTGACCCCGGGCGAAACTTACACGGTGTCCGGTGTCCTTATGGACAAGTCCATAAACCAGCCCCTGTTGGTGGATGGTGCTGAAGTCACCGCAGAGGCGGAGTTCACCCCCGAGTCTGCTAGCGGCACTGTGGAGCTAACCTATACACTAGATGCCAGCACCCTGGCGGGAGCCACCATTGTGGTCTTTGAAACCATCTATTCCGATGGCGTGGAAATCGCCGCCCATGCGGATATCAACGATGAAAACCAGACTGTGGAAATCACCGAGCCGGAGAAGCCCACCCTGGGTACCACCGCCACTGTGGATGGCCAGCACACCGCTGACCCCACCGGCGAAATCACCATTGTGGATGTAGTGGAGTTCACCGGCCTGATTCCTGGTGAAACGTACACCGTTTCCGGTGTCCTTATGGACAAGGCCACTGGCGAACCTCTCTTGGTAGACGGGACGGAAGTCACCGCCGAGGCGGAGTTCACTCCCGAATCTGCTGACGGCACTGTGGAGCTGACCTATACCCTGGATGCCAGCGCTCTGGCGGGGACCACCATCGTGGTGTTTGAAACACTATATTCTGATGGGGTGGAAATCGCCGCACATGCGGATATCAACGATGAGGCGCAGACCATCACCATTGAACCCAGGGGTGGTCTGTTGATTCAAAAGACATCGGAGGACGGCGTGCTGGCGGGCTTCACGTTCCTGGTAGAGGGCGAGAACTATTCCGAAACCTTCATCACTGACGGCGCGGGCAAAATCTACATCGAGGACCTAGCCCCCGGCGAGTACACCGTGACGGAGCAGGAGTCCGAGTTGACCGCCCGCTATGAGATTCCCGCGGGGCAGACGGTGGAAGTCACCGCAGACCAGGCGACGACCGTGGAGTTCTACAACGCCCTGCTGCGAGGCAAAATCACCGGCCACAAGACCGGAGCGGAGCAGGTTCCCTTGGAGGGCGTCACCTTTGGTCTGTTCGACGCGGAAGTCACTGAGTTTACCGAAGAAACCGCTATCGCCACCACAGAGACGGATGCCAATGGGGAGTTTTCATTTGAAGCCCCCTACGGCAATTACAAGGTCAAGGAGTTGGAAACGGTTCCTGGCTACGTCACTATGAAAGAATCCATCTCCGTAAAAGTAAACAAGACCGATGTGGACTTAGAGGACATCGCAAATAGCCAAACCGTGGTGCATTTTAGTAAAGTGGACGCGGATACCGGAGAGGAACTCCCAGGTGCGGTGCTGGAACTCTATGCCCCGGATGGATCGCTTCTGGACACCTGGGAAACCACCGACATTCCCCATGTTATCCCCGGCCTGCCTGTGGGCGAGGGCTACGTCCTGCGGGAAGTCACCGCCCCCGAGGGGTTTGAGGTTGCCGAGGATGTGACCTTCAACGTGGAGGACACCACCGAAATCCAGACCATCACCATGGAGGACGAGAAAACACCCGACCAGCCAGAGGAACCTGATACCCCTGATGAGCCAGACGAACCTACACCCTCTGTGCCGCAGACCGGCGGCAGTAGAGCCGTGATATGGGTATCCG
>ERZ1643249.638-NODE-638-length-38677-cov-16.285822_pt1 | contig 38677 bp, 37 predicted proteins | sample MGYA00579263_ERZ1643249 | MGnify/ENA primary metagenome ERZ1643249 (study PRJEB29033, sample SAMEA4952264) | chicken gut metagenome | biome: Broiler Chicken; feature: Gastrointestinal Tract; material: Caecum | place: Ireland | collected 2018 | study: Broiler...
GACGGACACCTCCGCGCTCCCCTCGCCCTTGCTCACCGTTCCCCCGGCGATCGCCTCTTCGAGGGCGGGCATCAACGCATCGAAGGACGCCCCGCCAGAAACGCCGAACAGCGCCGCCGCGTCGTCAAGGGCGAGCGCGCCGTTGAAGTCTTTATAGTCTATGTAGACGCGCCCGCCGCCCAAATCGACGAAAACGCCGAGCGAACCGACGCAAAGCTGCAACGATACGGGCGCGCCCCCCGAAACGGAGAGCAATGCCGTGCCCCGCACCGTCCGATCGGCGACCCGCGCCTCTATTGCAAAGGCGGTACGGTCGCTGACGAGCACGGAACCGAACCCTTCCGCGAGATAGTCGGACGCGGTGCGCTCCGTTTCCGCCGGGCCGGTCGTCTCCGCCTGCGCGTAACGGATAAAATATTCTTCGTAATCGGAGACGTCCACGTCGGCTTCGTCGTACGAATAGGTGACGACGGTGAGCCCGCTCACGTCTGCTTCGATCCCCTTTTTCGAGGTATACTTTTCTTCTATGCGCATCTCGCCGACCGTCCAGTCCGCGGCATAGCGCAGGGTGATCTTCACGGAGGAGAACACGGGCTTTTCGCTCAGCTCTCCCATCGTGACCATCTGATTGGCGTAATAATAGGTCGCCGAAGCGGGATCGAGCTCGAAGGAGAGCAGGTACGCATCCCCCTCCCTTTCGATCTCCCCGAAAGAGAGGATGGTCTCTTCGCGCAGAACATAATCGGAAAATTCCGTCGGCCAAAGCCCGTAGCGGTCGGGGTACTGCTCTTTGGAGAGGATCTCTGCCGGTTCACCGGACGCCCACTCCGTGTCGGCGCCCTTCCAGTCGTCTTTGTTGCCGGAGGCGGCGTAGCGGACGACAGCCTTCTCTTCGCCGATAAAGCGTTGCAGCGCCTTCGACGGAGCGAGAGACGACCCCGCAAGGCTGACGGAAGAGACGATGAGCACGCCGTCTTTATAGTCTTTGGTGCCCGTCACGTTCTGTTCGACGTTCACCGCGCCGAACAGCGCCGAAGCGCTGGCTTTGGAAACGCTGTCGGTATGATAATACCCGCGGCTCATCAGCCTGCCGACGATATAGCCGAGGTTTTCCAGCTGCGTGTGATCTTCGGGCAAAGACCCGTCGTCCGGCGGATCCAGCCGATAGCTCATGCTTTCGGAGGGCTGTTCGTCAAAAGGCTGCGCCGCCCCTCCTCCGCTGCACGCAAAAAAGACGGTAACGCCCGATACGATCACGCACAGGAACACCGCCAGAAAAATAATCCATTTTTTCTTCCGAGAAAATTTTTTCATATCCTCTCGTCTCCAATCACCTTGCGGTGACAGATGTCACGAATTTTTATTACAATTCCATTATATAGATTTGCGCACGGAATGTCAAACAAATATCATAAAAAAACATGACAAATTATTACACCGGAAGAAAAGCGCTCCCGGCGTACGCGCCGCAGGCGCAAAAAAAGACGGACATCCGAAGATGCCCGCCGCAGACCCCGAAAGCGGGATCGCCTTATTCTTCTTTTGCCTCCCCGGCGACGACGGGAGCTTCCTCCCTCTCAAAGGGGCGGAACAGCGCTTCCACTTCGCTTTTTTGCGGCTTTTTCGTAAAGAGCGAAACAAGCGGCACGATGACAAACCCTGCGAGCATCGTCCATGTCCCCGTATAGATGGAAGAACCGAACACATAGCGGTAAAGGAAGGACTGCGTGAACGCTTCCGGAAGGGAGCCCGAACACAGCGACAGCACGAGGGCAACCAGACTTGCCGCGACGCCGAAGGCGAAGCACGCCCGGCAACTTGCTTTCGTCGTCTTTTTCCAATACAGGCTGAACAGATAAGGCGCAAGGAACGCCCCCGCAAGCGCACCCCAGCTCACCCCCATCATCTGCGCAATGAACGATATACGGAATTCTTCATAAACGATGGCGATGACCGCGCTGACCACGATAAAGACGGCGACAAAGACGCGGATGAGCGAAAGACGGGTACGGTGGCTCATCTCCTTTTTCGCGCCGCCGATAAGGTCGAGCGTGAGCGTGGAGGCGGAACTCATGACCAACGAAGAGAGCGTGCTCATCGAAGCGGAGACCACGAGCACGAGGACGAGCGCGATAAGTATGGCAGGAAGGCTTTCCGACAGCATGGCGGGGATAACGGAGTCATAGCCGCCGGAAACGTCGGAAACAAACAGACGCCCGAACCCGCCGAGGAAATAACAGCCGCCCGCGACGACGAGCGCGAACACCGTACTGACGATCATGCCCGTGCGCACCGATCTTTCGCTCTTTATCGTGTAAAATTTCTGCACCATCTGCGGCAGGCCCCATGTACCGAGACTGGTCAGGATAACGACCATGATCAGCCCGTAAAGGTCGGGGCCGAAAAAGGAAGTATATGCGCCCTGCTGCCCTCCCGCGGAAATCTGCGACAGGTCGGCGATCGCCTGCATCAGCCCGCCCCTGCTCATGAGCACCGCCGCCACGACGATGACGATACCGAACAGCATGATGATGCCCTGCACAAAGTCGTTCCAGACCGTCGCCATATATCCGCCGACGAGCACATACACGGCAGTGACCGCCGCCATGATGACGATGCAGACCCAATACGGGATGTCGAACGCCATCGCGAAGAGGCTGCCCAGCCCCTTATACAGGGAAGCCGTGTACGGGATGAGGAAAATGAACACGATGACGGACGCGGCGATCTTGAGTTTATCGTCGGAAAAACGCTTGCCGAAATAATCGGGCATGGTCGCCGAATCCAGCTGCTGCGTCATGACGCGGGTGCGCCTTCCCAGCACAGCCCAGGCAAGCATCGAGCCGATGACCGCGTTCCCGATACCGATCCATGTGGCGGCGATGCCGAAATTCCAGCCGAACTGCCCGGCGTACCCTATAAAGATGACCGCGGAAAAGTACGATGTCCCGTAAGCGAACGCGGTGAGCCACGGCCCTACGGATCTGCCGCCCAGAACAAAGCCGCCGACCGAACGGGAACTGCTGCTGTTCCTGATGCCGATCAGGATCATGACCGAAAAGAATACCACAAGTACGCAGACATACAAAACGGCTTCCATTGTTTTCTCCTTTATGTGCAGAATAATATACACTTTTCTGCCGCAATCCGATAATAATATGCAATAATATGAATAATTATACATATTATCCCATCGCTTGTCAACAAAAAAAAGGGAAAAAACCGCCCGCAAAAAAATTTGCGGGCGGCGAGGGCGCGGTCATGCGTTCAGTTCTTTTTGAACAGTTTTACGGAAAACGGGGGAAGATAAATATCGTTGAGATTGCGCACTTCTCCCGTCAGAAGGTCAGTCCCCTCCGCCTCTTCCACCCGCACGGTCACGTCACCGTCCGAGATATTGAAGGCACAGTAGATGCGTTCGCCGTCCCGTTCCCGCTTAAAGCACATATACTTGTTGGAAAGGACGCATTTTTCATAACCGCCGTAAGCCAGCGCGCTTTCCCGCGCCCTGACCGCATTCAGCCTGCGGATCAGCGCCGTGAGGGCGGGGCATTTTTCTCTGTCAAGGGAAGAAAAAGCGGGGCGGAGATCGTAATCGCTGTTGCCTTTATCCCCCTCCGCGCCGCATTCCGAACCGTAATACACGCAGGGGATGCCCGGCATACTGTACAGGATGGCATACAGCGCGGGCAGCTTGCGCTTGTCCTGCAAGGCAGTGAATGCGCGGGGCACGTCGTGATTGTCTGCAAAGCTGAACAGATTTTTGCCCGTATACAGGCACCACGGATGGCGGCCGAACAGCCGCTCGAGAGAATGTTCTATCTCAAAGAGATTGTCGGAATTGAGTGCCGAAGTCAGCCCCTTGTAGCATTCGTAATCCGTGATGGAATCCAGCCGTTCGGGCGTGAGGTTTTTGGCAAAATTCTGGCAGTGGATGACCTCACCCATCAGGAAAAAGTCTTCCCTCTTTCCCCGCACGGTGCGGCGCAGAAACTCAAAGAACCATTCGGGGAGCAGGTATGCCACGTCCAGCCGCAGGCCGTCGATGCCGAACTCGTCTATCCAGAACTCCACGGCACGGCGGATATAGTCCGTTACCGCGGGGCAGGAGAGGTTGAGCTTTACAAGCTCCATATGTCCTTCCCAGCCTTCGTACCGGAAACCGTCGCCGTACGGGCTGTTTCCGTTGAAATTGATATGGAACCAATCCTTCTTATCGCTCCCTTCGCGGAGGGTGCGCACCTCTTCGAAGGCGAAAAAACGCCTGCCGACGTGATTGAACACGCCGTCGAGCACGACGCGGATACCCGCTTCATGAAATTTCTGCACGAGCCTTCTGAAGTCGGCGTTGTCGCCGAGCCGTCTGTCGACATTGAAGAAATCGACGGTGTCATAGCCGTGCCTTTCGCTCTCGAAAAGCGGGTTGAAGAGCACCGCCCTGAACCCCATCTCTTTCATGTACGGTATATTTTCCTCGATCGCCGAAAGGCGGTGACGGATCTCTCCGAAGTCGTTTTCCCGTTCGGCGCCGCAATATCCGAGCGGATAGATCTGATAAAAGGGGCTCTCGTCGAACCACATAAAGCAAAGCCCTCCTGCCGGTAAATATTCGTCCGCGCGGGAGAACACCTCCCGCCGCGCGCTCTTTTCATTATACCACCGCGGCGTCCGTTCGTCAAGCCCGCGGAATAATACGGATCCCGGAGAATGAATGCCGGCAGGCGGGGCAAACTACAGACATGAAAACTTCTCTCTTCGCCGTCCTTCTCGCGCTCTTTATCCCGTTCTCCCCCGCCTGCGTCCGCGCCCCCGCCCCGCGCGTCCTTCCCGAACATGGCGGCGCTCCGCAAAAGACCGTCTGTTTTACGTTTGACGACGGCCCTACCGATTCGACCACGCCGTATGTGCTGGACGAACTCGCAAAGGAAGGCATCAAAGCCACGTTCTTCGTCATCGGAAGGCAGATCGCCGGGCGGGAAGGAACGCTGCGACGCACCTTCGACGAAGGGCATACCGTGGGGATCCACACCTATACGCACGAGTACGCGAAGATCTATGCGTCGGAAAAATCACTCCTCTGCGACATCGGAAAATGCCTCGACGCCATCCGCGCGGTGGAGCCGGCCTTTGACGGAAAGCTGTACCGTTATCCGGGCGGCTCCTTCGGCGTGCGGGAAAACCTGCGCAAAGCGGTGCGGGATGCCGGATGGGAAGCCCATGACTGGAACGCCTCCGCAGAGGACGCCGTTTCCCCCGGTGCCGACGCCCGGACTCTGTTCAAAAACGCCGTCGATTCGGCAAAGGGAAAAGACGACGTCGTTCTCCTGCTGCATGACGGCGTAGGATATAAAGAAACGGTAAAGGCGCTGCCCCTGCTCATCGACTATTTCCGAAGCGAGGGTTACTCTTTCCGCACATTGTAAAAAACAACCCGCAAAGCGGGCTGTTTTATAAAAGCGAAGTACTATGTATGACATAGAATATCGGATTCAGTTGAGTTTGAGCGTACCGCGCAGTTCATTTATATTGCCGATGCCGTGCCCGTCGAGCCACGCATTCAGGCCCGCTATGATCTTCGGCATCGCGAGCGTATCCGTAAAGTTCGCTGTACCGACCTGTACCGCGCTCGCCCCCGCTATAATAAACTGCAGCGCATCTTCCGCACAGGTGATCCCCCCCATGCCGATGACGGGAACGGTAACGGCGGAACAGACTTCGTGCGTCATGCGCACGGCAATGGGCATGATGCCCGCACCCGACACGCCGCCCGTATTGTTGGCGATGAGCGGCCTTCTCCTTTCAATGTCGATCACCATCCCCGTAAAGGTGTTAACGAGGGAAACCGCATCCGCGCCTCCCTCCTGCGCGGCGAGCGCGTTGACCGCGATGCTCTCCACATTGGGCGACAGCTTGACGATGAGCGGCGTCTTTTTCAGCGCGCCTTTGGACACGCGCGTGACTTCCTTTACGCTCTCCGGCCTGATGCCGAACGCCATCCCCCCGCACTTCACGTTCGGGCAGGAAATATTCAGCTCGATCAGGTCGACAAGCCCGTCGAGGCGGGCGCAGATCTTTTCATAGTCGGAAAGAGAACTGCCCGCGACGTTGGCGATCACCGCGATGTTCTTGCTTTTCAGAAATTCCAGGTCATCGCGCAGAAAAACTTCCACCCCGGGGTTTTGCAGACCTACCGCATTGAGGATGACGCCACGACCCTCCGCGATGCGCGGCGTCGGGTTGCCAAGCCGCGGCTCGAGCGTCAGCCCCTTCGTGCTGATACCCCCGAGTACGGAAATATCGTAGATCTCGTCAAACTCTTTTCCGAAACCGAAAGTTCCGCTCGCGGCAATGACGGGATTTTTGAAATTTACCCCGCAAATATCGACAGATAAATCAGCCATCAGATCTCCACCTCGTCAATATCGAATACAGGCCCGTCTTTGCAGACGCGGCGGTTACCCTTTCCGTCCTGCGTCCTGCACACGCAGACGAGGCAGGCTCCGATGCCGCATCCCATTCTTTCTTCCAGAGATACATAACAAGGAACGGAGATGCCGTGCTCCTCAATCCCTGCTTTCAGGGCTCGGAGCATAGGCACCGGCCCGCACGCCAGAATGACGTCAGGCTGTACCTCCGCATACTTTTCAAAAAAGGCGGATACTGCATTTCCCTTTTTGCCGAAACTGCCGTCATCCGTAACGAGCATACACCCGTCGGAAAGAGAACTGAATTCCTCCTCGCAGCAGACGGCACCGCGCTTGCGGAAACCGATAAAGGAAAAGAGCTGTTTTCCCTTTCCTGCATACTCGTACAGCACGGAGAGCATGGGAAACACCCCCACGCCGCCGCCGACGAGCGCAACGCGCTTTTGCTCTTCGCCGACCGTAAAACCGTTGCCGAGGGGCAAAACGCAGGAGAGAGCATCTCCCGCCTTTGCCCGGGAAAGGATATGCGTCCCTTCGCCCTTCAGCTGATAGCAGACCGTGACCTCCTCGCCTTCGCTGCGGCAGACCGCAAAAGGCCGCCGCAACAGGTGCGCCCCGTCACCGACGGACAGGTTGAGGAATTGCCCGCAGCGCACGGGGACGGCTTCGGGAAGCCGAAGCACGAGGCGGAAGATCCCCTCGGCGATCTTCTCGTTTTTTTCTACTTTGACCGCAAGTTCTTTCATATGATCCTCAATTATATCGAATTATGCGTGACATAATACTGCGATTTCAGCGTTTTATCGCGCGATTCAAATCATTTTTCATGTCGACGCACGCCTGCCTCGCGGCCTTTTCAAAAGACAGCCCGGCGTACTTTTCCTGCCGGTATGCGCACAGGATCCCGCGGGAAGAATTGACGATGCCGCCGAGCCCGTCCTTGCCGAAGCAGACTTTCAGATCGTCCGCAGTTCCGCCCTGCGCCCCGTACCCGGGGATAAGGAAGAACGTGTGCGGCATCTCACGGCGGAGGATCTCCGCCTGCGCGGGATGCGTCGCACCCACTACCGCACCTACGGCGGAATAACCGTATTTTCCGACGGAATCCTTCCCCCATTCCTCGACGAGGGCGCCCATATACTCGTAGACGGTCTTCCCGTTCTCCAGCTTCATGTCCTGCAATTCGCCGCTCGATTTGTTCGACGTCTTGACGAGTACGAAGATGCCCTTCTCTCGCTTGTCCATCCAACCGAGGAAAGGTCTGATGCCGTCCGAACCGAGGTAGCCGTTCACCGTAAGAAAGTCCGAATCGAAGGCAGCAAACTCTCCTCCCCCGACCGCGGTTGCGCCGAGATACGCCTTCGCGTAGCATTCCGCCGTCGCGCCGATATCGTTGCGCTTGGCATCCGTCATCACGAACATCCCATTCGCCTTCGCATAGCGCAGCGTTTCCGCAAAGGCACGCATCCCCTCGACGCCGTACATTTCATAATAGGCGATCTGCACTTTTACGCAGGGCACGATGTCGCAGATATTGTCGACGATCTTTTTATTGAAAGCAAGGACGGCCTCCGCCGCACCCGCAAAGTCTTTCACCCCGGCGCGCATTTCCTCGGGGAGATAATCGAACGAGGTATCCAACCCCGCCACCGTGGGGTTATCGTATTCTATGATCTTATCTATCAGCTTATCGACGATCATTGCGTTCACCTCAATACTTCGCACCGTACTCTTCAAGGTAAGCACGGATGGCGGGAACGTGCTCCCTGCCGTCTATAATGCCCGCCTCGAGCGCCGCGATGATGTCCTGTATCGTAACGATGGAGTACACCTTTACACCCTCTTCGGCATACGCCTGCTGAACGGCGGAACGGTCGGAATCCAGCGCCTTTTCCATCCTGTCGACGGTGATGATCATGCCTGCGACATCCACCTTTGCGGCGCCGCGCAGTTTAGGCAGCACTTCTTTGAGCGCCTTCCCGCTCGTCATCACGTCTTCGATAATGACGACCTTTTCCCCGTCTTTGGGCTGCGTCCCCACGAACATGCCGCCTTCGCCGTGGTCTTTGACTTCCTTCCGGTCGAAACAGAATCCGACGTTTTTCCCGTACTTTTCATACAGTGCGACCGAGGCGGAGATCGCGAGCGGGATCCCCTTGTAGGCAGGCCCGAACAGAACGTCCGCCTGTACGCCACTGTTTACGATACAGTCGGCATAAAACTCTCCCAGCCTCTTGATCTGCGCGCCCGTCTTATACTCTCCCGCATTGAGAAAGTACGGCGCGATGCGCCCGCTTTTGAGTCTGAAGGTGCCGAATTTGAGCACCCCGCATTCCGCCAGAAAACGGATGAACTGTTCTTTATAATTCATGTTTAAGCTCCTTTATGTGTGACATAGTACTTTCGGAATATCTCATTTTCGGGCAAAACGGGGACTTTATTCGGAAAATCTGACCTTTCCGTCCACGATCGTCGCCTTCACCCTGCCGTAGACTTCACTGCCGTTGAACGGCGTGTTTTTGCCCTTTGAAACAAATTTTCTGCTGTCGATGACGTACTTTTCGTTCAGGTCTGCAAGCATGATATCGGCGACGCCGCCCTCCTTCAAAGCACCGCCTTCCAGCCCGAGGATGCGCGCCGGCGCTCCGCTCATGCGTTCGGCGAGCTGCCCGAGGGTCAGCACGCCGCCCTTTACGAGATGGGTATACGAGAGGGAAAAGGAAGTTTCGATGCCGCTGATGCCGAAGGCGGCAAGGTCGTACTCCACGTTCTTTTCGTCGGCATGATGCGGGGCGTGGTCGGTGACGATACAGTCGAGCGTGCCGTCCTTCAGCCCCTCCTTTATCGCCTCTACGTCCTCCGCCTCGCGCACGGGCGGGTTCACTTTCGTGTTTGCGTCATAGGAAAGGATGATGTCGTCCGTCAGCGCAAAATAATGCGGGCAGGTCTCCGCCGTGACGGCTACGCCGCGCGCCTTCGCGTCGCGCAACAGCCGGACGCCGCCCTTCGTGGACACATGGCAGATATGCACGCGCTTGCCCAGCGTTTCCGCAAGTACGATCTCGCGGGCGATCATCACTTCTTCCGCGGCGCGCGGAATGCCTTTCAGCCCGGCAAGGGTGCTGTTATATCCTTCGTTCACGCAGCCGCCGTCCGCAAGCGATTTATCCTCGCAGTGCGAGAGGCAGATAAGCCCGAAATCGGACGCATATTCCATACCGAGGCGCATCATGCGCGCGGAGGGAACGGGTTTTCCGTCGTCGCTCAGAGCCACGGCGCCCGCTTCCTTCATCTTTCCGATCTCGGCGAGCGTTTCGCCCTGCTCCCCTTTCGTGATGGCGCCGATCGGCCGCACCTTGCACAGCCCGACTTCTTTTGCCCGCGCGATAATATAGCCGACCACGGCGGCATTGTCGCATACGGGCTGCGTGTTGGGCATGCAGCACACCTGCGTAAACCCGCCGCGCACGGCCGCGGCAGAACCGCTGGCGATGTCTTCCTTATACTCAAACCCCGGTTCGCGCAGATGAACGTGCATATCGATCAGGCCGGGAAAGACGTGCAGGCCCTTCGCGTCTATGACTTTTGCCGCTTTATCTTCGACATTTCCTGCAATTTTGACGATTTTATCGCCATCGACAAGAATGTCGCAGACCTTTTCGCCCTCGGGCAGGACTGCCGTGCCGCCTTTGATGAGAAGTTTACTCATTCTTCTCGCCTCCCTGTCTGTTTTTGACGAGCAGGAACAGCAGCGCCATCCGTACGGCGACACCGTTGAGCACCTGCTCCGTTATCTTTGAATTGTCTGCGTCGATGACGTCCGACGTCAGTTCGACGCCGCGGTTGACCGGCCCCGGGTGCATGACGATGCAGTCTTTGTCGGCATATCGCAGATGCTCTTCCGCCACGCCGTAGTACTTCGCATATTCGGAAAGGGACGGGAACAGCCCGCCGTGCATCCGCTCGAGCTGGATACGCAGCCCCATCACGACGTTCGCGCCGGCAAGCGCCTCTTCCCGCGAACGGGCGATCTTTGCCCCCATTCTTTCTATCCCCTGCGGCATGAGCGTGGCAGGCGCAAACATGGTCACTTCGGCCCCCAGTTTCGTCAGCCCGAAGAGGTTGCTCTTCGCCACGCGCGAATGCGCTATATCCCCGAGGATGGCGACCTTCAGCCCCCTGAAAGAGCCGAACTTTTCGCGCATGGTATAAAAATCGAGCAATGCCTGCGTCGGGTGTTCGTTCATGCCGTCCCCGCCGTTGACGACGGACGCGCGGACGTGCGAAGCGAGCAGGCGCGGCGCGCCGCCCATCGGATGGCGGATGACGATGACGTCGTTCTTCATCGCGTCGAGCGTATAGCCCGTATCGATGAGCGTTTCACCCTTCTGTACCGAACTCGACGAAGCGGAGATGTTCACCGTCCCCGCGCCGAGGTACTTTGCCGCCAGCTCGAAGGAACAGCGGGTGCGGGTGCTGTTCTCGTAAAAGAGCGTCGTCACCGTGCGGCCCTGCAGGTGCGGCAGCTTTTTGAGGTTCTGCGTGAGCAGCTTTTTCATGCCCACGGCCGTGTCGAGAATGGAGAGTATGTCCTCCGCAGAGGTATCGTACAGCCCCAACAGATCTTTTCCTAACATTGCACAGCCTCTTTTGAAGTTTATTAAACAATATTTATAAAATTGTCGATTGCTTTGAACTACGGTGAGCTATTTTTCTGCCTGGGTGATGCCGAGCGAATCTTCCCCCTCTATCTCCGCAAGGCGCACGTCGATAAACTCCTGCCGCGACGTCGGCACGTTCTTGCCGACGAAATCGGGGCTGACGGGCATCTCCCTGCCGCCGCGGTCGCACAGCACGAGCAGCATGACGCGCGCGGGCCTGCCGAGGTCGAAGATCGCCTCGATGGCAGCGCGCACGCTCCTGCCGGTATGAAGGACGTCGTCGCAGAGCACGACGCGCTTCCCCTCCACGGAAAAACCGGGGGCATTGGTCTTTGCGTCCGGCACAAAATAGCCGCTCACCAGATCGTCCCTGTATATGCCGATGTCGATGCCCGCACAGGGCACTTCCGCGCCGTAAAACTTTTTGATGAGCGCCTGTATGCGGCGGGCGACGATCTCGCCGCGGCGCGGGATCCCGAGCAGGCACAGCCCCTCCGTCCCCTTATTCTTCTCCACCACCTCGTGCGAGAGACGGACGAGCGTCCTCGCCACGGCAGCGCCGTCCATGAGGATATGTTCGGGCATATTCTCCCCTCCTCCCGCCCTTCGGCGGACATAAAAAATACCCGCGCACGGACTATGCGCGGGGTACGTTCAAACAGGAAACGAAAAAATCGTCTTGGTTATGGCTTCTTCGTATGCTCGTTCGATTGCGGACTTCGCGGCATCTCCGTACCGTACAGTTAAAGTCTTTTATCGGTTTCTATTGTAACATATTTGCGCCGCGCTGTAAAGCGATTGAGCGGAATTTATCCCGAGGAAAAAACCCGCCTTTTGCGGAGAAAACGGTTCAGCATCCGAGACAGCGGCGCAGATCGGCAAAAAATTTTTTCTGCCGCGCCTTCAGATATGCCTTTGCAAAAGGTCTGAAAAAGAACTTCCCGACGCGCACCTCTTCGGTAAACACGACCTTTGTGCCGCCGTCGGCACGAAAAAATTCACCTTTCCAACGCCCTTCCATATTTTCGTTTTTCAGCTCCAATTCCCAGCAGGCACACGGCAGGGAGCGCTTCACCGCGAAAAAAGTCGGGAACCCGTTTTTCCCGTATTCGACGAACATCCCTTCCCCCGCGATCTCCGTCCTTGCAAGGTCGCTGCGCCATTGCGGATATCCCTCCGCCGACGTAACGGTCTTCCACACACGTTCCGCATCGCAGCGCAGAAATCCCCTGTACACCGAAACCGCCATCCCCGTCACCTCTTTTACAATACCTGAACCAGGCGGAAGCCGAGCAGGTCGCAGGAGGTGAGAAAGTAGCGCACGCCGTCTTTTTCGCACTGCATGGGATAAGCCCCCGCAGTACGGTGCAGGTGCCCGTACACCGCGATATCCGCCGCATTTTCCCTGAACAGCCCGGTAAAGAGCGAATCTTCTCTCTTTGCATTGAAGGGAGGGTAATGGATCATGCACAGCAGCCTGTCCCCTTCCTGCCGCTTTTTCGCCACGTCCTGAAAGGCGAGGCGGAAGCGCTCCGCCTCGCGCAGATAGATCTTTTCGTCGCTCTGGGCATATTCGGGGCTGCCGGGGCAGACCCAGCCGCGCGAGCCGCAGACGATGAGCCCGTCGAACCGCACGCTGTCGTTCTGCAAAAAGAAGAAGGTTTCGTCGGGCGCACTCCTGCGCAGCGCCGTTATCCCCGACCACCAATAATCGTGATTGCCGCGGATGAACACCTTTTTCCCGGGCAGCTCTTTCAGTCCGTTCAGGTCGGAGAGCGCGTCCGGCAGCGTCATCGCCCAGCTGATGTCGCCCGCGATGAGCACGACGTCCTCTTCGCACACCTTCCCGCGCCAATCTTCTTTGATCTTTTCGAGATGCCCCGCCCAGTTGTCGCCGAAAATATCCATCGGCTTGTGTTGATTGCCCGGCAGGTGCAGATCGCTGACAGCAAAAACTTTCATGCGATGATTGTACCATAAAAAGATGCTTTTTGAAAGCGTTTTGCCCGCTGTCCGCCAAAAAACGGGATTTTACCGCTGCCGCCGCCCGTTCGCGGGCAAAAAAGAAAAAGCCGTCCTTGCGGGGAGCGGCTTTTTCCGGATAAGACGGTTACTTGTTGCAGCCGTTGCATCCGCAGTCCGTATTCCCCTGCGGATAGAGCGGCAGCTCGAAAAACCCGGCGCACACCTCGCGGGTGTATTCCTGCGCGGGCGGGATAAGGCAATACCCGTAAGAGGGCACGAGCAGATCGACGCTGATGATGATCTTCAGGATGACGGTGATGCACAGATCGACGGTGAAGGTATTGTCCGAAGCGTTGAATGTGCCTTCGGGGGATACCGCGCTGACCACGCTCTGCACTTCGTACGGCATGACGGAAGGCTGCGGCACGAAGAGGATGACGTCCTCGCTGACGGTAACGGTGCTCGTCGCCTTCCCTTCCACGCCGTTCGCGTCGGTATAGACGACCTCGACGGGGATATCCACTGTGGCCTGCACGCGCGCACATCCCGCGCGGTCGGGCAGACGGTCTACCTGAAAGGCAGTGACGACGCCCGCAGAAGTCGTGCTGCGCGCGCTGATGAAGGTGAGCGGATATGTAGGATTGGCGGGAACGGGGTCGGTTATATTGAGCACGATCCCGTCGCTCTGGCTCTGCTTGATGCAGGCGTCGAACACGCGCTGCGCCTGAATGCAGACCTTTTCGTTCAGCCCGCCGAGCGGGTTGCCGCTGATGGGACCGGGGCATTTATCCGTCTGGAAATTTGAAAAGAAAGACATTTCTGACCTCCGATGTTTGAAAGTGAAAACGCCGCGCGTTCTCTGCTATCAATATATGAGGGAAAAGACGGAAAGGTGACGCGCGCGGTCATGCCATGCGGACAAAGACGCGCTGTGCCGGATATACGCCGCGGCAGCCGTTCATGCGGAAAAACTCCTCTTCCGTCATGCCGAACTTTTCGCATACCGAAGCGGCGCTCTCGCCCGGCTGCACGGTATAAACTTTCCCTTCCGCATGAGGCAGAACGAGAAAGCTGCCCGCGGGCGGAAAGGCGGAAAGCCCGTTCGCCGCAATGAGAAGGGCGGGCGTGAGCGCGTGCTCCGCACACACCGAACGCACGGTATCCCCCGCGCGGACTTCGTACAACCCGAAAGGATTTTCCTCACAATCAGAAAGCCTGCACATCTTCGCGACGCCCTCCCTCTCCCCTTATTGTATGCGGGAAGGGACAAAAAATGACAAAGGAGCGCTCCCGTCAATTTGCAGGGCGGACAGAAAACGTCAGCTTTTCATGCGCCGGACGGAGCGTTCCCCCTGCATATTCCCGCATCCGGCAGGATATATATAATTGTGACAAAAAACGCCGCACGAAGGCGAAAGGCAGGCAGGCTTTGCGAGCACAGAATCTTTACCGCACCGCGGCTTATGTGACGGCGTTCTCCGTCGCGGAAAAGGCATTCGGCTTTTTATACCGCATCATCCTCTCGCGCACGCTCGGTTCGGAGGGCATGGGGATCTATCAGATCGCGCTCTCCGTCTTTGCCGTGCTTATCACGGCGGCGTCTTCCGGGATCCCGCTCACCGTATCCCGCCTGATCACAAAGTACAGGGCAAAAAACAACAAAAAAGCGCAGCAGTCCGTCGTGACCGCCGCGCTCGTCTGCGCATTGCTCTTTTCCGTGCCCGTGTTCTGCGTGCTCTTTTTCGCGCACGACGCCTTCGACTTCCTCTTTTCCGACCCGCGCTGCATGGCGGTGCTGCTCGTCCTGCTCCCCTCCCTCACCTTCAATTCGGTATACGCCGTCATCCGCGGCGCCCTCTGGGGGAACAAACAGTTCATCCCCTATTGCGTCATCGACCTCGCGGAAGAACTCGTCATGATCGGCGCGGGCATCGTGCTCGTGACGGCGATGACGGACGTGTTCGACGGCGCGAAGCGCGCCGCGCTCGCCGTCGTCCTTTCCTATCTCGTCTCCTTCACGATGGCGGGCATATGGTATTTCGCAAAGGGCGGCCGACTGAAAGACCCGCGCCGCCAGCTGAAACCGCTGCTCGCCTCCGCCCTGCCCATCACGGGGATGCGCACCTCCAACTCCCTCGTAAATTCCGCCATCTCTCTCCTTTTGCCGGCAAGGCTGATCGCCGCGGGGTTCACGAGTTCCGAAGCGATGAGCGAGATCGGCGTCGCCACGGGCATGAGCATGCCCGTACTCTCCATTCCCGCCACACTCATCGGCTCGCTTGCCCTCGTGCTCGTGCCCGAGCTCGCGGAAAATTTCTACCGCGGTCAGCATGAAAAGATGCGCGAAAACATCGAACGAGCGATCAAAGTCACCGTCCTCGTCGCCTGCCTTCTCATCCCCACCCTGTTCGTGCTGGGAGAAGACATCGGCATCCTGCTCTTTTCCAACGCGCACGGCGGACGCATCATCCGCAACAGCTGCCTCATGCTGCTGCCCATGAGCCTCTCCATGATCTCCACCGGCATACTCAATTCTCTCGGATGCGAAAAACAAAGCTGCTCCTTCTTCTTTGCGGGGGCGGCGGCGACGCTGCTGTGCGTATGGTTTTTGCCGCAGGTGGCGGGAGTATATGCGCTGCTCATCGGCATGACGGCAAGTTATCTCCTCACCATGCTCCTCAACCTGCGGCTGATCCTGAAAAAATGCAGGGAGAAGCCGCATTTTCTGAAACACGCCCTCTGTACGGCCGCCACCCTGCCGCCCGTTATCCTGTTCGGCGTTCTCCTGCGCCGCATGCTCGGCAGCCTGCTTCCCGACCTCGCCGCGATCGGAGCATGTTTCGTGCTCCTTGCCGCGGTGCAGGCGCTCTTTCTGTATGCGCTCGGTCTGATAAAGCCGCGCTGGGTGACCGTTTTTCTGCGCAGAAAACAGCCTGCTCCCCGCCGCCGGGCCTCCCCCCGAAGATAAAGCAAAGCGCGCCCGCCTTTCCGTGAAAGGCGGGCGCGCTCTCTTACCGTCCGTTATTTTTCGCCGCGCAGAAAAGAAACTTTATAGAGCCGCGCGAGAAGGAGCATGGACAGGACGACGTTCGCCGCATAGACGACCGACTGCAGGCCCAGCCTGCCGCCGAGATAAATCCAGAAACCCTTTCTGAACTCTCCGCCCCAATAAAACAGATACATATAGAAGTAATTGACGACGGAGTTGACGATACAGGTGATGACGAGAAAACCTACGATAAAAGTAAGCAAGGCCTTCGCATACAGCCCTTTCGTCGTCTTTGTACGGATACCGTTCATGATCAGCCCGGAAAGAAAGCCGAACAGCCCGAGCGTGACGCCGAAAAACCAGAACACTTCCGAAGGCTGGATAAGAAAGCCTATCGCATCCCCCACGACCCCGACGATGAAGGCGGGCACCGGCCCCATGAAACACCCGGCGAAAAAGCATACCAGATAGGTGAAAGCTATCTTGTTGCTGCCGCCGATGTCTACGCCGAGAACGGAATTCGCAAGCACGCTGACCGCAATGAACAGCGCGAGCAGCGCGATCTTCTTGGATACGGAAACCGACCTGAACGCTTTTGTGAACATAGAAAAAAACCTCCCGAAATCTGAGAGGTCCGCAGAAAAACAGTGCGCCGCCATATGCGGCGTCTATCTCGCAACGGACGCGCCTCGGCACCGCAGGAAAAACTCCTTTCGTTTGCGAACAACGTCCCGTTTCGCAACACTTAACGCGCCATCGGCTACTCTGCATTTGATGGTAACAGTATACTCCTTTCCGCCGCGTTTGGCAAGCATATAAAGGCACTCCCCGCACAAAATTTTTGCCGCGTCCCCGTCGCATAAATCCGCGCCCCCGCCCGCATACTGTAAACATGGGACTTATCTTTCTGCGCACCGCGATCATTTTCATCGTGCTGCTCGCCGTCATGCGGCTGATGGGGAAACGGCAGATAGGAGAGATGCAGCCCTTCGAGCTGGTCATCACCCTGCTCATCGCGGAGCTCGCCTGCATCCCGATGGCAGACACCTCCGTTCCGCTGCTGTACGGCATCGTATCCATGCTGACCATCTTTTTGCTTCATCAGCTGACGCTGCTCATCGACCTCAGATGCAAGCCGTTCAAAGCGCTCGTCGGCGGCAAACCTTCGATCGTCATCAATAAAAACGGCATCGACGTTTCGCAGCTGAAAAAGAACCACCTCGACCTCTCCGACCTCATCGAATCCATGCGTACGGCGGGCTATTTTTCGCTGGACGAGGTCGCCTATGCCCTCTACGAGGCGAACGGGCAATTTACGGCAATGCCCCGCGAAGACGCGCCGCGCGAGAAAAAAGTTTCCCTGCCCGTCATCATCATAGACGAAGGCAAATACGAAGAAAAAAACCTTTCTCTGACAAAGACCGACCGCGCCTTTTTTGAAAACATCCTGCGCGGGCAGGGCATCAGGGACGCCCGGCGGGTATTCGTGCTGACACTGGACGGAACGGGCAAGATCTATCTGCAATGCAAGGGAGAAAAGTACCGCAGTTTCCGCACCGCCCTCCCGGAGGGCAGTTCATGGTAAAGACAATCCTTTCCCTGCTCATTTCCGCAGGCCTGCTCGCCGCCGCGGCGATCGGGGAATACATCTTTGTGGACAGGCAATTTGAAACATTCGGCGCTTCCCTCGCCGCACTCGAGGACAAGGTGCGCGAAGAGAGCGCCGTGCGCGGCGACGCCGAAAGCGTCCGCACCCTTTGGGAGAGCAAGAAGAAAAAGCTGCACGCCGTCATTCCCCACAACGACATCTCGTATATCGACTATTGGCTGGGCGAGGCGGTCAGCTTTACCGAGAGCAAAGACTATGTGCAGGCGCTCTCAAAGATCGAAGTACTCTTAACGCTCTGCGAGCAGATCCCGCAGACGTATACCCTCTCTTTCGAGAACATCTTCTGACCGGAAATGCACCGTTTTGGCTTATTATGCGTCGCATAGTACTATAAAAGGAAAGAAAAGCGGGGAGAAACCGCACGATTGCAGTTTCTCCCCGTTTAATTTATCTTACAGAAGGTTCTTTCTCTGTTCCTCTTCGGAAAGCGGCGAAAGGTACTTGGGCGCAACGTCGAAGGCGGTGACGGCGCCGCATTTCCCCTCCGCGTGCAGGCGGTATACCGCGCGGGCGAAGGCGACGAGCACGCAGGAAGTAAATTCCGGATTGCTCTCCAGCTTCAGGGAAAACTCGGCGAGGAATTTGTTCCCCGCAGCGGATTTGCCCGAGCGGAGCACGAAGCCGCCGTGCGGGAGCCTGCTGTGGTCACGCTTCATCTCCTCTTCCGAAATGAAGCGCACGGTCGTATCGTAATCGGCGAAATAGTTGGGCATCTCCTTGATCTCGCGTTCGATGCGGGCGAGGTCGGCGCCCTCTTCGGCGACGACGTAGCACTCGCGCGTATGTTTTTCGCGGGTGGTCAGCTGCGGATTTTCGCCGCTGCGAACGCGCTCGAGCGCACTCTCCACCGGAACGGTGTACTGCCTGGCGTCCTTCACCCCCCTGATGCGGCGGATGGCGTCGCTGTGCCCCTGGCTGACCCCTTTGCCCCAGAAGGTGTAAGTGCCGCCGTCGGGCAGGATGCTGTCAAAATAAATGCGGGAAAGCGAAAAAAGGCCCGGATCCCAGCCGATGCTCATCGCACCGAGATGGCCGCTCTCTTTGCCCGCCGCGTCGAGCCGCGCGAAATATTCGGGCACCTTTGCGTGCGTATCGAAGCTGTCTACGGTATCGAACAGCCGCACGACTTCGGCGGATTGCTCCGGCAGATCGGTCGCGCTGCCCCCGCAGAGGATCATCACGTCGATCTTGCCTTCATACTCTTTCATTGCCCCGTATGCTTCCACTCTGACGGGAAGAACGGTTCTGACGTCCGCAGGATCCCTGCGGGTAAACACCGCGACGACTTCCATGTCGCCGCTCTGCGATGCGGCATACTGCACGCCTCTGCCGAGGTTGCCGTAGCCGACGATCCCAAGCCTGATCTTTTTCATCCGGATCACTCCTTGCAAAATTTTTTCGGGTTATCGGAAAGGGACGGCGCTCATCTGCGCAGGCCCTTCGGATAGTGATTTTTGAGGACGCCGCCGACCGCCTTTCCCAGTCCGACGGGAAACCCGTCCACAGACACGGCGCACCAGCCGCGCAGCATACACGGCATTTCCTCTCCGTGCAGATAGCGGGAGATCTCCTCCTGCGTATAGTCCGCCTTTTCTCTGAAATATCCCGGCGCGGCGAGAGCGAGCGCGTGCGCGGGTTCAAACCGCCCGCCCCGTACGCTCCCCAGCGCAAGCCCCGCGCGGAGCACGCGCAGCCCGTCGAGGGAAAACAGATCTTCGGGCACGGCGCAGAGGCTTTCCCCGAAGGAAATGGCCCTGCCGGCCGGCCGCTCTTTCAGAAACGCATCGGCAAACGCCGAAAAGGCGGAGAGCGCCTGCCGTTCCGCGCGCTCTTTCCCGGGGCGCAGACGGCAGCGGCTTTCTCCTCCCCGCACAAAAAGTGCGGCGAAATGCCCCTCTCCCTTTTCGCGGTGGGGATAGATCTTTTTTTGTTCCATGAGGGTAAATTCGGGATGCCGCGCGAGAAAACCCGCCGCGTTCTCCTCGTCCTCCTCCTCCGCAAAGGTGCAGGTGGAATATACGAGCTGCCCTCCCGCGCGCACCGTGCGCGCCGCCGAATCGAGCAGCTTTTTCTGTCTTGCCGCACACATCGCCACGTTTTCGGGCGACCAGTTCGCCGCTGCCTCTTCTTCCTTGCGCAGCATCCCCTCCCCCGAACAGGGCGCGTCCACGAGCACTTTGTCGAAGTACCCTTCAAACCGCTCCGCGATGGTTTCGGGGTCGGCGCACGTCACGACGGCGTTGGTAATCCCCATCCGTTCGACGTTCTGCAAGAGGATCTTCGCGCGGGCGGGGATTTTTTCGTTGAGCACGAGGATACCTTGCCCCCGCATCGCCTGCGCGAGCTGCGTGCCTTTCCCCCCGGGAGCCGCGCACAGGTCGAGCACGCGCTCGCCCGGGCGCACGTCCAGAAGCGGAGCCGCGCACATGGCGCTCGGTTCCTGCACATAAAACAGCCCCGCGTCGTGATACGCGGAGCGGCCCGGCTTCTCTTCGGCTATATAATAACCGCTCGCCTCCCACGGAACGGGCGAAAGAGAAAATGGTGAGATCCCTGCAAATTCTTCCGCAGAGATCTTCAGCGTATTGACGCGGATACCCTTATACGGCGGCAGCGAAAGGCACGCAGCATATGCCGCGAAGTCGGGCAGGCGCTCCTCCATGCGCTTCAGGTAAGCGGCGGGCGCGTTCATTCCTCCTCCCCGAGATAGCGGGCGGAAAAGTCGGAAAGGGTGAAAATATCCGAAATTTTCCCTTCGCTCTGCAATTTATGCGCCGCCTCGCAGCGCACGCTCTCGTCGCCCTCCTCTTCCACGAAGGTGTTGCAGCCCGAGAGTTTGAGGGAATACTTCCCTCCCCTGCGCACGATCTCCTTTACCAGCCGCTTTGCGAGGGGGAGTTCCTCCTCTATGCTGCGCGAAAAGCTGAACCGCCTGCCGCGGAACTCGTCCGACTGCGGGCGCACGCGATAGCCGTACACGAAGTCGTTGAACTTCGCGCGCTTTTCGCCACGCTCGCGTTTCAGCCTGCTCTTTTCCTTCAGGTAATCGGAGCGCCTGCGGGAAGAACAGTTGGAGAACTGGTAATTCTCTATCCTGCCGAAGCGGATGCCGTATTTTTCGAGCAGTTCCGGCAGCGTACAATTTTCCTTCTCGCACATCTCCTGCGCGATGCGCATGGTCGCGTAGGCATCGTCCGCCGCGCAGTGCGGCGTATAATCTATCTCGAATATCTGCGTCAGAGATTCCAGCCCCGCCTGGCGGTCAAAGGTCTCCGTCATCGCCATGTACAGCACCTGCGTATCCGCAAAACGGAACCTGAAGGAAGGCAGGCGGTATCTCTTTGTTTCGAGGTTGAGATATTTCACGTCATTGATCGCCGCGTGTCCGAACACCGTTTTGTCCTCCCCCTCCAGCAATTCACGGATGCGGGGATAAAACTTTTTGAAGTCGGGATACTTTTTGAAATCTTCATAATCGTAGGGAAGCACGATGCCGTCTCCCCCGCGGTCGGTGAGGTGAAATTTCCCGTTCGGGTTGATGAGGATATCCTCTTTTTTGATGATATTGAAGTTTTCGTCTGCCACGCAGTACCCGAAAACGCAGATCTTCGCCACGTTTTTATAGACGCAGGCGCATTCGATGTCAAAAAATACGTACTCCATTTTGCCGCTTTCTTTGTCCCTGTTATCGTATACTACTGAAAATTATAACACACCGCGCCGAATAAGTAAAGCAAAACCCCGCACTCTCCCGATTCGCGGCAAAGTTGACTTTCGCCTGCGGGCGTGCTATAATGGGCGCATGGAAAACGTGATCGAAACGCAGCGGCTGATCCTGCGCGGATTTTCCGAAAAGGACGCGGAAAAACTCTTCCCCTTTTTCGCCGACGAACGGACGAACAGGTTTCTCCCCTTTTTCCCCGCGCGCACTCCCGGGGACGCGAGAGAGATCGTGCGGCGCTTCCGGAAAGAGGATGCGGAAGGGATAGCCCTGCACCGCGCCGTCTGCTTTGCCGGCGAACCCGTCGGCTATATTCATGCCGGCCTCGATGAAAGCCGCGACCTGGGCTATGCGCTCCGCCGCGACCTGTGGGGCCGCGGACTCATGACCGAAGCGGGCACGGCCTTTCTCGACGCGCTGCGGCGCGGCGGCTTCCCCTATGTGACCGCCACGCACGACGTGCTCAACCCCGCAAGCGGCGCAGTCATGAAAAAACTCGGGATGACCTACCGCTATTCTTATCGCGAACAGTGGCAGCCGAAAAATATTTCCGTCGTGTTCCGTATGTACCAGCTGAATTTCGGAGAAGAAGATTTCACCTACAACGGCTATTCGGAAAAACACGATGAGTTTTGGATCGAAAAGACCTGCACGACATAAAGGGCGGAGGCAACGGCCTCCGCCCTTTTTTGCGGCAACAGTTCTGCGTTCAGGCGCCCTTGACGCGCGCGACGTCCGCATTGACCGACTTGGAGTCTGCAAGCGCGCGGATGGGATGCGCCTTGTCCTCTACCCTGTAATCGCGCCCGAACTTTCCGATGGTCTTTTCTATGACCGCGTGAGAGGCAAGCCCCTTCACGTTTCCCTGCACGCCGCGGTTATAGGAGAAGAAGCGGAAATTATCGGGGAGCTTATCCACTTCCTCGTAGCTCTCCGCCCTGCCCGTCAGGCGCACGCTGCGAAGCACCTCGCGGATATAACTCTTTTGCTCGGAAAAACAAAGCGGTTCGGGGAAATCTCCCCCTTCGGGGAAGAGCTGCTGCCAGACCTTTCCGTCATATCGCTCGAGCATCGCGCAGGCAAAATGCAGGTGCGAGAGTTCCTCCTCAAAGTGCATCAGCCAGATATCCTTGATGCGCGCGTCCTTTTCGTCGTTGTAGCAGCTCCAATACAGGTACGCCTCCGTATATTCGTGCATGACCATGCACTCGAACATATCGGTGCCGGGGTCGGAGAGGCAGCCGTATCCCGTAACGTGCTGTTCCTCGATCATCGCGATCTCCGAGTACAGCTTCCTGCCCAGCTCCGAATCGTACAGGTTCGCGACGTTGAGATAATAATTCATCGTCTGCTGTTCCGCCGCCGTGATGATGGCGATGTTCAAGCGGGTGACGGGGTCGTTGAGGTAATTGTTGATATAGAAGCGAACGTCGTCTTCGGGAGAACGCGCCTCCGCGACGGTCGGCCTTCCCGGCATGATCTCGGTATATTTTCCGACGAGTTTTTCGGCGTGGATGCCCTTTTCAAAGTTCAGAAGGTCTGCATAGCGGTACAGGTGGTCAAAGTCCTCCAGAAGGGCAAAATCAAGCTGGTGTTTGACATATTCATTCTTTTCCCTTTGCGCGAGAATGGCGGTGAGGTCGACCGCGAGCTGCTCGTAACCGATGGTATGTTCGAGGATGCTCTCGTTGCGGGGTTTTAAGTTGGCGATGCGCTTTTGCTGCTGCTGTTCGCCGCGGCGGATGAGCGCCATATCCCTGCGCACCTCGTTGTTGGGGCAGTGCCGCGTAAAGCGCGCCGTGTTCCAGATCGCCTCAAATTCCGTACCGTTCATGAGGATGGTGCGCACGCGCGTATACGGGTCGACCGTCTCCTTATCGTAGGGCTTTACGTTGATGCTCTTCCAGTTTTTGTAGGTCTTGCGGATGTCTTTTGCGCTTTCCTTAAAAGGGTTCATGGGATATCCTCCTTTTTTTGGAAATATTATGCACAAAAAGAAATTTCCTATTCTCTGAATTTGCAATGAAGGCGTATTTTGTGGTAAAATATTTTTATTGCGGAGGATACCATGACAGCAGTTATAGCGGCGATGCAGAAGGAAGCGGACGTGCTTCTCTCTGCCGCAGAAATAAAAGAGGAAAAAACGATATACGGGCGAAGAGCGTGGAGAGGAAGTTTTGCCGGCACGCCCTTCCTGCTCGTGCTTTCGGGCATAGGAAAGAGCAATGCTGCCTCTGCGGCGATGCTCTGCATCGCGCTGGGCGCGGATAAACTTCTCAACATCGGCGTCGCGGGCGGGCTGACCCCGAAAGCGCCCGTCGGCAGCGTATTGCAGATGGAGCGCGCCGCGGAATCCGACTTCGATTTAAGCAAAATAAACGGCACACCCGTAGGCACGCCGAACGAGCGCGACACGCCCTATTTCCCCCTGAAAAGCCGCAAAAACGCCTTTGTCAAGGGAACGCTTGCCAGCGCGGACAGCTTTTCGGACGGCTCGGACGCGGCCGTCCTCGCGGCGCTCGGCGCCGACGTGCGCGACATGGAGGGCGCGGCGATCGCCCATGCCGCCTGCGCGGCGGACGTACCCGTCTGGGCATTCAAGGCGATCTCCGACAATGCGGGACAGGAGAGCATACGCGAGTATTCCGAAAATCTGCAGATCGCCCTCGCGGCGCTCGGAGAAAAGCTCCCGGATATTTTTGCGGAGGTGAACAATGGATAAGATCCCTTCCTTTCAGAAAGACCACGACAAACTGCAGCCGGGATTCCATTTTTCCGGTTTCAACTGCGGCGTCGCGACCTTCGACCTGCGCTTCAAAAAGCCGAACGCAGGCGACTTCGTTTCCCCCGCCGCCTCACACAGCATCGAACACATGATGGCGACCGCGCTGCGCAACGGGAAATATAAAGCGAACATCGTCTACTTCGGGCCGATGGGCTGCCGCACCGGCTTCTACCTGCTCACTTCCGGCCTTTCCTTTGCGGACGCGCTGGATGCGACGCTCTCCGCGCTCGCAGAATGCGGAAAATTTGAAAAGGTACCAGGCGCTGAAAAGAGGGAGTGCGGGAACTATCTCGACCACGACCTCGCGGGCGCGAAGGCGGAATGCGCCGCCTATCTGCGCCTGCTCGGAAGCCTGCCTGCGGAAACGCTCGGAGCGGAGCGCGAGGCGATGCGGGAGGCCGAAAGATGATCAGGCTCGGCGGCGGATGGGACGAGGCGCTCGCGCCTCTCTTCGAAAGCGAAAACTATAAAAAGATCCATGATTTCCTCAAAGAGGAATATACGCACCATGTCGTCTATCCCGATATGTACGATATCTTCAACTGCTTCAGGCTGACCCCTCTGGACAGCGTGAAGGCCGTCATCCTCGGGCAAGACCCCTACCACAACGAAGGGCAGGCGCACGGGCTCTGCTTTTCCGTGCGGGAAGGCGTAGAACCTCCCCCCTCCCTCGTGAATATCTTCAAAGAGCTGCACGACGACGTGGGCTGTACCGTCCCGAAGTCGGGCGACCTCACAAAATGGGCGAAGGAGGGCGTGCTCCTTCTGAATACCGCGCTCACCGTGCGCGCACACCGCGCGAACTCGCACAAAGACTGCGGCTGGACCTGGTTCACCGACAGCGTCATAAAGCTCGTCAGCGACAGGCGGGAACACGCCGTGTTCATCCTCTGGGGTGCGAACGCGCGCTCCAAAAAGCCTCTCATCGACCGCACAAAGCACCTCGTGCTTGAATGCGCGCACCCCTCCCCCCTCTCCGCTTTCAACGGCTTTTTCGGGTGCAGGCATTTTTCAAAAGCCAACGAATTCCTTGCGGCGCACGGCATGGCGCCCATAGACTGGCAGCTGTAAGACAGAAAGGAAATTTCTATGAAATATATCGTGATACTCGGCGACGGGATGGCGGACTATCCCCTCAAAGAGTTGGGCGAAAAGACGCCCCTGCAATATGCAAAAAAACCGCACATCGACGCCCTCGCAAAGAACGCGGAAGTCGGGCTTTGCCGTACCGTGCCCGAAGGCTTCAAACCCGGAAGCGACGTCGCCAACCTCTCCGTGATGGGCTACGACCCGCACGCCTGTTATACGGGCCGCTCGCCCCTCGAGGCGGTCTCCATCGGCATAGAACTCGAAAACACGGACGTGACGCTGCGCTGCAACCTCGTGACGCTTTCCGACGAGGAGAACTATGAAGACAAGGCCATGCTCGATTACAGCGCGGGGGAGATAACGACGGAAGAGGCGAAGGAGCTCGTCGGCTTTCTGAAAGAGCATTTCGACAACGAAAAGTTCACGTTGTATGCTGGCGTGAGCTACCGCCATTGCCTCGTGGTGAAGGACGGCAAAACGGGGCACAGCCTCACGCCCCCGCACGACATTACGGGTAAACCCGTGCGCGGCCACCTGCCCGAAGGCCCGCTCGCCGGACAATATCTCGCCATGATGAAGGAATCCGCCCGCCTTCTGAAAGACCATCCCGTAAACCGCGCGCGCATTGCCGCGGGCAAGCGCCCCGCCAATTCCGTATGGTTCTGGGGCGAAGGCACAAAGCCCGCACTCGAAAATTTTGAGCATAAGTTCGGCAAGAAGGGCGCGGTCATCTCCGCCGTAGACCTCGTGAAGGGCATCGGCATCCTCGCCGGCATGAAGGTCATCGAGGTCGAGGGCGCGACGGGCAATTACGACACGAATTTCGCAGGCAAGGCGCAGGCGGCGCTGGACGCGCTGCTCGGCGGGCTCGATTTCGTATATATCCATATGGAAGCCCCCGACGAATGCGGGCATCAGGGCGACATCGCCCACAAGGTATATTCCATCGAACAGATCGACGAGAAGGTCGTCGGGCCCCTCTGCGCGGGGCTGCGCGCGGCGGGAGAGCGGTTCCGCATGCTCATCTGCCCCGATCATCCCACCCCTGTTGCCGTGCGTACGCACGTTTCCGACCCCGTCCCCTATCTGCTCTATGACAGCGAAAAAGGATATGCGGGAGCGCCCGCATACGATGAAGAAAATGCGAAAAAGGCGGGCGTCTTTCTCGGCGAAGGGCGGGAACTGATGCGCAGGCTGCTCGCGGAATAACAAAACGTCTCTGCGACAACAAAGCAGCGGGGCGGCCGGATGGCCGCCCCGCTTTTGCTTTCAGACATTCATATTTTCAGACCGTCGACCCATCTGCGCAGCAGTCGCGTATACTCCGGGGAATTTTCTTTCCACCATTCCTTACATAAATAATACTCTCCCCCGAGTCTGAACGTGACATAATAGCGGGCGTGGCCTGCCGGTCTGATCTTGCTTTCGTCGCGTTCCAGCAGCGGATATCTTATGCCGAAGTTTTCTTCGCAGTACCTCCTGTTCTGCAAATTTCCCAGCAGTTCCGGCGTAAGCAGTCCCTCGCGGTACAGCGTAAAAAAGAGACGCTGCACATATTCCTGTACGCTTTCCTCCTCCCGCTTGTACAGCACTGCTTTTGAAATGCCGGAAGAAAGTTTCTGCCCCGTCCCGGCCGCCGCCAGCAAGCGCCGGCATTGTTCGAGACGCCCCAAAATGATCTTTTCGTCGGAAAGTTCTCCTTTTTCATATTTCCTCCGGCATTCGGGGCACAGAAAAAAGAAGTTATCCGCCGCAGGCTCCAACGAATCCCAATAATCGTCGATGAGGTCATTGAGCCCGACGAGATATTCGCCGTCAACGCAAAAGTATTTGCCCCTTTCCAACACCGAACGGAGCGTCTGTTCCCGCTCGTATCCCTTCGCGGGCACGGTCTCCAACGCGGTCTCGCGCCTGCCGCAGGCGACGCATATGTTTCCATAACTCCGCTTCAATTCCTCGACGCGCCCGTCTACGAGTCCGTCTAAAAAGTCGCCGAGATATCTCCCGATCTCCTCAGCCGTTCCGATAAATTTTGCCATCTTAATCCTCCTCTTTTTGTTTATTTTCTTCCGGCAGGCAGGCGTACAGCCGGTCCGACGGGATCCGTGCGAATCCGCTGCCGTCGTCCCATCCGGAAAAGTCGATGCCGCACAGTTCGTTCCGCACGTCCGTGAGCGGATACAGCCCGGTCATGATATCGTCGAGAATGGTCAGCGGGCCTTCTTCAGAAACGCGGAACACTTCGTCCGGCAAAAATTTTGCGCGTTCTTCTATTGCCGGCCCGAACGAAAGCGCCCAGACGTCGCGCAGCCGGTTCCCCGAAATGCACGCATAAACGTTCAGCCCGTAAACCGGGCCGGACATCTCCGGCGGGATCGCGCTGCAGCAAAACAGCATTTTGACGAGGTATTCCTTTCGCTCGTCCGGCCACGCGCCCGGGCTTTCCCACGCGCCGCGCAGCACGGCGGTGAACCCGAGGCCGGCAGCGGCAGCGTATTCTTTTTCGTCGGTCCCGGCGAGCCCTTCCCCCTCTTTCCGCCCGGCAAGGAATCTCCGCACCGCCTCCGTATATTCGACGGGAGCGAGATGTTCCGGGAAGGACTGCGGCACATATACCGCAACGAACGAGTTCGCGCGCAGCAGCTCCTCCCTTTGGCGCGCATCCGGCAACAGGTATCTCTTTTGAAACAGGTCGAACTTGTCGCCGGACACCTCCTGCGTGCGCGTATTTCCCGAACGCGCACCTTCGGCAATGGCGGCGATGCGCAGAAAGTTGTTTTTTGTGCACGTCACCGTGCGCAGCAGCCGCATACACTCGCCGAAATTGCCCAAATGCCTGTTTGCTTCCGCAAGAATGAGTACGTTCTCTTCTTTATCGGGCGGGAGCGTACGCAGCAGGTGCCGGGTAAATTCCTCATACCCGCGGCGGGAGATCTGTACCTTGCCGTCTTTCGGCCAGTGATACGCCCGCCACAGAGAAACGAGCACCTTCTCCCCGTATTCTTTCCGTTCCGCCTCTCCTACCGACGGCGGAAAATACAGCCCTTTTTTGTATGCCGCTTCCCAAAGGGATGCGTCGGGCGTAAGGCTTGCAGGCTTCTGCTCCGCCTCTTCCCAGCCGCGGTACAGATGCGGATATGCGTCCGGAAAATTCTCCTGAAACACGAGAAATTTTCTGTCGAACAGGCTGCCGCACCGCGGGCATTGCGTGAGCCAGGGCATCCGCGGAATATTATAGATCACGGTGCCGTCGGTATACTCCCGCTCCATATACAGCGTACACCCCGCAATACAGTCTTCCCAATAGCGGCTGCCGCAGACGGGGCAGGCATAAATAAAGGCTGTGTCAGCGTACTGCATATCTCACCTCCGCAAACGGTGCAGCACGGAAAGCAGCTTCTCGGAAAGTTCGGCCTTTTCCTCCTGCGTCTTGCCCGGCGCCGCGGCGACGGCGTTCAGAACAAATTCGCGCTCTTCTACCGTAAACAGGCGCTTGCCGAGATAAAACCCCCGCGATGTTTTTTTGATCGGGTACCCGACTTCTTTGAGAAAGCGCAGGTTGCGCCCGACCGTTTTGCGATCGCACGGGAACACTCCGGAGATCTCCTCCGCGATCCGCGTCTGCGTGAGCGGATGTTTTTCGTCGCTGTTCGCTTCAAGGTACTTCAGAATAAGAATGATAAGATACTTTTTTGCCTTCATATTTCTCCTCTCGCTTCTATTATAGCATACCCGATGGGACAAAAAAAGCCCTGCTTCCCGTCCTTCGGAAATTTTTTATGTTTTTTGCCGATACCCTTTGAACAAACGAAAAGGCGTCCGCCGGAATACCGGCGGACGCCTTTTCGTTTGGAGCAGGAGACGGGAATCGAACCCGCGGGAACCAGCTTGGGAAGCTGGCGCCATACCATTAGGCGACTCCTGCACTGCATTTATTATTTTACCATACTTCCGCGGATATTGCAAACGAAAAGCGCGCACTTTCGCTAAAAATTTTCTCCCCGGATATCAAAAGCCCGCGCACGATCGCGCGGGCTTTTTGCCTGTTCTGATCATCAGCCGATGCTGGTGAGGTCTGCATATCTTCCGGGATAAGTGGAAACGACGCTGTCGTTGTTCAGAAGCGTGATGATGTCGTTCTGCGCATCCGTCGAATAGCTCGAGGTGACCTCGCTCTTCTTTGCCTGATAATAGTAGTAAGAGAACGTCCCCTCGTTATTCCTTTCCTGATAATTGAAGCCGCCCGCGTACGTTTCGCCGCCGTTGAACACGAAGGAAACGTAGATGATATGCCAGCCGTAATCGGTGGCGACCACATAATACGTCCCAGCCCCTTTCTGTATGGCCTCCTGCGACGCATACTCGAATTCCGCAACGTACGTCGTGGACTCCTCTATGGAAGCGATGGAATATCCGAAGTAGGTATTGAGGCAGGCGGTATCGGTCGTATAGGCGAACATCAGCTCGTTGACGGCACACAGCGCCGCGTAGGAAACGGTGCCCTCGGTGAGGTAATTCGCCGCATCCGGCGTCTTGCCGTTGCTGCCGGAAATACCGCTGACCTTGCCCTTATAGTAGATGTTCGCGCTCTGGTCGATCTTTCCGTTCGCGTCTTTGGGGAAGTCCTCCGCCGTAGTGGCATAGAAGTCGCTGCCGTCGGAAGCATCCCAGGTCATGCCGCTGTCGGATTTATTGAAGTAACCGCCGGAAGTATAGTTCTCGTCCGTCTCGTTGCCGAGGCTGTAATTGACATACCAGTTGATGTACGCGTTCATCTCGGTAATGAACTGGTCAATGTCCAGCTTGTCGGGGGTCAGAGAATACGTCCCGTCTTCGTTTTCCGTGACGGCGCCGCTGTACGGATATTTGCCCGCATAGCGCGCGATCCCCTCGTCGCTCGTCACATAGCTGTCTTCAAAGAAGAGGTATTTTTTCTCCCTTCCCGCGTTCGCTGCGTTCTGATAGTACTCGCCCTCGGCGACATAGCTGTAATCGGTATCGCCGTTGAACCAATACTCGCGCTGGTCTGTGCCGCGCACCGCCTTGAGGATGCCTTCATCCGCGTTGCGCGCCGCATAATAGTCCGCGGTGCCGGAGGTATATCTCTGCGAGACTTCCGCGAGGTTGAGCGTCTGCGTGGCGTTGAAAGGAAGAAGGATGTTGTAGACGTAGCCGTACGTCCTCTCGTCGGGAGAATACACGACGAAGGAAGTATCAGACAGACTGTCCATCGTGGTCGTGAAGGAAGAAGCGGTCTTTGCGGATTCCTGCTGCTGGCGCAGTTCGATGCTGTACGCCTCGCCCAGCACCTCTGCCGTGAGGCTGTTCGCCATGCTTAAAGTGAGCGTCGCGTTGAATTTGGTGATGAGCCGCTGTTCGAGCTGGGTCTTCAGTTCGACCGTATAGTAGGAAAGCTCCTTGACGTCCGTCACCGCGCTCTCGCCGTCCTGAATGAGATAATTCTGGCGGAGGGAGTTGAGGAAACGCGCGTATGCCCTCGTACGGGTGTAGACGGTGGAGCCGTCCAGCTTTTCGTATTCGCCGCAGTCGGACACGTTGTTATAGCCGGTATAGATATCGTAGTCGATCTGCGTCGCGCCGTCGACCGTCTTTTTCGGGTAGTATGTGTCGGAAATGGTGTTCGCACCCGTGGGAACGGCCCTGCTCGTACCCGAAGTCGTCGTGTCGCTGCTGTCGGCGACGATGATCTCCTCTTCGTAGGTATCAATGGCGCCGTTTATGGAAGACATCACGAGATAGTTCGCGTAATTGATCTCGTCTTCGGTGAGGAAATACTCGAACCCGGCGACTGCCGCCGCATCCCCTTCCTTGCCTTCCAGAGCGGCGAGGTAGCCGTCCACGCTGATCTCTTTGCTCATGCGCAGGCCGTCGGTTTCGCCGATGGAAGAATATCCCTTGTCCGTCTTGTCGATGCTGTCGCGGTCGACGTCGACGCTGCCCGCGTTGAGATAGCAGACGGTGGCAAACTGTGCGACCAGCTTGCGGTCGACAAGCCCGTCCATGATGGTCCGGAAGGCCTGTGCATAGCTGCTGCCCTGCGAGATATAATTGTAGCCGTAACTTAAAAAGTAAGCGACAAGGTCTCTCTTATAGATCTCGTCGGTAGAGAGGATGTCTCCGAGGCGGGAAGATACGCCCTCGCCCAGCGTGGCGCCGAGCAGTTCGAAGGTTTCGGTGAGAGCATCCGAATCGCTCCCGATGTTGACCTCCGCGACGACCTGCTCCATGTCGCGCCGGTTGTCGGTGACGAGCAGATCGCACCCCGCAAAGATGCCGAGCGCGAAAGCCGCCGCAAGCACGGCGCAGATGATCTTGGTGATTTTTTTCTTCATAGTCGAAAATCGCTCCGGGTTCGTTGGAATCGCAATATACTTTATTATAGCTTATTTGAAAGAGAAATGCAATCGTATTTCCATGAAAAACGAGTTAAATTCATGAAAAATTCCCCTGTTTCCCTCACGCGGCGGCGTTTTCCGCATATCGGAGGAACTTTGTCATCGCCAGCATGACCGCCTGCGCGTCTTTTCCGCCCGCAAAGGCGACGGAAGGCGCCTTCGACATCTCGAGGCGCACCGTGGCGGCATAGCGGTCGAGTGCGGCGGACAGCCGTTTGTCGGCAAGGCTGTTGACCGAGGGAAGCTCGAGCATGCCGCCCCGCGCGCTCACGGAGATCTTGCGGATATTGAATTTCGCCGCGTACGATTTGAGGACGGCGATGACGAGGAGGTTGAGCACTTCGGGCGGCATCCTGCCGTAGTTCTCCTCCATCGAGAGGCAGACGCGCTTGTAATCGTCCAGGCTGCGGATCTCGGCGATCTGCTTGTAACAGTCCAGTCTCGAGGCGCTCGCCTCGATATAGCTTTCGGGGATGAAGGCGTCCGCCTTGATGTCGAGGTCGGCGACCGTCTGTTCCTCCCCCGTCAGCTCCTCTTTGAGCAGTTTTGCGTACAGCTCGTAGCCCACCTTGTCCATATGCCCGTGCTGTTCGCGCCCCAGCACCGAGCCCGCGCCGCGTATTTCGAGGTCGCGCATGGCGATCTTGAAGCCGCTGCCCAGTTCGGTAAATTCCATGATCGCCTGCAGGCGCTTCGTTGCGGTCTCCGTCATCACCTTTTCGGGTTTGAAGGTGAAATAAGCGTGCGCGAGCACCGAACCCCTGCCCACCCTGCCGCGCAGCTGGTACAGCTGCGAGATGCCGAGGCGGTCCACGTCGATGACGATGAGGGTATTCGCGCGGGGAAGGTCGATGCCGTTTTCGATGATCGTCGTCGTGACGAGGATATCCGTCTTGCCCTCGTAAAAGCCGAGGATGCCGTTTTCCAGCACGTTCTTGTCCATGCGGCCGTGCGCGACGCAGATCTTTCCTTCGGGGACGATCTGCTCTATTTTCGCGGCGAAGCTGTAAATGCTCTCCACGCGGTTGTAGAGGATGAACACCTGCCCGCCGCGCGCGAGCTCGCGCACGCAGGCGTCGCGGATGAGCGTCTCCGTCTCCTCCACCACATAGGTCTGCACGGGCAGGCGGTTGGTGGGCGGGGTGTCGATGGTGCTGATGTCGCGGATGCCGGAAAGGGACATATGCAGCGTGCGCGGGATGGGCGTCGCCGTCATCGTCAGGCAGTCGACGTCGTTTTTCATGTTCTTGATCTTCTCTTTATGCTCCACGCCGAAGCGCTGTTCCTCGTCGAGGATGAGCAAGCCGAGGTCCCTGAACTTCACGTCGGAGGAGAGCAGGCGGTGCGTGCCGACGAGCAGGTCGACCTTCCCCGCCGCGAGGCGCGCGAGCGTCTGTTCCTGTTCCCGCGGCGTTTTGAAGCGGTTGAGCATCTCTACGTTGACGCCGAAATCGGCGAATCTCTTCGCCGCCGTTTCGAAATGCTGGCGGCACAGGATGGTATTGGGGCACATGAGCGCCGCCTGCTTGCCGTTGAGCACGCACAGATACGCCGCGCGGAGCGCCACTTCCGTCTTGCCGTAGCCCACGTCGCCGCAGAGCAGGCGGTCCATCACTTTGGGCGAACACATATCCGACAGGATCTCTTCGACGGAAGAGAGCTGGTCTGGCGTTTCCTCGTAGTCGAAGGCGGCGGCAAACTCCGCCATCTCCTCCTCGTGCGGGGAAAACACGAACCCCCTCTTTTCCGCGCGGGCGGCGTACAGTTTTTTGAGGTCGAACGCCATCGCTTTCAGCGATGCCTTTACGCGCTGCTTGACCTTCTCGAACTCCGCGCCCCCGATCTTCGAGAGAGCGGGAGATTCCTCGCCCGTATAACGGGAGAGGATGTCCATCTGCTCGACGGGAACGTACAGCACGTCGCCGCCGCGGTATTCGAGGGCGATGTATTCTTTGGTGCCGTCCGTCGTTTCGATCTTCTTCGTGCCCGTGATGCGGCCGATGCCGTGCGTTTCGTGCACGGCGTAGTCCCCCACCTCGGGGGAGGTGAACATATCGTTCCTGCGGCGGCGGATGCGCTTTTTCACCGTCGCCTTCGTATAGAGGTCGGAGGTGCCGATGACCGCGAGTTTCTGCTCGTGCAGGACGATGCCGCGCGGCAGTTCCTCCTCGAGCACGGCGACCCCCTTGAGAAGTTCGAGAGACGCGGGGCAGTCCTGCACGGGGATGCCCTCGTCGAAGAGCAGTTCCCGCATCTTCTGCGCGCGGGAGGCGTTCCCGCAGTACAGCATGACGCGGTATTTGTTGGCGCGCCAGCTGCGCACGTCGCTGACGAGGTTCACGAACCCGTTGAGATAGCGCCCCGCCGGCGTGGAATGCAGGTTATAAACTTTGAGAGGATCGAAAAAATAGGTGCGGGACGCAAAGGTCTGCAGGGCGGCGCACCTCGCCTTTTCGAGTTTATCGCAGAATTCTTCGCGCGTCAGCAGCTGGCGGCGGGAAAAGGAGAACGCCTCCCCGCCCCGCTTCAGCCCCGCAAAGCGCGCCTCGTGTTCCTTTTCCAAAGCGTCGATGCGGTCGGAAACGGCCTTGCATTCGTCGAACAGATAGAGCACGTCGCCGAAGAAGGAGGCAAAGTCCGTACTGTTCCCGAGCAGCGGCAGGAGGAAAGACGCCCCGCCGAAGGGCGCGCCGCCCTCCATCTTTGCCGAGATCTCCCCCGCGATCGCCTGCGCGCGTTCATAAGCGGCGGGATCCTTGAAGGAGGACAGTTCGCCGTACAGCGCGTCTTTCAGCCGCGCCTCTTCCCCTTCCGCAAAAAATACGTCCGTCGCGGCGGCGATCTCCACGCTCTTCGCGAGGGAGAGCCGTTCGCCGGTAACGAAATCGTACGGCTTTATCTTTTCCGCCTCGTCGCCGAAAAAGTCGACGCGCACGGGGTTTTCCGCATTGACGGGGAAAATATCGAGGATATCCCCGCGCAGAGCAAAGCTCCCCCTGCCCTCCACCGTGGCAGAACGGACGTAGCCGAGGCGGACAAGGCGGGCGGGAAGGGAGGAAAAATCCGTTTCCTTCCCCTCTTCGAGGCGGAGGGAAGGCACGTCTTCGGGGAAGAGTTGGAGCAGGCTCTCGACGTCGCACACGAGGATGCGCGCGCCCTTGCGGAAAGCGTGCAGCGCCGCCATGCGGCGGAACAGCGCGTCGCGCGAGACGGCGTCTTTATAGAGCAGCACCTCGTCTTTCGCGGGGAGCAGGACGGGCGCCTCGCCGGTAAAGCCGGCGATCTCCGCGGCTGCGCGGGCGGCGGCCTGCGCGTCCGCCGTTACATATACGATGCGCCCCGGCACGCAGGAGGCGGCGATCAGCGCCTTGTGCGCCTCCGCAACGCCGAAAACCGCCGTCGGCAGGCCGAGGCGGAGGTCGTTTTCCATGCCGAGATAATCGGCACCTAAATTGTGCGAACTGAAAAAATCGCGGGGCATTTGCCCTCCTCGCCCCTCGCGGGGTCAGTTCTTATTGTACGCGCTCATGACGCGCTCGATCTCCTCGCCGCGCGCAAAGGCGATCGCCGCGTCCGCCGCCGAAGAACAGGCGTCGGCAAAGAGCGGGTAATCCTCTTTTTTTATCTGCGCGAGTACATAGTTGATGATGGGTATGTTCACAGCCTCGTCGCGGATGCCGATGCGGATGCGGGGAAAATCGGAAGTGCCGATCTCGCCGATGATGCTGCGCATGCCGTTGTGCGTGCCCGCGCTGCCCGAGGCGCGGATGCGCAGTTTCCCCTTCGGCAGATCGAAATCGTCGTAGATGACGAGCAGATCTTCGGGCGATACTTTGTATTTGGACATCAGCTGTTTGACCGCCCTGCCGCTCGCGTTCATGTAGGTGACGGGGCGGGCGAGGATGACCTTCTCCCCCGCGATGTGCGCTTCGGCGACGGACGCCTCGCACTCCTTCTTTTTGAACTTTACGCCCAGCTTTTCCGCCGCCTCGCCGACGGCGAGGAAACCCATGTTGTGAAAGGTCGTTTCATACTGCTTTTCGGGGTTGCCGAGGCCTACGATCAGAAACATTTTGCCGTCCTTGTCTTTACCGTGCGTACGCACGAACGCCGCGTTTTTTTCAAAACGCGGCAAGCCGTCTGTTTTTCATGAACCGTGCGGGAGTTCCGCACGGAGATCTTCCGTCCGCGGCGCACGGGGGCGCCGCGGGAAAAAGCGCATCCTGCGGCGGGAGCCGCAGATCAGTCGTAGATCTTCGACATGGGTTTGTCGAGATAGACGTTTTCGATCGCCGCGGCAAAGATGTCCGCGACGGAGATCACGGAGATCTTGTCCAGCTTCTTTTCGGGCGGGAGGTCGATGGTGTTGAGCACGACCAGCTCCTTGATGGGAGCCTTTTCGAGGCGCTCCATCGCGGGGCCGCTGAACACGGCGTGCGTGCAGCCCGCGTATACTTCCTTCGCGCCGTGATCCATCAGCGCCTGCGCGCCCTGACAGATGGTGCCCGCGGTGTCGATCATGTCGTCGACCATCAGGCATTTCTTGCCCTCGATGTCGCCGATGATGTTCATGACCTCCATCACGTTCGCTTTGGGGCGGCGCTTGTCGATGATCGCCATCTGGCAGTTCAGCTTCATGGCGACGTTGCGCGCACGGGTGACCGAACCGATGTCGGGCGAAACGACGACGAAGTTTTCGTCGATGATTTTCTTGTTTTTGAAATAATTGTAGATGGTCGGCCCGCCGAGCAGATGGTCGAGCGGGATATTGAAAAAGCCCTGTATCTGCGCCGCGTGCAGATCCATCGTGAGGACGCGGTCTGCGCCGGCGGCGGTAATGAGGTCGGCAACGAGCTTTGCCGTGATGGGGTCGCGCGAACGCGCCTTTCTGTCCTGGCGGGCATAGCCGAAGTAAGGCATGACCGCCGTGATGCGGCCCGCGCTCGCGCGCCGCGCCGCGTCGATGAGGATAAGGAGTTCCATCAGGTTGTCGTTTACGGGTGCGGACGTCGACTGGATAATGAAGAGGTCCCTGCCGCGGACGGTCTCGTCTATATGGACTGCCGTCTCGCCGTCGGAAAACCGCCCTACCTCCGCCCCGCCCAGCTCTGTGTTGAGCTTTTTGGCGATCGCTTCCGCGAGGGGGCGGTTGGAGTTCCCCGCAAACAATTTGATCTCGTTGCCGTGCGTTATCATGTGTACCTCCGATAATTTGCGCTCGGCGCGCGCGGGCAAAAAAGAGGTGCGGGACAAGCCCGCCCCGAAACGTTCACCCTTGCGTCGCCGCCGGCGGCATACGGTTTCCCCCGCACGCCCGCCGTGCTGTGTATCCATTGTAATTTTTTTCCGCGGAATAGTCAAACGTTTTGAGCGGGCGCGGCTCAAAAATTTGCATCCTCTTCCTCTTTCTCCCCTTCCTTCTCCTTCGCGCGGGCGCGCAGACCGCGGAAAAAGCCGGAGAGCAGGCGCGAGCACTCCTCTTCCAGCACGCCGCCTTCCACCTCCGTCCTGTGGTTGAGCAGATTGCTCTCCGCAAGTTCCGCCGTCATAGAGCGCCCCTTCTGCTCGTAAGCGCCGAAATAAATCTTGCGGATGCGCGCGTTGAGGGCTGCGCCCATGCACATCGGGCAGGGCTCGAGGGTGACGTAGAGGTCGCATTCGGGGATGCGCCAGCTCTTTAATCTGCGGCAGGCGCGGTCGATGGCGTACATCTCGGCGTGCGCGGTCGCCATCTGCGTCTTCGTGCGGCGGTTATATCCGGAACCGACGATCTTCCCGTCGCAGACGACGACGGCGCCGACGGGCACTTCGCCCTGCGCAAGCCCTTTTTTCGCGCGCGCGATGGCGGCGCGCATGAACTTTTCCTTTTCTTCCATCATGTCTCCTGTGCGAGCAGTTCACAAAGCAGCGCGGGCACGCCGCCGTTTTCTTCGAGCAGGGAAGGCAGAGAATGCTCCCCGAGCGGATGGCGCAGCGCGTCGCCGCCCGCCTCTATCGTAAAGGCGGGGATGCCGAGCGCGCGGATGCACCAGTCCTTATAGCCGCCGGCGCTGCCCGTTATGACGCGGGCGCGGTAACCCGTCCGCTCCGCGAGCGCCCGGGCGAGCGCTTCGTCGCGGCGCAGTGCCTGCCCGCGCTGACCGAATTCCCAATAGATCTCCCGCCCCTTTGTGTGATAGCTGACCGTGGCGGCGGGGCGCACGGACAGCGTGAAACCGCGCAGCGCCCTGCTCTCCGGTTCGCTGAACGGGGCAGGCCCGATATAATTCTCCGGGGCGGGCGCGCGCACGTTCGCCGTGCCCGTGCCCCACGCCGCGCCGAAATTGACGTTGAGGTCGACGGCGGCCGCGTTCGCCTTCCACAGGGAGTAATCTCTGCCGCCGTTGACCCGCCGCAGAAGCTCCGCGCGCTGCGGCGGGAGCGTGCGCAGGAATTTTTCTCCGCGCAGGGAAAGCGCGGCGCCGTCCGGGTTCGCCAGCGGGATAAACCACGCTCCGCCGCGCGGCACGCCTTCCTTTATGTGCGCGAGGGCGAGGAGCGCGGTCACCCATTCCCGCGCGTGGATCGCGTACTGAAAGAGCAGCTGCTTCCCCTGCCCGCCGACGTGCAGGGCGACGAGGGGCTGCCCGCAGACGCTCCTGCCGATGACGCGCTTTTCCCCCGCGAAACTTTCGTAAAAAGCATACACCCGACCGACCGCATCCATACAGACATTTTATGCCGGACGCGGCGCGCTTGTCTTAAATTTTTTATAATAAATTTGCCTCGCGGCTCCGCAGGCTGCGCCTGCAAAGCCACTCGTTAAATTTATTATAAATCTGAATTTTGCCGTTTTCAATGTATTCTGCCACAAACTTTTTCGGCAGGAAGAGTTGACAAAACGGGCGGGTTATTTGTGATACTCCCGCCCCGCGCCGATCATGAAGGCGCGGTAGATCTGTTCGCAGGCGATGACGC
>ERZ1643249.640-NODE-640-length-38601-cov-6.105977_pt1 | contig 38601 bp, 23 predicted proteins | sample MGYA00579263_ERZ1643249 | MGnify/ENA primary metagenome ERZ1643249 (study PRJEB29033, sample SAMEA4952264) | chicken gut metagenome | biome: Broiler Chicken; feature: Gastrointestinal Tract; material: Caecum | place: Ireland | collected 2018 | study: Broiler...
TCATGTGGATGACGGAAAAGGTGGAGTACGCCACGCCGCGCACCTTGCACACGGGCAGCGACTGAATGATCGTTTCCACGCACTCCCCGATGTCGATGTCGTTGGAGACCATGGTGCAGAGAATTTTCGAGGTGAGGGTGGAGAGGATGTTCGCCTTGACGCCGCTGCCCAACCCGTCGGCGAGCACGAGCGTGGTGTAACCGTTCGAAACGGTGCTCTCCACGCGGTCGCCGCACAGCTCCTCGTTCTTTTTATTCAGCGACGTGTAGCCGCTTTCCAAGCAGAGCGCCATGGCTATTTTTTCTCCTCTTCGCCCGCGATCGTCCTTTTGAGTTTGAGGAGGGCGACCTTCGTTTCGGCGGTCGTTTCGCCCAGAAGCGAGGCGATCTCCTGCGCGACGCGCATCTGCTTTTTGATGACCTCGTCCGTCGTGGCGAGCGTTTCCAGCCTGACTTTATCCAGCTGCTCCTCACTCTTGGTCTCCTGCGTGATGTCCTTCATGACGGCGTACATGCCCTTTTTGTCCTTTAAGACGATGATGGTGAGTTCGATGTAGCTGCCCGTCTTTTCGAGGAACACCTTTTTGTTGTAGAGATTCTTGTTGTCGCTCTGCGCGAGCACGAAGTCGGTGGGGTTGAAATAATGGAAAACGCCCTTGCCCTTGACGTCGTGTTCCTTGATGCCAAGCAGCTCCTTCGCCTTGCCGTTGATCTCCAGAATATTCAGATCGTTATCCAGCAAAACGATGCCGTTGGGGCTGGTCTGAATGATCTCGTAACTCATGCTTTCGGCGCGCTCGCGCATGTACGGGACGCACATATCGATGTTCGCGTAGCCGTTGGCGACCGCCCACGCCTTTTCCAGGCAGGTATCGTACCCGCACGCGCCGCAGTTGAGCATGTCCGCCTCGGTAAATTTGCCCGTCTTTGCCAGAATTTCTTTCAGCTGACGGTCGGTGGGCGTAAAGTCCTCGGTGCGCTTGCGCTCGTGGACGCAGGTGAAGTCGATGTCCTCGGCGGGCGCCGCAGGCGAAGAAGCGTTCTCCGCCAAATCCTTCTGCACATATTTGCGGATGTCGGCGTTGGCTTTGAGCGCGCCCGCTTTGAGCGCGAGCGAGCAGGGCCCGTTGACGCAGGCGGAATCGCAGCTGTTCATCCCGATGAACATGCCCGAGAGGCTCTCGATATTTTCGAGCACCTCCTTGCACTTTTCCGCCCCGTCCACCGCGACGAATTCGTAGCCGTCGATGTAGTGCTCGAACGACTTGATGATGCCGCGGCTGATGGGATAATATTTGGCGCGGTTGGCGCCCCCCTCCGCGTGCGAGGGCAGGCGGGCGATCTCCGAGAGGACGATGCCCTTGTCCTCGAACATGGCGGCAAGGTCTTCGAAGGTCAGAACGCCGTCCACCACGCCGCTCTCGCGCGCCTCCCGCTTTTTGGCGATGCACGGGCCGATGAACACGACCTTCGCCTTCGGGTGCTTTTTGCGGATCATCTTGGCGTGCGCGATCATCGGGGTGTCGACGGGCGCGAGGTATTGCAGCGCCTTCGGGTAGTACAGTTCGATCATCGTGTTGACGGCGGGGCAGCAGGAGGTGATAAAGTTTTTATACTTGCCCCCTTCCAGCAGCTTTTTATACTGCGCCGTGACCTCGCGCGCGCCGATGCTCGTTTCCTCCGCGTCGGCAAAACCCAACCTTCCGAGGGCGAGCTTCATCACGTTGAAATCCTGCAGATCGAAGCTGGAAACGAAGGAGGGCGCGACGGACGCGACGACGTTGCCGCCCTTTAAAAGCTGCTCCACTTCCGCCCGCTCGGTATGCACGCTCTTGGCGTTCTGCGGGCAGACCTTCGTGCAGTGGCCGCACAGGATGCAGCGGCTCTCGATGATCTTCGCGTGGTGGTCGACCACTTTGATCGCCTTGACGGGGCACTCGCGCAGGCACTTGTAGCAGTCCTTGCAACGGGCGTCCTTGAAATCGAGATAGCGGATCATGCGCGCCACCTCACTTGACGAGCGGATAGACCTGCGTGAGGAAAAGCTCCTCGCAGTTGTCCTTGTTGGCGTTATGTAAAAGCATTTCGTCTGCGAGCACGGAAACGCCGTTCTGGCAGTTGCCGACGCAGAAGGTCGCCTGCAAATCGACCTTGTCCTCCACGCCGTACTTTTTGATGATCCTCTTCATCTCCTCGATGACGTCGTACGAGCCGCGGAGATGGCAGGAACTTCCCACGCAAACCTTCAAAACCATATGTTTACCCTCCGATATGTTGTGCGTTCCCCCGCAGGGCGCGCAAAGACTGCGTTTTCGGCATGCCGCAAGCGCAGTCAAAAAATCGATAAAATTTTATCGATTCTATTATAATATAAAAGCTCCCGTTCGTCAACGGATTTCCGCATTTTTTCGGGTCAGAATTTTCCTTCCGTATCTGCGCCGGGCGCTGCCCCGCATTCCGGGCGGGGCAGCGCCCGTTTCTCCTATTCCACCGTCACCGACTTTGCCAGATTCCGCGGCTTGTCGGGGTCGTACCCCCGCTCCAAGCACATGCGGCAGGCGAAATATTGCAGGGGGATGACCGCGACGATCGGCATCAACCGCTCGCACACATCGGGCAGGCGGCACTTGCACGCCGCGCAGCTTTCCGCCAACACCTCCGCCGACTGCGACAGCAGAATCGTGAACGCGCCCCTCGACTTGACCTCCTGCAAGGCGTTTTCCGTTTTCTGCGCCAGGCGCCGCACGGTGGAAATTGCCAGCACGGGGAACCCCTCCTCCACCAGGGCGAGGGTGCCGTGCTTGAGCTCGCCCGCCGCGTACCCCTCCGCGAAGATGTAGGCGATCTCCTTGACTTTAAGCGCGCCCTCCATGGCGGTTACGACGTCGGCATCCCGCCCCAAAAAGTACATGCTCCGCTTGTCGGTGAGCGCCTCGGCGAGCGAGCGCATGGCGGGGAAGCAATCGAAGGCGGCGCGCGCCGCTTCGGGCAGCTTGAACAGCGACGAGAACCACGGCGGCATGCGCGTGAACTTATAAAAATACATCTGCGCGGCGATATAATACAGGCACAGGAGCTGGCAGTTGTAGCTCTTGGTGGCGGCGACGGCGATCTCCGGCCCCGCGCGCATGGCGACGGTGAAGTGCGCAAGCTCCGCGAGCGACGACTGCGCGACGTTCGTGACCGCGAGCACATACGCGCCCCGCCCCTTGGCGAGCCGCGCCGCCTCCAATGTATCCGCCGTTTCGCCGCTTTGGCTGACGGCAACCACCAAATCCCCCTCCCCCACGAGCGGCGCGCGGTAGCGGAATTCCGAAGACGTGTGGCATAAAACGGGTATACCGCAGTCGCTCTCCGCCGCGTCCTTGAAGGCGATGGCGGCGTGATACGCCGTGCCGCAGGCGACGGCGAACGCGCGCTTTGCGCTGCGCAGTACCCGCGCGCACCGGGCAAAATCCGCCTTTTTCAGCCCCGCGAGGGTGTCGGCGAGGGCGCGCGGGATCTCGCCGATCTCCCGCTCCATATAGCTTCCGCGCCCCTTTTCCTGTGCGCGGCTTTCGGGCGGAACGCGGGAAAAGGTTTTGGGGATCTCCCTGCCCGATGCGTCCAGAAAGTGAATTTCGCCGCCGCAGATGTGGATAAATTCGCCGTCCGCCGCCGTGCAGATGTACTCCGCCTCGCCGCAGAGGGTGGGGATGTCGCTGCAGACATACAGCGCGCCGCCGCCCGCGCCCGCCACGAGCGGGCTCTTATACCTTGCGCAGACGATTTCGCCGGGGAAATCTTCGCACAGTGCCGCGATTGCATACGAGCCCGAAAGCCGCGCACACGCCGCCGCAACGGCGGCGAAAAAGTCGCCCGCATACGCGCGTGCAATGAGCTTGACGATGACTTCGCTGTCCGTTTCCGACGAAAACACTTCGCCCGCGGCGACAAGCTCCGCCTTCAATCTGGAATAATTTTCGACGATGCCGTTGTGCACGAGCGCGAATTTTCCCGCGACGTGCGGGTGGGCGTTTGCGTCGGAGGGGGCGCCGTGCGTCGCCCAGCGGGTGTGGCCGATGCCCGTTTCCCCCGCCATGGGCGCACCCGCAAGTCCCTCCGCCCCGCCCTTTTTTTTGCGCACGGAAATTTTGCCGCCGCCCTCCCCCTCCGCGAGCATGGCGATGCCCGCCGAATCGTAGCCGCGGTACTCCAGTTTTTTGAGCGCCGAAAACAGCTTTTCATAGCAATTATTCTGCGAAAAACAGCCGATGATGCCGCACATATTTATTCCTCCGATTTGGCGATCGCCCGCCGCACCAGCTCCGCCGCCTCGCGCGCGGCGCGCATGTTCTCCGCCTCGGCGAAGATGCGCACGACCGGTTCCGTGCCCGAGGCGCGCACCACCACCCGCTCGGCGAGCTTTTCCGCCTCGTCCGACGCCGCCTGCACCCCTTCGTTGCCGAGAACGCGCACCTTGTCCCTGACCTTCACGCTGACATTATATTGCGGCAAAAGGCGCATTTTTGCGAGAACGGACAGCTTTTTTCGGGACACGAGCTCGGCGAGCTTGACGGAGGAAAGGATTCCGTCGCCCGTGGTGGAATAGCCGGCTAGGATGATGTGCCCCGACTGTTCCCCGCCCACCGCCGCGCCGCTCTTGCGCATGTGCGCGGCGACGTATTTATCCCCCACGTCGGTGCGGTAAAGGGTTATGCCGTGCGCCGCAAGCTCGCGTTCCGCGCCCGTGTTGGTATGCGCCGTGCCCACCGCGAGGTTATGCGGAAGCCTGCCGCGCGATTTTAATTCCTTGGCGAAGATGCACAGGATCTTATCCCCGTCCACGGGTTCCCCGTTCTCGTCGGCGGCGATGAGGCGGTCGGCGTCGCCGTCGTAGCAAAAGCCAGCGTCCGCCCCCGCTTCGCGCACGGCGCGGCGCATGCTTTCGGGGTGGAGGGCGCCGCATCTTTCGTTGACGTCCTTCCCGCTCCGCCCGCAGTGCAGGGCGATTACCTCCGCACCCAGGCGGCGAAACACGCGCGGCGCGAACGCGCCCGCCGCGCCGTTGGCGCAGTCGAGCACGAATTTTTTGCCCGCGAGGGGCGCTTCGGCGCAGGACAGGAGGAAATCGGCGTAGTCTGCCCGCCGCGCGAGGGGGCGGCAGTGGCCGCAGGCGAGGGGCGGGGCGAAGGCGTATTCGTCGAAGCAGCACTCGGCGCGTTCCTCCTGTCTTTCGGAGAGTTTGCAGCCGTCCGCGCCGAACACCTTCAGCCCGTTGAACTCGGGCGGGTTGTGCGACGCGCTGACGACGGCGCCGAAATCCGCCCCTTCCTTGCGCACGAAATAGGCGACGGCGGCCGTGGGCAGAACGCCGCCGTCCAGCACTTCCCCGCCGCCCGCCGCGACGCCCGCCGCAAGCGAAAGCGCGAGCATATCCGACGACACGCGGGTATCCCGCCCCAGCACCACGAGCGGGCGGGGCTTTAAGCGGCAGAGTGCGTTGCCGAGGGAAAAGGCGGTGCGCGCCGTAAGTTCCGAGCCGGCTATGCCGCGGATGCCGTCCGTACCGAAATGCGCGCTCATCGCTCGTTCCTCCCGACGTATTTTGCGGCGAGCTTTTCGTTCAATTCCTGCCGCGCCCTGCCGATGACGAAGGAGCGGGCGGGCACGTTTTCGGTGACGGTGGTGCCCGCCGCCACATAGCTGCCCTCGCCCACGGTGAGCGGAGCCACGAGGTTGGCGTTGCTGCCGATGAAGCAGCCTTTTTCCACCCGCGTGCGGCTCTTTTTTTCGCCGTCGTAGTTGCAGAACACGACCCCGCAGCCGATGTTGCAGTTCTCCCCGATCTCCGCGTCGCCCACATACGCGAGGTGGCTGATCTTCGTGTTTTTGCCGACGACGCAGTTTTTCAGCTCCACAAAGTCGCCGATGCGGCAGTTTTCGCCAACGATTGCGCCCCGCCGAAGGTTGGCGAACGGGCCGACCTGCGCGCCCTCCCCTACACGCGCGCCGCGCAGGACGCTCGCCGTGACCTGCGCCCCCGCGCCTATGTACGAATTTTCGACGATGTTGTTGGGGTACAGCACCGCGCCTTCGCCGACGGCGCTGCCCGCCCCGATATAGTTGTTGGGATAAATCGTTGCGCCCTCGCCGATGCTTGCGCCCGCATCGATTATGACCGTTTCGGGAGATATGACCTTGTAGCTCACCTCGCTCCTCCTTGCAAAAGAAAATTCAGTACATACTATGCGGCAGGCGGAAAAAATGTCTTTTGAATCGCCGTTGCGCCTGGTGCCGGACAGATTGTATTTGTCCGCCGCCCGCGGTCAGCCGCACGTTTGCCCCGCCTTTCCTTTTAGCGCGCCGCCCCTCCGCCTCGCAGAGCGCACCGGCGCAATCCCTTCCCCTGCACCGCCCGCGCGTTTCCGCTTGCCTTTGCGCGGCGGGCGTGGTATACTGGATTTATGACAAGGCTTATTTTCATCAACGGCACGATGGGCGCGGGAAAGACCGCCGTGTGCCGCCTTTTGCAAAACAAACTGCCCGCAAACGTTTTTTTGGACGGCGACGACGTTTGGAACATGCGACCCTTCACCGTAAACGCGGCGACGAAGGAAATGGTGCTTGCCAACATCGGGGCGGTGTTGGAAAATTTTCTCGCGAGCGGGCAGTTCGACAACGCGCTCTTCTGCTGGGTGATGCACGAGCGGGAAATCGCCGACGACATCCTTGCCCGCCTGAAAACGCCCTTCGATTTCCGCTTTTTTACCCTGACGTGCGAAAGAGCCGCGCTTGAAGCGCGGCTCGAAAAAGACGTTGCCGCCGGCACGCGCACGCGCGGGGTCATCGCGCGCAGCGCCGAGCGGGCGAAGCACTATCAAAATATGGGTTCGGAAATCATCGATACGACCCGCCTCACCGCCGAAGAGGTTGCCGCGCAAATCGCGGCGGAGCTTTTGGACGAGGATTTTACGGCAAAGGCATTCGACGCTCTGCCCGCCGAGGCGAAGGGCATCCGCGAAGAGGTATTCGTGCGCGAGCAGGGATTTTGCGAGGAATTCGACGAGCGGGACGAAAAAAGCCGGCACGTTGTGCTGTATTACCGCCAAAATGCGGCGGGAACCTGTCGCTATTTTGCGGACGAGGGCGGCTGGCACATCGGGCGGGTGGCGATGCTTGCAAAGTACCGCGGTCTGCATGCGGGCGAGCGGCTGATGCGTTTTGCCGAGGAACAGGTGCGCACCGCGGGCGGAACGGAAGTTTCGTTGGACGCGCAGGCACGCGCGGCTGGGTTTTACGAAAAGTGCGGCTACCGCCCCGTCGGCGAAATTTTCGACGAGGAAGGCTGCCCGCACAGAAAGATGAAAAAAACGCTGTAAAATCCTGTTTCTGCGCCCCGGAGGGGGGGCGGCGCCTGCCGCAAACGGAAAGAGGGGGTGCGCACCGATTGGGCGCGCACCCCTCTTTCCGTTTATGCGGCGTTTGCCGCTATGGTTTCCCGATCCGTAATTTCCAACGCGCTTCCGTTATGGAAAATGCGCAGTTTTTTGCCTCGCAGCAGGCGATAATATGTATTCTCCTTTTCCACACGAACCAGGAGCAGGCAACCGCGGTAATGTATTTTAAACGTATACCCTTTCCATGTATCGTGCAACAGCGGCGCAAAATGAAGCGCCTCCCCGTAGATACGCAGCCCCGCGTATCCGTTGACCAGAAGCATCCACGCCCCGCCCATGCAGGCAGCATGCAGCCCGACGCTCGTATTGCCGTTTACATCATCCAAATCCAGGCGCGAAGCCTGCTTCAGGTAACTGTACGCCTGCTCTTTGTTGCCGAGCGCGCATGCAACAATGGAATGTACCGCCGCAGACAGCGAACTGTCGTGCAATGTTTTCGGCTCGTAATACTCGAAAATTCTCCGAATTTGTTCCTTGCTGAAAAACTCGCTGCACAGGAATGTGAGCAAGACGAGATCCGCCTGTTTGCAGACCTGATAACGCCACAGGTTGAGCGGGTGCAACGAAAACAGAAGCGGCAGTTTTTCGGCGGGGATTGCGTCAATATCGAGCGCGTCCTTGTACATAAAATTGTCGTCCTGCATGTACATGCCGTACTCTTCATTGTACGGAAAATACATTTTTTCCGCAGCAAGGGCAATCCGGTCGAATTCCGCGCCGTTCATACCGCATTTCCGCTCCAGTTCTTTCAGCTTCTGCGGGTATTTCCGTTCCAGCATCGCGCGCACGCGCAGGGTAAATTCAAACATACGCTTGGTCATGTAATTGGTATACATATTATTATCCACGACCGGATTGTATTCATCCGGCCCGCAGATCACGTTGATGCAGAATTTCCCGCCGCGTTCCTTTGAAAAGCTCCCGCGGTGCGAAAGGCATTTCGACATTTCAAACAGCATTTCCGCACCATAGTCGACGATAAATTCCTCGTCCTGCGAGGCGTCGAAATAATTTTCCATGGCAAAAGAAATATCGGCGTTGATATGATACTGCGCCGTAGCGGCTTCGAATATATAGCCGCACTCCTCGCCGTTGATGGTGTTCCAGCTGTACAGCGCGCCCGCATCGTCCATCTCCTTTGCCCTCTGCCGCGATTTATCGAGGATATGATAACGGTAAAGAAGCAGCTGCCGCGATATTTCCTGCAACCCGTATGTGAACATCGGCATCATGTACATTTCGGTATCCCAGAAGGTCTGTCCGCTGTACACCGTTCCCGAAAGCCCGTTTGCCGAAATATTCGTATACCCGTCTCTGCCGGCAGACTGGAATACCTGAAAGAGCGAAAACCGTATCCCCTGCTGCACGAGCGGGTCGCCGTCGATGCAGACATCCGAATAATCCCAGAATTCATCCAAAACGCTCCGGCTCTGCCCCAAAAGGGAATCGAACCCGCACCGCGCCCCGTCCCGCGCCTTTTGCACGGCAAATGCAGCAGCGTCTGCCGTATCCTTGTCGCAGGCAAAGGCAACCGTTCGCTCGTATACAGCTTCCTGACCGGCGGCGAGCGAAACGGAAAATTCCGACGCCAGCTCCGCCGCGCCGTCGGAAACTGTATGCACCCCGGCGCACGGCATGGCTTCGCACACCGCACAGACGACCGTGAAACCGCTGCGCCTGGTTTTATATCCCACCGTGCAGACATCGCCGTCCCGTTTGAGGAAAAGCGGAAGATAAATTGCATCTTCCCCGTCCGGAAGACGTTCGCCCCCGTCGGCGGGGCGCAACACGCCGATGACCTTGCATTCCGCAGCTTTTTCCGCGCGGATACGGATACGGCAGCAGAGCAGATGTTTATCGTGCTGACACGCGAACCGCTCGTATGTAAGCGAAATCTTATTCCCGTCCTTCGCCGTAAAAATGAACGTCCTCGTCAGTACCCCCGTGCGCAGATCGAGCGTGCGCCGGTATCCCTCGTGCGTCATATGCACACGTTCTCCGCCGATTTCGACGAAAACTTCCAAAGGGTTTGCCTGCCGCGTGATCACCTGTGTGCGCGCAGGGAATCCCGGCCGCCGCCACATATAATGATAATCGTGATATTCGTAGACGCCGTTGAGCATCGTTACGGGGTCACTGTTTTCGGGCGCCCCGCAGAACCCTTCTTCGAAAAATCCCCGCACGCCGATATAACCGTTTGCGACGGCAAAGACAGATTCCCTGAATTTATTGTCTGCCTCGGAAAAATCCGTTTCGCTCACTTCCCAAGGTGCAGGCGAAAACAATGCAGGTCTGTCGTTATACAATTTTCTCATATATCTATCCTCACTATCGGCAGTCAACCAGGATGGCGCGTCCCGGGCAGACCTCGTACGTTACCCCACCCGGCAGGCGCAGTTCGCCCCCGATGCCTGTGCTTTCCACACGGACACAACCGTTTTCGCAATCCACGACCAGTTCTCCGCCGGGAACGGGCAGACGAACGCTGAAATCCCCCAGCAGCGCAAACGCCGGCTGCAAAACAAAAGATTTTCCGCAGGTCAGCCCCGTATCCAGACCGAGCAGATATTTCCCGATCAGGTACAAAGGCGAGGCGCCCCATGCGTGGCACAGGCTTTTGCCATACCTTCTGCCGTACATGGAAAGGCATTCCTCCTCCCCTTCAGACGGATCAAACCGCTCCCAGAACGTCGTAGCCCCGTGCGAGAGCATGCCTCCCCAGTAGCGGCGGATTTCGCCGACGATCTCCTCCGCGCCGCCAAGTTCCGCCAATGCAGACAACTCGTAAAAGCGCATATACGGCGTCAAAATGGGCGGAACGCTCTCGCTGTGCAGAAGCGAGCGGATGCACCCGCGCTGCTTTTCGCCCGCAAACCCCGTTAGAACAGCCATCACGTTCGGCTGACGGAATACCCGCCTGTCCGATTCCGACCATACGAACGCCCCCGCTTCTTCATCCCAGAACCGCCTGTCGATCTCCTCGCTCAATTTCCGTGCGCGAAGCGTGTATGTTTCCGCCTCGGCATATTCGCCGACCATTTCGGAAAGGGTCGCGACCGTACGGTACGCCTTCCACAAAAGCAGCTGAATAAAGCACAGCGCGCCGTCTTTCGTAAGTCCGTCGTACCAGTCGACGAATACCCAGTCGCCCTCGCGGCCCTCCATCATGCCCGCCTCGTTCAGGCGGGAAACGCAGAACCCGATGTGCGCCAATATCCGCGGGTAAATGCGCCGTACAAAGGCGAGGTCTCCCGTATGCCGGTAATAACTTTCCACCGACCCGAACCAGTACAGCGTATAATCGTTGATCGTGTTCATGTATTGCGTGACCGCTCCCTTCCCCGCCATTGCCGTCAGCGTACGGCGGGCAATTTCGCAGTCGTAAAAACAATACCAGTTCATAAGGATGCTTTGCGCCGCATCACCCATCCAGACTCAGCGGTCGCGCTTGATCCCGTCGATAAAAAACTCGCGCGTCGTCAACTGCATCGTGTACTGGCTGACATCCCATATGCGCGCCAGAAGCTCGTCGGAACAGCGGAAATACGCTTTGTCGTAGAGTTTGGCATATTCGTAAATCCCCTCCATGGAATCGTAACGCACCCCGTCTGCAACAACGAACGCATACCGGAATCCCCGCGCATCGGGGACGCGGACAGCAGTACCGGATCCGACCCGCACTACGTCGAGCGTTTCGCAATGCTCCGTGTCCAGCGCCTCCTTCTCCGATTCGCCGTAATAGATGCGCAGCTTTCCGCGCCCTTCCGGCTTTCTGAACAGAAGGCAGGCAAACGTTTCTTTTCCGAAATCGTAGAGAACGCCGCCGTTTTTCTCTGTTTTATTCACATAACCGATCCGCTTTGTGCGCAGGCGGAAGCGGTTCGGCGATTTTTTCGGATCGGAAAAACCGCTTTCCTGCGCGTGCAGCCACTGCCCGTCAAAAGCGGTGCAGTGCCACGATCCGTCGGTGCATATCTGCTCTCCCTCCACATAAAGGCAAGGCAGGCCGCTCTCGTTGTATACGGTAACCGTGAGTGAATGCTCTCCTTTTTCCAATATGATCTCGCCGTCCGAATCGTGCAGATAGTTTCCGGGAGTATCCAACTCTACGTTGAACTCTCCGTCCGCAATGATTTTGATACGATCCCGCCCGGATAAATGAAACACGCGCGCAAATTTGACGCAATGATACACTTCATGCATGTGCCAGATGGGAGGCATGATCAGTTCCCTGTCACGCCTCCGCATATTCAGGCGATTCATGAGCATGGTTTCAAAATCGGACGGATAATATATCCAGCTCGCCCTGCTCTTCATAATCGTTTATCTTGCCTCGCTCCCCGTACCCGGCTCTGCCGCCGCGGAGCCGTCGAGCGTGCTGCCGATGTGCGTCACAAGAACATTGCTGTACACCGCACTCCCCTCAAAGCAGAACGCAAACTTCATCTCCGAGGGAGCCGTTGCCTGCAAAGTGACCGATATGATCAGCGTTCCGTCTTCCAGCACGATCACGCGCGTCGCCCCGGCGGTATCCTTATAGCTGTCCGTCTTGATCTCACCCTTGTACGTTACTTCGTTAAAGTAACCGGCGCCCTCGAAAAAGGTACGAATCTCAGTAAACGCTCCGTCTGTATCCGGTCTGTCGCGCTCTGTCTTGATCACATACGAAATCGTATAATAATCATTTGCCGTAAACACGAGATCCGGTTCGGCGGAATCCTTAGAAGACCAAATATTGTTCCAAGTATTTCCCTGATGAGGAATGGAAACTTCCGTTTCCGCCCAATGGATCGTTTCGCCGCGCACCAGCATGAACGCCGCCGCATTATCCCCTTCCGCGATTTCAACCGCGTAAGAGTTCGCCCTGTTTGCGTTCAGATATGCCGCCTTGATGACGAGCTTGCCGTCTGCCACGGAGAAATTTTCCGCGGTCAGCGCCTGACCGTTCACCGTGACTGCCGCCGCTGCCGTAAAGTTGCATTCAAGCGCGAAATCGTCTTCGCCGTTCCAGTTCTGCACGGGAACGATCGTTTCGGGTTCCGGCTCGGGTTCCGGCTCCTCGCTCGACACATCCGCCAGATGATAAACGCGGATGTCGTCGTAGATCGCCGAACCTTCGAAACAGAATGCGATATGCAGTGCGTTGCCGACTGCGGGAAGGGTGACCGCTATATCCAAGCTGCCGTCTTCGTTTACCCAAATGCCCGCCGCGCCGTTCTCGCGGGCATTGCTGTCGCGCTTGATCTGACCGAGGTGCGTGATTTCGCTGAGCGATGTACCGAGGTCAAAATATGTGCGGATTTCGTTGTAGCTCGCATCGCTGTCCTCGCGGATCCTGTCCGGAAGGATTTTAAAGGTGATCAGGTAATAATCGCCTTCAACAAATTCTGTATTTGCGGATTTTGTTTCAAAGATATTGTTCCATGTGTCGTTCGGCCCGCTGCGCTGATACGAATACTGACCGTTGAGCGCATCCTCGCCGGAAACGATCGCACTGTTCGTGCTTTCGGCAAAGAAGTTATATTCACCGTCGAACTCGCCGCTTTCGGCATCGGCGGACAGAACCAATTCGCCCTTGTTCGCATAGGCTGTGAACGAACCGCCGTCGTTGGAGATCTCGATTTCGGCTATGGCGCCGTCCACGCCCTCGAAGCAGCTTGCTTCAATGGTGATCGCGCCGGCGCCGACGGTATACTTGTCTGCCCCGATCTGCGTTCCGCCGACTTTGACGCCGGAAACCGTTCCGCCCATCAGATCGACCTGAACCGTCACGTCTTCGCCTTCGACCCAAGGCACGAGCGCCTTGCCCTCGGGCGCCTCGATCGTTTCCCCGATGACGGTAAGCGTAGCGGTACCCGATTCGGAACCTACAGTTCCTTCCGCATCCGTTACAGCCGTTACGGTAATCGTTAGTTCCCGTTCCTCATCGACGGCGATATTTTCGTCCAAGAGGAATTCCCCGGAAACCGTGACCGTATTGCCGTCGACAGTGTAATTTTCCACACTCAGTTCCTTTCCGCCGAACGTAATTTTGCCGATCAGAGCCGCGTCGAAGGGAAGCTCGAAGGAGATTTCGTTCGTACTCCCGACGCGGTAATATGCCGTGCCGAGGTCGATATTTTCAGATACGTCTGTGATTTTTGTTTTCAGGAGCAGGAAGCTGCCGATGGTCACGGGAGCCGAATCCGTCGATGCTTTGCGCAAGGAGATGCCGTTCCCGTTTGCGGTAAAGTAGGCGCGGACGATCCACCATCCGTCCTGTTGCTCCGCGGTCGTACGTTCGTCCGCTTTTGTCAGAATCCCCGCATCGTTCAGGGTGACGACCTCCGTTTCACCGTTGAAAACGGCAAGATAAGTCGCATCCGTTTTGAATTTGAGGTCGAGCCTATACACGGCATTCTCCAATTCCGCGGCGGAAACGAGAGCCTCGGGAGCACCCGTCAGGGTCAGCCCGTCCTCGCCCGCCGTAAATTCGGTATCTGCCGCCGCGAACAGTTCCATGGGCAGGCTGACATCCGCTGCGTCTGCGCCTTCATAGTCTGCGCCGAACACCGCCGAAGCTGCATACCCCGCGCCGCCGTGCGCCATCATGGTAAAGGAATCGGAAACGCTGCCCGCTTCGACCGTTACGCCGTACAATCCCGCCGCAAGCGTATCGACATACGCGGCTTTGACGGTAAGCAGGTAATTTTCCGCATCATAGGAATACTGCGCCTGACCGAGAGCCGTTTCGCCGCACTTTACCGACGAAACGGAATTGCCCTGCGCGTCAAAGAAGAAGGTGACGTCTGCGCCCGCAGCCTCCTGGCGGCGCACATAGCGGCTGCCTGCCGTTATCTGCTCGCCGATAAACAGAACGAGCGTATCGCTTTGCGAACCGCTGTCCGCTTTCAGCTCGTATTTGCCTTCGGTGTAATAGTCGAGCGCAGCCGTTTCGATTGTCAGAACGCCGTCGGCAGCGGTATATTCATCCTCCGAAAGAACGTCGTCGGAAATGCTTACGCCGCTGATTTCGCCGCCCTCATAACGGACGGAAAGATCTTTTGCGTCGTTCCAGTTATAAAATTCAAGGGTGGAAAGGAGCGCAAACGTCTCGCCCGGCTCGGTGCCGGGGTCTTTTCCGGGATCTTTCCCGGGGTCTTTCCCCGGGTCATCCCCGCCGCCGCAGGCAACCATTCCGACGACGGAAGCCAGAAGCAGCATCGCACAAATAAGCAGCCCTATCAACTTTTTCATCATTATCCCTCCTGTGTCTGATCGATGACCACACGGCAGATCGTGCGGCTGTATCTTTCTGCCAGATCGACGCTAAACACGCCGTTCTCTGCATTTACCTGCCAGCTCGTTACGAGCGTATCCCCGTTATAGATACTCACGAGCGCTTTGCCCGTACCCGCGGTATCTTTCAGGTTTATATCGAGACCTGCCCCCTCTTTGCAGTTGAATTCCGCGTTACCGTTCCGGTATACGGTTACATCGAACAGCCTGCCGCCGTAAGAGAAGTCTTTCATCCCCATATACTGGTACTCGCTCGGGATTGCGGGGACGATGTTCAGCCCGTCATACCCGGGGTTGATGCCCATGAACCCGGTGACCCAGGAAACGGGAATCAGACCGCTTTCGGGAAATTCGTTCGTAATGCCGATCATATCCGTCCAGCCGTAGTCGTTGGGCGGGCGGCGGAACAATTCGTCCACCGCATATTCCTCGGCGAGCGTCTTCCAGCGGTTGAGTGCGCTTTCCGGCCCGATGACCTTGATCCGGTCGAGAAGGTCATAATATTCCGGATAGAAAATCGTACCTCCGTTCTGGAAATGCTGACCGTAGGAGTGAGAGCCGGTAACGTCAGCAGCGCCGTACCAGTCGAAATACCAGTATTGCAGGCGTCCGTCGACTTCTTTCGAGGGGCCGTCCTCGATAGCGGCGGTCGTTACGCGCGGCGCGATTTTGAAATAATATATATCGTCGCCCGAACTGCGGTCGCCCTTCACGCTGCGGTTGCCGATGATCCATGTATAAATGAGGTCTTCCTGCCGTTCATCCGCAAGACCGTAGTAAATAGCCTCCATATTCAGGAACGTCATGCCGAAATCGTATTTGTTCCCGTCAATATCGATTGTGGCGATATAGCGGTGCGTATCGTCGCTCCAGAACGTTTCGTTGAATTTCGTTTTGACCGTTTCGGCAAGACTTGCGTAATACTGCGCCTCGGATTCGTTGCCACACATCAGTTCGATCTGCTGCATGGAATTGAGCGCGGAGTAAAACAGCATGTTCTCGTACGCATCGAGGTATCCGAACAGGAAGTTATCCCAATAGTTTGAACCGTAGTCGCCGATGCGCCCGAGGTTCATGCCGTTGTTTACATCTTCACCCAGAATCACAAGTCCGTTTTTCCCGTCCAGGTCTTCAAGGATGTAGTTCATGCACATATCCAGCTTCTGCCGCACCGTTTTGCCGACGGACGCGTCTTCGGCGATATGTTCCTTCTGGTCTTCCGCGGCGATCTCCACGAGGTGGTTATCCACCTGGTCTAGGAGGTCGATGCTGTTCTCCCACTTCATTACCTCCCAGACGCCGTTGATATAGCGGAACAGAGAATCGTAATGATAGTGATCCTTCCCCTCCAGCTCGGTCGCACTGTTCTGGGTCGGCCAATGCGGGCTGTCGTACCAGTTCCAGATGAATCCGTCGGCGCGGATAGGCCTGTCGACGATATAATTCCGGAGCTGGTTTTTGCGCGCCTCGTTGTTGTGAAAACCGGTGATGACGCCCATCCATTCGTACCATGCGGGTTCCGTGCCGAACCACATGACGGCTTCGCCCGCAGGGTCGTCGATATACCCGTACTTGTCATAAATCGCGTTCGCCGCATACGTCACTTCGTCCTGAAGATCGGAATAGAACGGATACGAGAGATATTTTTCGTCGTAATCCAGCCAGTCCACTTCCGACGCGTCGCGGAGAGGCCGCGACGCCTCCTCCGTCAGGTCGATCGTAGCGGGGTTTTCAGGAGTACCCGGTTCCGGGTCATCCCCGGGATCCCCGCCGCACGCCGCGAAGCACCCGAAGCAGAGCAATCCTGCCAACGCCACGCTTAATTTTTTAAATTTCATCTCTTTTCCTCCTGAAAATCATGACTGCCGCCGCAGCTGCCAGCGCCGCTGCACCGAGCAGCACCGAACCTGCCGCCGCAGAATTGCAACCGCCCGCGTCTCCCTGCGAAGAACCGCCTACGATCTTGAGCGTGATACTCGCCGGCAGACTCGTCTGCTCGCCGTCGCTCGCCGTAATCGTCAGCTTGACCTCCCCCGCTTCCGTCGGGGTGTATTTCCAGACAGTGCCTTCCACCTTCCCTACGTTGACCTCATACGTCAGCGGGTCGGGACTATCCGAAGTGAACATGGGAGCAAGGTCAATGCTGATCTCCTCTCCTACGTTGTATTCGGCATTGTCGTACCGGCTGACTTCGCCGCGCTGAATTGCGGGCGGATCGACCGTTTCGACTTCCGTGGTGCTGTAAACGCGGAGAGTTATGTCGCCGCTGTTAAAGAACTGCAGTTCGGCAACGTTTCCGATATAAGCGTCGGCGATTTTGCTCACATAATCGTCGAAATCGTCGTATACGCTTTCGCCGTTAAGAAGGAGCTGGTATTCGCCGCGGAACATGCGGACTTCGATCGTATTCTTTTCGTACCACTTGAACGGAACCGTCGGGTTATTCACGCGCGTGCTTTCCAGCCCTTCGTCCGGGTTCGCATAGATAATGCCCATCTGGATTTCGCCGTTTTCCAACATATCCGATTCAGGGTCATAGGTAAACATAACGCCGATCGACCAGCAGGTGTTGTACCAGTCGGTAGAACCGTCGCTCAACGCCATGCTGATTTGCGTGAGATCGTTGCCGGGCGCAAAGGCAAACTCGATTTTGAATCCGTTGAACGGAACCTTTGCTGTCTTTTCCGCCGTGTAGCTTTCGCCGGGGGAGCCGAACACCGTTTCCGTGCCGGGCGCAGACTCGCCCCACTGCGGCGCAACGAGGTAATGCCCCTGCTGCCAGCCGCGCGGCGCAATGAACGCCTCCACCATATAGACGTATTCGCTGACCGAAAGAGCCGTATTTTCGCCGCCGCCGTTCTCGATCTGCAGCCAGGCGATATTGTTTTCAAAGGAAGCCATCCGTTCGGTCAGAGCATTATCGTAGTCGCCCGAAAGCAGAACTGCGTTATTGCCGGCAATCAGTGTCCAGCCGTATTCGGTATTCCCGAAGTTGACAAAGTTCTCCACCGCATAATTCCAGCTGAATTCCGAGGTCGTACCCTTGCCGACGGAAGTTTCCGTTGTGCCGTCAAAGGTGAGAATTTCCACCGACGTATCCTCTCCTTCCTTGGCAAAGGAAAGGATGATCGCTTCCGCTCCCGCGTCTTTGTACCACTGCTCCGAAGAAGAGAGAATAATGCGGAATTCGGTCGTATCTCCGGGCGTCAGCTTATCCAGGCGGAAACGCAGACCGAAGTTATCTGCCCAGAAATATTTATCCTCATTGATGACGCGGAAAGCCCCGTCGTTCGCGTCGGAATAGATCAGCTCCGAAGACCCGTCTGCCGCGAAGGTCGCGGAAGACCCGGAAGCATTTACGAAACTTGCCTTGAACGAAGGATCGTTCTGCCCTGCCGTGCTGATCGTTTTCACAATGCCTCCCCCTTCCATACATACCTGCAGAGAGGCAGCCGAATCGGTAAAGTTTTCGGCGATGAACGAAGTCAGCGAAGAAAGGTCGCATTCCACAAATTCGCCGTTGAGCAGGAATTTATACGCTTTGCCGATGCTTTTGATCTGAAAGCTGACCGTACGGCTGTAATCGGGCGAGGATACATCCATCAAATCAAGGGAATGCGTCCCCTTATAGAGCGTCGTTTCCTCCGTGCCGTCGTACATGGCGACGGCAACGTTGTCAGAAGCGGCGCTGCTCAAATATACGCGCACCTGTTTTCCGCCGTTCCCCTCGTAAAAATAGCCGACGCGCCCGTTCTGCGGGAGGGCGAGGTTCATATTCACATACGCGTTTTCCAAAGAAACGGCTTCGTTCTTTTTGACGGTAAAACCGTTCGCATCCGCATTTTTGAACGCACGGACGCGAACGCCGTCCTGCAGGGAAAGCACGTTACCATCCGTTACTGCCCATTCGCTGTCGCCGGAGAACGCTTCGAATTGCGGTTCCGCCATCTGCGTAGGCTCGGTACGGATATCGAGGCGGAGCGTCGCGTTCAGCTGCTGCCCCCACAGCTGCAGATATGCCTGCCCGTTCAGGAACGTATCGTAGATGCCCCAGTCACGCAGTCTTGCGGTATCCAACCCGTTCTTGCTGCTGTCAAGTTCGGTTCCGTTGATATTAAAATACAGAAGCCCGTCCTCTTTGAAGTACATCTGCACCACGTTCTCTTTGGAATTGTCCCAATAGAAATCGGGAGAAACGGCACCGGCGCTCGTGGCGTAATTGGTATACCCGTTCGGGTTGAGCGTGTTCATCGTGACGGTGCATTTGGTCGGCTCTTCGTATTTGCAGTCGAGGCTGACCGCGGCGTTGTCTTCGTTCCACCAGACGCTGCCGCTGCGCGTCATGACAATTTTCAGATTGCCGTTTGCCTTTGTACCGTTGGTATAATCCGCATAGAAACGGAATTCAAACCCGTCGAGATAGAACGGATTTTTCGTATACGATACGGAAAAATCGGTACCGGAACTCTGGTAAATATTGATACCTTTCGTCCCGTCCTCCTGTTCGTAATCGATGATGACGCTGGTGTCGCGCCAGCCCGCAAGCGGAGTCCACGCGGAAGCCTGAGCCGTTTCGGCAAATGCCGTGACGGATATACCCGCCGCAACACACGCAAGCAAACAGACGCAAAGAGCCGCCAATATCAGTTTTTTAAATCCTTTCATAGATTTCTCCTAACCTTTAATTATAATTCAGGGATCCGGTTACCCTTTCAGCCCGGACGTGACCACGCCGTTGATCAGCTGCTTTTGCATACAGAGGAACACAATGACGGGCGGAATGCACATAAGCACGCCCGAAGCCATCTTTACGTTCGAAAAAGGATTCTCGACGGTCGACATAAAGCGGTTATAGATGCCGAGCGCGAGGGTATACGAATCTTCCGAATTTGCATAGATCAGCGGCGAAGAAAAATCGTTCCAGCTGCCCAAAAACGCATTGATCATCGTATAAATGAGGATCGGCATGCAGGCAGGCAAAAGAATTACAAGGAATATGCGAAATTTTGACGCGCCGTCGATCGTTGCCGCCTCGTCGAGCGCGGAAGGGATTGAACGCATATACTGGCGCATAAGGAAAATATTCATCGCACCGCCGCCGAAAATATTCGGAACGATCAGCGCGCGAATACTGCCCAACAGATTCAGGTGATAGAAAAGCGAATACAGCGGCACCTGCGTGACAGTACTCGGCAGCATCATCGTGGCGAGCGTTGCATAGAACCAGAAATTCCGTGTTTTGAATTTCAGACGCGAAAAACCGAACGCGCACAGAGCCGACATGAACGGCACGGATATACAATTGCATACAACGACAATGAGCGTGTTTTTGAACCACAGGAGCATATCCTCGTCGAGCGCTTTCGCAAAATATTCGAAATGCCACTCGGTCGGCAAAAAATGCACGTCCGGCACGCCGATGGATTCCTGATTCCCCATCATCGCTTTGAAGAGCATGAAGAAAAACGGAAAGAGAAAGAAAAGCGATACAATGATCAGACCTAAGTAATTGACCGTTTTGCCGGCTATGCGGCGGGCAAGCACTTTCCTTCTCAGTTGTCTTTTGCCCGATTCATTCGGAACAGCATTTTCAAAATCACTCATCGTAGTACACCCACTTGCTTGTTTTGAACGCAATTGCCGTAAGCACCGCAATAATCAGGAACAGGAACCACGCCAACGCGCAGGCGTAACCCATTTCATAGGATGCCCCGGCAAACGCCGTCTGATAGATCTTGATCGCATAGAAATACAGCGACTGATCCACGCCGCCCGTACCGCCCGTCATCGTCATGACGTTCGCGAACGTTTGCAGTGAACCGATGATGTTCAGCACGAGATTGTAGAAAATGATCGGCGTACACATCGGTATTGTAATGCTGAACATGCGCGTAAACGCATTCGCGCCGTCGATATTCGAAGCCTCGTACAGTTCCTGCGGCACGTTTTTCAGTGAAGCGAGCCAAAGGATCATGCCGCCGCCCAACCCCCACAGAGAACTGAAGATCAGCGCGGGCATCGAACTCGACGCCGCTTCGAAAAACTGCGACTTGGGCAGACCGAGCGAAACAAGAATTTCATTTGCAAGACCGAACCGCACATCGAAAAAATCCACCCAGAGAATACCCATAATCGAAGCGGGAATGATAACGGGCAGGTAGCAGCATACGCGGAAGATGCCGATCCCCTTCACCTTCGAGTTCAGAAGAACTGCGAGGGCAAAGGAAAGGATCATCGACATCGGTACGACGATAATCGTATACAGGAAAGTTACCCCGAGGCTCTTATAAAACGTATTGTCGAGAACGGGGTCAAACATTTTCATATAATTGAACAGCCCGAACCCCTCGGGATTGCTGATCCCGTTATACGTTTTGAAGAAACTGAGGATAAACGAATCGACGATCGGATAGACGTTAAATATCAGCAATCCAAGCACGACGGGAATGATGAAGCAGTAACCGACCAGCATTTTTTTGCCTTCCTTTATAAAAAGGCGCCTGTTCGGGCTTACCGCCTGTTTTGCCGTAGTTTTGTCCATATCCGACCCCCTTATTCAAAGTATTCGGGATACATCCTCTTGCATGCGGTGATCTGTTTGCGGAAGGTATCGAAACACTCCTCCATGGAATGCTTGCCGTTCAGGTAGTCGTTCATGCAGGTAGCCCAGTAGGAATTATAGAGCGAAACGGCTTCGGGAGGAAGGTCGCCCCAATAATCGCCGACGACGTCGCGCTCGTCGAGGGAATAGAACGGCGTCTGATTGACCGCCGCGTTCTTTCCGTTGGTGATCTTCGTCCATTCCGCGTTCGGATCTTCCGCAAGCGATCTGAGAACGGGTACGATGGAGCCGCTCTCGCTCATGATCTTCTGCCCCTCTTCGGAAACAACGAAAGAGATGAATTCCCACGCCAGATCTTTCACTTCCGAACCAGTGTAAATGCCGAATCCGGAGGAGCCGGTAGCCACCTTCGGGTCGCTGCCGATGGCAGGGAACTCAACGACATCGAAATTCAGCTCCGCATTTTTATATGTGGCGAATGCAGGACGAACGCCGATGCTCATAGCCGCGACCATACGGACAAAGTCGCCGTCTTTGTACACTTCGGGTTTGACTGCATAGCCGGGGTCGAGAATATCGCCCTTGATCATATCCAACCCTTCTTCCATTTTGCTCGTATCCGCAATCAGGTCATAATTTTCGTCGATGAACTGTTCGACGCCGCAGGAAGCGAGCATGCCGTAGTTGAGGATTGCGTAGGACATAGACGCATCCACGCAGACATATCCCTGATCCATTTTCTGCTTCAGCTGGCGGCACGTTTCCAAAAAGTCAGACCACGTCCAGCCGGTTTTGGGGTATGCCACGCTGCAGGAATCGAATATATCCTTGTTGTAGTAGACGACGAACTTGCTGTAATCGCGCGGGATCATGTACTGGTCGCTCTCCGCGTTGAAGTTCAGCTTACCCATATTGATCATCGAATCGAAATAAAGGGAACGGTCGAACTCCGTCGACTCAATGAACGGCTCAAGATTTTCGAGTACGCCGTCGTTTGCGAAGGGTGTAACAAAGTTATCGGGAACGTGCAGCACGTCGATCCGTTCGCCCGAACGAAGCTTGGAACGCACGTCCGTTTCGTAGTTGCTCAAAGGCATAAGCTCCACAGTTACGCCCTCGTTCGCCTTTTCGAACGCTTCTGCGACCGCTTCGTACATTTTCCTCTCGCTCTCCTGATTGAGGATGGAAACGACAATTTTGTTTTCCTCTCCGCCTCCGTTTGAACCGCGGTCGCCGCAGCCGACTGCCATTACCCCGATGGACAGCGCCATGACCGCCCCCATCACAATGCCTAAAAATCTTTTCATGTTTCCTCCTTTTTTCGGGGGCGGCGCAAACCGCCCCACATATTTTTACCTTATTTTTGTTTCGGGCGGTCATTCTTCCCGTTCCGCCTCTTTTGCACAGCGACACCTGCAGCAGCGCAAGCCGCTGCCAGCAGCGACGCCGCCGAAGCTCCTGCGGCAACTCCGCCGCATCCGCCTTGCTGCCCGCTTCCGTCCGACGTCGGATGTACCAGATCGCTCTCCGCCGTCAGTGACGCTGCCGCGCTTTCAAGCATCCGCACTGCGGCATCTGCTTCCGCCTGCGAAACATCGCCCCGCTCGGCGAGAGCCTTTGCCGATGCGATTGCCGCCTGCAGCTTCTGTACGCTCTGTTCCGTTTTTCCTTCGGTGGAAACAGACTCCGCTTCCGCCACGGCGCCCTGCAGCTCCGTGAGGTCGGCGACCGCCGCCAGCGCTTTGCGTGCGTCAGACAACATCACCGAAGCAACGTCAATTTCTTCCTGCGTGGATACGCCCGTTGCCCCTACGCCCTCCGCGTATGCGATTGCGGCCTGCAGCGCGGCGAACGATTTTGCGGTGTACCCGTCCGCAGCGATCTCCTTCGCCCGGGCAAGCTCGGCATCGAACACCGTTTTGAAAATACCGATGCGCTCGAGCGCTTCGATCTGATCTTCAAGCTGCCACGCTCCGACCTTGACGGCATTTTGCGCCATCGTTTTATCGGCTACGATTTCCTTTGCCGCGAGGTAATAGCCGTACATTCTCTCCCAGCTTTCGGGGGTAAAGTCCTCTTCGTTCAGGCTCTCCACCTGCGCGATCAGCCGGTTGATCTCGCTGTAATCGTTGACATACCCCACCGAAACGGTGAGCTTCGGTTTCACCCCGTACAGGTTCAGGAATTTATCCCCGTCCGGCAGACGGATCTCGCCCGTAAAGAAGTAACTCCCCGTCGTATTTTTGTCGTAATCGGGACACGACCATGCAACGCCCATTTCGGTAACGTCGCCGTTGGTATCTGTAACGGCTATAGTTTCAGGCAGCTGCTCCAGTACCTGCGAATACAGCGTGTATTTATCGACGGAAACTTCCGCATCGTATTCGGCGCCGGTAATCGCCTCCTGTTTTTCCGGAAGCGCATATTCGCCTTCCGAAAGATCGATGATGCGCAGGTTTTCGAAAGTTACGGGCATCGTTCCGGAATGCAGGGAAATATATCCCTCGCCCAGATCGAACGCGTTGTTGCGATACTCGAATACCCGCTGCCCGTCCACATAACCATAGATGTTCTGCTCCGAACAAAGCACGGCGAGTCTGACCGTTTTTGCGGCGGACGAGCCGGAGGGCATGCTCTCCTTTACTTTTTGCTGCCCGCCCGAACCTTCGTAAACGAACACATTGTTATCCGAATCGAACGCAACGTAGAACCCTTCCATGAAATTATCCTGCGTCGCGTCGATCCGCGTTTTCCGCAATCCGAATCCGACAAACCCGCTCGCAAGCGACTGCGCTGTGATGTCTGCCTCGATCAGAAAATCGGAATACTTTTTGCCCGTATAGGTATAAGAACAATTCCAGTTCGAACTTCCCGCCGCCTGCCTGTAAACGCCGTCGGCATAACTCCATGTTCCGCCGCCCGTCGTCGTCCATTTTGCGGTGTCGATCTGCTCCGTTTCCGCCGAATCGCTCAAAATGAAGTATCTCTGCTCGGCAATGCTGCTGTATGAGCCGTTTTTATAAGCGATGGCACGGAGCACATACGCGCCGGCACCTTCGCTGCCCAGCAGAATATTTTCGCCGCTGTAAAGTCTGCTTTCCGCAGTGGGGAAGCTGCCGTCCAGCGTATAGTAAATCTGCGCGTCCGCCGTAGAGCAGGACAAAGACGTATTCAGCCCGGCAGTATAGATTCCGCCCTCTGTACTCATTTCGGGCGCCTCGACCGACATATCCGTGTTGACGTCGCCGATCAGGCGATACAGCTTGCCTTCGCCTTCTTTGAAGGTGTCCGTTAGCATTCCGGACGAAATATCCACAGGCTCATACTCCATCGTATAGGGGTTATAATATTCGATCCCCTCGATACCGCTGAATTCGGAAATTTCAAAGCTGACCGTTTTTGACTCCGTATACGACTTGTTGAAGAGCATGATATGGTCGTTCGTATCCGTCCCCTCTTTCCCCTCCATATACGACACGATGAAGTCGGTGGAAGAATTTGCGGGCTTTACGATATAGTTTCCGGGCAGGACTTCCACGCCCTGCGCGTTATCCTGCGTATGATATGCGTGTACGGTGTCGAGGTTCATGAGAACGGTGCCGAGGCTGCGCGTTTCCCAGTTCAGGTCGGACAGAAAATCGTACTTTTCCTGATCGCGGATAGTTCCGTCGCGGTAGATGACGCCCTCGTAGAATCCTTCGCCCTCGGTATCCGAATTGCCGGGGCAGACCCAGCAGAAAGAGGAAAGCGCCTTGACGCCGTATGCGAGATAAGAATACACGTTCCAGCGTTCTTCCCCGCGCGTAGTGGTGCGCATTGCGCCCCATGTACAAGTTTGCGGCATCGCCCACGTTTTCATTTTGTTGTTCTCATAAGCGACTTTGCGCACCGTTTCGATATCCGAAAAATAGGTAGCCGAGTCGGAGCCGTCGCGGAACGGATAGTGGTCGATGGACAGATATTCAAAGTTTTCCGACCCGCCGCAAGCCTCCACATAATTGCGGATATAGTCTTCATATGTACCGCCGAGGTTGACGCTGCCCGCATAGCTCGGATACAAATTGGCATAAACAAAACGATCGTCGTCCTTGGACAAAATATCCTTCGTTCGCTCGCCGAACACAGGAACTTGCGTTGCGGGAGGTTCGTCGCCGATATAATACCCGACACATTGATCCGAAAGCTCGTTTCTGACAAATTCGAAATCCGCATCCCCTTCGCCGACATCCTGCTGACGGTATTTGAAGTAATACATCAGCCCGTATTCCTGCGCATATTCGTCAAAAGTCTTCCAGAATTCATGGTCTGCGGCAATCGGCCCGTCTGTCGTGCGAATATCCGTACAGACTTCCGGATGCATGATCAACGTATGCCCCGTCTTTTTCAGGTCAGCCAGCTGATCGTAGGTGGACGCATATTTCGTATCATAAAAGCTCACCCAGGACGCGATCACAAAATCGTCCGTCGTGTTTTTATCCTTCAATTTTTCCTTCAGAGCATCGGTAACTTCCGTTTCGCTCAACCCGGTATCCTCCCCGGCAAACGCCGTAAGTACGGTGGCGGACATCGTGACCGCCAGAACAAACCCCAAAAGAATCGCCGCTATGCTTTTCAGTCGGATTCGCATTTCTGTCACCTCCCCGCTTTCTTTTTTGCAAGCAGCACAACCGCCGCCGCAAGACATATGATTGCCGCCGCAAGGACAGACACGCCGGCAAATCCGCCGCAGCCGCCCGCATCGCCGGACGAACCGCCTTCATTGTTTTCCAACGCCTCGTTCAGCGCGGCATATGCCGCATTCACGTCTTCCTCCGAAGCGTCTGCATCGTTGAGTACTTCCTGCGCAGCATTGATCGCGTCCGCAAGCGCCTGCCCGACGGCAGCTTCTTGCTTTGCCTGACCCACGAGTGCGGTAAGCTGCGTTTTATCCCCCGCCTTTTCCAAGCCGTCGATGGCGGCTTGCAGCGCTTCACGGGCGGCGTCAATTTCCTCCTGCGCGTACTGCCCGTTCGCCACCGCCGCAGCCTGTGCGAGCGCGGTTTCGTAGGCAAAGCGGCTCGTCGCCGTGTATTGCGAGGCATCGCCGACTTCGGTGTCGATGAGAGCAGCCAGCGCCGCAGGATCCCCTGCCGTTACGAGCTTTGCCTCCGCCGCTTCAAATTTTTCGACGATTGCCGTATAGTCCTCTTTCGAAACGTCTTCGCCGCCGAGCGCCTCTTCCGTTTCCAGAAGTATGGGGTCGAATTCCGCCCACGAAGCGGCGGTATACTTCTTTTTGTCCGCACGGTACTGTGCCGCGCGCTCCAGGATCACAGAGACATCCGCCTTTTCTATGAGCGCGCCCGCCGTTTCGCCGAGCGCTTCGAGCAGGGCGTCCGCCTCTGCCTGCGAAACGTCGCTGTTATCGTTCACTGCCGCGGCTGCATATTCCATCGCCTGCAGGTAATCCGTCCAGCTCGCCTTGGTATATGTTCCCGATTCTGCCGCGGTGCCGTACTCGTTTTTCAGTTCGTCATATTTTGCAGAAAGTTCCTGTATATCGCCGCGTTCCGCCAGAACAGCCGTCTCCAAAGCTGCCTTCGCCCCGTCTGCCTGTGCCTGCGAAACATCGTCTGCCTTTTGCAGAAGATTGCCCGCCGCGGCATATGCTTCACTGAACACCTTCCAGCTCGATACCGTATAATCGGTCTCCTTTTTTCCGGCAAGGCTGTTGTACAATTCGGTCAGCGCGGAAACGTCGCCGCGCTCAACAAGAGCCGCCTGAGCGCTTTCCAGCGCGGCAAGCGCTGCATCCGCCTGCGCCTGCGTCTTTGTGCGCGCTGACAGCAATTCTTCCGCATCGCCGATTTTTTCCTGCAACGCGGCAAACGTAGAAACCGTATACTTTGCCGCTTGAATCTGCTCCGCTTCCGCCACCTTTGCCTGCAGATCGGCTATATCTGCCGGTTTTTCCACCGTTACAGACACGGAAACAACGCTGTACAGGTCTGCGGGAACGGAGCCCGCCGCCTCATAGGCTAAAACAAACGTATATACGCCCTCTTCCGTTTCGCCGTCCGTTTCGTCTTTGGAAAATTCGGCGCATTCCCAGCTGCCCGCCGCTTCAGACATCTTTCCCTGCGACGAGGTGAGCTGCACCGTACCCGGCAGAAGCGCCGCAACTTCCTTGAAATAGGAGCCGTTCGCAACGCTGACGTTTTGCAGGGGCAGCCCGTAGTTGTCCGCCGCGGAAACGACGTAATCCTGCAATTCGGGAGCGGGATCGGCGGTTTTTACCGCTTTATCCGCCTTGATTTCATTGATACAGCAGTATTTGCTGTTATCCTCCCTTCTTCTGCCCGTTACGCGGATATACCGTGCGGCGACGGGACTTTCCAGCGAAATTGTTCTGCCGTTTGCATTTGTGTTCGACCACTCCGTTTCGTCCGTAGTCACGGGAGCGATTTCGGCGTTATTGCTGTAAACGGTATACGCATCGGAAAAATCTGCCGTTTCCGAAAGCTGTATCGCCGCGTATGTAAAGTGGTTGTCGTGCCAGAAGCTGACCTGCACGGAAACAATATCGTATACCGCCCCGAAATCCAAAATCGTCCATCCGATGGCATCTTTGTCGTCAGCATCCTTCAGCGTTATATACTCGGTGGAAAACATCCCGTCCGTAATCTGCGAAGCATCTTGCCCGAAAGAGAGATCCGTCGACATATCCAAGCTCTTCGCGTACGGCGTCTTTCCGTATGCCACGTTTGAATCCGCAGCCGATTCTTCCACCGCAAAACTGTTCTGCACGGGGATGCCCAGAATGCCGTTCACTTCGCACACAGCGCGGATTACGCAGGCATTGGACAGAAGCGAAGTATCGATCGGCGCGCTGTATACGGGCGACTCCTTCGTGGGGCAGCTGCCGTCCGTCGTGTAATAGATGGTTGCACCGTCGGTAAGCGAAGAAAGCTCCACCGCGGGCGCCTGCATATAAACGCCGCCGGGCGTGCTGAACACGGCGGGCGAGACCTCGGCGTGCGTCTGCGGGGTATCGCTGTAATCGACGGCGAACATCTGAATTTCGCCGAGAGCGGTGTAGCCCTGCAAAACCGAATTTCCGTAAGTATTGCCCGTAACGCGGATATAGCGCGCCTCGACCGGTGCGAATTCGAAAGTTCTGCCGGCGTTCTGCACATTCATGAGAACGCTGTCTTTACATGCAATATCCGCATCGGCGGTAAAAATATCCCCCAACCCAAGGCTTCCGTCGTTATCGTTGTTGAAAACCGTGACGGGCGATGTAAATTCCGCGTCCATAGACAGCTGAATCACCAGATCGCCGGCGCCCCAGTCATGTACAAGATCGACGAGAACGCGGTTGACGGGGTAACTTTTTCCCGCGTCGATGACCACCCAGCCGAGAACTCCCTTCCCCTCCGTATCGGCAAGCCTGATACTGCTGGTGGACATTACCGTTCCGTCGGTCAGGATCGATTTATCGGGCGAACCGCCGTGCGGCCCTGCCGCGAGTGAAATTTCCTCTCCCATCTTATTCTCTGCCGCCGCGTCAAACGCAAAGAGCGACACCTTTTCGTCTGCAGACTTGGCGATCACGTTCTGCACGGCATAGTCCAAAGCTGCGCCCTCTGCCTCGCGTGAAAGCGAAAAGACGCCCGCCGCCAATGCCAGCATGCAGAAAAAAGCCGCAATCAGCAGCGCCGTCATCCGCCCGCATGCCGAAGTTTTTCTCATATCAACTTTCTCCTCCCTTTTTTTTCTGAACGGCGCGGCGGCACGCCTGCCTGCCCGCCGCTCTATATTTCAATCATAAAACAAAAAACTCCTTTTGTGAATTAAGGATATTGACACAAATATCGAAATTCTTTACCTTGTTTTTCCTTCAATTTTTGTTTCAGCCTTGACAAGCGATCTGAACCGTGTTATAATCGGGAAGCATTGAAAGGGAGGGAATATGAGCAAAAACATCGTCGATAAGCTGTCGCAGCGCAAATCGAGCTTCTATTATTACCATGTAAATAACACCGATTACTCCAATACGACCATCTACGATTGCGGATACGAAAAGTATTCCTCGCAGTTAAAGACGGTAAAAAATTACTATCCCTACTATCTGATGCACTGCGTTCTTACGGGAAGCGGCATCCTGCGCTTTCCGAACCGCGAACATGTGCTGCACCGCGGGGATATTTTCATTATTCCGCCGGAAACGAATGTCGAATATTGCCAAGATGTTTCCGACCCGTGGAGCTATATCTACATCAACTTTAACGGAACCGCGGCGACCCGCTTTTATAACGAAGCGGGATTTTCCGTTGATACGCCATCGTTCGCCTATAAAAATGCGCAGCTTCAAGAGGACTTCGTTTCGCTCGTCAACTGCCAGACGAACCAGAAGCACACCCTCTTCATCTATTCCCTCCTTTTTAAAATTATGGCGGAAATCGTCGACGAGCGGCATATCAACAAGCAAAAATTGGTACAGACAAAGTCGTATCTCGCCGCCGCGATCGATTATATCGAAAAGAATTACCAGAATCCCGACATTACGCTCGGGCAGATCAGTAAAATGCTGCACCTGAATCCGAGTTATTTTTCCCGCGTGTTTCATTCCATGACTGGATCGACCTTTCTGAAATACCTGACGCTGTTCCGTATACGCAAAGCGTCTGACCTGCTGGTGCATTCAGACCTGCCCATCAACGAGATCGCCAACACCGTGGGATACACGGATCCGCTGTATTTTACAAGCGTATTCAAACATTACCGCCTCATGTCGCCGAGCGAATACAGGCTGAAAAACAAACCCAACCCCGCAAACTAAAAAAACAGCCGCAAGCTCAGCTTGCGGCTGTTTTCCCGGCAGCGGGAAAATCAATTCTGTAAAGGTGCCGCCCCCGGAGGCGGCACCTGCAAAAATGCACCTCTCGCCTGCTGCGACACATTTGTTACGGACAACCTTCTGAAAGATTTTTTGTAACGCGAAAAGAATACACTTCTGCCGAAGTATACTTTCAAAAGGAATGCCGTTGTGTCGCGGAATTATTGTAACATTCCTTCGGGATTTTGTCAACAGGACAATGAAATTTTTTATCTGACCCCTTGTGTTTTTTACCTGACGCCGCGGCAGAAATCCGCGGCGGTTTTCCCCGGGATACGCCTTTCCGCGACGGGCGGCAGATCTTTTGTGCAAAAAACGGGTCGCCCCGGGAGCAAAAGCTCCCGGGGCGACCCGCCGTATGACCGGTACGCCCGATTTATCCGAGATAACCCAGCGTTTCGCCTTCTGTAATGTACCCCTCGCAAATATGCGTCTTTTTCGGACTTTCAAATTCGCCCCGCATGACGCCGAGCAGCAACGCCGCCGATTTTTCGGCATACTCGCGCATCGGCTGCGCCACAATCGTCAGCTTCGGGCGGATCAGCTCGTTGAGCATAATATCGTCGAACCCGATCAGATGCATCTCCCTGCCCAACCGCAGCCCGCGTTCGCTGCATGCCACGACCATACCCAGCGTAAAAAAGTAATTGGTGGCAAACACCGCCGTCGGTCGGTCGGAAAGTCCCGTCAGCTCCGCCGCTCCGGCAATGGCGCCGTCCTGGTCGTTCTGCTTCGAGCGCAGGATATATTCCTGCCGGACGGGTATTCCCGCCTCGCGCAGGGCGTCCGTATACCCCGCGACGCGCTCGTCTGCGGAGAGAAATCCCTTTTCGCCCGCAAGAATCCCGATTTTCCGATGCCCGCGGCTGATCGCCAGACGCACGGCGCTGCGCGATATTTCGCGGTTGTTGAGTAAAAACACATCGCACGGTGCGCCCTTGAGCGCACGGTCGATCAGTATATACGGGATTTTCTTTTCGTCGAGCGGGCGGTAGACCGCGGCGTCTTCCGCGACCGGGAAAGAGATAACGCCCTCCACCTGCTTTTGCACCATGAACCGCACGACCTCCGCTTCGTTTTCGGCGGAAGCCGACTCGCAGACAAGTACTGCATAATCGTTCGCGCGGAATATGCTCGTAAGATGGGATGCGATTTTTGCTGCGTACGGGTCGTCGAGCGTCGGCATGATGATGCCGACCGACGCCGAGCGGTTCGTCTTTAATCCGCGGGCGAGCTGATTGACCGAATAATCCAATTCCCTGATCGCACGCTCTATAAGAACACGGTTCTTTTCCTTGATCTTCTTTCCGTTGATATAATTGGACACGGTACCCAGCGACAGGTTCGTCCTCTTTGCAATATCCTTCAGCGTTGCCGGCATTTCACTCCTTCCGCCTCCAACTATGCGCAGCGGACGGGAAATCCGCGCCCGCTGCGTCTTTCAACCCGCATACCGTACCGTCGTACCGTCCGTCAATATTCACGCACATCGCAGGAATTGCGCACGATTTTCCTCGCTTCGGCTTCGTTTTTGATTGCACCGAGGGCAACGAGCTGGCAGAGAATGTTCCCGAGAGCCGTACCCTCCGACGGGCCTGCCGTAACGCGGATGCCTGCCGCCTTTGCCGTGGCGCGGTTGAGCATTTCGTTGTTCGCTCCCCCGCCGACGATGTGCAGGACATCGATCTTTTTGCCCGTCAGTTCCTCCAGCACTGCCAGATGCTTTTTGTAGCTCTGCGCGAGCGAATCGTACACGCACCGCGCGGTTTCAAACACCGTTTGCGGCACATATTGTCCGGTACGTCTGCAATAATCCGCGACCTTCTGCGGCATATCGTGCGGCGAATAGAACTCCTCGGCGTCGGGGTCGATATAGCACCTGCCCGCTTCGCACTTTTCCGCCCCCTCCGCGATCTCCGCAAAGGACAGCCTGATCCCGTCTTTTTCCCAGCTGCGCTTGCATTCCTGGATGATCCACAACCCGACGATGTTGCGCAGGAAGCGCACCTTGCCGCCGAATCCGATCTCGTTCGTATAACCCGCCGCCGCGGCTTTTTCCGTAACGATCGGCTTATCCAGCACCGCGCCGAGGAGCGACCACGTTCCGCTCGAAAGGATTGCCGCATTTTCGCCCTCGACGGGCGCGGCGAAGAACGCGGAAGCCGTGTCATGCCCCAGCGTGGCGATGACGGGAATACTGTTTTTCAAACGCAGTTCTTTGACGATCTCCTCTTTCAGCTCCCCGGCAACCGTTCCGGAAGGCACCACGCGCGGAAACAGCTTCTTTAACCCGAATTTTCCGAACAGCGCATCGCTGTATTCCGCCTTGCCCGCCTTCAAAAGTTCAGACGTGCTGGCTATCGAATGCTCGCTGACCTTTTTGCCCGTCAGAAAATAGGTGAACAGGTCGGGCATAAACAGCGCGCTCTCCGCCGCGTTCAGCGCCGCGCTGCCCGCTTTTTGCAGCATGACGAGCTGGCACAGCGTATTGTATTTGTTGAACGCAATACCCGTTTCCCCGTACAGCTGCGCAAGCGGCATTTCTTTGGCGAGCACCTCCTCCGCATTCTCCGTGAGCGGCGAGCGGTAATGCAGGGGGTTGGAAAGAAGCTGCCCTTCCCCGTCTAAAAGCCCGAAATCGACGCCCCAGGTATCTACGCCGATGCTGTCCGCGCCGCCCGCCTCTTGCGCATTGCGGATGCCCTGCTTCAATTCATGAAACAGGCGCAGCACGTCCCAGTACAGTGCGCCGTTCACCTCGACCGGCTCGTTGGGGAAGCGGTGTACCTCCTGTAAGGTCACTCGCTCCCCGTCGTATTCGCCGAGAATCGCCCTGCCGCTCGACGCGCCGAAGTCAAAAGCCAATGTCCGTATCGTCTTCATATCTTCCCTTTATTTATACAGTTCCTTATAGTTGGCGCAGGCGCGGAAGTCCGCTCCCTCCAGATCCTTCGTGCCGAACGCGCTCCATGCGTGCGGGCGCCAGATGTCCTTGTCCTCGATGTTGTGCAGCGTTACCGGGATGCGGAACATGCTCGCAAGCGTGATGAGGTCTTTGCCGATATGCCCGTAGGTGAACGCGCCGTGGTTTGCGCCCCAGTTCGCCATTACGTTGTACACGCTCGAGAAAGCGTTCGTTTCGTTCAGGCGAGGCACGAACCAGGTCGAAGGCCAGGTCGGGTCGGTGCGGTCGAGCAGCGTTTTGTTCACCTTTTCCGGCAGCACCACCGTCCAGCCTTCCGCGATCTGAATCGTATACCCGATTCCTTCCACGTTGTTCACGCGCACCAGCGTTACCGGCATTTCGCTCGCCGTCGAGAAGGTGCTCGAGAACCCGCCGCCGCGGAAATACCCGCGGTTTGCAGGCGAGAACTCCGTCGCCTTCATCATCGCCGCAATATCTTTGTCCGTGACGTCCGTCCATTTCTTCATCACGGGATTCCCGTCCTTGTCCTTGCACACGCCCGTCGCGTCCAATGCCGCCGCGCCGCTGTTGATGAGGTGCATGAAGCCGTTTTTCGCTTTCCCCGTCGGCTTCCAGCCCGCAACGCGCTCCACCGCCTTCGGCGACCAGTATGTACGCACGTCCGCGAACGCGCTCGCCTGCCCCGTCAAAAGATTTTCGAACAGCATCGCAAGACCGTTGCAGTTGTCGCTCTCCGTTGCGAGCAGCAGCGGCTGTTTCTTTCCGTTCCAGTCGAAGGTCGAATTGAGGATCGCCTCCGTATAGTCGCCGTTCGGCTTGTAGTCCGTCCACATGCGCTGACCCTGGAATCCCGCAAGGATCGCATTCCTGCCCAGCGCCTCCTCGTGCCGCCCGATCTCGTTCAGCTTATCGTTGCCGAGCATGATGTCCTTGATGATCAGCGTCATCTTTGCGACGAACTCCCACTGCTTGTCCAGCTCTTCCCGCGTGAAGTCCTTCTGCCCCCAGATGCCGCCGTTGTTGTCCTTGCCTTCCTTGCAATTCGCCTTGATCCAGGCAAGTTCCTTCTCGTACTCCGCCTTATCGTAAATTTCGAGGTCGATGCGGCGCAGGATCTCCGACATATCCACCCACTCCGCGCGGATGCCGAAATACTTCTGCATCTTGTTCGCGTCGAGGAAGGAGCCGCCGATGCCCATGGCGACCGAACCGATGGAAACATACGCCTTATTCTTGATCTGCCCTACCGCCAGCGCGCAGCGCGCGAAGCGCAGGATCTTTTCCTCCACGTCGGGCGTGATGCCGCTCATACCGATATCCTGCACGTCCTCGCCGTAAATCGCGAACGCGGGCAACCCCCTCTGCGCGTGCGCAGCCATCGCCGCAGCCAGATACACCGCGCCCGGGCGCTCCGTGCCGTTGAATCCCCAAACCGCCTTGGTCGTCAGCGGGTCGAGATCCATCGTCTCCGTGCCGTAGCACCAGCAGGGCGTGACCGTGAGCGTAGCCGTCACGTTCTCCTTCTGGAAGTAATCCGCGCATACAGCCGCTTCCTTGCCCCCGCCGATGGTGCAGGGCGAAATGACCACTTCCGCAGGACTGCCGTCCGCATAGAATACGTTCTCTTCGATGAGCTTTTTCGCGTCTTTCGCCATCTGCATGGTCTGATTTTCCAGTCCCTCGCGGATGCCGCCCCAGCGCCCGTCGATTACCGGGCGAATGCCGATTTTTGCCTTCATTTTTCCCGTCTCCTTTTTACGTTTTACGATCTTTCCGTTCGCAAAATTTCCCCCGCCGGAAGCGGCAGTTTCGATTTCGAAACGTTTCAAATCTGTTCGGTATCAAGGATACCACGCTTTTGCGCGATTGTCAAGTCCCTTCGGAAAAGTTGCAGAATTTTTCGGCGGAAACAGTGCAAGCGCGGCGGAGGTGCAATGAACCTCCGCCGCGCTTGCGTACAGTTTTTGGCTTTATTTCCGCACTTCGACGCGGATTCCCTTCGGGGCGGAAATCTCCGTCAGCGTCTTCCCGCCCTCGCGGCGGCAGGAAACGCGCAGGATGCCGTGCGGCGTGGGGATTTCCCCTTCCGCAAATTCTAGGTCGCCCAGATCGGGCGAAATGCTGACGGAAGCGTACCCCGGCTCCTCTGCCTTTATGCCCAGCACGCGGCGCACCAGAAAGGGAATGACCCCCGCCGACCAGCCGTGGCACAGGCTGTGGCGGTACCCCACATAACAGTATTTGCCGAAATCGCCGTGGATGTCCGTTTCCCCTTCGCGCCGGATGCGGTCGATGGGGCAGACGTTGCCTTGCAGCCAATTCAGATCGAAATCTTCCCAGAAGGAGGTGGCTCCCATTTTCAGCATGCCGCCGTAATACTCCTTCAGCGCCGAAAGAGCGGCGGGCATGCCCGCCTCTTCGCCCTGCGCCGAAAGGAGAAAATAGCTCATAAAGGTGGAAAAACCGGCGGCTCCGTTTTCGGCGACCAGCGCGCGCTCTTTGGCAGAAAGCGACGCGCCCGAAAGGAGCTTCAGCGCGGCGATCTGCCGCTTTTCGGTAACCTCCGCCGATTTGCGCGAAATTTTTTCTGCAATGCGCGAAGAAAGGGAATGATCCATCCCGTACAGCGATTCCAGCTCACGCGCGCTGGCGGCGCACAGCCTGCACAGGCAGCGCACGCCTTCCGGCTCGTCGGCATGCTCGTGCGAGGGCCAGTCGATGAAATTCATTCCGAAATCGAAATCCCCGTTTTCCGCAATGCAGCCGTCGATCTGCTCCAAAACGCCGCGGAAATATTTTTCCTGCGCGAAAACATAGTCGCGGTTGCCCGTCATGCGGTAATACTCCGCAAGGTTCATGATCCACCACATGCTGTACATGGGATATGCATTCATCCAGCCGGGCAGCGGCGTTTCGTTGACGACAAAGTCGAGAGAGTCTGCCACGCAGCCGTCGTCGGCACACACGGAAAGCAGCGAGGTGATCTCCGGATACAGATCCCCCATCCAGACAAGGCGGTCGCGCTTGATGCCGTCCCATATGTAATCCTGCGCACAGAGCATGACTGTATCCGCCGCCACGCTGTAGATTTGCTCCACAAGCGGGTCTGAACAGCGGAAACTGCCCGCACGCCTGCGGGGATGATGTACATAGACCGCATTCACCGCTTTCAGGGCGCATTCCGCATCCTCATCCAGAAATTCGAGCGACGCGAACCGGAATCCGGAATTGAAGAACTCCATGTCCGAAAGCATGGGCAGGGGGACGGTTATGTCCCGCAGGCTGTGGTCGTTCGTGCATCCCTTTTCTCCGAGTTCTGCCAGCGCCTCGTTCGCCGATTCGCCGACGCGGAGCCGCACCATCGTTCCGCCTTTGCCGAACCCGGCGACCAGGCGGATACCGCCGTGCAGTTCCCTGCCGAAATCGAAAAGCATGCGGCAGCGCCCGCGCACAGGAACCGTTTCACGCTCGTTCAGCCCGATCTGATCTGCCAAGCGCCCCTCGAGCAGCTCTGTCCGCTCCGCATTTCCTTCCGCCAAAACGACCCGTACGGGCGCGATGTACTCACGCACCCGATTGTCCTGCCTTCTCTGTTTCATTTTTTCTTCCTCCCGAACGCTGCCGACACAGGCATTCGCCCGCCGCGTCCGTTTCTGATCATACGCCGGTTTGAAACCTCGTTTATTCTAATATTATAATTCGAAATCGGCTAAAAATCAACCAAAATCAACACCATGTCAACAAATCCATCGTCCCCGACCGCATTTTTATGTGGATTCAGCCGGGAAACCGGAAAAAGAGCGCAGCCTCCCGGCTCCCCCTTCCGCTCCGGAAACGGCGGAACGCCCAAAACACAAAAAAGCGCGCCGGAAACGGTACGCTTTTTGCCGGGATGCGGCGGGCAAACAATATGTTATCGCTTTTTCCGAAAACCCGCGCATTCAGTAGAGCAGCTTCGCCGTGTCGGGAAGGGTCAGAACGCCGCTGTTATCGCCGCGCACGGTGAAATGCTCCTCGTGAAAGGTACGGTGCGGGATCATGTATACGCGTTTATCCCGCCACTCCCCTTTCACCAGCGCCGAAAAGCGGCGCTTTGCCAGAATATCGGCAAACACCCCCGCGTTCAGTTCGACGATCGCGCTTTCATACCCCTCCGCAAAGCACTTTTTGATGGCAATCTGAATGCGGAACGCGATATAAGCATCCGACAAAATATACCCCGCCCCCTTGCAGTGCGGGCAGGTTTTCGTGAGCATGGCTACGTTGTCGCTCTTGAACTTTTTGCGGGAAAACTGGATAAGCCCCAACCCCGTCATCGGTACGACGTTGCATTTGGAGCGATCCTCCTGCAGGCATTTTTCCAGCTCCGCGACGAGCGCGGCGCGATGCTCTTCGCTCGCCATATCGATGAAATCCACGACGACGATGCCGCCGATGTTGCGCAGCCGCACCTGCCGGGCGATCTCCTTTGCCGCCAGAATATTCGTGGAAAAAACGGTATCTTCCAGGTTGGTATCGCCGATAAAACGCCCGGTGTTCACATCGATCGCCGTAAGCGCCTCGGTGTGGTCGAAGATGAGATAGGAACCGTTTTCCAGCTCGACGCGGCTGCTCATCAGCTCATACACCTGCTTTTCCAACCCGAAATATTCAAACATCTCCCGCTCGCCGTTATACAGGACGAGTTTGTTTTTGCGCCGCGCGCGCTTGAACAGCCGCTCGGCGCGGTTGAAGGTCTGCTCGTCGCCGATGTAGATTTTATCGATGCCGTCGAGGTCAAAATCGCGCAGCAGGCGGGCGTGCAGGTCGGCGTCGCGGTAGATCATATCGCCCACGGAGGCGGTTTTGTACGATTCAAGGGTATCCGCGTACAGTTCGCGCAGATAATTCGCCTCGGCAGAGAGGACGCGCGGGTCGGCGTGGCGCGCGTTGGTGCGCATGATGAACCCGCCGCCCTTTTCGCTGAGTTTTTCCGCCGTACCCATCAGCCGGGCGCGGTCGTCTTCGTCCGTGATCTTGCGGGAGATGGCGCAAAAATTTGCCGTGGGCATATAGATGAGGTTTTTCCCGACAAAGGAGAGACACATGGAAAGGCGCGCTCCCTTTTTGCCGATGGGCGATTTCGAGACCTGCACCATCACCTCGTCGCCCTCCTTTACGTTGAGCGGCGGAGCGGATACCGACACAGCGGCAGCTTCCGAAGGTATGTCTCCCGCGTACAGGTAGCCGTTTTTTTCCTGACCGAACGCGACGAAAGCCGCCCGCATGCCTTCCAGCACGTTGACGACCCTGCCTTTATAGATATTGCCGGAGATCTCCGAATCGCTGCCCGAATCGAGGTGAAATTCGACCAGGCGCCCCCCTTCGGCAACGGCGGCAAAGCAGTCGGAACCGAAGTAATCGAAAAATAAATTCTTCTGCATTGTATCGGATGCCCGCGCGGCACTTCCGCCGCGCGGAAATAAAAAAAATTACAAAATCGGTGGCAAATATTTCGCCTTATTCATCATTTTATCACA
>ERZ1643249.641-NODE-641-length-38585-cov-6.102907_pt1 | contig 38585 bp, 41 predicted proteins | sample MGYA00579263_ERZ1643249 | MGnify/ENA primary metagenome ERZ1643249 (study PRJEB29033, sample SAMEA4952264) | chicken gut metagenome | biome: Broiler Chicken; feature: Gastrointestinal Tract; material: Caecum | place: Ireland | collected 2018 | study: Broiler...
TACCAGCTGTACTATCCGAAATCGTTACGGTTACGTTGCCAGAACCAACTTCTGTTGGCGTACCTGATAATTTACCATCATTGGTCAAGCTTAACCACGAAGGAATCGTTCCATCCTTCGCCGTCATCTTATATACGCCCTGTCCTCCGGATACAATGGCACTGTCACTTGTAAATGCAGTACCAACGCTCAGATCTAGCGTTTGATTGTTTGCGGTCAACTCATTCGTACCTTGCGGTGTATCCGGCTCACCACTCGGCTCCGTCGTTTCTTCCGGCGTTGTCGTCGTGTCGCTTACCGATGTGCTTTCACTTGTATCCGGCTCACGAGCGAACGCCGCCGGCGCTCCGGTCGCAAGCATCGCGACGGCCAGCCAAAAGGCCAGCGCGCGTTTTGTATACGAAGTCTTCATAAATCATTCCTCCTTTGCAAAATCCCGTGGAACGGCGCAGGTTCCTCCCGCCCGCGCGCTGTCCCGAAACGTCTGTCTTGCTGTTATCCTTATTATAGGCGTATTGCGCTTGGCTGTCCAGTAAATTTTGGTTAAATTTCGGTTAACATTTACAATCAAACCGGCAAAATCCCCCGGATTTTTTGTCAAAATCTGCACATCCTATGCACGAAGCTCAGCCGAAAAAGCGAGCGATCTCGATCGCGGCGGCCTCGGGCGAGTCCGAGCCGTGGATGAGGTTTTCGGTCGTCGAGTGCGCAAAGTCGCCGCGGATGGTGCCGGCGGCCGCGTCCTCAAAGCGGGTCGCGCCCATGAGGATGCGCATGCCGCGCACGGCGTTCTCGCCCGAGACGACCATCGCCACGACCGGCCCGCGCGTCATGTACGCCAGGGTGTCCGGGAAGAAGGGCTGGTCGGCGATATGCGCGTAGTGTTCGCGCAGGATGGGCTCATCCAGCTGCATGGTCTTGATCTGCTCGATCTTGTAGCCCTTGCGCTCAATGCGTGCCAGGATCTCCCCGACAAGGCCGCGCTCCATCGCGTCCGGTTTGAGCATAATGTAGGTCTTTTCTGCTGCCATTGGTATCTTCCTCCTTGACGGTCCCCGGCCTGCCTTAACAAAAAGCTGCCCGGCCAAGGTATATTTTAACTAAATTATAGCACATACTTTTATACAGTTTGTGAATTTTCTATGTACATTTCGCTTTTTGTTTGACGAATCTCACAAGGGCATGTACAATTATAGTAGCGTTTGTGCCAGTGCACCTGTTTCTATCCGTAATTTTTCGATTGGAGGGATAACCCCATGGCATTGTTTGATAAACTGGACGATCTGCGCGGCAAGGCCACCGAGATCATGCAAACCGGCGTCGACAAGGCGACCGAGATGATGCAGACCGGCGTGACCATCGCCAAGCTCAAGACCGACAACATGGCCGAGGAGGACGCGATGCGCCGCGCCTATCTCGCCATCGGCAAAATGTACTTCGAACTGTACGGTGAAAATCCCGACCCGGCATTCGCCGTCGAGTGCGACCGCATCCGCGCGTGCAAGCGCCGCATCGCGGAGAACAACCTGCGCCTGGCCGAGATGAAGGACACGCCCGCAGCGCCCGCCGCCGACGCAAAGCCTGCCGACGAGCCGCCCGCCGCTGCGCCCGATGCCCCCGCCGAGGAGGACGAGGCGATCTTCGAGGAGGCCGAGGAGATCGCCGTCGACGAGATGGACGAGAACAAGTAAAAAAATACCGGAATCTGCAAGGCGTCCAAGCCCTGCCGGATTCCGGTTTCTTTCTGCCTATTTTTCGTCCTCTACCAGCTCGAACCGGTAGGTCTGCCCGGCCGCGGGATACTTGTCCCGGTCCACCTCACTGGCGAACATGTCATAGGGCCGGACATAAAACCCATAGTCGCCATAGAGCGCCTGGTAGACCACCATGCGCTCGCCGGTCTCCGAGTGCCGTGCGAGGAGCACGACCTGATAGAGATTGCCCTTAAAGTGCCGGTACCGCCGGCCCGGATAGATCTCTCGCATACTGCCGATATCTCCTGTTATTTCTTCCCGTGTGGGCGGAACCCGGACAGGTCCGGGTCGATGAGCTCGGTGCCGCGCCGCACCGCCGCCGCGCCGTAGCGGTCCTTGAGCCCGTCCATGGCCCGCTCGATGCGCTCCAGCTTGTCACGCTTTTCGGCCGTGCCGTCCAAGTCGAGCTGCAAGCTGACCGCATCCGCCGGGATGAGCTCGCCCGCCGACACGCCCAGCGTGCGGATGGGCAGCTTCCACTTGTAATGCCGCGCGAGCAGCGCCCGCGCATGCTCCATCAGTTCGCGCGCAAGCCAGGTCGGCGGCACAAGCTGGCACTGCCGCGTGTGCACCTCCAGCTCCACGTCGCGGATGTAGAGCGACAGGCTGCCGGCACACAGGCCGTGCCGCCGCAGGCGGTGGGCCACGCTCTCGCACAGCGGCCAGAGCACGAGGTCGGCGTCCCGCGGCGTGCAGATATCGCGCGGCGCAGTCACCATATTTCCGATGGATTTGGCCTCCTCCCGCGCCGCGTACTCGGCCACGGGCGACCGGTCCCAGCCGTTGGCGTAGGCGTGCAGCATGGGCCCCATTTTGCCGAGCAGCATATGGAGCGCCGCCGGATCGGCTGCCGCCAGGTCGCCGATCGTGTGCACGCCGATGCCCGCAAGCTTTTTCGCCGTCGCCCGGCCAACATAGAGCAGGTTCGCGGCCGGCTGCGGCCACACCAGCGCGCGATAATTCTCGCGCGAGAACACGGTCACAGCATCCGGTTTTTTGTAGTCACTGCCCAGCTTGGCAAAAATCTTGTTAAAGGACACCCCAACCGACACGGTCAGCCCGAGCTCCTGCTTGACGCGCCGGCGGATGGTGTGCGCGATGGCCTCGCCGTCGCCAAACAGGCTGCGGCTGCCGGTCACGTCCAGGAAGGCTTCGTCCAGGCTCATGGGCTCGATCTGGCTGGTGTAGTCCAAGTAGATCTGGCGCACGGCCTGGGAAAACCGGGCGTACTCGTCAAAGTGCGGCCGGACGATTACAAGCTCGGGGCACTTGCGCCGCGCCGACCAGAGGGCCTCGGCCGTGCGGATGCCGTGCCGCTTGGCGAGCTGGTTGGCCGCAAGCACGATGCCGTGCCGGGCCTGCTCGTCGCCGCCGACCGCGACCGGCTGATCGGCCAGGGCGGGGTCGTTGCGGATCTCGACCGAGGCGTAGAAGGAATTGAGGTCACTGTGCAGGATGGTGCGGTCGGCCATGAGGTACGCCTCCTTTGCGCGCTTGTTGATAGCCCTATCATACCACAGCCACCCGCCGATTGCAAAAAACATCCCGCACAGGCGTTCGCACGCCCATGCGGGATGCCCGGCTTAGGCCTTGGCCCGGCGCGCCGCGCTGCGGTGCGCCATGCGCCGCAGCAGCAGGGCTGCGCACGCCATCAGCAGCTGTTCACACGGGATGGCCAGCCATACGCCGTCCAGGCCCAGTCCCAAAAGCGGGAGCGCCAGAAGCAGCACGACCATCAGAAGCGGCTCACCGTAGACCAGCACATAGGCGTAGCGGTCAAACCCGATGGAGTAGAAATACGCGATGGTCACACGGATGACCGCGATGCCCGGATAGCCGGCCACGATCAGGCACAGGACACGGGCGGCCAGCCCGATGGCATCGGCCGACGCGCCGAAGATCGTCGGGAACCAGGTCTGCCCCAGGACGGTGATCAGCGCGAAGGCAGCCGATGCGCCCAGCGCAATGCAGTAGGCCAGTTTGCAGATCAGGCGCACATCCGCCTCCCGCCCTTCGCCAAAGAAACGGCTCATGGTCGGCTGGCTGCCGTCGCCTACGCCCTGCAGAATGAGCTGTATAACGACCGCCACATAGCTCACAACCGCATAGGCCGCGACGGCCAGCTCCCCGCCATAGCGGACCGCGCCCAGGTTGACGAACATGATGACCAGGTTTGGCGACATGGTCAGCCCGAAGGGCGACACGCCGGTCGTCAAGATGCGCCGGACCGCCCACAGTGCCGGGCGCAGCGCCCGGAGCGGGACGCCACGCTCCACCTTGACCAGCATGCCGAGGCACAGCACGGCAGTCACCCCCTGGCCGATGATGGTCGCAAGGGCCGCGCCATACATGCCCCAGCCCAAAACACCGATCATGGTCGCGTCCAGCACGATGTTGGTCACAAAGCCGGCCATCATCGCAGCCATGGCAAAGAGCGAGCGGCCCAGGTTGCGGAACACTGGCGCAAGGCCGGTCGAGAACACCTGGAAGAAGGTGCCGAGGATGATGACCTGGATGTACTCCTGGCCGCGGTCATAGACCGCACCGGTCGCGCCGAACAGGCGCAGCAGCGTCGGGTGGGCAAACCACAGGCCGACGGTCAAGAGGACGCTCATCCCGAGCAGCATGACCAGCGTCGTGCCCAGCAGCCGCTGGTGGCTCTCCCGCTCGCCCCGGCCCAGGCTGATCGACATGTGGATCGATCCGCCCATGCCGACGCCCGTACCGACCGCCTGCAGGAGCGCAGTCATCGGATAGGCGATATTGATGCCCGCAAGGCCGCTGTCCCCGATGTAGCGGCCGACAAAAAATCCGTCCACGATCGCGTAGACCCCCGAAAAGGCAAACGCCAGCACGGCGGGCAGCATGCTGCGCAGATATGCCCCGATCATCCCTCTGTCTCTCATGGTTCCTCCTCCAGCCCTTCCCGCAGGGCCTGCATAAACTTCCTATTGCACTGGTACATGGCCGTGCGCTCGGCGGCGGTCAGCCGCCCCATAGCCGCCTTTTCCCAGGCGTAGAGCGGCGCGAGCTTGCTGTCGGCATAGGCTCTGCCCGCCTCGGTCAGGCATAGCTGCCGGGTCCGCCGGTCGCCTTTGGCCGGCCGCCGCTCCAGATATCCGGCCCGGACAAGGCCGTCTAAAATGGTATGGATGGTTTGCTTGGGCAGTTCCAGCCTGTCCTGCAGCCGGCGCAGGGTGCAGGCGTCGCCCTGGTCGCGCAGCACGTCCAACACAAACAGCGCGTGTACCGAGATCTCGTGCTGCCGTGCCCACACGGCGTACACATGGTTCAGGCCGTACCAAAAATCATAGTACGCCGCGATCGCTTGTTGCAGCATCTGTTTCCCTCCTCCTTTTTTCGTCCGAATCCGGACTAAATCTTATCACACACCGGCTGCCATTGTCAAGCGCCCGCGCCCCATTTGACCGCCCGCCTGGCGCACCAAAGCGGTCGGCCGCGTTGGTCGGATGAAATGCTGTATAGATCTGCACATTGGGCGCGATCAGGGCATGGTTTCCGATGCGGATCACATTGTCATCCAAGAACGTGCAGTTCATGTTGACTTCACAGTCATCGCCAAAGTAAATATTGTTGCCGTAGTCGACGAAAAACGGTGCAGTGATCCAGAGGTTTTCGCCTTTCCCGCCGAGCAGCTCACTCAAAATCCGCTCCTTCTCCTGCGCATTGGCCGAATCTATCCGGTTATAATCCCGGATCAAGTCTTTCGCTCTGTGCCACTGCGTCAGCAGTTCTTCATCTCCGCAGTCATAGCGCTGTCCGGCAAGCATTTTTCCCGTTCTGTCCTATTCGGCTTCCTCCTCTGCGATGCCGCAATGCGTTTCCCGCCTTTATCCGAACACATTCCCCGTCCGGTGGCAATCGCTGGCCTGCGCCCTGCTTTTGTGTTATACTGGAGCTATCCTTTTGTGTGAGGCGAATCCTTATGTTCGACACCCTCTATTACCAGGACCCCTATCTGCGCGCATTCGACGCCACCGTGACCGCATGCACGCCACGGCCGGACGGCCTGTTTGCCGTCGTCCTGTCGGACACTGCCTTCTATCCCGAGGGCGGCGGCCAACCGGGCGACACCGGCACGCTCTCCGGCGTGCGCGTTGCCGATACCCAGGAGCAGGACGGCCAGGTCGTGCACCTGTGCCAGGGCGCGCTGGCGCCGGGCCAGGCCGTGCACGGCGAGATCGACTGGGTACGCCGCTTTCGCCACATGCAGTGCCACACGGGCGAGCACATCTTTTCGGGCATTGCCCATGCGCTGTACGGCTGCCGCAATGTGGGCTTCCACATGAGTCGCGGCTGGGTGACCATCGACCTGACGCCGCCGCTCTCGCCGGAACAGTTGGCCGAGGTCGAGCGGCAGAGCAATGCCGCGGTCTTTGCCGACGTGCCCACCGTCGTCTCCTATCCGGACGCCGACGCCCTGCGCACGCTGGACTACCGCAGCAAGAAGGCGCTCTCCGGCCCGGTGCGCATCGTCGAGGCCGGCGGCCGGGACGTGTGCGCCTGCTGCGGCCTGCACGTCGCGCGCAGCGGCGAGGTCGGCTGCATCAAGGTCGGTACCCAGACCCCGCACCGGGGCGGCGTACGGCTGACGCTGTACATCGGCTGGGACGCCGTGCAGGACTACCACGAGAAGCAGCAGAGCGTCACCGCAATCTCCCACACCCTATCCGCTAAGCCCCACGAGGTCGCGCAGGCAGTCGCGCGCATGGCCGCGCGCAATGACCGCTGCGCCGAGGAGATCATCGCGCTGCACGCCGAGATCTTCCGCCTGCGCGCCGCGCTTCTGCCACAGGGGCAGGACAAGCTGTGGACGTTTACCCAGGGACTGACCCCGGTAGAGATCCGGCAGTTTGCCGATATCTTGGCCGAACAAGCCGGCTGGGCCGCTGTATTCTCCCATGCGGCGGACGGCACCTACCAGTACGCCATCTGCAGCCGCACCCAGGACGTGCGCCCGGTCTGCCGCGCGCTGAACGCCGCGCTGGACGGGCATGGTGGCGGCAAGGCCGCGGTTGTGCAGGGGGCGGTCTCTGCCGGGCAGGATGCAATTGAAGCCTTCTGCCAGGCCTTCCCCGCCGGCAGACCTGTTAAACCTGTGTAAAATATCCGGCGGCGCTCTTGACTTTGTCATCTTCTCTGGTTATAATAAACCCAATATTTTGCAAAGGAGATTTTTTCAACGCCATGGATGACGCTGACAGTCCGACCCCCTGCTATATTACCGTAGACTTTTATCATATGATCCTATAAATCGCATAAAACCCGACCCTTTCCCCCAAAAGGGCCGTGGTTTTGTGCGTTTTTTTGTGGATCACTTTGATAGGTTTATCTGACAGGAGGTTTCCCCTTGACACAGTCTATTTTCTTTATGATTCTCTTGCAGGTCGTCTTGATCGCGCTCAACGCGGTCTTCGCCTGCGCCGAAATCGCTGTGCTCTCGCTCAGCGATGTCAAACTGGCAAAACTGGCCGAGGCCGGCGACAAGCGCGCGCTGCGCCTGGCGCGGCTGACCAGCCAGCCCGCGCGCTTTCTCGCCACCATCCAGGTCGCGATCACGCTGTCTGGTTTCCTGGGCAGCGCATTTGCGGCCGAAAACTTTTCCGACCCGCTTGTAAACTGGCTGGTCGGCCTGGGCGTCCCTATCCCAGCCTCCACCCTGGACGCAATCGCCGTCATCGTCATCACCGTGATCCTCTCTTACATCACGCTGATCTTTGGCGAGCTGGTGCCCAAGCGCTTGGCCATGCACAACGCCGAGGCGCTGGCGCTCGGCATGTCCGGCCTGGTCAGCGGCATCGCGCGGCTGTTCGCGCCGCTCGTCTGGTTCCTGACCCTGTCCACCAACGCCATCCTGCGCCTTCTCGGCATCGACCCGGACGCCGAAGACGACGAGGTCAGCGAGGAGTCCATCCGCATCATGGTCGACGCAGGCAGCGAAAAGGGCGTCATCGACCATGAGGAGAAGGAGTTTATCCAGAACGTCTTTGAGTTTGATGACCTGACCGCGGGCGAGATCTCGACCCACCGCACGGACGTGATCTTTCTGTGGATGGAAGACGACATGGATACCTGGGACGCAACCATCCGCCAAAACAATCACGTCCACTTCCCGATCTGCGGCGAGACCGTGGACGACATCCGCGGCGTGCTGAGCGCGAGCATCTATTTCCGCCTAACCGACCGCAGCCGGGAATCGGTCATGCAGCACGCGGTCCAGCCGGCCTACTTTGTGCCCGACAGCGTCAAGGCTGACGTCCTGTTCCGCAACATGCGCGACGGCCATCACCAGTTCGCCATCGTGCTTGACGAGTACAGCGGCATGTCCGGCATCGTCACCCGCAGCGACCTGATCGAGCAGCTCGTGGGCGATCTGGGAGACGACCCCACCCATCTGGAAATCGAGGCCCTTGGCGACAATACCTGGCGCATCCGCGGCAGCGCACCGCTGGACGAGGTCTCCGAGGCCCTGGGCATCCCCATCGAGAGCGAGGACTACGATACCTTCAACGGCCTGATCTTCGGCGCGCTGGGCACGGTGCCCGGGGACGGCACCCAAGTTGAGCTCGATATCGGCCCCATGCACATCAAGGCCATCGATATCCGCGATCACCAGACCAAGCTTGCCATCGTACACCTGACGCCCGCCGGCCCCGACGGCGGCCCGGAGCAAAATGTTGGAGGCGAAGGCCTTTGATACAATAAAAAATGCCCCTTCCGGGGCATTTTTTATTGCCTAGATGCGGTTACTGCATCTCGTAATAATGTGCGTAGATGCCGCCCTGGGCGAGCAGCGCCTCATGGGTGCCGCGCTCTGCGATACCGTTGTCCGCCACCACCAGGATCTCATCCGCGCCGCGGATGGTGGACAGGCGATGGGCGATGGTGATGGTCGTGCGGTTTTTGGCCAGCTCGGTCAGGCTCTGCTGGATCCAGCGCTCGCTCTCGTTGTCGAGCGCGCTCGTGGCTTCATCCAAAATCAGGATGGGCGGGTTTTTGAGGAACACGCGCGCGATCGAGATGCGCTGTTTCTGTCCGCCGGACAGGCGCGCGCCGCGCTCCCCGACAAAGGTGTCATAGCCGTCCGGCAGGCTCTCGATAAAGTCATGGATATTGGCCTTCTTGGCCGCGTCTATAATCTCCTCCAGGCTGGCGCCGGGCTTGCCGTAGGCGATATTTTCCCGGATGGTGCCGCAAAACAGGTATACGTCCTGCTGCACAATACCGATCTGGCTGCGCAGGCTTTCCAGTGTCACGCCACGCACATCATGCCCATCGATGGTCACCCGGCCGCCTGTCACGTCATAAAAGCGCGGCAGCAGTGAACAGATGGTGGTCTTGCCGCTGCCTGATGGCCCGACCAGCGCAATAGACCGGCCTGCCGGAATGTGGAAGGAGACGTTAGATAGGACCGGCGTATCGTCGTCGCTGTAATGGAACGAGACATTTTCATAGCGGACGTCGCCCCGCACGGCCGGGAGCGGCTGGGCATCCGGCGCGTCCTCGATTTCTGGCTCGGTCTCGATGACCGCGGTAAACCGCTGGAAGCCGGACAGGCCTTTCTGCATCATCTCGGCCAGCTCGACCAGGATCTGGATCGGGCTGATGAAGATCCCGATATAGAGTGCATACATCGCAAGATCGGCCGCCTGCATCTGGCCTTCTGCAATCAGATAGCCGCCAAAAACCAGGGTCGTGAGGTACATGAGCCCCTGAAAAAACAGGTTGCTCCCCATAAAGCCGCCCATGCACCGGTAATTTGCATCCTTGGACAACAGGAACCTCTGGTTACTCTTGCGGAATTTCTCGCGCTCGATATCCTCGTTGGCGAAGGACTGTACGACGCGGATGCCGGCCAATGTGTCTTGCAGGCTGGCGTTGACGTCACCAATCTTGCGGCGGTTGTCCAGGAAAGTGGCCTGCATGCGCCGGTTCTGCCGCATGGAGAAAAACAGCATGCACAGGACCAGCACGATCAGCGGGATGGCCAAGCGCCAGTTGATGAGGAACAGGAACACGAATGAGCCGATGATCTTGACGAGCGAGATGAACAGGTTCTCCGGGCCGTGGTGGGCGAACTCGGCGATGTCAAACAGGTCGGACACAAGCTTGCTCATCATCTGCCCGGAATTGTTCTGGTCATAATAGGAGAAAGACAACTTTTCGTAGTGGTCAAATAGCTTTTGGCGCATATCGCGCTCCATATTTGCGCCCATCATGTGCCCCTGGTAGCTGACATAGTACTTGCACAGGCTCTGGACCACATACATGACGAGCAGGCCAATGCCGATCGGCGGCAGCGCCCGCAAAATGGCCTCGCCCGGCCCGGTAAAGAGCGTGTTCGTCAGCGTGCGCAGGATCTGCGGATAGGCCAGGTCGATCAGGCTGATGACCATGGCGCACACAAGATCCAGAACGAACACGGTCTTATACGGCCCATAATAGCGGATAAACTTCTTGATGATCCCCATCGGATCAAATCCCCCTTCTTTCAAACAAAACAGTCTCTTCTGCACGGGCAAAAGAGACTGTTTTTATGCTGGCTTGGAGACGCCGCGGGCTTAGCCCTCGTACTCGTCCTCGTTTTCCCAGTTGTGCCAGACAGACTGCACGTCGTCGTTGTCCTCGAGGTTGTCGAGCAGCTTGCGCATCTTTTCCATGTCCTCGGCAGATTCCAGGCGGACATAGTTCTGCGGCACCATCTCGATCTCGGCCTCGACAAAGGTCAGGCCCTGCGCCTCGAGCGCCTCACGGACAGCGCCAAAGTCCTCGGGCGTGGTATAGATGGTGAAGGACGCCTCATCGGCCTGGAAGTCCTCCGCGCCGGCGTCCAGCGCCAGCATCATGACCTCGTCCTCATCCTTATCCAGATCCTCACGGTCCACGATCATGACGCCCTTCTTGTCAAACTGCCAGCCGACGCAGCCGGTCGCGCCCATGCCTGCGCCGAACTTGTCGAGCAGATGGCGCACGTCCGCCGCCGTGCGGTTGCGGTTGTCGGTCAGGGTCTCGACGATGACGGCCACGCCGCCGACGCCGTAGCCCTCATAGTTGATAGCCTCATAGTCCACATTGCCGTTTGCGCCGGAGTACTTGTCAAGCATGCGCTTGATGTTGTCGTTCGGCATGTTGTTTGCCTTGGCCTTTGCGATGACGTCGCGCAGGCGTCCGTTGACATCAGGGTTGGGCGAGCCGCCTTCCTTGATGGCAATCGCCATTTCGCGGCCGATCTTGGTGAAGATCTTGGCCTTCTTCGCATCGTTGGCGCCCTTGCGCTTGGCAATATTATGCCACTTGGAATGTCCGGACATAGTAATCGATTCGCTCCTTTTTCTTGTTTGTGTGTTATCCTTTAGGATTTTATCAAATATTTAGGCACTGTGCAAGGGTTCTTTGCAAAAATTATTGCATAACCGGCAAAGAAGCCGCCCATACTAGCCGTGAACCAAGCGAAAAGAGGTGATTTTGATGTCTAAGAACCCGAAGGCTGCCAACCAGAAAACCACCCAGCAGGCCGACCAGAAGAAGACGGATTCGTGCACCAATCAGAACGGCACGACGTCCTCGAACTGCCGCTAAGCCGGCAGGCTGACCACAAAGGGCCCGAACGGTGTGCATCCGTGCAGACCGTCTGGGCCCTTATACTTACTGCGCCTGCTGCCGTGCGATCACGTCGTACAGGGCGTTGATGCGGTCGTAGCGCCCCTTGAGGTACAGCCAGCCGAACAGCGCCTCGAGCGCAGTCGCATAAGCGTACTCGGCCTGCGAGGCCGCCTTGGGTACGCCGTGCACCTTGGTATTGCGCGCCCGGCGGAATACCGCTGTCTCCTCCTCGGTCAGCAGCGGCAGCAGCTCCTTGGCCGCGGCATACTGCGCCGAGGCGCGCACGAGCGCGACCGTATGGCTGTGCAGCCCCCGCGCTGTGGTCAGGCCCTCGGATACCAGGCGCCCCCGGGTCAAAAGCTCATAGACGCAGTCGCCGATGTGGGCCAGCGCGAGCGCAGACAGCTGGCCGATCTCGGCGTCATTCATGGTAACGTGCAGATAGTCTTTCAATCAAATTGCCCTCCTTTGATTCCTTTGTCAATTATACCCGATGCGTCGGGGAAAAGTAAAGGGCTGGGGAAATGAAAGGGGGCCTGCCACATGGCAGGCCCCTCTCGCTTTGCAGATTTCCGTTTTTGATTGGCTTATTCGCCCTTAGGCGCTTCTGCCGCAGCGGCCGGCGCCGCCTGGGCCTCGGCCGCAGCCTTGGCCTTCTCGGCCTGTGCCTTCATCATGGCCTCGAACTTCTCCTTCTCTTCCTTGGTCGGGATGGGTTCGATGGCCCCCTTCGGGCAGGCCTTTGCGCACATCTTGCAGTTCTTGCACTTGTCGTAGTCGATGACCGCGACATTGTCCACCACGTGGATGGCGTCGAACTTACAGGTCTTCTCGCACTTCATGCAGCCGATGCAGGCGTTCGAGCACACCTTCATGGCCTGCGCGCCGCGGTCGTGGTTCATGCAGTTGACGTGAACCTTCTGCGCCTTGGGCACCAGGTCGATGAGGTGCTTCGGGCAGGCCGCGACACACTTGCCGCAGGCAACGCACTTTTCCGGATCGACAAGCGCCTTGCCGTCGACAATGTGGATGGCGTCAAACGCGCATTCCTTGACACAGGAGCCCAGGCCCATGCAGCCGAATGCGCACTCCTTCGGGCCGCCCGCAACGCGCATGGCTGCGGAGCAGTCCTGCAGGCCCTCATACTTGGCCTTGTCAATCGCGTTGCAGCCGCCGTTGCAGTGCACATGCGCAACCTTGGGTGCGGCCGCCTCGGCCTCAACGCCCAGGACCTCAGCGATCTTGGCCGCGCAGGCTGCGCCGCCGACCGGGCAGCCGTTGACCGGCGCCGTGCCCTCGACGATGGCAGCCGCCATCGCGTCACAGCCCGCGTAGCCGCAGCCACCGCAATTTGCGCCCGGCAGGCACTCACGCACGAGCGGCACACGCTCGTCGACCTCGACGGCGAATACCTTCGCCGCGATGCCGAGCAGCAGCGCGAACACGACGCCCATGATGAACAGCACGAGCACCGCGGAAACAATATTCATGATATCCATTTTTACAGATTCCTCCCTCGCTTACTTGAAGACCTGCAGGCCGGAGAAGCCCATAAAGGACATGGCCAGCAGAGCAGCCGAAACCAGCGCAATCGGGAAGCCCTCAAAGCACTTGGGGCACTTCGAAGTCAGGGCCAGGCGCTCACGCACGGACGCGAACAGCACGATGGCCAGCGTATAGCCAATACCGGCCGAAACGCCGAAGACAACCGAGCCGATGAAGGAGTAACCATTATCAATATTGCTGATTGCAGCGCCCAGCACCGCGCAGTTGGTGGTAATGAGCGGGAGGAAGATGCCGAGGGCCGAATAGAGCGCCGGCATGGACTTCTTCATGAACATCTCAACGAACTGCACGAGCGTCGCGATCACCAGGATGAACGCAATGGTCTGCATGTATCCCAGCCCCAAAGGCTCCAGGATGAAATACTGTACCGCCCAGGACGCCGCCGAGGCCAGCGCCATAACGAAGATGACCGCCATACCCATACCGATCGCGGTATCGATCTTCTTGGATACGCCAAAGAACGAACAGCAGCCCAGGAACTGGACCATAATGTAGTTGTTGACCAGGATCGCGGCGATTGCCAGCGACAGCAGGTCGGTCAGACCCATGGAAGCAGGTAAATCAAACATTTACTTGCCCTCCTTTCCGGACATGATCTTCTGGATAGCGGCCAGGATAAAGCCCATGACCAGGAAGCCGCCTGCCGGCAGGATCATCATGGTCGCCGGGTTATCGACGAGGCCGGGGATCTGGATGCCCTTGTCGCCGATGATGCCGGCGGCAATGGTGCCGGCGCCCAGCAGCTCACGGACAATGCCCATGAGCACGAGCGCGAAGGTAAAGCCAAGGCCCATGCCCAGGCCATCCATGGCGGAGGGCAGCACCGCGTTCTTAGAAGCATATGCCTCGGCGCGGCCCAAAATGATACAGTTTACAACGATCAGCGGCAGGAACAGGCCCAGCGACGACGCAAGCGACGGGATATAGGCCTGCAGCAGCAGGTCGATGACCGTAACGAAGGTTGCGATGATCGAGATAAACGCCGCAATACGGATCTTATCCGGGATGAACTTGCGCAGAAGCGAGATCACGACGTTCGAGCAGATCAGAACGACGGTCGCCGCGATGCCCATGCCGATGGCGTTCGACAGCGAGGTCGAGGTCGCAAGCGTCGGGCACAGGCCGATGGTCTGCATGAATACCGGGTTGTCAAGCAGGACACCGGTCTTCAGATGCTCAGTCAGTTTCATAATGTAATTTCGCCCTCCTTTTAACCCAGCGTTGCGACATAGGCCGCCGCGGTGTTGACGCCGTCGGTGACAGCGCGCGAGGTGATGGTCGAGCCGGTGATGGCGTTGATGGTGCCGCCGTCCTTGTTGACCTGCAGCTGGCCGTCAGCAGGCTGGCCGGCAAACTGTGTGATCCACTCGGGGTCGGTCTGCGCCTTAGCGCCGAGGCCCGCGGTCTCACCGTGCGCCGTGACCTTGGCGCCAGCAACCGTACCGTCCGTGCTGATGCCGACGATCAGGGTCATCTCACCGCCAAAGCCCTTGGGGTTAACCTGTACGCAGTAGCCTGCGTCCTGGCCGTCAACGGTCGCCTTGTAGACGCCCGAGATTGCGGCGGCCGTGCGGCCGGCCGGCAGCGTGACGCCTGCGGCGGCCACGTCCTCGGCGCTCAGGGTAATGCCGAGGTCCTCAAACGAGGCGCCCGGGATGATCTCTTCCATCGCGGCATTTCGGGTGTCGATGTCGTTCTGTTCGATCAGCGGCGCAGTGATCTGGTTGACAAAGCCCAACAGCAGCGCGCAGATGAAGGTAATCAGGCCCAGCACCACGATCAGGCGGGCAATGCTCTCGCCCTTGTTTGCTTCACTCATGACTTACTTGGCCTCCTTCTTCTTGTCCAGTTCATAGCCGAACTTGCGCGGATGGGTCTTCTTGTCGATGACCCAGGCGAGCGTGTTCATCAGCAGGATGGAATACGATACGCCCTCCGGCAGACCGCCGAAGTAGCGGATGAATACGGTCAGCAGGCCGCAGCCGATGCCGAAGATGACCTGGCCCTTGGGCGTGACCGGGCTGGTGACGTAGTCGGTCGCCATGAAGATAGCGCCCAGCATCAGGCCGCCGGACAGTACCTGGCTGATCATCCACTCAAAGTGGCCCTGGCCTCCCAGCGGGAACAGGAAGGTCAGCACGGCAACGGTCAGGATGTAAGCGACCGGGATGTTGATGGTGATGACCTTACGCCAGACCAGGTATGCGCCGCCAAGCAGCAGCGCCAGCACTGAGGTCTCGCCGATGACGCCGCCGGTCTGTCCGAGGAACAGGTCGAGGACGTTGGCGTCGGGCAGCGCACCGGTCTTGAGCTGGGCCAGCGGGGTGGCCGTCGACATGGCGTCGGTCACCGTGACATTGCCGAAGAGCGGCAGCTCAACGCCCGGACGGGTCCAGGTGGTCATAAAGGCCGGCCAGGACGCCATCATGAAGGCGCGGCCTGCCAGGGCAGGGTTCATAAAGTTCTTGCCAATGCCGCCGAACAGCATCTTGACAATGATGACCGAGAATGCGCCGCCGATGACGGGCATCCAGATGGGCGCCGAGACCGGGACGTTGAAGGCCAGCAGGATGCCGGTCACGACCGCGGACAGGTCGCCGATCGAGGTCGGCTTGTGCAGCAGCTTGTTGTACAGCCACTCAAAAAATACACAGGAAATTACGGTTGCCACCGTCAGAACCAGCGCACGCGGGCCGAACGTAATGACAGCCACCACCAAAGCGGGCAGCAGCGCCAGGCAGACGTCGGCCATCAGGCTTCTGGTATCGTCGGCCGCCTTGATATGAGGCGAGGAGGTGACAACGACTTTGCTCAGATCATACATCAGTTTTTACCCCCTTACTTCTTTTCGAGATCGGCCTTGGCCTTCTCGGCTTCCGCCTTGGCCTTCTCGGCCGCGCGCTTGGCCTGGATCTTGCTCTTGGTCAGGCGGAACTGCGCCACAAGCGGGATGCGGGCCGGGCAGACATAGGCGCACGAGCCGCACTCGATGCAGTCCATCGCGCCGCACTTGACGCTCTCGTCCAGGTCGCCGGCCTTGCCGTAGATATTCATATAGATGGGCAGCAGATGCATGGGGCATGCCTCGATGCACTTGCCGCAACGGATGCACTGCGGGTCTGCCACACGCTTGTCCTCGTCCTCGCAGAAGGCCAGGAACGCATTCGTGCCCTTGAAAATCGGGATCTCCAGCGAGAACTGCGCAACGCCCATCATCGGGCCGCCCATGAGCAGCTTATTCGGGGCCGCCTTAAAGCCGCCGCAGGCGTCGATGAGCTTTTCGACCGGGGTGCCGATGCGCACTTCCAGGTTTTTGGGCTCCGCAACGGCCGAGCCCGACACCGTGACGATACGGCGCACGACCGGCATGCCGGTCGTAAAGCGGCGGTAAACCGCGCCGGCGGTATCTACATTGAATACCGCACAGCCCGCGTCGGCCGGCAGCTTTCCGGACGGGACTTCCCGGCCGGTGCACGCATAGATGAGCTGCTTTTCTGCGCCCTGCGGGTACTTACACTTGAGCGGATACAGATGCAGGCGCGGGTCGTCCTTGATGAGCTCCTCGATCTTGGAAAACGCGTTCTGCTTGTTCAGCTCGATGCCGATGATGCCGTTCTTGGCGCCGATGATGTCGCACAGCATCTTCAGGCCGCCGACCACTTCTTCCGGGCGCTCGAGCAGCAGGCGATGGTCGCTTGTAATGTAGGGCTCGCACTCGGCCGCATTGATGATGACCGTGTCCGCGACGCCGACAGCGCCCTTGATCTTGACGTGGGTCGGGAAGGTCGCGCCGCCATGGCCGACAATGCCGCCCGTCCAGATGTGGTTGATACGCTCGTCGTTCGTCATGGATGCGAAGTCATACGGATGCACCGACTCATGCAGGCGGTCCTCCCCATCGTTCTCGATGACGATGGACATGACGCGGCTGCCGTTCGGATGCAGCCGAGGCTCAACCGCGATGACCTTACCAGAAACGGTTGCATGCACCGGCGCGCTGACAAAGCCGCCGGCTTCCGCGATCATCTGGCCCATATCGACGATATCGCCCTTCTTGACAATCGGCTTTGCCGGAGCGCCGATGTGCATGGATACCGGCAGGATCACCTGCTCGGGAGCGGGCATCGCCTCGATAGGCTTGGTGTTTGTTGCGGCCTTGAATCCGGGGTCGGAATGTGTGCCCGGATGAATGCCGCCACGAAACGTGTACACCATTTTAAGATTCACCTCTCCAATTATTTTGTGTACTGCCACAGACGTGCGCGCCGGAAATGCCGCCGGCGCGCACGTCCATTTTTTCTGATACGCCGTCCCTTTGGGCTGGGAAACAACGTATTATGCATGATACCTGGAAATATCACAACTTAAATTATACTAAGAATCTACCCAAAGAATCAACTGCTTTCCTCAAAAAACTTCAACAAAATACACTGGAAAAAACAACGAACATTTCATCCCGCTGGAATTTCCCGAAAAAAACCTGAAAAAAAGGTCAAAAAATCCAAAATCTGCCTGTCATTCCCGGACAATCCCGGTGCAAAACAGCAAAAAAAGTTCCGTGCCGAATGGCACGGAAACAGTGGTTTCTCCGGTTATATCCCTATTTTTTGCCGCGTCATGCGCCGGCAAGAGCTTACCGCCGCGCCCGTTTGGTACCTTCAGCCCAGCACAGACAGCTCGGTCTCCTCCAGCGGGTAGCCGTCCTCGACGAACTTCGGGGCGCGCAGTGGGGCGGGGTCCTCCGGCAGATCGCCGGCGATGGTCACGCGCACCGCTTTGCCCTCGGGCGCGCCGGTCAGGGACACGCCGCCGCCGTGGCGCATAGCGATCTCGCACACAGCCGGCAGCCCGAGTCCGGGCGTATGCCCTTCGATGACCGGCGGCAGGCCGCTGACTGTGCCCACCCGTGCGCTCGCCGTGCACAGTGCCTGGAACGCCTCCTCAGATAGCACCGCACCGTCGTCTGCGACCGCAAACCAGACATCCCCCTGGCCCTCTCCCCAACGGACGGTGACCTGGCTCACACCCGGTGCCAGGATCGCGTTGGTCAATAAATGATAAAGCGCCATGCGGATGCCGTCAGGGTCACACACGACCGCAAGATACGGCCCTTCGGTCCCAATCGGCACAGCCGTGCAGCGCGCGGCAAAGCGCACGGCGTCTGCACACAGGCTGCCCAGCTCACACCGCTGCATGGCGCGCGGCGCCGCCGGGCGGCCGTCAAGCAGCTCAATCTGATGCAGCAGACGGCACATGCGCAGCACCGACTTCTGCCGTGCACGCGGCTCGTCCAGTGCCAAAACGGACAGCGCCGCCCGCAGGCGCTGCTCGACAAGCTGGTCGCGCAGCAGGCTGCCCTGCACGCGCTCGGGCTCCAGATACAATAGATGCCCCTCCGGCCCCGGGCAGATGGTCAGCGTCACCACACGCCCGTCGATCACATCGCGCGTGCGCATGATCTCGCCCCGCGCAATGGCAATGCGGATGGTCCGCGCGGCCAATTCGCCCAGCACTTCGTACACCGAGCGCAGCGGCGCCTGCCCCAGCAGGTCCTCTGCCCGGCTGGTCTGCGCCGTGATGCGCCCTGCGTCATCCAGCCGGACAAACGCGCGGTCGGAGGCCTCCAGCGCGTCGAGCATCTGCCAGGCGGACCGGTCCTGTCCGTCCAGAAACTCTCTGATATCCATATAAAGTTTTCCTCCAAGATTTTGTAGCGCAGCGCAATAGACAAAATTCGCCATGTTTTTTGTGCAAATTTTTAATGCGCATTTTATGCACTTTTCTGCGTAATATTTGGGTAAATTGATTACGTTAATACTATTATAACACGTCCGCTGTGTACTTTGCAAAGAATATCCTGGAATTTGGCGGCCAATTTTGACAAATCTTTCACATCTGAGGGATTGCGAAAAGCCACACAAATGTTGTATAATAAGTTCGGCAATGTTGAATACTTGGATTGTTAATAGGAGGAATATTGCAATGGCTATTAAAGTAGGTATCAACGGTTTTGGCCGCATCGGCCGCATGGTCTTCCGCGCTGGTCTGAAGAACCCGAACATCGAGTTCGTTGCGGTAAACGATCCGTTCATGACCCCGGACTACATGGCATACATGCTCAAGTATGACACCATGCATGGTCGTTACGACGGCACCATCGAGTACACCGACGACGCTATCATCGTTGACGGCAAGAAGGTTCAGTTCTTCGCTGAGATGGACCCCAAGAACATTCCGTGGGGCAAGGTTGGCGCTGACTACGTTGTTGAGTCCACCGGCGTTTTCCTGACCAAGGAGAAGGCTCAGGCTCACATCGACGGCGGTGCTAAGAAGGTCATCATGTCTGCTCCTTCCAAGGACGACACCCCGATGTTCGTTATGGGTGTTAACCAGGACGCTTACACCAAGGACATGACCTTCGTTTCTAACGCTTCCTGCACCACCAACTGCCTGGCTCCGATCGCCAAGGTTCTGGACGAGGCATTCGGCATCACCGAGGGCCTGATGACCACCGTTCACTCTGCTACCGGCACCCAGAAGGTTGTTGACGGCCCGTCCAAGAAGGACTGGCGCGGCGGCCGTGCGGCTTGCGGCAACATCATCCCGTCTTCTACCGGCGCTGCAAAGGCTGTCGGCAAGGTTTACCCGAAGCTCAATGGTAAGCTGACCGGTATGTCCATGCGCGTTCCGACCCTGGACGTATCTGTTGTTGACCTGACCTGCAACCTGGCAAAGCCCGCAAAGTACGAGGACATCTGCGCTGCGATGAAGGCTGCTTCCGAGAAGCCGCTGTCTGAGGGCGGCCTGCAGGGCATCCTGGGCTACACCGACGAGGACGTCGTTTCTTCCGACTTCCTGGGCGATCCCCGCACCTCGATCTTCGACGCCAAGGCTGGCATCCAGCTGACCGACACCTTTGTCAAGGTTGTTTCCTGGTACGACAACGAGTGGGGCTACTCCAACAAGCTGCTGATGCTCATCGAGCACATGGCTGAGGTTGACGCGAAGTAAGTTCCTCTGAACAATTCCAATGCAATACCGAAAGGCGCTCCCACGCGGGGCGCCTTTTTGTGCGTTTACATCCACCATCCCGGAGGTTTTCCCCTATGCTTCTTTCCACGCTGCGTGCCTTTGCGCGCAGGGAACCCGTTCTTCTGATCTCCCTTGTCTGCGCAGTGATCTCCATGTTCTTTTGCCCGCCTTCGGCGGCCTACCTCGGATACATCGATACCCGGGTGCTGATTCTGCTGTTCTGCTTGATGGCAGTTGTCGCCGGCATGCAGAAGTATGGCGTCTTCGATCTTTTGGCACAAAAACTGCTGTCCGGCCGGCACGCACTGCGCACCATCGTACTGTTCTTAACGCTGCTCCCCTTTTTTGCCTCCATGCTCATCACAAACGACGTGGCGCTTATCACCTTTGTCCCGTTTGCCATTTTGGTGCTGGGCCTGGTCGGGCAGCAGGCTCTGCTCCTCCCAGTGATCGTCCTGCAAACGGTGTCCGCTAACCTCGGCAGCATCGCAACACCGGTAGGCAACCCGCAAAACCTGTTTCTCTATGCAAGTTACGACCTGTCCGCAGGGCAGTTCTTCGGCACCGTCCTGCCCTTTGCCTTGGCCAGCCTGGTCGGCATCATTGCGCTCGCACTGTGCCGTAAAAGCTGCACGCTGCACGTATGCTTTGCCGAGCCCAAATATATCACCGACGGCCGCCGGGTCATGCTGTGCACGGCCCTATTCATTTTATGCCTGCTGACCGTTTTTCATGTCCTGCCCGACGTGGCGCTGCTCGTGCTCACCTGTGCTGCGCTCGTCCTGTTTGACCGGGATATCTTTCGCCGCATCGATTACGGCCTGCTGCTGACCTTTGTGTGTTTTTTCCTGTTTGCGGGCAATATCGGCTCCCTTCCCAATGTGCGCTCCTGTTTGCAGCAGATCGTCGGCAGTTCCCCGCTCCTGGCCTCGCTTGCGGCCAGCCAAATTATCAGCAACGTCCCGGCCGCGGTCCTGCTGCACGGGTTTACCGAAAACTGGCAGGCGCTGCTCCTGGGCGTAGATATCGGCGGCTTGGGTACGCCTATCGCGTCGCTTGCCAGCCTCATCTCCTTCCGTTTTTATACCCATACTCCAGAGGCCAAAACCGGCCGCTACCTGGCTTGGTTCACCCTTGTGAACGTCTGCGGATTGGTTTTCCTGCTGGCGCTGGCTGCCCTGCTGAGCTACCTCTAAGACAACGCAAAAACGCTCCCAAACGGGAGCGTTTTTGTCTTATTATCTATATTATACAAATTTTATATATAATACTAGTTGAATATTATATTGAAATCTAAATTGCTTATTCTATACTAAATATAAACAGGAGGTGTTAATAATGAAATCTACCCGCAAAATTTTATCACTCATGCTCTCTTTAGCTCTTGTATGTGTCACTCCTATACATGGGTTTGCCACATCCATTCCCCCATCAGAATCTCAGGCAGAGATTGTCGAACGACTCCGTGAACATGTCATTAAATATCACAGTGATTTAGCGCCTGAAGAGCAAGAAGATTTGGTTTTAGAACTTTATGAAGAAAAATATGTAGTGCCTGCACAAAGGAAAACGCCACTTCCCCCAGATGATACCTCTGAAAATGAAGCTTATGACCGAATGATGGCGGAAGAAACCTATATTGTTGATCTCATCAATTCCATGAGTGACCACAAAACCACCTTAGAAGACTGGAAATATAATTTGTCCTTTCTTCAGGAACACTACGATGAAATCATGGCACTACCTGATGTAAACACTTGGTTTGTGGATGATTATATCGCTGGTTATGTTGTTGTTCTAAAAAATGAAGGGCGCCCCGATGAGCAAATCAATCATTCTTCCACCAAGTCATCCTATAATGCTTCTGATGCCAAAGATTACGCACTTAATATTATAAAAACTACAACTCTGATTACCCGGATTGGACAAGCGAAGGCGGTGATTGCGCAAATTTTGTATCTCAATGTCTCCATGCTGGAGGGAAGCCTATGAGAGGAACCCCTGGATCATCTTCCGAAGCAGAGGATTGGTCCAACTGGTTCTCCTCTGGCACCACCCGCAATGTTAAAAAGGTATCCTCTACCTGGCGCGGAGCAGCAGCTTTCCGCGGATACTAGGAGGATCACGCAACCGCTTCTAAAAAATTTTCTTCTGTCGGAGACGCCTCGTTTGATTTTGGGTATATCGGAGATGCAGTTTCTATTTTAAATTCCAATGGTAGAGCCTATCATACATTGCTCATTATTGATTACGATGGGAAGGATTTTATTCTTGCCGCACATACCGGAAATACGATTTCAAAACGATTAAGTTCCTATGATTCCGATTTCGTTATTTATCATTTGCGTTAATAAAAAGAGACGCCGAACGGCGTCTCTTTTTGTTTTTCTGTTTATTCTGCGGTGGTGAACGCAGCCGAACCGTCTGCAAGCGACAGGTCTGCGCCCACCAGGTCCGCCAGCGCCTGGGCCGGCATCCAGGTCGTGCCCTCCTCAATGACGGCGGGCGCGCCATAGCTCAGAACCTCGTCCTGTGCGACATGATACGTATCCGAACCGATGTCCATGACCATCTGGTTCTTGCCGTCCTGCAGGGTGACCTTCTCGCCCTCTGCAGTGTTCGCATAGGTGGCCGTCAGGCCCAGTTCCTTAGCGACCGCGCTGGCCGGCACCATCAGCGTGCCGTTTTCCATGCGGGCGGTGACGCCGGCAAGCTGCTCGCCGTCCACCGTAATGGCCAGGCCTTCCATCTCCTTGGCAGGAACGACGACGACATGGTCGGTCACGGCCTGCGCCGGATAGGACTCTGCCACCGCGCCATACCAGGCAAACAGACGGGTGCCAATGCGCAGGTCGTCCGCACCCATGATCTGACGGCCGTTGTAGTCGCCGTACTGGGCGTCCTTCGTGATGGTCAGATGTAGGCTGCCCCGGTCGGTCGTGACTGTCACGCTGCCGTCCTCGTTGGCCTGCACTTCCTCGACCGTGTGCAGCATGGCGCTGCCCGCGTCCGCCGCGACATTGACCACGACCGCCTCCGCATAGCTCTGCGGCGGCAGGCTCATCGTCATAATCGGGCTGTGGAATACGTAAACGCCTTGTCCAACGGTGAGCTGGTCCTCCATCGTGCGGCTGCCTGTGCCGTTGTCAAACAGCAGCGTCGCCTCGTCCAGATGGAACACATACGCGCCCTGGCTGTCCGACTGCATAACGAGGCTTGTCACCGCGCCGGTCTGCTCATCCCGGACGATCTCCTCAATGGTGCCGTAATACAGGTTGCGCTCGGCGAGGACCTCGGGGGCCTGCTGTGCGGTGACGCTGTCGCTGACCGCCGAATCGGCGGCTGCCGTCGTGTCTGCCGCCGGCAGGTTTGCGGCGAAAGCCGCACCCGTGAACAGGACCGCGCCGCCCAGGATGGCAGCAGCCGTTCTCTTTAAGTACATCATATCTTTTCTCCTTTCGCATACCGCCCCATACAGGCGGCTTCAGCGGGGTTGTTTTTTGGTTTCTGTCTCATTAGACGGCCCCGCCCGCAAAAGGTTCCCGCCTGGCCCCAAAAATTTTTTTGTCAGCGGCCGGTCAGCCCAGGAAAAGCTGCACCCAGCCCTGGCCGGCGTGCGCCACACCGATGCGCGAAAAATCTTCATTCAAGATGTTCGCGCGGTGGCCGGGCGAGTTCATCCAGCCATCCATGACCGAATCGGCATCCCCATAGCCCATGGCAATGTTCTCCCCGGCTGTATGGTAGCCGCCTACGTCCACCTCATCCAGCACGGTAAAGCAGCTCTCGCCGTTCGGCCGGGTGTGATCAAAGACCTGCGCAAGCTCCTCGGCACGTACCTGGGCCGCCTCGCACAGCGCGTCGTCCAGCGCCAGCGGGTCCAGGCCCGCGGCCTCGCGTGCGGCATTGACCAGCGTCCAGACAGCCTCGGCATCGCTTGCCGCAGCCGGCTGCTCGGGCGCGTCGGACGCCGTCTCCGAATCGATCTGCACGCTGCGGCTCGCCTCGTCAAACCCTACCTGGAAATGCAGCGCCGTTCCCAGGTCGCGCAGTTTAAAATAGTGATATCCACCGATCTCATAGGCTTCCAGCTGCACCGGCTGCCCGTCCACCGTGACCTGCACCGGCGAGCGGTCGGCCTCGGCTGCCTCGGGCACCAGCCCGGCTGTCAGCTCGCCGCCCACCAGCACATAATCGGCTCCTGTTGTCAGCGCGATGGTGCGTGTGGCCGCATCGTAGGAGACGGCAAACCGGCTGTCGGTCTGCGCCAATGCGGCGGCGATATCCCTCAGCTTAAAATAGTTATAGTCCGCAATCTGATAGGCGTCAAACGCCACATCCTGCCCATCCACAAGCACGGGCATACTGCTGCGGGCGGCCGGGATTCCGGCTGCCATCGCACTGACGGTCAGCAATGCGGCGCAGGCCGCCGCAGTCAACAAGGTCTTTCCTCTCATATAGATCGCATCCTCCTTTATCTTGCGTGCAAGCGCTTCCTGCCTTTATTATACTATACTACCGGCAAAGCGCAACCAGAAACCCACCCATGCACGAAAAATGGGGTCCGGGCCAGTGGCCCGGACCCCATACGGGACCCAATCGCTGTCCGGCAGGCTCAGGCGTCCAGATCGACCATCACGTCGTCCACCGTGACCGAACCGGCCTCAATCATGCCGTTTTCCGCCATCCAATCGATGTCATTCTGCCAGACCTCGGCCGCCTGGCTGAGGAAGGGCGCGTCGTCGTGCTCCATCGCGGGCAGCAACACCTGCATGGACTGTTCCTCGACCGACCGCGTCAGCGGGAAGTTCTCCGCGTTCTGGCGGCTCAGGAGCAGGTCCAGCGAGCCCTCCGGATCATTTTTCATGTCTGCAAAGCCCTTCTCGCAGGCGCGCAGGAAGCCCTGCAGCATCTCCGGATCGCTCTCAATGGTCTCGTCGTTCGACACGAAGACCAGCTCATAGTCGGCCGGCACGCCGTAATCCGACATGTGGAAGTAGTTGACCGCAAAGCCCTCCTCCTCGAGCTGCGGGACCTCGTGGTTGAGCATGCAGCCCAGCGTCGCGTTGACCCGGCCGGTGGTCATGGAGCTCATAAGGTCCATGCCGACATTGGTCATGGTGACGCTGTCCGGATCGACGCCCACATACTCCATCATGGTCTTGGCCAGGGCCTCGGTCAGGGGCGCGCCACCGTAGCCGATGTTCTTGCCGGCAAAGTCAGCCGGGCTCGTGATGTTCTGGTCGGCAAGCGACACCACGACGCTGAGCTGCTCCTGGCAGACCGCGCCGATCGACTTGACCGGAACATCCTGGTTGGCGCGCGCCTCAATGACGTACATCGGGTAGTAGATCCCGATCTGCGACTGCCCCGCCGCCACAAGCGACAGCGCATCGTTCTCGTTGGACGGGAACTGCAGCTGCACATCCAGCCCCTCGTCGGCAAAGTATCCATTTTCGATGGCGTTATAGAGGAAGGCGTGGATGGCGTTCGGATACCAGTCCAGCACGACATTCACCGTCGTCAGTGCGCCGTCATCTGCTGCGTTGGCGTCCGTGGCGCTGTCCTGTTCCTGTGCGCCGCAGCCCGTCAGGGCCAGCAAGCCGGCTGCAAGCCCGGCTGCGAGGATTCGTCTGAAATTCATAAGTGTTTCCTTTCCTGTTCAAAAATATCGGGGATCACTGCTCGCCGCGCCAGCGGATCACCTTTTTCTCGATGAACCCTAAAATTGCGACGAGCAGGATGGCGACGGCCGACAGCAAGACAATCGGTGCAAATACGCCCGCGCCGTCGAGCTGGGTAATCATACGGCGGCTGAAATAGCCGAGGCCGGCCTGGGCGCCCAGCCATTCGCCGATGGCCGCGCCCACGATGGACATGGGGACTGCCATCTTGAGCGCCGAAAAAAAGTACGGCAGCACCGACGGCAGCTTGAGCTTGAGGAAAATCTGTGTCCGGCTTGCGCCGTAGGTCTGGAGCAGCTCGATCATCTCAATGCGCACGGCGCGCAGGCCATCGTAGACCGTAATGGTGATGGGGAAAAAGGTGATGAGCACGGTCACCAGCACCTTGCTCCAGATGCTGTAGCCAAACCACAGGACAAACAGCGGCGCAAGCGCGGTTGTCGGAATGGTCTGGGACGTGATGACAATGGGATAGACCGCGCGGGACACGGCAGGGCTTGCGTCCATGAGGATGGCCAGCCCCAGGCCAAACACGATCGAGATGCCGAGGCCGATGGCCGTGACCTGCATGGTCGCTGGCAGGTGCGCGGTAAAGAGCGGCACGCGCAGCTCCCATAACTTTTGCAGGATCTGCGTCGGCGAGGGCAGGATATAGGCCGCATCCATGTGCATTGCCCCCATCTGCCACAGAATGAGCAGGGCAAACACTAAGATAAGCGCGGGCAACTGGGTTTTACAGGTCTTTTTCATGCTGTCCCTCGCTTTCTGAGCAGATCAATGAGCATCTCGCGCAGCGCAATCATGTCCGGCTGGCTCAGGCAGGCGCGCGTGCGCGGATATCCCGCGGGCACCTGGATTGAGGTCAGGCGGCGGATGGGCGTCTCCTCTACCACAAGCACCCGGCCGGACAGGAAAATAGCCTCCTCCACATCATGCGTGATAAAGAGGATGGTCTTGCGGTCGGCCTCCCACTGGCCCAAAAGCCACTCCTGCATGGAGATGCGGGTCAGGAAATCGAGTGCTGAGAACGGCTCATCGAGCAGCAGCAGCTCAGAGTCGGTCAGCACCGTGCGCGCGAAAGCCGCGCGCTGCCGCATACCGCCCGAAAGCTCAGCGGGAGACTTGCCCTTGGCGTCCGCAAGACCCACCTGTCTGAGCGCGGCGTCCACCCGCTCCTCCATCTCCGCTTTGCTCATCCCGCCGCGAATCTCCAGCGGCAGGCGCAGGTTTTCGCCCACCGTGCGCCAGGGGAAAAGCAGGTCCTTCTGCGGCATGTAGCCGCAGTATCGCTTTTGGCTGTGGATATCCTTACCGCCGACCAGGATCTCGCCTGATTTGAGTGGCAGGAGCTGGTTTGTCAGGCGGAAGATCGTGGACTTGCCGCAGCCCGATGCGCCGATGATTGAGACGAACTCCCCCGGTGCGATGTGGAAGGATAGATCGTCAATGATGTTAAAGTCTTCGACCTCATACTGGAAGGTCACATGGCGAAATTCCAGCATGTCACGCTTCCATCTTCCAGGACATATCCCAGAATCCCTTTTCATAGCGTGCGCAGGTGTAGAAGATCTCGATGAGTTTTTGTATCTGCGCTTCGGAGTAACCTGCGGTCAGGCGGTCTACCATGTCGCACAGGACGACGTTCTCCTGGGCATAGTGGTCGGAGGCATAGCTCTCGACCCACGGGCCATAAAAGGCGTCCTTGTCGGCGTCCGGCCTGCGGCGCAGCATCTCGCGCGCAATGTGCTCATAGCTGACCGCACAGGCCAGGATGGCGGTCAGGGCCTCGGCTGGCCCGCCCGCATGGGCGGCGGCCAACATGTAGGCCGTATAGGACCGGTTCGCCAGAGCGGGCGGGGTGCGGCGCAGCTCCTCCTTTGTAATGCCGAACTCGCCCATATAGCCCTCATGTACATTCATCTCACAGTCCATGATCTGCGAGATGTACTGCGAAAAGACATGCATGACGTCGGGGTCGTCAGTCTTGGTCAAGCCAATGGCAAAGACCTTGGCATAGTCCAGCAAATATAGATAGTCCTGAATGGTGTAAAAACGGAACTTTTCCCGGTCCAGGTCGCCGTTCTGGATGCCCAGGACAAAGGGATGGTCATAGTAGCTCTGCCAAAGCGCGGTGGTGGCTGCGAGCAGCCGCTCGGTCGTTTTCATCAGGGGTCGTCCTCCTTATCTGATCTGTTCGGCCTTGGCGCGCAGGTCGCGCGCGGCCTGTTCGGGGTCTGTCTGGGCAAAGATGGCCGAAACCACCGCAGCGCCCTGCACACCGCAGCCTGCAAGCTCCAAAATGTTGCCAGCGCCGATGCCGCCGATGGCCACGACCGGGATCTGGACCGCCCCGGTGATCTCGCGCAGCTTTTCGGGCGAGAGATGGCGGGCGTCGTGCTTGGTTGTGGTGCCGAAAACCGCCCCCACGCCCAGATAGTCGGCGCCGAGCGCCTGGGCGCGCTGCGCTGATTCGACCGTGTTGGCCGACAGTCCCAGGATCAGGTCGCCCGCAAGCGCGCGGACATTGTCCCCCGGCACATCGCTCTGCCCAAGGTGCACGCCGTCCGCGCCCGCCGCGCGGGCCAGCTCGATAGAGTCGTTCATGATGAACGGCACGCCGTACTTGTGGCAAACCGGCAGGATCTCGCGGGCAGACGCTAGGATCTCATCGGGCGTCTTGTCCTTTTCGCGCAGCTGCACCATGGTCGCACCGCCCCGGATGGCCTGTTCGACCACCTCGGCCAGCGTGCGGCCGTTCAGCCAAGTGCGGTCGGTCACCGCATACAGTGTCAGCATTTCTCTCTGGAATTTCATGCAAAGCTCCTTTTTAGTGCAGGCCGGCGCGCAGGGTGCGCAGGATATGGGTGCGCTCCAGTGCGCACAGGACGAGGACGGCAACAATCGAGCCGGCCACCGTGTTGATCATAAACGAGGGCACGAAGGCGAACAGGGCCGAAGTCTTGCCCATGAGCAGGACAGCGACTGGATAGGACAGCATAGCGCCCAGGATGCCCGTGCCGACCACTTCGCCCACAAAGGCCGCAGGCAGGCGCTGGATCTTCTGATACAGCAGGCCCGCCAGCAGCGCGCCCACCATCGAGCCCGGAAAGGCGAGCAGGCTGCCCGTGCCGATCAGGTTGCGGATGAGCGAGGCGACAAAGGCCGAGCCCAGGCCGTACCATGGGCCGAGCAGCACGCCCGCGATGACATTGACCATGTGCTGCACAGGCGAGCACTTGGCCGCACCAATCGGGATGGAAAACATGCCGCCAACCACCGCGACTGCGGTCAGCAAACCGGCCAGGGCCAGTTTCCGTGTACGATTGGACTGATTCATACTTTATTCCTCCTCTGAAAAGAACGCATGGAAGTGATTGAGCGGGCCGCACCCCTTGCCGATAGCAAGCGAATGGCGGATGCCCTCGGTGACGTAATCCTTGGCGCGGCGGACGGCCTCGGGTGTGTCATAACCCAGCGCGAGATTGGACGCGATGGCCGAGGAGAGCGTGCAGCCGGTGCCGTGGGTGTTTTTGGTATCGATGCGCGCGGTCTCAAAATGGTGGAAGGTCTCACCGTCAAAGAGCACGTCAAGCGCATTCCCGATGGCATGGCCACCCTTGACTAACACGTTTTTGCATCCCATCGCATAGATCTTACGCGCAGCCTGCTCCATGTCCGCGACCGTATGGATCTCCATGCCGGCAATGTGCTCGGCTTCAGGGATGTTGGGGGTCAGCACGGTGGCCAGCGGCAGGATGCACTCGATCAGCGTGCCGACCGCGTCCGGATTCATCAGCGGTGCGCCGTTTTTGGCGTACATGACCGGGTCAATGACCACATGACGGGGCTGGTACTGGCGCAGTTTGCGCGCGACCGCCTGCATGCAGGCCGGCGTGGACAGCATGCCGACCTTGACCGCATCCGGGAAAATATCCTCGAATACTGCGTCCATCTGGTCCTCGATAACCTTGGGCGATACGTCCTCAATGGAGATCACGCGGGCGGTGTTTTCGGCCACGACCGAGACGATGACGCTCATGGCGAACACCCCATGGGCCGACATGGTCTTGAGGTCGGCCTGCACACCGGCGCCGCCCGAGCAGTCCGAGCCTGCAATCGTCAATACTTTTTTCATATGGTTTCCTCCCTTACATCGATGCCGTTCGGGCAAATAAAAAGGGACGCCCCGGCAAGGGGCATCCCTTTGGTATTCCGTTTGATTCCCTGCGGTCTTCCGCACGGAACGCGCGTCAAACCGCTGCTGCATCCCTACGTTGGCATTATCCAAATCAGGTAAGGTCGAAGGCGCACAGCCTCCCTCTCAGCTTTTCTGAAAGCTCCCTTGCGTGTTTTATTGTAACATATTTTGCCGCAGTCTGTCAACACCAAACGCCGTCAATATCCGGTCTCCCCTGCAAGCAGCTCATCGTGATCGACCCACTGCTGCACATCGATGATGTCGTATGTATCCATATCGCGGCGAATGACCACCTTTTCGATGCCGGCGTTTATGATCATGCGCTTGCACATGGTGCAAGAGTTCGCGTCCGGGATGAGCTCGCCCGTGGCGGCCTCGCGGCCGACCAGGTAGAGCGTCGCACCCAGCATCTGTTCGCGCGAGGCATGGATGATGGCGTTGGCCTCGGCGTGTACCGAGCGGCAGAACTCGTAGCGCTCGCCGCGCGGGATGCCCAGCTTCTGCCGGATGCAGGTGCCAAGGTCAATGCAGTTGGCGCGGCCGCGCGGCGCGCCGACATAGCCGGTCGATACGATAACGTCATTTTTGACAATGACCGCGCCGTAGTTGCGGCGCAGGCAGGTGCCGCGCTCGCGGGCCACGTCGGCCATGTCCAGGTAGTAGTTGTGTTTGTCGCGTCGCTTCATCTCAAGTCTCCTCTTCCGGGCACAGCCTGCCCTCTCTCATTAAAATCCGCCGCTCGGCGCGCTGCGCCGCTCCGCGGTCGTGGGTGATCCATAAGATCGTGCGGCCGGACGCGTGCAGGCGGTCAAACAGATCCAAGATCTCGCGGGCTGATTTTGGGTCCAGGTTGCCGGTCGGCTCGTCGGCCAGCAAGAGGTCGGGATCGGTCACAAGCGCCCGCGCGATGGCCACGCGCTGCTGCTGGCCGCCCGAAAGCATCTCGGGCGTGTGGCGCAGGCGCGCGCCCAGCCCGACCATGCACAGCATGTCGGCCGCCCGGTCGATGCGCTCGCCGCGCGGGACCCCGCGAAATGCCAGCGGCAGGGCGGCGTTCTCCAGCGCATCCATGCCGGGGACCAGGCTAAAGCTCTGAAAGACAAAGCCGATGTGTTTCCGGCTGAGCGCCGCCCGGCCGCGCGCGGACATGCCGGTGGTCTGCTGGCCGCACAGCGCATAAGTGCCGCCTGTTGGGCGGTCGAGCAGGCCGATCAGGTGCATCAGGGTGGACTTGCCCGAACCGGACGCGCCCAGGATGGCCGTATAGGTCCCGCGGGCAATGTCCAAATTCACGCCGTCGACCGCGCGCACACGCCCCCTCTCATATATTTTACAGATATTCCGCATGTGAATCAAGAAAAAATCCCTCCCTATCTGCCTTAGCATGACACGGGAGGGAATTTTTTATGCTTTTTCTGAGATCAGCCGGCTCTTGCCCTTCCAGACACCGGCACGCACGAACAGCAGGGAGGCCGCCGTGCCGATCATCCAGCCGACCGGCCAGCTCATCCAGATCCCAATGACACCCCACATGCTGGAAAAGATAAACGCCAGCACGACGCGCAGGATCAGGTCGGAAAACGTCGAGATCATGAACGGCACCATCGCGCCTGCGCCGCGCAGCACGCCGTCCGCGCTGAGCTTGAGCGAGATGAGCGCATAAAACGGCGTGACCACCTGCAAGAACAGCGCGCCGGCAGCGATCACGCCGGCCTCGCTCCCGCTGACGAACAGGCGCATCACGAGCGAGCCGCCCAGCGCAAACACCAGGGAGAACGGGATGGCCACAGCCACCGAGATCTTCATCCCCGCCTTGAGGCCCTCCATGACACGGTCATTGCGCCCCGCGCCGATATTCTGCGCCGCGAAGCTGGAAATGGCGCTGCCCATAGCCGTCAAGCCCACAATAACAAAATTGTTGAGCTTCATGGCCGCCGAATATCCGCCGACCACCTCCCAGCTATAGCCATTGACCAGCCACTGAATGAACAGGTTGCCGACCGAGATAAAGCTCTGCTGTAGGATGCTGGGCACGGCCAGATAGGAAACGCGCAGCAGCATATTGCCCGAAAACTTGCGGAAGCCCTCGCCGACAAAGCCGCGCAGGCGGAAAATAAGCGTGCCGAACGCCAGCAGCGCCGCAACGCCCTGCGCGATGAAGGTCGCCCAGGCGACGCCCGCAACGCCCAGGTCCACAAAGGTGACAAGCACATAGTCCAAAATAACATTGCCGACCGAGGAGCCAATCAGGAAATAGAGCGGTGTCTTGCTGTCGCCCAGGGCATTGAAGATGCCTGTGCAGATATTATAGAGGAACAGGAAAATCAGGCCATAGAAATAAATCCGCAGGTATTCGTCTGCGTCGGCAAAGATATAGTCCTCGGTACCGAGCGCCTGCAAGATATCGGTACAGAACATCAGGCCGCCAGCTGTCAAGATTGCCGCGATGACCAAGCTTGCCAGGATGGAGGTGGACGCTGCAGTCTTCATGCGGTCGTATTCGCGCGCGCCGAACAGCTGGGAGACGGCCACCGAACAGCCCAGGTTCAGCCCGGTCGCAACCGCCATGAACAGCATCGTGACCGGGTACGACACGCCGATCGCCGCGAGCGCCGCGCCGCCGACGCACTGCCCTGCAATCATACTGTCTGCGATCTGATACATCTGCTGAAATGCCACGCTGCACAGGACTGGCAGCGCAAAACGCCACAAGATTTTACCGGGCTTTCCCTCGGTCATGTTGGTAATCATCCGTGACGTGCCCCCTTTCCTCCCCGGTTCCGGGGATCTCATGAAATATTGTCCGGCTCTCATTATACGTCCGCGCGCGGCCCCCCTGCAAGGTCTGTGCGGCACCTGCCGCGCATTTTCGGCAGATGGCACAGTTTTTCGCGCAAAAAACAGGGCTTGACAGGCACATTTTTCTGTCTTACAGTGTTAGATGAACAGGAGGTTTTGATTTCTATGCATCTTTTATTTGTGGACGGCTGTATCCGCGGCGCACAGTCACGCACGCGCGTGCTGGCGCAAGCGTTCCTGGATACCCTGACCGTCCTGCGGCCGGACTGCACGGTCGAGACCGCCGACCTCAACGCCCTGCGCCTTGTCCCGCTCTACGGCGACACGCTGGCCGCGCGCGACGCGGCAGTCTCACAGCAGGACTGGTCCAATCCGTGGTTTGCCGAGGCGGTACGTTTTCAGAAAGCCGACCGCATTGTGATCGCCGCCCCCTTCTGGGAGGGCACCTTCCCGGCCGCCCTGCACACCTATATCGAGCACATCTGTGCCGCCGGACTAACCTTCCGCTACGGCGAACACGGCGAGCAGATCGGCCTGTGCCAGGCGTCGCGCGCGGCCTTTTTCGGCACCAAGGGCGGCATCTACTCCCAGGGTCCTGCCCGCGAGGACGACTTCGCCGCCCGTTTCCTGCGCACCAACCTGCGCATGCTCGGCATCCCGCAGCTCGATGTCATCGAGGCCGAAGGGCTGGACATCGACGGCAACGATGTCGCCGCCATTCTGGAGGAAGCCGCGGCGCGTGCACGGGCGCTGGCCGCAGACTGGGCTTCGCAGCACTGATCCCCGATCTTTTCAGGCACAAAAAAGGTTCCGGCCGCAGCCGGAACCTTTTTTGTGTATGCACAGATCGCGCGATTCTTACCGCGTCTGTCCCCGCTGTGCCTTTTTGGCATAGTGGGTCATGACCGATGCGAAGATGACCAGCAGCACCGCGCCGGTCGCAAGGCCAAGCCATCCGTTCCCGGTCACGCCCGAGACCAGATAGCCCGCCAGGCACATGCCGGCAATGGGCAGCGCATATGGGATCTGGGTCGAGACATGGTCCATGTGGTTGCACTGTGCACCGGCCGAGGCCAGGATTGTGGTGTCCGAGATGGGCGAGATGTGGTCGCCGCAGACCGCACCGGCCAGGCAGGCCGCAACCGTAATGGTCAGCATCTGGTTTGCGCCGAAAATGCTGACTGCAATCGGGATCAGGATACCAAAGGTGCCCCAGGACGTACCGGTCGCAAAGGACAGGCCCAGGGCGATGAGGAAGAAGATGGCCGGCATGAGCAAGCCGATCGCCGACTCCGGATTGACAAAGCCTGCGACAAAGCCGCGCAGGTCCATATAGTTCTCCGAGCAGATGCCGGACAGCGTCCAGGCCAGGGTCAGGATGAAGATCGCGGGAACCATGGCCTTAAAGCCCTCGGTGAAGGACTCGCAGAACTGCTGGAAGGTCAGGATACCGCGCGGGATGTACATGAGGAAAGTGAAGATGAGCGCCGCAAACGAGCCCAGGACCAGCGCGTCCGAGGACGAGCAGTTTGCAAAAGCGTCCGAGATCGCCTTGAGCGACAGTTCATGGATGCCGCCGCCCGAGTAGATCATGGCCGCCAGGCAGGCCGCGATCAGGAACAGGATGGGGATGACCAGGTCCTTGACCGAGCCCGAGCCGCAGATGACTGTGGCCTCCTCGCCGGTCGAGTCGATCTTGCCGCTGTCGAGCACCCGCTTGTTGTACTTTCCCATGGCCAGGAAGTCCACATCCGCGATCATGATCCACAGGATGAACGCCAGGGTCAGCAAGGCATACAGGTTAAATGGGATGGTGTTCAAAAACAGGGTGAAGCCATTGATGCCCGCGTCCTCGGGCAGGGACGAGGTGACCGCCGCCGCCCAGCTCGAGATGGGCGCGATGATGCAGACCGGGGCGGCCGTCGCGTCGATGATATAGGCAAGCTTGGCGCGGGTGACCCGGTACTTGTCGGTCACCGGGCGCATGACCGTGCCGACCGTCAGGCAGTTAAAGTAATCATCCACAAAGATGAAGATACCCAGGAAAGACGTGGCCAAAAGCGCGCCGCGCCGGCTCTTAATGGCGTGGGACGCCCACTCGCCATAGGCGCGTGACGCGCCCGACTTGGTCACAAGGGATACCAGGATGCCCAGCATGACCAGGAAAATCAGGATGCCGATGTTGTCTCCGATCTCGCTGCCCATGATGGAAAAGGTCGTCTCCGCCGCGTGCAGCGGGTTTCCGCCGCAGTAGAGCATCGCGCCCGCTAGGATACCGACCAGAAGCGAGGAATAGACCTCCTTGGTCAGCAGCGCCAGCGCGATCGCGATCACGGGAGGCAGCACCGCAAAGATGGTTGCGCTCATGTGTGATTTCTCCTTACTTTTTTGGATTTTTGATACCAGTTTCTAGCTATTTAATCATTATACATGGTGCGACCATATTTTACAAGTTTTTTCCCTATATGCGCTGTATTTACCATTTTTCCAGTTTTTTATCTCGTTGTCTTGCGATTTATATGCAGCTGTGCAGCTTCCTACTTTATGCAGTTTGATCGGTTATCTCTTTGATAGGAACGTGACTCCTAGATATAATGTATAAATTTCTTCTAAATATATGGTGAATTTAGATATATTTTTTTCTGAAATTTATGTTACTATAATATAAACAATCGATTGTTGTTTTGCCTAACCGATCCTGTATTGTGAAAGGAGAAGATGATTTATGAAACAGCTTCGCCGTATCCTTGCACTTTGCGCAATTTTAGCACTTAGCCTGTCAACGGCACTTGCGTACAATGATTCTCAGCCAACTCCTTCCACACCAGCAGAGATTGAGATTGCTCCACGTGCTGTACTGTTAACTTGGGATGTGGATACGGGCACTTCGGGCCAGCAGGAAACCCCGTCTTTTCGCATGAACCCCGGCGATGGAGAATATCTGCGCTGGTACTTTGAAAATGATTCATGGTCCTCCCCGGCCCATGTCTACCTGTATGATGTGAACAAGGGGCAGATCGTGTCCGCCATGTCGCCCAAAGTCGATCCGGGAGAAGAACGAACGGAAGTCTACTATGTTGGTTCTGACAGTGAACTTTGTGAGTTCACCATCATTGTGGAAAGTATGGATGGTGCTTCTGTAAGCGGCTTGCTTCGTGCGAAGCAAATTCACTCGAGCCGCCTTGCGGATTCGTGTTTCTCAAAATAATTTTGGAGCACCGCACAGTTGTTTTTCTGACCGCTGTGTGGTCTTTTTTATTGGCCATCCCACTGGCATGCAGCCAGATCGACCCGTCCATCGGGCAAAAATTGCACGCCGTCGGCCTCCAGCAGCGCCCGCTGCACGTCGCTGCCGCCGAAGGCGAACGCCTTGGACGTGCGGCCCATCCGGTCCACCACGCGGTAGCAGGGGATGCCTTCCGGGTCCGGATTGACATGCAGCGCATAGCCGACGACCCGCGACCAGCGTGGGTTGCCCGCGAGGCGTGCGACCTGTCCGTACGTTGCAACCTTACCGCGCGGGATCGCGCGCACAACTGCATAAATACGCGCATAACTATTCATTCGATCGCCTCCTAAAGACGCATTTGCTCTGCTTTAGTTTACCCCATCCGGGCAGCGCGCGCAAGCCCCGGCCGGCTTGCGGCAAAAAAGAGCGCCCGGCCTGTTCCAAAGGAACGGGCCAGACGCCTTGGAGGATGGTAGGCAATGTTGTTGTCAAAAAAAATCAGGCACGGGTCAAGGCGCAGCCAATGTCGCAGCTGTCACCGTCCCGGAAGGTCACTTCAATGATGCAGAATATCTGGTTGTATTCCTGCAGGCTGTCCGGGGCGCGGAAGGAGATGGGGAACGAGCAGGTGTGCAGCTCGCCGTCCTCGCCCGGTGTCATCTGGATGCTCTGCGGCGCATATACGTCCTTGGACGTCTCCGGCTGGCCGGTTTGCAGGTCATAGACCGTATTGGGGTCCAAGGTCACCGTGACCTGCGCGATATCCTTGCCCGGCGTTTGCAGCGTAAGGCTGGTACCCTCGGGTACGCTGTCCCAGGTGCCGGCCTGCTCGATGGACTGCGCTGTGCTCATGCGGTCAATGATCGCGCCGTTCCACTGGTTCGGGTATGCCTGACCGCTTATGAGATTGCCGGACTGCCCATCCGGCTGGGTAAACTGCAAAGTATAGGCAAAGCCGTCCATATCGCCGCCCTGTACGGTATATAATCCGTCCGGCAGGCTGGCTTCTTCGGTCATGGTACCGGCCTGCTGCGTGGCGGCCGCTGTCTGTCCGGCCGGCGCAGCCGTGGCCTTGAGTTCTGTGCGCCCCGGCGCGACGGCCGCCACGACCAGTGCCAGCACCAGGATAATTGCCGCTCGGTTCATACTACGCTCTCAGCTCCTTTTCTCCTTCGGTTCATTTTCTTCTATTTACACAGACGGCCGAATGCCGCAAAAAGTTCCCGATGTTTTGAATTTTTTTCCAAACTCTCCGTCCTGCCACTTGCCTGCCCGATCGTGCCGCTTACCGCCGCACAGCTTGCGCTGGGCGTGCATCATATGTATACTATAGGTAACACGAAAGGGAGATGCTGGGTTTGAAAGTATTTTTTGAGGCGCTCGCGGCGGATGCCGCCGAGTTCGCCGTTGTTCACCTGCACCAGCGGGATGCGGCGGCCAACCGCTTGGCCGCCTATCTTGAGCAGGAGTGCTTCCGCAGCGTGCGGCTGCTCTGCCGCCGGGATGCGCAGACCGTCCCAGTCGCAAGCGAATCCATTTACCGCATCGAGACCGAGGGCGACAGCCTGCGGGTGCGCACTGCAGACAGCTTCCTGACGCTGTCCCAGCGGCTCTATCAGGTCCAGCAACTCCTTCCGCCTAATTTTGTCCAGGCCGCGCGCGGCGTGCTGATCAATCTCGATCAGGTACACAGCTTTGCGCCCATGCCGAATGGCCTCATCTGCGCGCAGATGAACAACGGCGACGCGGTCTACATCTCGCGCAAATATGCCCGCGCGCTGCGCGAGCGCTTCCAGGAGGGCACGCTATGAAACGCTTTCTGCACAGCTGCCGCAGCCAGTTTGTCCCCGGCCTATGCCTAGGGCTTGCGCTTTTGGTCTCCGCGTTGTTCGCCGTATACAGTTTCGGCAATCGCGCCATCACCGTGCACTGGATGGGCTTTTTCCCGCTCTTGCTGCTTGTCTACGCGCTGCTCGGCATCCTGCTCATGGTATGGCACCGCCGTGCGCCCCGTGCGCACCCGATAACGCCCTATCTGTCCGGCCTCAATGCGCGCTTCGCGCTGTGCCTTCCCGGCCTCGCTTGGCTGCTCCTGTTCCGCCTGACCGGTTTTTCCGTGCTTGAGCGCTGCGTCCTGTTCAACCTGCTGCTGCTCTTCGCCCTGTGGCTGATCGAATACCGCGCCGCGCGGCATCTTGCGCGTGATCTCAACGGCGCGCTGGGACGGCGCGCGCCAGCCGCCAGCCTGATCGTCGATCTGGATGAGTGCCCGCAGGGCGCCGAAGCATTCTGCATCGAGATCGAGCGCTATTGCATCAAAAACCACATCACATACCAGTTTATCGAGCGGAAAAAACCGGCTGTCATCCTGTTGGATGGGGTCAAGCACCGGGTCGATCTGGGCGTATACTATGGCTATGTACCCGGCTGGTTTTTGAAGTTCACCGAGATCTGAGGAGGGATTGTCATGAAATGGCTGCACGCATCGTTCTGGGTGCCCTATGAAGGGACCGAATATCCGACCGTGTCCAAAGCGCAGGCCGCCATCTCTGCCTATTGCCAGAAAAACGGACATACCTGCCGTTTCCTCGGCGACGACCGGGTGGAGATCGACGGGGTGCTCCACGAGATCTATCGCGGCTACGAGCCCGGCAGCCGCGGCAGCTACGGCATCAAATGCCGCAAAATCCCATAAAAAA